>Ga0307509_10000147_pt1 | contig 107362 bp, 108 predicted proteins | sample 10_EM_MG_FD_202245 | JGI IMG/M metagenome (GOLD analysis project Ga0307509, IMG submission 202245) | Populus trichocarpa ectomycorrhiza microbial communities from riparian zone in the Pacific Northwest, United States - 10_EM | ecosystem: Host-associated > Plants > Roots > Unclassified... | reverse complement strand
GATGAACTATGCCAAGAAATACTCAGGGGTACCCCTGAAGCGAGCATCTCTCAGTGGTAAATCATGATGAGCAATGGTGTTGATGGACCAGTCTGGATGCACCGGAGGCAGAGTTGCTTTGACTAATGTGTCAGGACGGAATGTGGTGTATTGGTTTGGCTTCAGATGCATGGAATTTGAGCGGGCGTTGCCAGGCAACTCAGGACGCACAGGACGCAGGGGATGCAGATTCAACGTCGCGTGTGTCAGGACGCAACGGCGCCGTATCTGACGCAGGGTAACTTTTTGCTGATGTAGGCAGACGGCTGCATAGTTGCTCATTTGCTAGTAAAAAAGAGGTCATTGGAGCGGCTGTTGTAACACCGTATACGTCATCGCCGTCCGTCCAACTGAATGTCGTTCGCAGGATATATAAGGGGAGTATGGGTAACCGCCAAAATGGAGGTCACCCATATATGGTCTCTTGGGCACCTAGGAGTCTATTCTAACCTACGGGTAGTAGGGTAGTCTTCCTAGTGGTACTCAGGTAGTCTCAGAAGGCCAGGGTGCTTTCAAGACAAATACCTCAGTAACCAGCCCAGACCTTCTCCCCTTGATTTGTAGCATTACTATGGGTTGTTATTGGACTCTAGAGGTATGAGTCTTATCATGGTAGAGTATGTCCCGAGAGGCTGGCTATGGGTAGCGCCCACTTAGCCAACCATCGGCTACATCTCACTGGGGGAGCTTGCATGTCAATTTATCATATTGGATAGTTGAGTAGATTAAATAATGGACTGCATAGCTTGTATAGACGAAACTGTCAATGGGCCAGTGAGTCCACCACCTAGGTATTGACTCCGGTTGTTGTCATAACAGTTAGCCACTGGTATGACTTCGATAGAAAGAGTTTTTCCACCTGCGGTTGTATTGAAGATGCATTGCAGAAACTCATATCTTATTGACGGAGTTAAGTGTACCCGAGTTGGTCCGACACTTCCGGCAGGATAAATCCTGATGGAGGGTAGACCTCGGACAAACCCTGAGCAGGACAGGGTGCTCGCACAAGGTCGGAAGTAGTGGTGAATGTCAAAGACTTAAATCTGATATCTACTTAAGTTTAAGCGTTTGGCATTCTACTCCGACAACCAACTTTTCCTCAAGAGAACTAAATTGAGTGAAGCTTCGAGCTTAACTATATTAAGTTTTACTGTTGATTCTTCTGAATTATTTGACCTCATCTTTATCTTCTACTTTGAGTGTTTGGTGCGGTCACAACCTTAGAGTTCACCTCTCTACAGGGTGCCCCCGTTACACTGGGGGATACCTAGGGGAGGATCGGGGATATTCCAGCATTGAAAAGGGCTTTCAATATTGTCTAGCAAGGTATTCCTAGTGAACTGCTTCTACTTTTGATTGATAGCATGCCTCAGAGGCTGCAGGCCATGATCGATACTCAGGAAGGCGCAAAGGTTTATTAATTTATCACCAGTTATCGTGGATAATGTATTCGTTTAATCATCGAAATAATGCGACCGGGATCACAAGATATCACTTGGCCCTCTCAGCCCCAGCATACCATACCAAAACTAAAAGTGCGCCCGACTTTTGCTGGCCTGCCACCGTAGTCATAGCCGATCACTCGACCTTCCTAATCTGTTTTAGTTCCCATAGAACTACCCATGTAACTACCCTCCCCAATCCGGAAGTGCGCCCGACCAGCGACTTATGCCTACCTCGGAGTACAGTACATGCTGTTGGCGTGCTTGCTTGCCTGCTCGGTCAATCGAATCATTGGACGAGTAACCTCATTCCCAACTCTCCAAGATGGTGAAGCACCCATCAATATAAGATGCCTATGCTAAATGGGTTTCCGAGTGATGGACAATTAAAGTGGGTGCCATCATGAGAAGCACGTTTTAATCGCATAGTACAAAGGACGGCGTGAGGGGAGCATGAGAGATGGAGGATAATTGTCGGAGTTTTCCATGCACGAGACGCCCCGGCTCACAGTCCACCCGTCTCTTCTGCTATCGGGCATAGGGAATCCCCTCACCCGAAAAATGGCGGACTATTGCTCATAGTCCGCCCCATCCTACCTCCAAGACAGACGGACTGGACCGTTGGGAACACTGGGGATATCCGATCCACTGCCACAAATTCCTCATAATCCCCAGCGGAAGTCTGTGGCAGCTAGCCCCCTCTCCCTATGCAATACCAAGGTATTGTGTGTGCGGGTGCTGACATCAGCAATGACGGGGACGATCGTCGCATAAGCCAAGCCGTCAACATTGGCTTCATTGAAATATGGGCCCGCCTCTGAGAGATAACCTTTGGCCATAAGATGGTCCTGTATCTGCCTTTAAACCCTTTTCTTAGTCTTCAATATAGTATCTTCCACCCCCTTGAGACACTCGGCATCCTTCAGAAAATCTCCAACCAGGAACTCCTAGTATTCGAGTATAATCACCCTAAACCCTAATCTGTCCTCGACATCTTCGACGGTTATAGCGGAATGGGATGTTCCACCTAGGTTTCCTCTTCTTCCGTGTTGTACTGTCTCACATTGTGATCGCCGTAGAGTTTTTTGTAGTTAAGTATTTTGCGATAGAGGTTTTGGAATGATACTCTTGTGGGGACTATCTTGCCGCACTTCTGGATGGCTGTCCGGAAAGGACGGGCGGGGACCGCAGGTGCCGTTCTGGGGCTACCGACCTGTAGGGGCGTGCGTGGACTTGCCGTCACCCTCTTAGACGGTATAGTAGCTTTTCCTAAAGGATGGACTCTCTAGCCCTACAGCTTGAGACACATCCGGGCGCCCGAGACTCGGGTCTGTTGGTGCCTACAGGGCCGCCGGAGAGCTTTGGATCACTGATCATGATAACCACATAAGTGAAGAAAATAGTGGGTGTTAGGAACCGTGTTGCGTGAACAAAAGACAGAAGAGTCTTATTCTGTGTCCTTAATTGAAGAAGAAAGTTCAAGAAAAGAGGAGACGAGAAAAGAGGGGAAGAAGAAGCACTATTTGAGGAAGCAATCATAAGGAAGTCATCAGGATGTAGGGACACATACGTGGCTCCTACGTATGCTTCCTATAATACTACAAGATTAAGCAACATAGCCCGGCCGGAGTATGATACCCCTCACCAAGCTCTTCGCTACCCTCTAACCCATACCGCGAAAGCCCCTAAAATCAACCACTAGACCACCAGCAAGAACTAGCTCTGCCCCACAGCCTCTTGTGGGCTTAGTTTCATAACTTAACGGAAATGCGGATACTAGTCAATAAGATCCGACACCTCCTGATGGGTGATCTTATTTCCTACCATATCAGGGAAACGCTAACCCTCCTTTCTAAATCCGGAGGTTGTATGATTGACCGAGATGGCCGATTTCACGAGGCTTTACTCCACCCCGAGTCAACGAGCGAACATAAGTTGGGGCTACCGTGGGAGAATAGCTACCTGCTAAGTTAGCTTGCACCCAATTTTCCCGAAATCTGGTCTACGTACTATATGCGCTATAGGTTGTGGAGGCTGCTATGGAGGCACCGTAGATAATAGTGTGTGGAATATTGACTTCCCCAGACCATTGAGATACTATATATTGGATATGCTCGACTGGGAGTTTGGAAGGTGTTAAGCTTCATTGTTTGGTTTAGGTAGTGCTTTTGAGGGTTAGAGAGAAATGAGGAAGTTCTGGTAGAGTAGGCATGTCACCAGAGGCAGGGTACAGCATTAACTTGAATAGTAGAGCAGTATGCTATGTCGTTGGAGTTGCCACCTCTGGTAAGATCTGGCATTTTTTGTTTTTCCCCTCTCATGTTTTGCTGTGTTCTTCACCCCTTCTCAAAGGTAGGGAATTCTTGACTACATAGTACACCGCTCGCTTATTCAAGTTAATACGGTACAATAGTGCATCGGAGCATCTGACTGTGGGTAGTCCACTACAACATCCCTAAGAGAGAAAACAACTATCTATTACCCCCGCCAACCAATGAGTGGCTTGCGGTGAGTGCTTACTGCACTTACAATAGAGCAGCATACCTGCGGTTTTGGAACACACACAATTACTTAACTTAACCCACGACCTCCCCCTACGTCCAGCAAAAGTATCTATCTCCATGAACGAAAACCATCAACGAAGCTTCTACCGTATAGGATGCCCTCAAGAGGAGCAACCAAACACCCAGGTATATACCCCCCCTTCCCATACACTAACTCTAAGTAACTGGCTCACCCTTGAATAGCAAGGACTGGTTTGGCTATCTGTGATTTGAGATAAGTTAGCCGTGATTTGATATCATGATCTGCAAACCACCCCCTAATAAGCAATTTTGGGTTTCCAAATCACGATTTAGAATTAACTCTATGGGAAGGTAAAGAAGCAGGGCATATCAACTGTGATTTTCTCTACAGTATACATTATATTTGGCTTAAATGGACCTCCGGCACTTACTATCATTTAAGGGCACAAGACAAGAATATCATGGACCTAAATCCTGAAATCACACTCTGAAAATTTCCCAAATCATACTTTGAAAACACTAGCATGCCCAAACAGCATGAATCTCTAAAATCATGATTTAGGCCCAAGTCGCGATCCGAGATAGTGAATGGTCAGCTAAACAGGCCTCAAGTTCGAGAAAGACCTGAACCACAGCCAAAATTCAGACTCTATCGGGCCGGAAAGGGGGAGAAATATCCATTCAAGTATGCAAATTGCAATCCTGGTACTCGGGTATTGTGCTTGCATCCGGTAATAAGCACCCAAAAATATCCTACCGCTATTAGAACCACCGAACCAGCGGGAAAAAAAACCGCCGCAACCTAGGGTGAAATATTACCCGTAGGGCACGCTCCGTGGATAAACTTTTAAGCCGTACTTTGGGGGCCATGCAGAAGCGGTTGGCATATATAGTGGAGTATCATAGGAAGTAATAGGAGAATCTCATGGGATCCTAAGGTGGTAATCTCTCATTGTCGTGCCCCAACCACACTCAATTAACGTGCTTCCGTGCACTAATTAGCTGTGAAACTCTTTCTTAACACCGTACCGGTGCCTGTTCGAGACATAACAGTTCAACGGTTTTTGTTTTGTTAGGAGATATGCGGAATCGTTGTTTGTCTTACTCTTTTTTCTCCCCCTTCTCCCCCCGGGCCCAGCTCCATTCAGTGAGTTGATCTCCACGGAGCCCTTAGTATCATAGTTATCATACCGGTAGGTAGGGATCCAAGCAGCTGGCAGGCAAAGCTTTCTGATCTTATGTCCGCACACGTAACAGTATTCTATAACATTCCAATACGCTTTAGAACCTCATGATAATATCGCTATATATAAAAAGGAAAAGGAAGGAAAAAAACGAGAAATCTAAAATATCAAACCCTAACCCTAAGCCGGAGCACAATTCCAAGCGCCGCCTCCGCCGCCCAGAGTAAGTCCACATCTACCGGAAACTTACATGTGCTGGGCAAAAAAGAATTTGGAATTAAGCGGCTCGCTGTGCACAAAGACTTCCCTTCCGAGGGGCAAGGTAGAGGGTATGGATTTGAGGAGGAGGTGGTGGTGGTGGTGGTGGTGGAGGTGGAGGGTGGAGGGTGGAGGGATGAAGGAGGGACGAAAGGGATTAGAATGGGGGGCAATGTAGCGAAAATTGAGGGAGACACTGATTGAGGGATACCCGCCGAGTGTGATCATAGGGTTATATGCTGTGCGCGCCGAGCAGATAGCCGCGGTGCCAGAATTAGGGATAGCCGATACGGGTACGGGGCCGTGTATCGTGATACGGCTGTTATATTGCCTGTATATATGTAGGTTAAGCTTGTTGAGGATTTGGGTGCGGTGGGTATTCAATCCCTACCTCTAAGCACTGTACCGCCCGGCTGTAGGAATACAACTGTAGCTAGGGTAGTCGCATATACAAGCACCCGGGAAGATAATTTTCTCACAGCAGAGGGACGGTTTTTCAGGCTAACCTAGCACCTTACCTCACCTAACCATCCACCTCCGGTCATCATATGTTCGTAAAAAAAATATCCCGACACCACCTCTATCCCCCACCACTTCCTCCAAACATAAATACTCTCTGCCCCCCCTCCACATAATGAGATTCAAAACCTCACCCCACCACCGCCGTAACCCCCACCCTCATATAAACCAACAAAAATGCCACACCTCCTCTCCCTCCCAAACGAACTTCTCCTGCTAATAGCCGACAACCTCCCAGCATGCGCACTCTCAAAGACAATCCAAACCTGCAGACATCTGCACAGTCTTCTAACCCCGCACCTGCACAAACTCGCCAACGAGCCATGTGATACCCTCCCACCGCTGCACTGGGCCGCATCCCGCGGACACACACGGCTGGTACGGTATCTTGTACAGTCGGGACACAGCCCAGACGCCTGCGACGCAATGTACCAGACGCCACTCCTCCACGCAGTGAAAGTCCGATCCGCGAGCACGGTGTCATGCCTACTCGAAGCGGGCGCAAACGCGATAGTGGAGGATCCTCTGCTCGGGGGCACGCCGCTACACTGGGCAACACTTGGCGGGTCCCTGGAGGTCCTAGGGGTGCTCCTGAAAACGCCCGGTGTCAGCGTGCATTGCCGTGCGAGCGGCAGCGGGACCAGCTCACGCTGGTTGGAGTCGAGGCAATTGACACATATATTGGTTCAGGGGGGGCAGTCGGTGAACAGGGTTCTCAGGTACAGTGCTGGTGGGACGCCGCTGCACTGGGCCGCGCGGGGGGGTCAGGTTGCGGTCGTTCGAGCCCTCGTCAAAGCCGGGGCTAGGGTTGGAGATCTGGACGGGGAAGGAGCGGGGGTCCTGCATTGGGGCGTGCTCAGTGGGAAGAAAGACGTTATTGCCTCGCTGGTGAAGTCTGGGGCCAGGGATGTGCCCGACCTACATGGGGAGTCGGCGGCGGATCTTGCGGGGGTGGCGGCGAGGTGGGCCGGGTTCGCGGAAATTGAAGGTGTCCTCAATACCAGGAAGGCTTGGCTCAGGGGGCTATTTCGGAGGGCCAAATGAGTATACAGTACTTGAGATTGCCACGACGATCATTTTCGCGATTGCTTTTTTGTGCACACCGGGGGAGTATAGCTTCATTTTGTGATCTCCCATTGTTCTACTCCTAGGTCTTATTTTTCCATCAGTGTTTGGAAGGCCGTAAGGCTACATTACGGGTACTAGATGTTATGGGTTTCTCGTTCTGTCTTGTAGAAAAGGGTTTCAAAAAAGGTATTCAATTGTATTTTATTCTTTTCGCTTAATTTACAGTGCATTGAGCTACTATAAAAGCTCTATTAAACAGTAACGTTAATCAGTAATTCAATTATGGTACCTAGGACAATTGCACTTCCCATCCCTGCGAGTGAGCATTGGTGCAGGAATCTCTTGGCAACTGGCGGAGAGCGGATAACCAAGGGGAAAGAAGAGCATTTCAAACTTCGAGAGTCTACACTCCTAGGGTCGAATTGACAGGGTGGGCCTCACACCGCTGGTTCCCTTCGAAACATTTGTTAAAGGAAGTGTAATATTATTACGGTAGTGCGTTCGCGAAAGGCTTATCACAGCCAAGGGCCAAGTTAACAGCCAAGGTGAGAAGCCGCAACCAGGAGAATCGGGTACAGTACTCGAGTACAGTACAGCACACGATGGAGAAGAGAGAACTTTGTCCTCACTGTTCTGCTCACAGAAAGTCACTGTGATTTCATCATACCACCGCCACCGCGCCAATTCATCGCTATGATACTCGCACAAGTTATCGGAGAGCCACAGACAAAAGTAAACCAGTGTTCCTCTATCCTCACCTTCCCTCTTTCGTCCCCACCATGCCTTTCAACCACAACCACCACCACCGCCGCCGCCAAACCTCATCAACCCAACCCAATCCAACCACACCACACCACACCAACCTCATCTACAAGTACACTACCTCAACCCCACTAAAATGCCCGATGACCCACAAACCCCCTCCCGAAACCCTCTACGCGCGGCGCAAAACCCGTACCACCACCACCGCTAACACAACCTCCACCTCCACCTCCACCTCCACCTCCACCTCCTCCACCTCCTCCTCATCCTCCTCCTCAACCTCCACAAGCCCGCTCTCCTCCCCCGACACCACAACCCTCATAACCACCAACGCCATTCACCCCCCTCAATCCAACAGTAGCAACAACAACAGCAACACTACCACCACCCCCCCATCGACCACAAAAACCCGCCGTCGTGGCCGCTCCCTCCGCACAAACCTACTCCTCCGCCCACACCACACATCACCAATCCCATCACCCCCCTCCCCCATAACCATTCCTTCTAGCGCGATCCGCGACGACCATGGCGGCGACGGCCACGACGATAACGGCGGCGACAACGTAGTAGTAGTGAACGGAGGGGGAAGGCGAAGCCGAAGCGGCAGCTTCATGCTCCTCCTCCGCCAGCAGGAGATCGAATCCGCGGCCGACACGGCTTACTACGGATTCGTTGTGCTGGGGGCTACGTGGATTGTCTTCGTCGTGGGTATGGGTAGTGTGTTGGGGGTTTGGGAGTGGGCTTGGGATGTTCCGGACGTACGTATTCATTTCATTTCGCGGCTTCGATAAAGGGGGGCAGTTGGGCTGACGAGGGGTTTGTGCTTAGTCGCCGTTTCCGAGAATCGTGAATGAGGCCGGTGTCGTCAAGGATGCCTCCATCCCCGGGTATTACCCCGCGCTGGTGATACTTACTTGCGTTATGGCGTGGGTGTGGGTTGTTGTTGCGTGGATGGGGATGAAGTATTTCAAGCATGCGAAAATTCAAGGAGGTGGTGATGATGGGTAATGGGCAATTGGCTTTGGTGGTGGGATAATGTTTGATTAATCGTTCTACTACACACGAATTTCTTTCCTCGATAGACGGAGGAGGGTTGGGTGGGATTAGGCAGGCTTTTGGCAAGCGAGACCTCGAAATCGCCAATTACCCATCATGACGATTGAACCCAGACAGTTAGTCGGTCAGTCAGTCATACTCCAAAGCAAGCACCACCACAAAAATCACTTCACAACAAAAACCCAATTTGCTCAAACCATAAATTCAGTAGGATATCATTTCATCGGATTCTCATATCATCTTCCCAAAAATAAAACAAAAAACGATACAAACAAAACAAAAACAAACAAATGCAAAAAAGCAAAAGCCCCCAAAACTCCATTTCCCATTTCCCCAAAAAAAAGTTCGAATGAAAAAGATGAAATGGAAAATGAAAAAAGGATCCCCATTTGTTTTTGTTTTTTTCTTTTGCTCTTTTCCCACCACACTGTCAATATGATTCGATACATAAATACATTTTCTTTCGCTCTCTCTCCCCGCCGTCTCAGGGAATGATATGTATAATAGAACAGAATGGAATATCGAGTGTGATGGTATAGTATAGTATAGCATCAAGGGGTGGTAGGGGGAGGGGGAGGGTGTAGAGGGTAGGGAGGTGGGTAGGTGAGGAAAGGGTGAATGACCGCGCGTGGGGAAAGGGAGGGGGAAGGAAAGTAGTACAGGACGGAGGGCAAGGAGGCAAGACAGGAAGGGGACAGGGAGAAGGTGCGGGGGGGAAGGTAATAGGGCAGGAACAACGATAAAATGAAAAAACAAAGGGTTTTTTCTGCATAAATAGGTCGTTAACAAAGGTTTTTTCATAATTTTTTTTCCATCTTTTTTTTCAGGCTTTTCCTTGTTTGTGTTTTTTTTTAAAAGGTCTTTCTTTTGTTTTCTATGATTTCCACCTCTTTTTTTTTTTGGTTCCCCCGGATATGACCTTTTGATGTCCGCCTGGTGCTTGTCCGCCCCGAGTCTCTCCCTCCCGCTCCCTCATTCCTTCCCGAACACCCCACCCCGACTCTTGCCTCCGTGAACATCCCTCCAATCCATCTGATCTTCGTTATCCCCTCTGATAGAGAAAGTTGTCGTTCTGGTCGACCTGATCAGCAAAAAACCGAGAAATCCCCTTACAAAGGGAGTATGAGAAAAAGCCCCAGAGAGGGGGAGGATGTGGAAGAAAAATATGTAAAAGAAAAAACATAATATGGACAGGAATATCAAATCAATACAGAATAAACGCTTGTTCAACCGCAGAGCCCCGTTCACCTGGTAGATGGAATAAAAGAAATTCCTCATCCTTACAGATAAACATTCGAGAAGTACAATATAGGAAATAAAAAGGGAACCCAGAAGGTAATCAAAAACACCATGCCCCGTAGAAAAGAAATTAAAGCAAGGGGGAAAGGAAACTAAAAATTTCAAGATGAAAACGAAACACTCATGCCCCAAACCGAATACATGATATGAAAAACCTAAACCCAGTACAAGGATGGTTAAGGAAACCTCAACACTCGTTATTTACGTGAGAAATATAGGGAAATGAAGACTTATAAGGAAATATGTATAACTCCCTGAACCTTTAAACCGCTTGCTCCGTGCCATTTATGTGAGTGAACAAACAAAACTTTTCTAGATGACTCGAAGGCAAAAAGGAAGCCGAGTCTGACGCGCTGAACTTCGTTTCATCTTACATCATTTCCGAAGGATATGGCAAACAAGGGGATTTAGTGTGTGAGGCCGCCGTTCTTGATGCGTGCTTCCATGTGCTCGGATTGTGCACGAAGGGCTTGGGCCATAAGGCGCGTGGCTAGGGAAAGGTTAGATATCTGGTAATTGTGTGTCGAGGGGGGGGGTATACCAGGCCAGATGACAGCCTTGTCAAGCAAGTACGCGCTCACATTGAGTACCTTGGATCCCAGACCAGAGTCGGCTCTCAGGATGCTATTCCCTTGGCTGTTCGGGTTGTTGTTCCAATCCACAGACATCTTCATCTCAGCGTTCCTCAGCATCTCCATAACCTTAGTGAGCAGCTTTCGGTCCTCATGTTCAAGCATCACTAATCCCTCAAGGCTTGCCATGTTACACTCGTCACTCCCAAGAACGCCCATATAAGGGTTAACGCGTTCCTGAACAGTAGCAATCCACTCAGCAAGTACCTGGGCGCAGTCAAATGTGCACAGCGCTGACTGGATGGGAAGCTCCCGGCAAGCGGTAGTTGAGGAGGATGAGGCACCGAGGGCATCAGACATGGCAAGAGAATCCGCAGCGTAAAAAGCAGCTTTGCGAAGATGTCTTTCTCTCCTGGCGGAGGCACTGGAAGAATCAACGTTCATGCAATTGCTGCTTGTGGAGTATCGAGGGACTACTCCAGGTTCAATCTTAATTGGTCGTAGGTTTGGTGATGGGGATTGTGAGGCAGGAGACGACGTGGGCGAAATTGCTCCAGAGAAGGACGAATCGGAATGCGCTGAGATAGACGAAGCACTCGATGGAGAGTTGTTCTGAGCATTCTCCCATCCTCTTGCAATCTCTTCGGCCATAGCTTCGTAGTCTCTTGCCCAAAAGAATTCTTTGGCTCTACCAAGATCAACAAACAAACGGATGTAAGCGAGATCAAGTAGAGGGATGCAATCGGCTGACAGGGGGCCCATCGCGTACGGATTGGGCCTCTCAATGCTGTGATGGGGGCTGCTATACCAGGCAGCCTGCCATGCCTTGAGAGCAGGTTCGATGTGGGCGTGCATTGCCTCAGCCTCGGATGATGTCCAATGGCGAGAGTTTTGTCTTTGTCTCGTTTCCCAAATATAGACATGAAGTGCGCAAATCAAGACTAGGCACCCAAATGTGCTTGGAATAATCCCGGAGGGCGGGTACGGGGGAACACCGCCTTGTTGACCATTAGTAAAGTTTTGGAATTGGCCTGGGGAACCATATGTTTGTTGACCGGCAGACAAAAGCCCTGTAAGAGCACTTGTGAAATTGACCGAGTTTTGTGATGCCAATGCTAGGCCACCACGAGATTTCCATACGGCAGCGGTCCCAGCCGACCAAAGTTCCTCGTCGCATGGCAAGTCGCAGCGGATCTCGTTATTCATAAGTGCAGGAGACAAATTGTGCGCTGCAACAAGCAAGCTCGACAAGAAGTGAACGGCATACAAAGTTCGTTTCCGCTCCTCAGCAATGACCCAGCTCGACCATTCTACGTTTTCATCTGGCTCCATCTTGATGTTAATTCCGCCCCAACCATCACTGCCCACACTGCCACCATACGACTCCAAGTCACCCATACGAATATCTCCGTCCTCTTGCTTGAAGGTTTGCCTAGTGGATACATGAGGTTGTCTAGTCAGACCAGCAGCCCTCGCCAAGGTAACCAATGCTGCACAGTGAGTGACCGCGGTTTCACAAGCACTCTTCTCTCCACACTGCAATCCGTAAATGACGTTCAAGAGCATAGCTTGCACAAGCCAAACGGGAGTATTAGTCCCACTATCGCCGCCGCTCCCACCGTTAGTATTGAGACCACTAAGAGCAGCAGTGACATCGGCCTTTCTACGATCTTCGAGGAAAATTTGAATTGTCTTTTTGGATGCCTCAAAGATATCTCGGGCGACGTTTTGCTCGAATTCGTAGAGGGCACCGATTGCAGCAATGGATAAAACGAGGCATCCACCACCTCCAATAACCCCGTTGTTACGCTGACCACCCTTGAAGCTATTGGTGAATGCCGCGGAGTTGAAATTGAGCGTCGGGATATGGAGAAAAGGAAGATGTGGATGGAAATATTTGATGTAGGCCCCAACATATCGCTGGAGATCAGCAGTGCTAGGCACACCGGTAGCCTTCCCGAGAAATGGTGAAAAATTGGTTGTTCCCGGTGCTGGCTGCGTAGATGTCGAGTACCGTCGTTGATGAACACGGGAAGGTTGATAATTCTGGGTGCCCTGGCTATTGAAGACACTAGGGGCTTGTGCAAGCGTTGCCAGCAATGCTGCTCGAGTAGCATCTGTCACGGATTCGGCAGAGAGGGAGGTCATGGACGATCCGCCGTTGCTATGCAAGGAAGTAGCCGAAGATGTGCGATTGTTGGGGCCATACTGGTGATTGAATGGTGAGAAATGGTGGCTCATGGTAGAAGGTGAGATAGAAAGCGAGCCAGAGTAGTAGCTTTCATGTGACGATTGCTGAGCCAAAAGACTTTTAGGAGAGATGGTTCCCGGTGGTGGAGGTGTTTCATGATGAAAATTCGACCCCGAGAAATCATTCGGAGAATTAAAATTGATAGAATTTCCGGAACCCGCACCCATACCCATCTGACCGCCCCATCCCGGATTCTCATTCAGAATAACCTCGCTAATTCCACTGGCCGAGGTAGTGCTGAAAGCACTGGGGGATGACTGGTCGACGGGATCCATAAGACTTCCACCAAGAGGATTCATCCATTCGTAGTCATCATCATCTTCGATATAGTACGAAGAATCAAGGCCAGGGAATGGGGGCCCGAAAGGCGAAGTTGGCGTCCCAATTGGTTGCTGAAGGGGTGACATATTGAAGTGTAATGCTGCAGGATTGACAGTTCCACCAAACAACAGACCATCAAGTTCATATTCAGAAGGAAGCATGGAGGCAGAACGAGGCATCATCCCACCCAGATCCAAAGAAGACAGTGATGTGTCAATTTTGGGTACCGCGTGCCTAGGTCCCTCATGAGCCCAGGCACCCCATGGTCGGGTATTCTTCGGAAAGACATACCTGGTTTCTTCATGATTCAAAGAACCTACGCCGGTACCGCCCACATTACCTTGAGCACTGCTATTACTTCTCCCACGGTTCACGTTCGCATTGGCAGCTGCGAGCATCCCAAGGGTTGAGGAGTCTACGTGAGCTATTGTATTCGCTCTAGGCCTAGCCCTCATGGCGGAAGCCCCACCATCACCATGACTAACTGGGCCAGTAGCAGTAGTAGAAACTGAGTTCTTCCGGACCCTCCCGGGATTAGTGGACGTTACCGAGCTCGTGCTTTCCCTCCGACCGCTAGCTCTTGGACGACTGCTGGGAGTCGTTGTCATATGCAATTTCTGCTGGTGCCTGAGAAGCAAGTCTCTCCGAGCAAAGCAGCGCGTGCATTCTGGGCACTCAAATGGCTTCTCCTTTGTGTGGGAACGCTCATGGCGCTTGAGATGTTCCAGACGTGCGAATGAACGTGAACAAGTCGCACAGACATGAGGTCTGGGTTTGTCCGTCTTCGGGGGAGGCGGTGGGGGCTGAGTTTTATTGCCTGATAAAAACGATAAAAACAAGGTGGTCAGCAAAGACGGCACGGTGCACATCCAGTGAAGGACAGGAAATCATATGGCATAGATGTAATCAGGCGAAGCCATACCACTATTATTCACTCCAGCATAAGAGGACGACATCGGAGAGGAGTTCGGGCTGGATGACGATTGAAGCACGATATTATCTGCTGCCATGCTCAAGAAAAGGGCACCGATAAAAATTCAAGCGAGGCTGATAAATCAGACCAGGCTTGCGAGAAAGGGAGTAGTCAGATTGACGAGATGCTGGGGAATCTAGACCGTAGACAGAAAGCGACCCAATTCACAGAGAAACGCAATCCAACGATCTAGTAAGACTTTCAAAGCTCGAGCTCAGGTATTGAAGAAGTGGACCCGTAAATGAGAGAATTTGTTTCCTTAAGAAGTTCTCAAGGCTGATTGGCAGATGCGTAGAACGAGACTTCGGCCGTAAGTGAAACAATGTTCCGTGTCCTGGTCGTCTGCGGATGCCCGAACTCACTAAAAAGCAGAAGCTCTCTCGAAGATAGCGCGGCCAGGTTGAAAGATTTCCGGAAAGTCGGGATGGATCGATAATGTATTTGGGTTGGTCTCAAGTTGCTGATACAAAGCACGATGCTCTCATTAACACCAAGGCTATCAGTGGGCACCTATTCCACAAGTTAGCATTATTGCGTAGTTGCTAGGGGCTCGCGGGGGCATAAGCTCAGAGTGAGATGGAGGAGGAAAGAAAAACTTCACACCGTATATCCGGACGCAAAGGTTCAAGAGAATCCGTGAAGTATAACTATAACTCAATCGTTAATAATAACAAAAAAAAAAGTGATTTTTTCCCCGGCCCCCAAAAAAAAGATAGAGCAAAGAGAGGAAGAAGGAAACTTGTGTTTTCTTTTTTCCTCTAGAGCAAGCAGGGCTGGGAGTTTGGAGGAGGTACCCACAAGCCAAGGCAGCAATGAACAGCAGATGAGCACTGGCAAGTGATTCACCGCAAGAAAAATAAAGGCTAATCCACTGAATACAAGGTTGATGTGGCAGAGGAATATCCGGAGATGAACACTGAAGGGGAAACTCTTTTTTTCTCTCTTTCGAGCCCAACGGATGAACAGGAAGCACGTCTTGAAATGGCCAAAGAGTTTGCGTCACCGGAGCTTGTCAATCTGGTTCCTCAAGAGTTTTCCTGTCTGCTCTTTACCCAGTCGTCCACCCGAGTCCGAAAGGGCAGAACCGAAACCGATGAGGCGACGAATTGAGACGACAACACCACCTGGAAAGAAGACTGTGAACGGTTGAACAAGTGAAGGCGAGGCCTCGATGTTTATTGCTTTCCGGAGTCCTTGGTCCGGGCCAGGTCAAGGGCGAAAAAAAAAGAAATGAGAGTCGAGGGAATTGAGGGAAGGGGCGGGGGGGGGGGGTGGATATGTGGTGGGAGGGTGGGTTGGTGCCAAGTGCGTTGGGTTGTTGGATGGGGTCTGGCAGATGCGTGGGTGACTCGACAACCGACAGTTGTGGTCCGAGTGTGAGTGTGTGACTTGACGAGCAAACACACGAAGGACTGGACTTGACTTCAATTACGGGCCAACCCGAAGTGTACCTGTTGAAGTACCTTATGAGGAGGAGGAGGGATAAGACGAGAAGGTGGAGGGGGAGGTAATACCGGTAGACTTGAAGTCTAGGGTGCCCGGGAACGACCAAACGGATCGACAGACAGACGGTCGAGCAGACTTACAATCAAACAGAAAGAGCAAGCAGACAGTTCAACTCCGAGACTGCAAGGAGAGAGAGCCAGGTTGTGAAGCCAGATTATGTGAGTGAGTGAGTGAGCTGTAGCCCTCGACTGCGTGAGAGCTAGTACAGTATCATAGGCCGGCGTTACAAGCGGTTTGAAAGCAAGGAATTTCAGGACACACCGAGAAGGAATTAATTACCAAAATTATTTCTACTCCAGTGGAGATTGGCAAGCGCTCATAAGAAAGTTAGTAAACTGTTAAAGAAGATTATGCTGCAAAAGAATCCCTGTCTTGTACGAAAAGATAGCACCTGGGTACTTGTAATACAGCAATATCACAGGCAATGGCTGAAGATTTTTCCCCCAGCACTTTCTTCTTGTCCCTCTACTAATGCAATTGTAAACTTGCCATGCTCTTTGGTACAGTACCACCTCTTCAAATAGCACACCCCCCCGTGCTCCTCCCGACTTCCGTGTGCATCAATTATGCAGTTAAACACCAGGCCTTCGCTGGGAGGAGGCTCCTCCTTCCCTTCCCAAACACTCCTTCTCGTTTTGTATGATTGATTTGCAAGCCGCATCTCTCTATCATTCCCTCTTCAGTGTCCAGCTTTTTCGTTTCGTTACAGCATTACCCATTTCTTTCCTCCTACCCCTCCCGTGCCCAGGCACTTGTCGCTCTGGTCAGTCATAGACCGTCCTCGATGTGTGTGGGTTTTCCGGATGGCTAGCTGGCTGGCCGGCTGCCCTGCTCAGTTAGCTGTCAGTCAATCCAGTCAATCAGTCTGGTTTTGGTTTTCGAGCTCTCCGACCGGGTGACTGGCTGACCCAGCTCGCCGGCCGTGATACGATGCATGAACTTTTTTTCCTATTAATTTTTATTACAGGGTTGTTATTTTCACACGTTATTATTTTTAACTTCTTGATCCATGATTAGCTCCAGGACCGATCAATGCGAGAGCGCAAGAGAAAATAGAGAAGGAAAGAGAGAAAAAGAAAAAGAAGAGCCAAAATAGGGAAGAAGCAGTTTGAGAATGGTGCAATAGGAGAAAAAGTAAAAACTGGATGGGCAAAAGATGGGAAGGGGAATAAAAAAATAAAAAAAAGACGCCATCCTTCCCTAACTCATGTTGAATTGGTCCGGCGTCTGGTTAGAGTTACGTCGAAATAGCAATTGCAAACCGAGGGAAACAGCGGCCCTTTGATAAAAGTATCTCTTGCATCATGTTCTGAATTCCTGAGGCTTCGTCTCGCTTGCTCTCGGCGACACGAGTACCAGTAGAGTGCTCTCGGCCTATGTCGCGGCGCTGTCCACAGCCCAGGGCAGTACATGCCCTGTGGTTCGTCAAGGCTCAATTGGCTTGCATGCAGCTGCCGTGAGTCGCGCGGTCTCTGATGATCAACTCAGTCTGGGTGTCTGAGGGGAAAAAAACGATGAGACAGAAAAGCAAAAAAACAAAAAAAAGCTGGGGAAAGAATTATTTTATTATACAGTATTTTGTTTTGTACCAGTACTCGAGTACTTGTATTTCTCTTTTAATTCCCATTTCCATTTCCATTTCGTGTGGAATGTTCAGTGATTCTGGTACGCCCCTACTTTCAATTCATAAACGGATGGGTATGATTGATAAGGTACGAGAAGAGTCCCTCCTCACCAAATTGCACTCTTACTCACTCGCTCACCCGTGAATTATGCCTATGCTACTTGAGCAATGCCTGTGCGCCCGTGGAGTACAGTACATGCAGCACTTGCACCAGTAATCGCATCGCGACCCTAGCTCCAGTTGCAAAGTTCATCTCCGCGCGTTGGTTCGCCTACAGATACGCATTACCGGTAGTGCGCTGTAGGGGCGGTTGCAAAGCCCTTGAGGTAAGGAGAGAGGTACGGTACTCGAGTACTCGAGTACTCGTACTGTACATGGTGGGGGTTGTGGGAGATAATCATCATCCAGCACCATTATCACAGCCCATCAACCTCACTCGAACTGGTCCACCAGTCCGGACTCCGGAATTGGGAAAGAGGGTATCTATCTACGCACTTCGTTCATTCATACGCACATACATACATACATACATATCGTATCGTATCGTACCGTACCGTATCGTACGTACATATAAATATACATACCCATCGCACCATACAAACAGGGTGCCGACCCTCACTCAGTCGCTGGTCCTACGAGTGACTGTACCATGTTGCACAGCAAGCAATCGATAACAAGAGCAGCAGTATTATCCGTGAGATAGCCGTCTCAAGATAAAGTGGGCTCGGGACATCCAATAAAAGTAAAGGCACGCTAGCTGTGGGTCGAGACTGAAAACGAGAGTGAGTGTAAGGGAGAGGGATGTGAGAAGCGTGAGGACTGACAGAGATGTGGTGGATGCGGCGGGGGAGGGATCCCAAGAAGCGCCATCGTTACTGCCTGTCCTATGGCATATTCTTCCACCTTGATGATACATATGTAGAGGTACTAGTACAGTACATCCAAGGCTCTTCCTTTTCGTCCACTAATCGAGACTAGCCACAAGGCGCATACCGTATGGAAAGGCTCCAGCCCAAACCGCAAGGGTAAAGTGCACGCGATGCAGGCGCCTGCTCATTGGGAGACTGAGACAACGGGCGCCCTGCCAAGCCATACGGGACACCGGGACACTCGCGAACGTCTGGAATGCACAGCAAGACAGATCTGGTAAGGTGTGATTGAGAATATCATAATTTCTTTTCTCTTTCTCCCTAACCCCCCCCCAAAAAAACCCGACATACCCTATCTATCTATCGTACCGTAGCTGCTTGCTTTGCTTGCTTGACTTTCTCTGCCTACCTGTCCATCTGGCTATTCTGTTTGACCCTTCTCTACTTCCTGCTCTTTAGAGCGTGAGTCCGACAATATATCACTTTTTCTTCAGCTGCTGCCGCCTTCGCGTTTCATTTGATGCGCGTATGTCTCGCAGCAGGTTGCCGGTACTCGGGTGGGAGTTAATCCGGAAACACCATCGCATTGGTCGAACTGCTGTGGATACCGCTTTTGGCAAATAAAAAACGCAGAGCGTTCACGGAATCTTTTATCTTTTACAATCCAGAGGCTTGGCTGTGTATCAGAAACGACCATTCATTGGGAATGCTCACAGACTAACGCTGGTATCCGAGCATGGTAAACTTATTGTTCTTTCTCTTCCAAATGGAGGAAGCAGAAGGTTTCTGATCTACTCGATCCCTTGGGCGATTAGTAAACCCAAGTGCAAACACGGCGTGCAATTCATGTACCACTCTACTACCTGAGAGAGCTCTGAAGCGGACATTTCTGCACCAAACTGTATCACACTCAGGCTGTTGCTCAGCCTTTCTGTTCCAGCCTTCTTCGAAATCAAGCTTCCCTCATGAGTGGAGGTTGGAGAAGAAGGGGAAAAACAAAGATACGAGCAGAATAACCATAGATAAAAAAAGTAATTTTTTGAGGTGATAATATTCGAGTACTCGTACAGTAGCTGAAATATCATCAGAACCGAGACAGGCTTTCAGGAGCAGGGAAGGTGTGTGGGAGGCTGTTTTTCGGCCGTTGAAGCTGCAGTTGGTTTGTTCATCCGAGCTTTTCTTGCAGGAAGGACCCTTGAGGAATCAACTCGTCCTGCCCATCCGTTAATCCTGAATTCTGATCCCTTCACCTTGCCGTGCGAGGCAGCGCCCACTGATGCGGTGGAGCTCTCTCTCTCTCTTTCTTTTTCTTTTTACCCACACTGAGCATGGGATTTTGCTACTGTCTGACTGTGGGACTTCCCTTCACCAATATATCTTTCTACCAATCTGTGATGTGAACTGAGCGGAGCAGGTCGCTTTTTTCGCCTTTTGCTCTCCTCCCCTTCCCGGGCTAACACTGGATTCGTTCGTTTGCTGTTGCAAATAGAGTATCGCACTAATAGCAAAGTCCCATCTATCCAATTCCTCGACTCCATACAAGCACTATCAAACCTTCATCTATCCTTCGTCTCTAGTGAAGGCCGATAGTGTAGTACCGGTACTGTAGTTAGGCAGCAGCAGCGTCAGCAGGGAATGTACCTTAGACCATCGTACTCGAGCATGATAATCTCAATCATCTTATCAATAATGTCTGCCAAACTGAGACATTAAAAAAAGGAACAAGCCGACCCCATCGATTCCGATTCCGCGAGTAAACTCTTTCCCAAGACCTACCTGCCTCCCAACCATCATCACCATACATTAGCCTCTGCTAAACTACAGTAACTACCGGTATCAGCCCAAACAAACGCCGCCCTCCCACTCCAACCCAATCCGCAGGATTATATTGCCCGTCGCATCTCTCGTTTCGATGAACTGGCAGGCAGACAAAGCAGGCAAGCAAGCATCGAGCAGGAGTCTGAGGAGAGAGAAGGAAGGAAGGGAAAAAACAAAACAATAATAATTACACAAGGATTAGGAGAGGGCTCCACTCCACCACCCTTCGATTGCCCGCATGACCCCAGATTTTCTTTCGAATCCATCCCAAAGGAGTTCCCTGTCGAACTGAAGCTAATTGGGCCGGAAGATCGAAAGTGCGTCAGCACGCCACGCGCCCGAAACGACCGTGGCCGCCTGGTGAGTGGTGCTTTGGGCTTCGCTTGGGTCGCAGGTGAAGAAAAAAACAAAGTTTGGGAGCACAGAAAATGTTCTACAATTCACACTCACGTTGTGCACCGTGGTGGTCTGCTTCGTGTGGTGGTTCACTGCTCCAGGTGTGAAGTTTGGTATTTTATTGCCTGAAGTGGTGGTGGCACTTATTCGCGAAGCGAGCGACCCGTCGATTTCATTTTCTTATTTTTTTGGGGAGAGGTGGGTGAGAGAGTGGAATAGAATGGAGGGAGGGAAGGGAGGAATACTCGAGTTGTGGGCGCCAGACGGCGGTGGGTCTCCCCTGCCTGTACTCGTACTTGTAGAGCGTAGAGTACCGGTACTGGTATAAGTAAAAACCTCACCGACCCAAACTATCATGGAAACCGAAACTTGTTCGCGAACAAGGGCTCAAACAATCTCACTTTTGCTAGCTAGTCTCCCTCCAGCCGCTCACGTTCAGGATAACCCCCCCCCCCCGACCTGCTAGTATCTACTGAGTACCTTTACAGTCTCCGGCGTCGTATACCCCACGCATATATCATATCGTGCATACGTGCCGCTAGGTAAAGTAGACAATGGCCGACCCCATCGCCCACCTTCCCCCCAAAATAAGACGAAGTGAAATACTACGATAGTTCGATAAAACAAAACCATGTCATGGTTCAAGCTATTCGTAGCCTTCACCATCATCCACCCCGTTCCCCATTGCTTGCTTGCTTGATCCATCCCTCCATCCACCCTCCTCCCCATTTCTCCATTTGTCACACAGCCACAGATCTGGATAATCCGGATACCTCGCTGTCCCGCCCGAACATTTGTGAGCCCCAAATTCCTTTACTCGGGCACACCGAGGCCTGTCATATTGTCCCGGCTCACCCGCTGTACCGGACAAATTCTTTCGATTTTGGCCGTCTGGGATGGCGGGGGTGCGGCTCTACTGTAGTCTGCTTACATACCGCACTGTAGCCCCAATCACACTTCCCTATGGGGTGATGGCACGCCTGCTATGTCAGTAGGGCACATGACTTCCTCCTTTCCTCCTTCCTCTGCCTCTCCCCACCGCTATGATAGTTTATGCTTCTATCCCGTATCACAAGAAGAAGAAAAAAGGGCAAGACGGAACAACGAAGCCAGCCACTATTTCGACCGGCCGACCAACCGGCTGAAGCTAGTCGACCGGGCCTGTGTCGTGCATGTACGAGTAGGGTACGAATGCTCCTACAATAGCAGACAAGGAGCATCCAAAAACGGGGGCGGTGAATTTGTGTGGGAGTCGATACGCACGGATTTTTTGCCATATATCTCGTGAATCCCTGTTTTCGGGTACTTTTTGCCTGCTGGAAGTACGACGATATACCCTGTGGCAGGGCAGGGCAGGGGAAGGCAATGCGGGAGCTCCGGGTTTTTATGAACATAATTATTTCGTTTCATTTCGGCACGATTCTTTAAACTTATCGATACAAGCGCCGCGAGTGTTACAGTACCAAGGTTTACGTTGGGGGGGGGTCCTTCTCAGCGTGGGGGTGGACAACAATCGCGCACTGGGATCGCTCGCTCGGTAAAAAGGTCATTATTGCTATTTTTTTTTTTTTTTTTTGCGCAACCACGCGAAACAGTGGTTGACGTTGCGGTATTCGGGGCACTGTGCCGCTGTATCCTCGCCGTTTTCTGCAACGTGCCGGTTCGGTGCGGTTTACACTGTACGGTATTATGGGTATGATGACTACGAAGTCCCCCTTCCTTTCCTCTCATTCTTTCCCCTTCCTTCCTCTGTGCTTCCTTTGTGGATGGTGGGTACTTGGCTTTCTTCTCTGAATTTTTATTTTATTTTCATTTTTCCCGCATGGGCACGTGTGGTTGATGGAGACTGTCCGGCAGATCTCCTGCTTCTGCTCCGTTCTTGGTCTTGTCTGTCTGTCTGCAATACATCTCATTGGGGATGATCTTTTCTTCCTCCCTCTCGCCGTGTTGGATCTTTGAGTACGGTAGGTGCTGCGGTAGACGCGATAGTGCCCGACGAGCTAGGGTAAGGTGAGGCAAGGTAGGGTGAAGTACGGTTAGGTTCCTTACAATAACTGAATCCTTGCCGTATGATTAGATACCGTATCGTTGGCTGGGAATAGAGATTTACCAATAAGGAGAGTCGATACGAGGGGTAGTGGCTAGTCTACTCATGCGATAGCGATATTAATATGGGTGTCGTCTACGATAGTTCCCGAAGGTCTTTTTTTTCTTTCTTTTTTTCCTTCCAAAGTGAAGGCGAAAGGGATGGGAAGGGAAGACCCGGGCTATTCATGACGTTGAGGGTTCGTCCCGTTTCGTTCGGTGAAGAGAGTGTGTGGTGGTGGTGGACCTTTTGTTTCTTACCGCTACATTACTCCATGTGAGCTAGTTTGACCCGTATATGGTAGTCTAGATTTATCCGCAGAGATCCACCCGGCGCGGAAGGGTAAAATCCGTGTGCCGAACTGTTATGTACGGGTTATGTTAGATAGACAGGTATACATACACATCAAACATACATATGCCAAACATTGGGAAAGAGGTAGGTACTGTGCTGTGCAGTTTACCTATTCGTTTGTTTATGATAAAAGTAGATATCCGAAAACTTTTGATCTCCGGGCCAAGTCTTAATCAGCCTCTGCATAGACTTTTTGATCTGATAAGCCAACAACAACAACCACCCGCCCAACCAACCAGCCAGCCAACGAGGAATGAGCCGCACAACTATCATTGACCAAAGGGTGCAACACTGGTAATAATACAAATACCGGTACCGGCAATTCAATTAGGAGTGGGAAAAAGTAAAGAAGAAGAGAAAAAAGAAAAGAGGGAGAGAGGGAGAAAAAGAAAAAAGGGCTGGAAATGATGGAATCTCAAGTAGAGTTGAGTTACATCTGGCGGAGTTGAAGATACATAGTACACGCATACATACCATACCGTACGACACACCGGTATAAAATCTCTTTCTCTCTCTCTTTCTCTCTCACACACACATTCTTGGCCTTTCCCTCTCTCTCAGCCTCTCTTTCCTGCTTCCCCAACGGGGGGTGAAAGGCCCTGTTTGTCCTGCCTTGTCTCGTTGTTTCCCTTCCTTCCTTCCTTCCTTCCTTCATCCCATTTCATTCTGTCCCAGCACCACGCAGCAATCATGCTCACTTTTCCTGTCCAGCCCTATCCTGCCTTGCCCATGGGTATGATATGGCATTGGTTGATTGACTTTGCTTGCTGGCTGGCGGGCTTGGTATACTAGTACTCGAGTACTGTACGCGAGTATGGCACCATAGGTTAAACGATTCACCAACTACCGGTATGTTCGAAGAAGAAAAAAGTAAAAGAACCAAAATGTCTTGTATGCACTGTAGATCTATATCATTCCTTCCATGAGTGTATGATACTGATCGTGGCGTTTTTTCTTTTTCCTTCTCGCTCTCCGGTTCCGCCGCCACACGTCATTCTTTCTCGTTCCCTATCGTCTATTTCTCTCTTGTTTTTCTCGGGCCGTGCAGATTAGCTTAGGTACCGCTACGTGCGCTATGGGTGTATGCATTATACACGCCGTATTATATGAGAAAGTTCTACTATCCATACCAAAGTATTTGAGTAGGAGGGAGCGAACAAAACGAGACAGCCTTACCGGATCTGATGCTTTTGCCATACAAGATTTTTGCTGTATCGCTTGGCGTCTCCCACCTCTATTTCATTGTTTCCCCTTATTAATACCAGGGGGGATAAGGCATACTCGTACAGAGCAGAGCAGGAGCCTTGGCGTCGATTTTTGGTCAAGAGAAAAACGGCATCATTGAACTACATCCAGCTCACCCATCGGGAAAAGCCAGGCAACCTTCGTCTAACTTATCCATCTACCGAACAAGAAGAAAGTCTGGAAAGAAAGAATTAACTTCTAGATCGGTGAATTGGGGCCACGGTAATAGAGATAAACACCGGCACACCATCCACCAATCCGAACCTCCCAAAAACCCACTGACCGACCAAGGCAACAAGCAAGAGATACTCAAGTGCCAGTGCAGATAACAGCAGAGATCCCATACCATCAGGGCCATGTTTTTCTGCGAGCACTGTACTCGAGTACTTGCACTGTACTAGTACCATCCCTACCGACATTTTGGTCACTCACCGTATCATTTTATCCTTGATCGACCCCTGCACTCGTACCCTACGCTCCGGCATGTTAATCCCTTCCGTCCAGATACAGAAATGCATTTTTTGCCTCTTTCTCCCTTTCGCATGTCTTAGGCTGGATTAAAAATCGGGCGTTTTCGCCCCCCGTGTTCCTTTTTTTTATTTTTATTTTACGGCCTTGCTAGTAGGCTATTACCATATCATATCATACCGATCATTGCCAGTCCAGTTCTGTCCAGTCCAGCCCAGTCCAGCTCAGCCCAGCTCATCGTGGTTTTTTTTTCCTTTCTTTCTTCCCATTTCCCTCTACGGGCGGGTGAGCGATAGGTAAAGGTAGGTATAACGGTATACGCTAGATGGGTAATAAGGAACGGTTTTCACACCGGGTGGTGGTGAAAATACCCTACCATATGTAAAAATAAAAAAAAGTGACTCTACTGTACCCGTGTTTCCAAATTGAAGTTCACCATGGTTCTTCCGCTCTTGGTGGGACTTTGTGTAAGTTTATCCGAGCTTTCTTTCTCCCTTCCTCCCTCCCTCCCTCCCTTCCGTTCTTTCTTTGGAAGGAAAGGAAACTGCACGGGGGGGACTATTATGGCGTTATGCCAGTACCAGTACAGTACCAGTAAGTGAAAGAACCCAAGTACCCTTACGGCACCATACTTTATATTGTGCAAGTAAGTTAAATAGGTATATAGATAGGTGGACTTCGGGGTCGTGACATTTTTCCTGACTTGAGATGACCACAAACAATGATTAGATGAACTCTACCCACCACTGAGCCTATGGTAATTACTCGTACTTGACTTATACCGTAGCCCGTATAACAACTCACCCCCCCCACCAATCTACTACTGGTATATATATCCTCGGTGCGCATCACATAATAGTAACAAGGATTTTGAAAAAAACGAAACAAAAAAACTCAGCCGTGGAAGAGTAAAAGGTATGATAGGTATTATTTATTAATGATTGCGTGCCGCAATCATTTTTTTTTTTAATTCTTTTTGCAAAACTCTTGTTTTGGTTACCCGGATATAATACTACAGCATGATAGGAGTACTATAGGTGACTCAGTTTTTCTTTCTCGCAGTGAGTACCGAGTTTGTTATCTGGCGGGAGACGAAGCTGTCAGGCACTGTCATACTAGTTATATACGTACTGGTAGTAGTACTGTAACGTTCGAATAAGATTTTTCTTCTTCTTTTCTATGATACTTCTCTTTTTTTGTGTCTTAAAGTTGGGATGGGACTTCATGTCCTGACTCTGTACCGTAGGGTAGGGTAGGGTAGGGGTGGTGGTGGTGGGATTAAACACTTTCGGGGAAGGGGGGGGTCTGGTTTTGGTGCAATTATAGGGTTTCATCTAGGTGGAAGTTGTCTGCCGGTAGGTACTATGCTAGTACATGCCCTCTTTGCTCAGCGCAGTGTATCATAGCACGGTAGTCTACAGTATGATACGAGCCTCATGTTGTATGAAGGCGAGCTGAGCACTCACTGCAACGCACTAGCTAGTTAAACACTGCTGTATCCATCCGACCGTCCATCTATCATACTCAGCAATCCCACAACCCAGCGCTGCTTTCCTCCTTCCTTCCTTCCTTCCTCTTTCAACTATTTATACACGTTCATACATACACACAACCACAGCGAACTCAGACTTGCCCAAATACCATACCGTAGTATTCTACAGTACCATGCACGACGACCACACTACGGGTCCACAGAACCTCACTTTTTCATTTTTTTCATGCAGCATTTCATATCACATTTTCCCCATCCACCAACCCATCCACCCATCGTTCTCCAATGCATGGCCCTTTCCCATTTGCCTTTGCTGCATTTTACCGGAGACAGGGAAGCTGCATTGCCCTGTCTTTGCCTTTGCCAGTTGGGATGAGGGATGTACGCTGCTAAGGGGGGTGAGCATAAGTCAGACGAATTCAACTGGTCAAAGTTTGGCGAGTGTAACCATGAAAAGAGCTAGACTTGGCGTTTTTTTGGGTAGGGGAGAAAAAAACAAGTCGGGGCGGAGGCAAACAATTCCCACCGCAGAAATCTCATGATACCGGTATTCTGCTCTCTCGCTGGCCAAGTGACCCAGGAGTTAGTGAGAATAAGTTCGTCTCACTTACCCTTAACACCCTGTACTCGTACGGCCGCGGGAGCCGCCCTGCATGTACTCGAGTAGTCTAGGTTCTGGTTCCCTCGACCTAGGGAATGGAGGGATTAATTGCCTGCTACTTCGTATGAAATCATAGGCTTGCTGTATCGTATTCCCTTTGGTGCAAGGGAGTCAATAGTTGGAGATATTATGCGAGTACTGTACTCGTAATTGCCTGACGTTTGTAAAAACGACTGCTATTGCATATGGGCAAAATCTTGAGGCTCCGGGCAATTTTTTGCCCGTATGCAATAGCAGTCGTTTTTACAAACGTCAGGAAATTACGAGTACAAGGGGGAGGAGCGGTGGCCGTCGTTATGGTGGTGGTAGGGAGGAGGATTCACTTGGGTAGGGTCACTGTACCGCCGCCACCGTCCGTAGGCACGCAGGAGAGTGAAGAAAGTATGTCCTCGAGTACCGTACTCGTATGTAGTCTCCCGGAAGTATGGGGGGGTTTGTTACTACAGCACCGGGAGGGACAAAGTTTCAGAAATGTGATATGTCAAGGGAGTCGAGAATCCATCTATGACGTAGATATCAGGCGAGACCGGAGAGGGCGATATGGCTTTTTTTTTCCTCTTAAAAAAGAAATGCGTACAGTACGGTACTCGAGTACAGCCGTTCGTTCGTGTTCTGCGTGCGTGCACGGATGCGCTGGTTCTCGGTCTCGGTTTCTTTTTTTCTTCTTTTTTTTGTTTCCTCTGTGTTTTCCCACGGTACTGTATCGTGTCTTATCCTATCTTTTTTTTGTTCACCTTTGACAACCTGAGTGAGCAAAAGTGCTGTTTCCCTTTCCTTTTCCTCCCTCTCCTGCTTTTTTTATGCCCTTCCTGTTTGAAGATTTGGAAACGTGCAATTGCCATGCTGTTTGTGCCGGCACGAGTGCTATGAATTCGTACTTTACCCACACAGTGGCAATCTTTTTCGAACCTCCTGACCATACCTAAGCCTTTTGCTTCCGCATCTCTTCCTTTCCTTTCTTTCGCGTTTATCGGGTCTAGTGTGATTATGTGTGAATTGGAATTTTGCTCCCATGGAATATTGGCTGATGGGATTCTTGGCAAGAATGCCTGAGTTGCTTAGTCCTCTCTCTCACGAGCGTGCTTGATCACTTAAGTTTCTTATCGTATGCCGTGTTGCCTACCCGCTTGCTTTGCCCACCTGCCTGCCTTACTTATCGATAATCGATAGGGCTCGGCCCTGTTGGCTATCGGACCCTGAACCCCACTATGAGCCCCTCCATTGCCCCTCATTGCCCCTCCATCATGGAAAAAAAAAAGTCCGGATTGGGGTCGACCAGACATTTATTATTATTATTGATTATTTTTGAGCCTCATAATAATAGGTCTATCATATATCTCTTCTCGATCGATCTTTCTCCGAATTCTTATTTCTCATCTTTTCTGCTCTCCGCTCTTTGTTGCATCGGAAAAGCGGACGAATGGGGATCTCCGGTAAACGCAATAATTATGTTGGAGGTGGGGAATCTAAATCTGGGGAGAGCGAGAGGTCTTTAGTGCCTGCCTGTCTTTCTGCTGGCGTGATTGCGTATTGCTGGGAAATAATCTATATTCGAGCATTGCCCTCGCTGTAAGTTTTATCTTAGGAGAAATTGATAGATAGTAGGCGAATGTACACTGGACGAATGATTGCTTCGGAAAACCGTTGTTTCTTCCCCCTTCCAAGAGTCCAGGAAAGTCAGAGCAACAAAATTGTTATGGGGAGGACGGGAAGAAGAAAAGGAAGTGTTCAAGAAGAGAAAGGTTGGAATACCGGTACTGTAGGGTGGAGGTTGGAGGAGAAAAAGGAAAAAGCACTAGATAAGGGGTTTGCGTCGAAACGTTTGAAACTGATTGACGCGATTCGGCTCTTGGATGGACCTGTTGTGATGGATTGTCCTGTTTTCTTTTTCCTCCTCCTCCTTCTCGAGGATCCTCGTCCGACGATATTTTTTCTTCTTCGTTCTTTCTTGCTTTTACCCCTTCCCCGGGGTCTACTACTGTACTCTACTCGAGTACAAGTGCCATGGGTGATGTTTCCGGACACACCAAAGTGGCTTACCAGCAAAAAAATGGTAAAAATTGGTGAGGTCACAAACTGGTGTGTGCGAAAACAATTTTTTTTTTTTTTTTTTAAAAAACTTTTTCCATTTAGGGCACCCCTGCTACTCTAAAGCGTACGGCCCTTATCAAATCACTAAGCTACAGGCACCACCCCCTTCCTAGCAATAAAAACAAAAGAAAATCTCCAAGGTCAAAAAACCACTACGACGTGGAAAAACCCCAGACCCTATCCTCAAAACCTAAAACCCGAGCCCACCTTACTCCCTCCACCAAAGTCTACCCCCTTCCCCTTCCCCTTCTTCCTCTCCTTCTCCGCCTTCTCCGCCTCCTCCATCCCCTTAAACATGGCCGCCACCATAGACCCCAGAACATCAACGTCACCGCCAATGGCCTTAAGCCCAGCCAACGCCACATTCACCCTCTTCCCTATCTCCTCCACCTCCTTCTTCAAACCCGTAAACCCATCCCCCGCATTCTTCCCCAAAGGTGCCACTCCAACCGCCCCAGTCAACCTCCTCACCTCACCCCTGACGTCCTTCATCAACGACGCCACACTCTCTCCCCCACCAGCCACCGCCTCCTTCACCTCATCCTCCGCCTTCCTCCAAGCTGGACCCTTCACCACCGGAGCCACCGCCACATACCTCTTAACCGAGCACCACACCCCACCAACCCAAAGGCCAGTGCGGCACAACTGCCCAGCCACATCCCCTCCTCTTATCCTGACCACCACAGTGGACGACAACGAGCCCCTCTCCTTCCTCTTCTGGAGCTCACCCTCGGGAACCAACCATCTGGCACCCTCACAAAATTCCACCCCAGCCTCCATCAGCCCAGCTTGAACTCCACCAATCCCCGTCTCCCACCTCACACCACCCACCTTCACCGCCGCTGGCAACCTCAAATTCCTCCTCTTTTCAGGGTCTACGGGCCCTCCCACCTCCACCTTCCTCCTCTTACCACCCTCCACCTCCTGGGCCATCATGCCCCCCAAACTCCCAACTCGGGTTTCACAACCTATCGCAGACCCTCCCCTTGGGAGAGCCTCTTCGTCCGGTGACGGCGACCTCGGGCTCAACGGAGCCCTCCCAAACTCCTTTTCCTCCTTCATCCTCTCCAACTCAAGCCTCGCGTGCTTGAGTTCCCTCCGTAGTCGGTTGTTATCGGCCACAACCTCCTTGATCATGGCCTCCATCGTTGGTTTGTCGTCCTGGGGTTCAGTAGTCGCAACACTGAAAAGCCTCTTCGAAGCCTTGGACATCGTGGTGGGTCGGTTGTTAATTGGTCAAAAACTAAAATCGTAGCTTGTGTGACAAGTAATAATTTCAACGACTGGCGTTGTAACGGTGACGGGGCATGTGTGCGAAAACAATCCCCATGGCACTTGTACTCGGTAAATAGGTTTCGCTTAGGAGGAAAAGCAATGAGGAAAATGAATTCTCATGTCGCCACATTGGGGTCGCGCTCCTTTTGGTGCGTCACCACCGAAAAAACAAACAGCGGTCCTCAATCGTGCGGCCTGGCAAGAGGAGCGGGTTGAAGACCATTCACCAGAGCAAAAATTTCCATAGTTGTTTCCACAAAGAGCCACAATCCGTCATCATGCAAGCAAGCGCAGGAAACCCGGAGAAATCAAGGCTATCAAGAGAGAGCTCGACAAAGAAAGCATAAAAATGATTTTCTGATATTATTGTGAGGAAACTGCAGATGTTTTTTTGGATGTTTTTTTGGATGTTTTTTTGGATGTTTTTTTTTTACAGGAGTTGGGATTGGGGAAAATGAAACGTAAAAAAAAAGATGTCTCTTGAGCAAGAGCAGCAAGCAGGCAGCAAAAAAGGGACAGCAGCAGTATCAATTTGCCCACGCCAAATGTCGTGAGATTACCCCGCCGTTAAGCCCGAGCGAAGTAGACAGAGAAAAAGAGGAAGAGTTGTTTACCTACTCAAATCAATCTTGCCTTCTTCAAAACATATTGGTATCATACACGTATAAAAGATCCAAAACCCAATGACATATCAGTCATAACCCGTGATTGGAAGTTGAGGAGTACTCGAGTAGATGGGCTGCAAGAGTTTATGGTAACTGCTTGCTAGCTTACATCGTTGGTTTTGCTGCGCTGTCAGTCGTGCCGAGGATCTTTTACGCCAGACATGGGAGAGAAGCACGCAATGCCGGCCAATGAGTGGTGGGGTTTCCCCAAAATTTATTGAAGATATCATACCCCCCTTCCCTACTGCTTATATCCACTCCTCTGGGTAATGTATGTACTAGTGCTCGAGTACGTATGTATGTTTTCACGTTTTCACTTTCATAATCCTCGTCATTCTCATTGTTGTTCTCTCTCTCTCTATCCCTTTCGACCTGCCTCCTTCAACCTTCCTTGCATCTCCTCCACATCAGACGAAAACCCTCCTTCCTCTCCCTCCCCTAACATAACTAATAAACCAGAAAATGACCTGATGTTCCTTCCACCCCCTCTAAACAAAGCCCAATGGATAGGATAGCCTTGTCAGCTGATGGAAACCTCAAATCAACTCATCAACACTTGATCCAATTCCTTCCGCTTCTCGTTCTCTTCATTCCCCACGCTAGTGTATCATACAATAGCTAAGTTACAGATACAGTATGCATATACTAGTAGCATGGGAAGTCGGTTTCCGCTAGCATTATCGTCATCGTCATCATCACCATCACCGTCGTCAACGGGAAAAGTACGTCACAATACATACATTCCCACCGACCTACATAAGTTACCCACATACATACCCACATATAATACCCCCGAGATTTCAGAAACCGCCCTTCTTCTAGGGTACCGTATATCATAGCCTTACCCCCCCCCCCCCTTTCACAGATTGTACAGCGCACGAAGGAGGGGTGGTGATGTTAATGCTGATAGTGGTGGTGGTGCCGAAGCTAACTTTGGCTTTATCCATCCATCTCAACATGATGGCTTACTATGAAATATAGCAATACAGGTGATACGGTGCTGTATCGAAAAAAGTGAAAAAGTAAACTGCGCCTAGCCGAGCAAAACCTGTGCACGCGCGCGTGCTCGCTGGGGTCCGTTTCGGAGAAAGGGTTTTCCGGGAGGAAGGGTGGAGGGAAGGAAGGAGGAAGTCTTTTTTCTTCTCTTTTTCTCTTCTTTCCTTTTCCCTTTCTTATTTCCTTTTCCTTTTCTGGAGGGAGGGAATGGCGTGTGCTGTGCGAGGGAGTGGGTCCGGGGTCATTCATGGTGGTGGTTGGTATCTGTACTGTACCGTAGGTAAGGTAAAGTATAATAGTATGGTAGGGTAGACTTTGTGAGAAATGATATCGACTTGGAGGAGAGGAAGAAGGGAAGGAAGGAAGGAAGGAAAGGAGATTCGTAAGGGTTTCGTTATCACTGTTTCTTCTCTGCGCTGGATGGGCGTAGGTGATTTGGGCATGCGGTGATAGTCGTGGTCATGGTGCCCTACTCGTATAGCTGCGTGTTATTATCGCAGAGCCTTCTAACGAGCAGATAGGTTTGTATCATCGGTAGGTATCATGGACAAGTATCGGAGGTATCATATATAGGTATGTATGTAGGTATGTAGGTAGGCTGGGTATAATAGATAATAGGAAGGAAAGGGATAACATGGGATTGGGCAGAATAGGATACCTGTACGGTATAGTAGATTAAGTGGAACCCCTTCACATTCAAAGTGGCGGTTTCTTTTTTTTTTTTGTGATATGTTATTTATTTATTTACCCTTGATGGTGGATGATGCTGTAAATAAATAGGTTAATCAATAAGTCGATAAATAAGTATTTCCTCCTGTGCTTTGGAAGGCAGCACTAGACCACACATAAGTTACCTATGATACTCTACCTGCCTGCCTGCCCCATACGGAGCGAAAGAAAAGAAGAAAAAGAGAAAGAAAAAGAAAAAAAGAAAGTTATATACCGATATCGTCGAAGACAAAAAAGCAAAAGCAAAAGCAAAAGCAAAAGAAACGTATAAAAAAGAAAGTAAAAAGGCGAAAACTTTTTTGTGATAAACTGCGACTGTTACCCTCCTTTTAAGGAAGATCGGCGGAAGAGAAAAAAAAACCGTTTCAGGTTGCGGTAGCCGCGCTCTTAAGTAGCGCTGCGTTTTGGAGAGATCGGGAGGTTGGGTACTGTGCCGGTAACTGTACTGGTTACTCTATTATAAAAGTGTTCCTGAGATTTTCGATGGGTGGATGGGCGGATGGATGGATGGACGGATGGATGGATTGAATGACCTGATGAGAAGGGGGGGGGGGCGGTATTTTTAATTTTTTTTTAATTATAATATACCCTTTTCCATGGTGGGTGTTTTACAATAACGGCATCGTACCGGTGTTTGCTCAGTAACTACGGCGGAGGGACCGGCAAGTCGATACATAACACTTATAGCGGGCGCCCGGTATTATAGCTGAGAACAGGAAGGAGAAGAGGGAGAAGAAGAGCCCTTGGCTAGGAAGAATTTGGGGGGGGGGGGGGTAGAAAGGGTTTATTCTCTTTTGGATGGGTTTGTAATTGGGCTGGAGTGGAACCTGATGATCAGACGGGTGCGCCATCTCAAATGGAAAGAAAAGAAAAATTTGCGGGAAGGGAAGAGGAGATGGGGAAAGAGGATTTGGGAGTGTTCTGTCTATCTATCTATCGCCCAAGAGGAAGAAAGGAAGTGGTGATAATAATCATAATAACTTTCTATCGCCCAAGAGGAAGAAAGGAAGTGGTGATAATAATCATAATAACTTCAGTTATGTAGGTATCTCGACATGACTAAACGCGATCGCGCACAGCGCAGTCGCGGGGAGTGTGAAGGAGAAAATTGTAATTTCATAATAATAATAGTACCTGAGTCCTAAACCTACAAGCCCGCTCTCTTTTTTTTCCCCCTCAAAAGTCACAACTAACTCATGTACAGTCAATCATGTCCAATCACTCGCTTTCTAGCCTGAGTCCTTGACAAATAGTGAGGGGGCGGAACTTTTTTTCCCCCAGCCCCGGTGTAAATGCCCATCAGGGTCTAGAAACGGAGCGAGGGAGGGGAGGGGGAGGAAGAAAAGGATTCCGATCCCATGGATCAATCACTTCGGGCTAGGAGAAGAGGGAAAGGAATGACGAAAAAACTAAAACCAACTTAAAACTGAAGTTAGTTCTTCTGCGGATACCCATGAGTGAGTGAGTGAGTGATTCATCACCAGCAAGTGTCCGCCCGACCAACTCTCGAATCACAGGGTCTCCCGTAGACTGGGCAAGCGAGAGGCATGTCTGTATGTATGCACGTATCCAATGCACGTACAGTACGGTACAGTTACTGTAGGCGCGGATACCATATCACAAGACCACACTTGTGACCCTTCCCCTTCCGAGTGAGAGGTAAGTACTCGAGTAAGGCAGGTAGGCAGGTAAGGCAGAAGTAAGGCGGGTCTGATTTGCAATGCGCATTGATATCTGAGCCGACCTTGAGCTGTATGGGTGATTGGAGGAATTGAGCGAGGGGAGGGGGAGCGGACGGACGGACAGGCAGCCAAGCAGGCAGATAACGCTCGGCCGGTCGATCGCACGTTTGCCGATTTAGGTACTGACGGGATCGGAGAGCGAGTGAGGGGTTGTGAAGTTGCGAAGAGTTGTACTCTTGCCTTATATAGGAGGATTTCCTTTTTCCTTTTTGGGCGTGTGTGTGTGTGTATGTGCATTGGTACAGAACTGTACTCGTACTCGGTGGATCCAGGTCCCGATTGGCCCGGGAGGGAGAGAGAGAATGAGCGAGAGGCTGGTATGTCGGGATGAACTGGACTGAACTGAACTGGACTGAAAAAGTGACTGTCGTCGCTCAAGTAAGCCAAGTTTGAACAAGCAAGCCCCTGCGATCGATTCAAATTGAAATTCGTCCCACGATGCGTGGCCTTGTGTGTGCTACGGATACATTTCACCAGCACAGCACAGTTGTTGACCCGCGATACCCGCTTTTATTTTAATTAGCTACTCTCTTGTTACCATCACAAGACAGTGGTGGTAGCGTTAGTGGTAGCAGTACTATCTCAGGCTTGTTTCATCGTTTTGAAATCCTCCGCCAGGGAAGCGCTGTCCCGCAGTTTTGTTTAGAATAGAGTTGGTACTCGAAAGTGTTGTCTGTACATGTGCGGTGTTGTACCTACACTGTACAAAGGCAATCGGAGGTTAAACTTCCATACTGGACTGGCTGGGACTGAGGTGGTTGAAACGGACCGAACGAAACATCGGCCCGATAGGGGGAAGTGGGAGGACAGCATATATGGAAAATAAGTTGCTTTCTTTCTTCACCTGTAGATCCAATACGGTGGAACATGAGAGCTGCTCTTTTTGACTCTTTCGTTCGAGTTTTTCTTTATTTTCTTTATTTTCTTTCGGATTTCCTAATCCTATTTCCGACGTTAATTTTGTTGTAGTAATGGGTTCACTTACAATACCCTTTCCCTTTCTCTTACTGGTACTCCTAGAATACTTCCTCCCTACTTTTCCCCTTCTCAAGAGTTAGGCGTGGGGGGGTGTCTGGGATCCGTACCGGTAGTACTCGTACTTAAAAGGTATAACTTTGGCGTTTTCTCTTTCGCGCGCGGGATCCGGAGGCCGTGTTCCCTCCGGCCAAGAGTGGAGAAGGGGAAAAAGGAAAAAAAAGAACCTAAAATCCCCATAACTTCTCAATCGGCCCATAACAGTCAAAAACGGGAATGGGGCACAGTGGCGATGTAGGCTCCGATTCACGAGCGCAGTACTGTACCGTACGGTTACGGCACCTTCTATATTCGGGTGATGCAAAATTTTCTCTATGGGGAAATAGATATTTTCCAGTTGTCAGTTTGCACTGTAAAGTACTGTGCTTGAGCCGGACGGTCCAATGGCACTGTGAACAGTCATAGAGTAACATTTGTGGGGCCTTCGACATCCAACCCCCCATCCACGCCGGCCCTCGAGTGATGAATCGTGAGGATCCCGGAGATTCTCTCATTTTTGCTTAGCTTTCCGACATGCTACTGCCTTATTCGCAATTTGTCTGCTTCTGGTGTTGGTGGTGCGGCTCCGGTGCTAGAAGAGAGGAAGAAATGAAATGAAAAAGTATTTAAAACCAGAGAAAATTTTTTCCTCTTTACTGTTGTGTATGGGAAGATCGGAATCGTCAGAAAAATATATTTATCTTTTTCCCAATTGCGTCTGTTGCTTGAGCTGGTGGGTGGTGCTTATTATGACTTTTTGCCTACAGGTATACGAGTTTGGTAGACCCTTCAAAATACCGCAGTCGATTGCTGGTTCTGTTCCTGATTTTTCTTTTTTTTTCTTTTTTCTTTTCTCATGCGTTTTTCGTTGTTTTTTCTCTCTCTCGCTCTTTCTTTTTCCTCTGCTGCCTTTCTTTTTTTGCTTTCAGCGAATTCAGACCATCATGACTAAATGCTATCAAGTGATTGTCCTTCTGAGTGCGAATTGGGCAACTGCATCATTATGGGGAATTGGCAAATCCTTTGCGGATGACTTCCTAGCTTGTCGTTCTAGCTACGGTAGCCTGCCCAGGTGTTGACTCGGAGTTAGCAATTCTAGTACTCGATATTGCTTCTTGAAGATCGCCTCTTTGCGAAAGAAAAAGGAATGAAGAAAAGGAAGGAAAAAAAAAGGTATGATATTTTGTGAGTTCTGGGGGAGGGGGGCGTTTCTTGAAAATTTCGCGTTGCACGACGTGCGAACCCTAGGGTAAGGTAAGGGTCCTATATTGCTTGACCTATGAAGATCCGGGGCTGCAGAAAATCAACCACCACCATTCCGCCTCTCTCATCGAGGAATGGGGAGGGAAGGGTCGGGGGCCGCAGTAGACTCTCATTGCGCAAGAGTCTAGAGCACCGAATTATTATAGCACCGTACCGTACCGGCATCTAGAGCCAAAAGAAAAGAAAGTAAGAAAGCTACCGTATTGTAAAAAGGAAAGAAAGAGAAAGAAAAAGCCAAAAAGAACCAAAAAGAGCCAAAAAAAACAGCCGGGGAACCGGGGTATGTGCTCCGCTACTGGTGCTGCCGCTGTATGTCCAGATACATCGGGAGAGGCCCGTCCTGTCAATCTTTCTGTGAAGGTGTGTTCGCGTTTTTTTCTTGGTTATTCCCCCCCTTGATAGGGCCGTACTGTGCGAGCACAGTAACGAAGCGGAAGAAAAAAAGAGATATCTTTCTCTTCCCTTCCAATCGGATAGATAAATCACAATTTGAGAACTAACAACTAGTGGCTCAAAGGAGCCTAGACCGTGTTCTGCTAGGTTCACTTCAGCAGTCCCGTGTGTGTATGATTTTTTTCTTTCTTTCCCTTTCTGCGGCAATGCCATTGCTAAGGGCATCGCGGGGTGGGTAGTATCATCGGGGTTTGGATTCTCCTGGAGAGTTCTCCGATTACTTAATCGGAGTCTTCGATCGTGAAGGAAACACTAACCCCGGTCTTGTCCTACGAGATTGTGGGAGAGGATATAAATGTAGGTATCATAGGGCGAAAACTTGATTGATTCATCGACTAATATTGAAGCTGTAATGGAGTTCGGGAGTACGGCAGGTTTTGGAGCTAAATTCTATCCGATCTTGTAAGGTGAAAATGAAAAAAATAAAATAGAGAGTACCCACTGGTCATCCATTTGCAAAATCAGTCAGCCAGTTAGTAGAGTGGGACGGTCATTCTTCCCACAAGGCACAGCCGGCGAGCCAGTGGTGTACAAAGCGCCCTGGTACTTCAATCATTTTTATTAAACTAATAAAAGGACACTGCCAATCCAGGCTTCGGCCCTTGACGGAGTGATAACTCTGACTGAATTACATATCGTTACCCCACGGAAGGGGGAAAACAGTAGGAGAAATGTCTCTAAAAATAACCAATAGGAGGACCTTTGGAGCGCGCGAGCGCTATGCGAGTATTTTTGTCCGCAAAACGAAAAAATCGGCTCCTGCGCCAGGATTAGCTCTATTCTAACGTCAATCCTCGTCCTAACTTGCCCGGTGTCACTTGCTCGTCTATTTCAGTCTCCCCCAGTAAAGTGTAATAAGAGGAACAGTATAATATGCAAGTAGCTATATCCATAACACGAAAAAGATGGATAGCCTTAGAAAGAAAGGAAGGGGTCTACTGTACATGTACAGTACCTTATTGACTATCATAGAGCACTTTTTGATCAAGAGTCACAGTTGAATGAATCTATCTTTCGATCGTCCCAATAGTACTTCTACAATCCAAATTTCCCGCTACATACTGCCAGCATACCTTTGATGGTATGGGTGGATTGGATTGGATTGATGAGTGGGCGGGCGGATAGGCAGATGGATGGGTGAATGGCCGGATAAGATACAGTGCAGTACAGTGAAAGTATGGGGTTGTGCAAGATGTTGGTCGCACAGGAGATAGATCCTGGTGCGATACCTAATAGGCCGTGAACTGAGAGTACTCGAGTAGTTGAAGGAGGGGAGGAGAGGCGGAAGAATCAGAATAGGAAGTAAAAAGGGAGGGGCCGGAATTCTCGTCCTTCTCCTCATGCGCAGCGTCAATCATGTATTGCCTGCTGTAGCTCAGGTCGAAAGCTCAAACATGGTAACCCAGAGGATCTACACTGGGGCAAGCCATTGTCCCCGTTTTCACGAGCATTACCTTCCGTATTCTTTCACTAGCCTCACTAAACCTGACACGTATCCATGCCCTTTCACTTTGCTTCGCTGTGTTTGACCCTGCTTTGAACTGTGAAGTGGTTCTGGGATGGCGCGCCGACGGCGGCCTGTGAACATGCGGAACTAGCAGCCACAAGATTGTTTGGGGTGAGGCCGACAGCGTATTCTCTGTCTTACTGCCATTGCCTCCCTTCATTCCCCACTATAGAACTGTTCAGCATACTATTGCTTAGTTAACTGACTCACTTACTGACTTAGCTATGTGCATATCATGGCATCGGCATTGGTAGCAAAAAAGTACAATGTCGAGCTAGTATCATAATATTATAATGCTGTGAAACGGTTTGCTCACACTCTAGGGTCACAAAACAATCCTCCCCCTCGTTTCCCTCTGGGGTCCCCATGGGGCCCGGGAGTCAGATATCGCAAACCCAAGAACTTCCCGATCCTGGTTGCGTATCCGTGTCTGAGCCCTGACCTATGCTATATTACCCTCGCATGCACCGGAAAGATTTCTCGGTACTCTTGGGTGGTGAGTTTGATTGATTTTTGTTGCGGCTCTATGATTTCGCTTGCTTTTTCAGAGCTGTGGAATAGACGGCGATGGGTTGACGCTTCTTACTGAGGTGGTCTCGGGCTTAATGATCGCTGTTCACCATAAAGACTCCTAGCCATAGTCTTGGTACAGTGCTTGAGGAATTCTGTGGAATTTTTTCCCGTTTCTACACTGGTATGGTCAATTTATTGCTACCGAGAGGTGTTTAGTTATTTCAGGCTGGTGAGGATTTCGGTAGTATGATAGATACTGTACTACACTGTACCCGTACAGAGAGTGGAAGAGAGCACTGTGGCATCATTGTATTTCTCTCTCTCTAAAGTAGAACCCTTGCTTGAGCATATTACTTGATTACATGTTTAATAACAGAGATGCTACTCAGTTTAGGGAGAAAAGAGGGTATATGTTTTGCCCAGACTGCTCTGGTCTCCGGATTTAAACTCAATTGAAAATGTCTGGAGTGGTATCCAAGCGTACCGCAAGCAGAGGAGGGTCAATAAGAACTGTAAAGGAAGAATGGAGAGCTATTACTAACGAGAAGTTTATCAATCGTTGCTAGGATCCCAGCCGGTTCTGTGGGGTTATAAAAAGAACAGGGAACCAAACCCATTGATGATGGTTCATAATTTTCTTTTCATTTTTTCTTCAAGTGCATACTGAGGATCTTTTTTTCTTTATCTTACTTATTTTATTATCATTAAATTTATTAGCCGTTGTTGTGAAAAGAGGTGATCCTCTACTTATTGATGCGATCGAGTACCGCAAGTTGTGATGCAAGAGCGTTGTACCCCTCCCCTCCACCTCCTTCTACATAAAGAACATCCGGGAAACGAAAAAATCGCGAGGGCTAAGCCAGTCATAGGCACAATGTGACAGCCAGCTCTGTGACTGACCTGTCTGGATCAAACCCGATCATCTGATGATCATGCAAACCTCTGAGCGTAAATCCATCAATCACCAGCACACGACTCGCTCCGTAAGGAACATCCCCCCATCACTACCGTCTGCTTACCTACCTGCTTGTCGCCGCGGCGCAGCATAGTGTTAACCTTTTTCCAAAAGTAAGGTAGCACGAGTGCTAGAAATGATAAAGGCAGTGGCAGACTTGGTAGTCTCAAGTGCTTTGGAGTTTCGAAGCCTTGGTTTAGCCTAGCGCGGTAGAAGTAGTAGAAGTAGATATCTAGTTCCGATCCCTAGACTAGACCAAGGGACTAGTAGATGTAATAACGCTGTTCCTTGAGATTCAGCATCCGTCATATCTCACTCGTAGGCTGTGATAAATTAAATTACCTACATACTCACCTTCCTGGCTTGCTAGTCTATCTGCCATCCACCCGAAATAAAACTCCAGGGTGGGAACGAAAATGCCCTATCGTAGAAGTTATTACAGCGTAGATTGAAACAAAATATGATAAAACTTGCCTTTCTTTTGGTCATGGAGTCACGATCTCTCACTCGTACCGCTGATCCGGCATTATGGCAGATGTGAAGAGATATGAGGACTATGCCTAACGAGGAAAAACCCGCTGCCGGGCATAAGAGATGTTTCTGTATCTGCTTATGCATTCTCATAAATGCGCGGCTTAGGCGGGAGTGATGAATAATTTGCTCCGTTGTGCTTAACCGGAAGTATGCGAAGAAGCGAAGTATCCTATCATGGGGTTGTTGACGTGTTTACCAGAATGTAATGTAATATGATGGCCTTGTGAGAGAGTGAGGGTGGGAGCGCGATTGTGAAGGATTTATTGAGGGAATGTGAGATCAGGTAGAGTAAGATTTGGAAGCCTTGCTTTAGGTTTACATAAACCATAAGCCTGAGGATAAGCTGGTAAAGTCAAGATGGGATTACAGGAATGTTTTGCAGTACAATTACTATTACTATGATATAAGGATTCACTCAAGAAGAGTGGGTTTCGGTGAATACCTGCAAGTCGAGATAGTCTATGGAGAGGATCTATGACCGGCAATAAACAACGTTGTTGTTCTTGAGTTAGGGGGTAGGATTCATTATATTTAGAAAACTGTAAACCTAGTACGTAAAGGATTTACCTGTGGTACCTAACCTACAAATTGGCTGGCTAGCTGAGTGAGAATGCGAGTTCGGTTCTAACTCTGCACAAAGAATTGCCACAGAAGGGTGTTAGCTAATTGGGGTATCTTTATAGACCTAATATAGTCTGAACTTATGACTAGGAAATGAGCTGGGAAAGTCCCTAGGATGAAAAATAATAGTGTGATACTCTGCGTAATGTATCGTATATCGAGGGTCATGATATAATATATGATAATCTGAAACTCCTTCACTTCCTGCTGAGCGAGTCAGGTGAGTTAGGCGTTGAGGGGGGGAAAGAAGCTGGTTCTGAGGCACTGGAGTTAAGTGTGTCTGTAGCTTAAGCTTAGGTCTGGGTATGGGAGGTGTTGAGAGGAGTGCTGGTGGCTCCTGTGGCAATAGGTTCTGGAGCGCCCGCACTCCCGAGAGCCCCAGGGTTTGGCACAGGGACCTGCCCAGTCCGAGTGTCTGGTCTAGCTCCCTCCAAATCCCGACCATCGCCACTGGCCACCGCCTGGGCCTCAACCAAAACTCTCCAATCCTGGATGACCCGCACACACAATTCCAAAACCCCAAACCTCTCCCGCTGCTCCAGCCTCCCCTCCCTATCACCCACCCACTCTAACTGATAAACATCTCCGATGGCAAAAGCAGCATATAGCACAACCTTGGCCCACTCTGCGAAAGTACCAACAGCCCACATAACCCCCCAACAAGCCACAGCACAATCAATAAGCACACCATAGTAATTACTCCTCAGGTACTTCATAACCCGCCATACCTCTCCGTCGGAGGACAGTCCAATGTGATGCATTGTCAGGAGCACAGCGAACCAGCAGGTGGTTATGTCCCTCTCCATCCTCAGGAAGGCGGGTACGTACCGGACGTAGGTTGGGGTTACTGGGTAGATGTTGGATGCTAGTGTTAGGAGAACGAGGAATGTCTTAGCTATTAGAAGTGCTCGTTTGAGGGATTCGCGCGTTATTCGGCTGAGCCGACGGAAGAGGTAAGCCCAGATGTCGAGGATTAGCAAGAGGAGTGATCGGATTAGTGGGATGTTAAGGAGTATGTAGGCGGGAGGAAGGAGGGCGGCCTGTGCGAGATGGAAGGGGAAGGCCACCAGGAACCAGAAAGCTGTTTGGAGGATTGTGAGGATGATCATCGGGATTTTGTCTGTCGGGTTTACTAGAACAACCGTGAATGTGTTCGATGTGCGTTATAAGATATGTGGGTGTTGTATTTGTTGTGAGTGTATATGTGTATATAGTGCTATTTAATGAGAGTGCCCATAATATAGTTTTGGGAGGACGAGTGAGCACTCATGATGCACTGGAAAATTCAAGGTTGAAGTATTTCAAGTAGCCAAGGTTAGAGGGCTGCTATGACTAACCAGTGCTACGGGATCGTCTTAAACAATTGGGTTCCTTCAAGCGCATATTAATGGAAACTTGAAAGCCCTTCAAGTCAATATCCAAAACTCTCGGCCTACCGCGCTCGGATGCTAATGAGGACTCAGGATAGGAGGATGGACTAACACAGGCTAAAAGTGAAACGGCTCTACATCTGGGACCTTTTACTTCATCTGAGAGAGGCAAAGACATCACCACGCATCACTCGGAGCCTGCTAGGCTTTCTCTAGAGCCTGGCGTAGTCAATTACCCTTAATTACCCTTGAGGCGCTCGGCTTTAAAGTTGGCCACAATTTCATGGATAGGGTTATCATAGGCTAGGGATGTCGCGGCGCCTGTACGCCGCACACTTGTCAATGCACGGTGCTAGTCCAAACCCTGCTTAACTCAGGAAAACCTACTCTTATCATGAATATTTCGGCTGTGGCTACCCCTCGGGGCCTGGAGGGGCCTTGCTGTTGCCGGTCAGTGATCAATGACTGAAAATTTGCCCCTCTTGAGAATCTATTCGACGGCACTCTATTAGATTATCCCATATAGTCCACCCGCGCCTACCGCGCTCATAACACTATAATAATGATCACGAGATACATGTCAGTATTGGACGGGAAAGCCGATCAATCAACTAGATCTCGAAAATACTGGAAATATGGGAAACCGCAATTGACGCCCTGGATAGACAATGGGGAGGGAAAGGCCCAGCAGGCCGACAGACGTTCTTGAAAGAGCTAAACTCGGAGGTTTGTTTTCTTTAGGAATTCCGTAGTGGGAGATTGAACGAAATTCATGTGCGAGTTGATTCACTTGTAGGTAGGCAGGCCTGGCCAGACTCTAAGGTGGATACCTCATTATCTCACCAACACACTGTTAGCACAGCAATGAATCGCCACACACTCTAATCCACCCCACAATAATAGCGAGTAGGCCCTCCCGGGAGAGACTAGCACAAGTCATAGTACATCGTCGAAACAACAGTTAATGCGGAGGCGGGCCCTCGGGTGCCCAAATCCCCGAGAAATGGAGGCAGTGAGAGTGGGAGTCTCGCCGACAGCACTCCTACTCTCGACAGTCATCAAATACCCTGATATCAGAGGTTTCCTCTGTAGGTCTAGGTTTTGAGAGGGAGGTATATTATGGAGCTCAGGTTGGTGCTTTCTTGTCTACAATATAGGAATGGTAAGGAGTGTAGCTCGCCAACTGCAACATTTCCTGTAAGAAGAGCCTGGGTTAAGTTATTCGCCCTCGGCCGGCTTCTGGGTATAAAAGATATGTTGTTACTATCAACCAGCCGAAGCATATCCTGGGGGTAAGTTATCACTTACATGGTGATGAGATTGGAGGTTGGGGTTCGCTCCCACCCGAGCTTAAGTTAGGTGAGGGCTACCGCCTAGTCCACCGAGTACTACTGCACACGGATGGGAGTTGCTGCAGCTAAGCAGCGTGGGATGATGGTTGCTTGCTTGTAAAGTATTGGGTTCAGTGATCTTTTAATCGAGGTTTATGGCCTATTGAGCTTGGGTGGGCGCAAGATGGTAATGATGTTGATTTCAGGTGGCCGGTAATCCGATGTGTTGCAGACGGGGGGGCGAAGGTGAGCCGATTCAGCACTCAGCAAGTTATTTGGAATATAAACAACGGATCCGGGGGTAATGCCGATGTCGACATCATAAAATAGCAACCAATTCAAACTCCCATCCCAAAACCTCAAAATTAAAACACCGAGATATTACGCATTCATTGATATCTAAGTCTTGTTACCACTTCCGGTAAAACTCCTCCTCCTCCTCCCCTCTGGGGTCACTTAAACCCTACTTTTAAGTAATCTGTCGACGACCCCATCAAGAACCCACTCGTGCTGTCCACCAACAACCTCCAAATTTTCCGCCTCAGCCAAAAACATCTTGTTAGGGTCCTGCCCAGGTGCAAACATGGCATTTCCACCGGCAGGATTCATCTGCTGCATCTGCTGCGCCATTTGGTCCGCCGAGTTCTCGTTTCCGAGAATGAAAGTGAAGATGCTACGAAGGCCGAAGAGGTTGAGAAAGTACCATGAGAGAGAGGAGACCCATCGGACGTCGAGGTCCCGGGTAGCAACGCCAGATTGGAGCATGGATTTGAAGCGGAGAGTTAGGGGGAAGGGAAGTTTCACTAAGAGATACGTAGATTAGTAAAGGAGGTTTACGAGGGACGGAGTGAAGTGTGGGTGAGTACTTATTACGAATCCCGAGAAGAAAGCATTAATCCAACCCATAATCAACGTCTGCGGCACCATCATCGCCATGTTTCCCTTAAGCATATTCATCATCTGGTCCATCCCTGCCGGGTCCGTCATTGGGTTTGCTGGTGGCTTCCCCTTATTATCCGGGTCCTTCAGGAAGTCCCCGCGATTGTACGCGGCAACAAGGTAATTTTTCCTCGCAATGAACGACGAAAGCGGTATCTGGTTGTGGTTTGTTCGGAGATTTACACCCCGAAGTAAATTACGCCTGCGATCCCCGTTAGGAGCATATACCAGACAGAAGGAAGAGGAAACTTACTGTTCAGAAATAGCGTCAAGCTCCTGCTTCTTAGGATCCGACTGCATCAGCACTGTTGCATAGTGTCGTAATACGCCCGTGAGAACCATGACAGCCGTAATCGGGAACAAAATCCAGTAAAATAGCTGTGGGTCCCGAAGGATCGTCTGGGCCTGAGCTGTGGCCATCGTGAATACTGGTTTGTCGTTTCTGGTTGATTCGTTGGAGGGAACTTTCAGGCGACGTTGACTTTTTCAGGAGGTGATCTTGATGACTTAGGGTAGCATAAAGAGGCTTGGCATTTGAGCCTCAGCCGTGATCAGGGACAATCATTCGGAAGCAAGCCGGGGAGACAATGCCAAGGCGCACCAATGCAGCACGAAGCGCTAGTCCCCCACCACACATCTCACTTGTTTTCTGTTGGGGGTCTCGCGGGGGCAGGTTCTTGTAAAAATATCATAGTATGATATATATACAGTACGAGTACTGTGTTCCTAGGCCCTGGTCAGGAGGCAGTTGAACCCGAGCTGTGAGGCAGAAACCCATGATTTTGGCCGGTCGTGCGGCTTGGAGACCGAGCCGGTGTTCGGCGATAGACCGGGAAGTTTAAAACTTGTAAAAAAAAAAGAGCCAAACCCTCACCCAACTCCACGATCAACCCCGTTGCTCCTTGGACGATTGAGCGGACTACTATACTAGTACAAACTCGACCCTTTCTATAACTTGCCCTTGCAATTGTCGTGACTAGAGGGGTTCTGTATGGTATACGCATGGTTTCATCTCCCTGGTGCGCCCGAATAGGTCCTGAATATCTAGACAAATACCAACTCGAAGCACAACCAAAACACTGGCATGTAGTGAGTGATACCTGATGGGCTGTACTACGGTAGAACAAGCGGTACGATAGATGTAACAGTTGATGATCATTGTTTTATTAGAAAAGTACGAGCTTGGCGACAAAAGAAACTGACCCCCCCCCGTTTTACACCAAAAATGGCTGATTTTGAGCGTTCATAGCCCATCCCAAAGCTGTATAGATTTAATGAAACCAATCTATAGTGTAGGCAATTTTTAAAGCTTTCTAGGCAAAAATTATGAGAATTTTCCCATTCTCCTACAGGGGTTGATGGCTTAGGATTGTCGTTGGATCTGGTTGCATGTACTAGCCGATTTCAAAAGTATTCGGACACCTTGGCGCCAAGGGAAAAAACGTCCGGTGCCAAGACCTTTTGGGTGAATACCAGCAGGGGAAATAAAGGTGACATTGCAACAGCGATGCCATTGGGTTACAGTTCAGGGGGTTGGGTTCACAAAGAGATATCTAAGCTTCCTAGAATCATGGTTGGATTTATTGAAAAGTTGGGTGGAGACACACTGGAGGCAAATCCCATGAACAGTTATTTTGTTGAATATACCGGATTTTGGATTTCGCCGGCAACTCCCCAGCCTTGGCGCCAAGGTGTCCGAATACTTTTGAAATCGGCTAGTACCTTTTGCATGGGACCCTCATACAAAATTTGAGGTATCTTTTAGGCAGGATTATTATTTCTGGTATTGCACTGTGGGCATTAGTTAAAAGAGCTGGTCACATAAAAATGATAATATCTAGACAGGTCCAAAGACTCTAAGGGATTTTAATATTTTTTTGCAAAACAACCGGGCGCAATTTTATGAGGTGAAAAGGCTCATTTTTGGTGTAGAATGGGGGGGTCCATTTCTTTTGGCGCCAAGATCGTACTCGTGGTTCTAGTAAGCTCCACTAGTAGCTGCGGTGGGCGGAAAAGATGGTAAATTACTTGTAGGTAATGACAGTAAACATACCGGTACCATTACGAGAGAAGGGATCTTTGATGAGAGCATGTTTATATTCGCGCGATCTTATTCCAATTCCTCCCCGGTACGCTCAACGCCCGTTACCCTACATCAGAAATGTGCAAATTAAAATATCATACAAAAAAACCAGTTACTATACCTAGTTCTTGGTTATATAAACAAGGGAGGGAAGAAAAAGACAAAGGAGATTGCTCTCCTCTACTCATACTTCCTGGTGCACATGCTCAATTTTTTCGGGGGTTTCAGTCCTCGGCACGCCCACATGGGTAAGGTTGTCAGAAACGCGTGTTTTCCACGCCCGAGGCCCCTCTTGAAACATGGCCTCAATCTCCTCCAAACCCTTCCCAGCTGTTTCGGGGAAGCAGAAGAAGACATGGATAGTCATGGCCGCGCAAAATACCCCGAAGACGATATACACTTTCCATCTGATGTTCTCAAAGGCCGACGGGACGAAGTAACCCAAAGCAAAGCTGAAAAGCCAGTTTGCAGATGTGCAAAGGGCGACAGCCTTTCCACGGACACGGAGGGGGAAAAGCTCTGGGGGGTAGGTCCAGGAAGCAGGGCCCCATGTGATAGCGAAGGACGCAACGAATAGATAACTCGATGCGATGACAGCCTTGGATGGGAGTCCATGAACTACCCAGGATGCTTCCCTGATACCACCGACACCACCCTCTGGGGCAGGATGGCCATAAAGTGCCATGAGGCCACCGTTGGTGAAGAGCCACGTCATCATGAGACTTGAGCCGGTGAGGAGTGTATACCGCCGGCCCCAGCGGTCCATCCAGAGGAGAGCAGGGACGGTCATTATTACGTTTATGACATATTGGATAGATGAGGAGAGGAGAAGGTTGTTTCCGCTCAGTCCAGCCATCGCAAAGACGTAGGTCTAGAGGAGTCAGTCAATTTAATGAGTTAAAGGAATCAGGTCACTCACGATGTAATACATCATGACGTTCACTCCAGTCAGCTGAGACCAGATTTGTGTGAAGACACCGATATGGGTGCGGTTGATGACATTAGGCTTGAACAATTCGAAGAATGTGGCATCGGCATTTCGCCTTTCAAACTCGACCATAGCCCTAATGTCCCCCAGCTCTTGTCTAACATATGGGTCGTTAAGATCCCCCTTTCCATGCAGTAGGGCCAAGGTGTTCTCGGCCTCTTCCCAACGATCCTGCTTTGCAAGCCATCTAGGGGATCTCGGCAAGAACAACAGCCCAATGAACAGGAAAACAGCTGGGAATGCCTGCAGTCCCCATGGGACCCTAAAGGAAACAGCCCCTTCCATATGAGAACACCCGAACGAAATATAGAACATAATCATGATACCCCAAGTGATAGCCCATTGCTGACAGCCGACAAGACGGCCCCGCATGTCGGCACGAGCGATCTCGGAGATGTAAACGGGGACCTGAGCCGAGCAGATACCGACTGAGAAGCCGTTGGTGAAACGGCCCACAACAAGCATGGGTATGTTTTGCGATATACAAATCACGACGGAGCCAGCACACCAGATGAGAGCTCCAACCTGGATGCTGTACTTACGACCCATTCTGTCCGAGAGAAAACCAGAAATGAGAGCACCACAGAAGGACCCGCCAGGCATGGCGGCAGTGATTCCACCTTGGACATTAGAAGGAATATTGGGCCCATAGTAGTCGTCGTACTGCTTCGTGCCAATACTTTTAATTGCTGTCAGTAGCTACCTTTTTTTTTTTCGAAAAAAAAAAGAACGGAGTCAAATAGAGATAAAACTAACATTGCAGACATAGACGAGATATCGAAACCGAAAAGAGCACCTCCTATCGCCGCAATAGCCTACACGAATTAGGTGAGCGAGCCACTATGGAGGTCTGGAGAGGGAGAAGCATACGGTGATAAAGTAGATATTAGTAATGGTATACATTAGTGAACCCTTCCTCAACCAACGGTAGCTGTGCAGAAGGGCTCATTCGAAGGATTGGCGGGAGGAGAGGAAATTCAAGGCTCTTTATGATGTAGGGACGGAGACAGAATATAGAGGGTAATTTGGCGGCTATTCGTGGAGGTCCTGCACCCGGGACCCCAGTATCGGGGAAGGTTCCTGCAAACCGACTACCCCAGGCCATATGAGGGGAAAGGTGCAGCAAAGACAGCATTATATCGTAGGTATCGAGAGCGTGGGCCAACTTTTATAAGTGTGCTTTTGCTGTGTCGCAAAGCCGAGCGTATTATACTGGATTTGTATACTGGGGTAATCGTATCACAGCTGCCAAAAGGGCAGGATTGGGGGTTCATCTACCTCAAGTGCTGGGGGAAATGAAATTTGTAATAGTGGTGAGGTTCTTGCTTAGCTGTTAGCGGTCGACACAGAGTCTCACTCGTCCTTGTAGCGCAGAGCGCCTGTTGTACTCAGATGTCATGGAAATGCTGAATTGGTAGTGCTAATAACCTTAGCGCATTTGTTCTGAAAAACCGGATGCGATATCGGGGATTTCTCCTATCCTCGAACCCCTGAAGCTTGAATTTTGTCCTGACAGGAATCCTGGGGAGGGATTCTGGGTAGCCTCGAGATCCATCCGCTTGTAGGATCCGAGAACAAAAGGCTAAATCATGGGGACCCAAGAGTTGCAGTCTGGTTGGGTTTGGCCTAAAGGTGTCGCGCGACTTGGTGATTGAAGCAAGATTTTCAGCTCGAAGCCGTGGGGTATGTGATGCACTGTGGGTGTTGTAAAGTATACCGTCCCCACCCTGATTGTTTACAGTCCGGGATTAAGATTGAAATAGGGTTTATGCTAAGGTGGCCCTCCCTCCATCTTCGTATGCATTCGTTTAGTATAAAAACTACCTCCTCTCCTTGATATATTGAGTCCCTAGGAGGCCTGCACCGTTGGGATAAAAACGGGGTTAGTCTAGGCTATAGTGACAGTAGCTAGGCTATGCACTCAAACCGCATTCAAGAAATGGGCCGAGTAAATGAAGAGCGGGAATATTTGCGACAGCTGTGGGGGCTATTACTGAGGGGAAGATACTGAGTGGTTTTCCCCTCAAGGAATTTTTTTGCTTTCAATTGGCTACCTGCCCGCTTATCCACCTCTACAAGAGGGGTGACTCGCAACCGCGGCTCTTTTAGTTTATGCTACCGGAACTTTTTTTATTTCAAGACTGCCGGTATCGCGCTAGTTGTACTATCGTAGTACAGCACGATCTTACCGGCATTAGTGCACGCGGAAGCATCGCCGAGAAACCCCGCAGAAACTGTACGGCTGCGATACCGGCAGGAGTTATTGTTCCCGCAGTCAGGGAGCACGTTCTTGGCGCCAAAGCCGTTGAACAGGCATTTCCGGGATCCGGCGGTGCTATCCCTCGCACTCATGTTTGTTTAATCAATTCATGCGTCTACAAGGTTAGTATAATACACCACAAGCCTTCTTTACATTATTTTTTTCCTTTCGGAAAGCTCTCAAAATACCTCCTCGAATAGGAGCTGGGATCTAATATGCCCTACGTAACTGAAATGCCCTCTAAAGTAGGGAAGAATGTTTTTATTTCAACAAGATTCAGTTGTTGGTTGCGGCCCGTGCGCCGAATAACCTCCCAAGCCACAGATTCTAAGCAGATATTGAGGATAACCAAAATTCCTTCAAGCAAGCCATGTAGGAGTCCTTAGGGTGGGTATGGCACACAAATCAAATAACATTAAGAAACCAGCACAATAGCATTCGCAAAGTTCCAAACTTTTTCAAGTACCACTAGCCCACTCTTTCCATTATTTGATAAGAAACAAACTATGACAAATTCCAACAGTGTCCCTGAGGGAGTGTCCGAAGGCGGTTATGTAAAAAGCTCTCCTTCCATCATTGATAGGCAGTATTCTTGGGGTATAAGGAAGGGTAAAAGGATTTTACGAATGTGGTTGTGTTTTTTATAGCAACTCATTGGGGGATACGGTAATAAAAGCTAAATGCAATTCCTTCCAGAAAAACGCAATGCGGCTGTTGTTTATAGATCAAGGTCTAAGAGAGGCAACTAGTATTACTAGTGGATTTAGTAGGTAGTAGTATTTGTCCTCTAGAGGGTGTCTCTTCCCTCAAGATTGTATCGGCGGAGTAGATTAAGTGATAGGATGGTTGCTATGCTATGCTAAAGTACTCAAATAAACAGGTAGGATATGGTATTGTACTTGTGTGGGGGCACCTTGGACCCTTGTCACTACATGAGAGGGCATCCTAACAGCTACTTGTTTTTTCTTTTAATTAAAGCGCTTCTCGAACGCCAATGCTGTTGCTAGAAGGAAAGTCCAAAGTTGACCGAGACAGAGACGCTATTCCCTAGATTCCCCACGGGGTATAGCCTAAACAACTAGGCTGGTCAAATTTACATTTCCTCTTCTTCTAGGGCCAAAGTCTCAGAGATCGTAAAGAAAGCTAATACATTTTTACTTAGATAATGCCTAAATGAAGAAGCACCTGGACCGTGCCAAACTTAAAGATTTCCTCCAAAACTCCAAACTGGACTTCGGAAAAGCTCATTACCCAAGGTACTAAAAACTCGATTATACTGCAAGCGCAGAGTCCTGATATGATACTTGAATCAAGATATTGGTTTCTGTCACTTCTGCTGTAATCTAATGGCTGGATTGGAGTCACTCTGATTAAAAGGGCATCATCCTTCGAAGAAGTAGATTCTATGGGTTGGAGGGATTTTCCGAGCTGGCAGTTATCGGGCTGGTCAATATGAGAGTTCCCACCAGGATTTTTAAGATATCGGGTTTGGCTCCTAGCGTGCTGTGCAGGAAAGGGGCACATACGTGTTTACCATTAATTAATAACTTGCAAAATCAGTAGGGAGGCTTCTAAACTATAAGAATCAAAGGTTGGATGCTTCGGAGTTAAGTAAAACCGCGGTATTATATTAGGACGTCCAGGAGTTCCACCTTTGGATAAAGGGGAGAAAGTACAGGGAACGGGCCTCAATTGAGACAATTAAAAAATAAGAATGTGGGAGATGTTTCCTGAAGAGGAAACTCCAAAGGCCGAACCAGGTTCGCAATTATTCCGGTGCTTGTGGTACTGGACTGGCAGCGAATGTAAGAATTACCTAGGGGGTGCCAAGGCACTCAAAAAGCACACCAATCTTTAGGGTCGGAGTGTCCAGATATCATTGAAATTCGTAAGTAGGCTAATTCAGGCATGCCGAGGAGGCTGTTTAAGAAGGTGCTCGAGTGTCAGTGATGTTGAATGGAAGGGTCAAATTTTGGTGATATGTACCTGTAGCAGTCCTTTTTAAAAGCTTTTCGATATTGCGAGCACTCGTGTGATGGGCATACCCCTGCCCTCGAAGGATAGGTAGTTCCGAGCTTGTTCTAAGGGCCTGCGTTTACCGGTGGCGCCCTGCTCTTTGTGCACTGAGCTAACAAGCTATAAATCATGAAATATCACTCGAATTGCTGATCAGACAGTGCTTCTTGTCGTGCTCACTCCGGCTTAGGCTAACTAAGCGACTAGAAACACTGGATCCAGGATCCGATAGATTGAGAATGAGACTGTTTTTTCTAATCTTGCGTATCCCTTGGCTCGTCGTATGCTGCGTTGAAACGATCATGTTTAGGATGGAGGGTGCCGAGATCTAGAAAGTTTCCATCCCGGATTGGTAATAAATCGCGAAAGTTCTAAACTAAGATATTTTTCCACCGATACCTTGGGAGCGGTGACGGGCTGTGGGATACCATAGGAGCTTTACCACTCCTTGGTATGGTATCAAGTGTTGGACGTGGTCGAGGTGGTGAGAAGGGACTCTGTTCGCCCTCAGGGGCTAGTCTGCTAATTAAATAGGACTAATAAACAAATGGAGCCCTATGGCATACCCGCAACGCCGTCATGCGTTCTCCAAAATACAACGGAGGAGGTTGCCCGTATCCTACGACACTCAACATCAAATAAGGACTCTCTCTGTTCGAAGATGGTTCTTATCAAACTGTGAGCAAGATATTGCGCCTACTTAGGTTTGAACCGATGATGTGTGCTTATGGCATGGGCTTGTAGAGGAATAGGCCTGAATCCAAGCGCTAATTATCATAGAAGTGACCATCTAATTAGAGTTTTTTCGTTCCCTTGTCGAGCGCAGCAAAGTAATAGAAAGAGTAACATGAAGACTTGAATGTTAGTAGATTCATTTCTAGGGGCTTAGGGGTGAGAATAGAGCCCCCGGCTGATTGGACTGAGTCTGGCGCAGGATAGACAGTTAAGGGAGAGGGTGCATCTCACACAATAGTTGGTATAAAAAAAAGAGGAACTTTATGACTCCCTTTTGCTCACACTGTTAAGTTAGTAGCGCCTATAGTAAGACGGAATCCCCTCCAAGGAAATGAAAGATAGAATCGCAGCTAGCATTCTACAAGAATTGGGTTCAGCGGGGAAAAAGTGACAGATACTGGTACTTTTAATGATTCTGGGCTGCTAGGTTATGCATTCCTCACACCCATTCTAACTGTATTCCCCTATCATAGTGCTACGATATAGTAAATGGCGCATCGATAGAATGAGGGGATTAACTTTGCACCCAGAAGGGATGTAGGGAAAGTATGGTTATAAGCTTCCTTTACTTTGTTCGGCATTCTGAGCTCACGGAAGAGACGGGAGTGCAGATAAAACATGACAGGCGCACCCTGATCACCCTGTAGGCCATGGCCCAGATCTCTGCTCCCGGCACATGTCCCCCTCCCAAAGCTCCCGGGATAAAGGAAGAATTTATTAGGGGAACCTCCTTAAATCACAATAACTCTAGAATAAACTAAAATTGTCCCAACAGTCATAAAGCTCCCATAACTCTAACACATGGGTCTTATCTTTGATATGTGATCATGTTACTTTGGTTAGAGAATACCACGAAAACTCTTGCGATTGGATACGAGTAGGAGGTAGTAAGCTACAAGAGCTACTGGTATTACTGTATTCAGCTATATCATAGCTTGAATTTTACCAGCACGGAGTACGGGTACAGCAAAAGTCTGGGAAATAAGATGGCATGGTTTAGGCGCTACCACAGGAAAGGGTGCTGATCTCCTAGCCGTGACATTGACTTTGAGGATTTTTGGTGCAACTGCACATTGTAAGTTGCAATGACGATTTGAAAACTTACCTATACCATCCCCTAAAACCTACTTATATAATCCCTTTTTTAAGGGTCATGATTGATCACTTTCCGGACCTACGATTTCCAGTTGTGCCAAATAACCCCCCCAGCTGTGCAGTTCCGAGAGAAGAGCAGAGTCGTGGCTATCATGGCTAGTGTCTGGGGGTAGAATTAAGACTTAGAGTTAATCCTCAATCCACTCGTAGGGTTTACGAGGAGGTATACCGGTATATATACTTCCTTTAATCGTTAAATAGGGCTCATTATTATTACAGATGCCCCCACACTCGGTCGTTGCCGTGTTCGATACCGGTATTTGTGTGGCGCATGGTGGTTGACTCGTATCGTAGAGCCGGCTCGTGACGGTGAATAACCATCTTGGGCACTATTAGCAAATGAACAAAAAGAGCCGTACTAGTACAACAGGCTACAGGAGCCAGTACTGTACGGTAAGAGTATCATACGAGTACTTATCCCTAGTGAGAGGCCGAAAAAAGGGGTTCACAAAAAGTACCGGTACCGTACTCGAGTACAAACACCCGTTAGTGAATAGCTAACCAGGCTGACCGGTAAATAATCCTTGTCCCGTACGAAAACATCTCTTAGGCACTTATTGTCGTTAGAAAAAGTTCTGTTAGTTGAGCTTGTACCGGCAGAGTGAGCAGAGAGGGTGCGGGCCAGTTTTAAGCCACCTACTAAATCAAAAAGAGCATATTTTATGTCATTGGTGCTTCCAAAAGCAAAGGAAATGATGTTTGCGGAGCTCTAAGACCTCTTACAATTCCTATTCTAGCATTACTGGTGTCTTGAAACTAAGGTAGCCCTCATGCGCTCTTTCTCTCTACGGAGTACTCAATCTAAGTTGAACTCAACTAACAGGACTTTTTCTAGCGATAATATTGTAGAAGATTAGTGAGTATTGCGGTTGTCTACAAGTAAATCCTTAATCCTTGTTTTTGCTCGGGATCAGTATGTAGCTTAGTGCAACACGATACCAGAAGTGATGCTCCTTCATCACTCGTCCATAACCCTCAGCCGTTATAGCGAGTGAAGAGGACAGTAGGACAAGGCCGATTACATACCAAAATATAGGGCTTTGACACATTGATATCAATGTGGAGTTTGGCATTGGGATGAAAATAATTTCATACACTAGTCTTATTGCTCCTCTCCTTGTTCTGGGAATATAGATATTGTTTCTACTCTAGTAGTTATCTTAAGCAGGGCTCGGACCTGAAGGTCTCCTTGTCACCATACCAAAAAGTCCCTGTTAGGCAGTGTGTTTCATTGGAGGTAATTCCAAATCTGGTAGTTATAGATAGGCATTCCTCTGATAGGAACTTTCTAAAATCTATATAGGTAATTTCCAGGGATAATTGGGGCTATCTATTGCAATATCTTGAATTTTAGATATTTTGGGCGGTTGATGATTATTCCGAATAACTTTACCCCTATTCTTCGGCGGAGAATCCCGTTGTCCCACTACGATACTTTCTTCATTGATATGGCGCCAAGAAATGCACTCGATCCGAATGAATTGCATGATGCTTAAAGCAGATAAGCATTGACTGTTTTATCCAGGGAGGAGTGCTCACTCGTCTTAAGAATCCACCGGGTCTTGGAAGGTACCGTGGGGACAACCTTAGGTGCTTGGATCTATTAGAAACATGAGGGGAGTGCTTGGGGGCTTCTGGGATCCGTTTAGGGAACATTTACCAGTGAATGGTTTTTCCCACCCCGCTTGTGCTGAACTCAAACACGTGTAGACGCGGGCGCAAGTCTGACTTGTGCCCGTACAGTAGGGAGCTCCGTGCCCATGATATCCCTCAAGACATGACAAACGTTGAAGGACCCAATTGTGCGAAGGGGCTCAGGCTCAAGGTTTGAGTGCCGAGATACCAGGATTGGTCCCTGAAGATTTCCAACGAATGGTCATTTCTGATATGCAGCTAAGCCAATTAATCGCGAAGGAGAATAAGTTCCCTCAACGAGTCACGATTTCTCATTTGCCAGAAGGGGTATCTATGGTGATTTAGGCGATGCGAGGATTTTCACGGATTAACACCCCCGGCGATATCGGGCTTATTGAATAAGGGAGTTTAGTGCAGTAAGTTCGAAAGCCTGATAGACCCACGGGCTCGTTGGTTGCTAAGCTGGCTAAACAATATGAGCAAAAGTGAGCACCATTGATCTTCCTTCAGCCTCCTTTAATGTGCGGGTAATTGTGGGAAAAAGTGTCAAAATTCAATGTTACACAAATCAGCGTATTTCGGAATTCCGGGGCTGCTGAACATTCCTATCAGCTTCACCGCCACCGGTACTTGATCAAGAAGAAACAGACCCGATTCTTCCGATACGAGAGATGACTGAATTTGAGCGCAGTGTGACTCTTCCCTTACTGGTAGATATGAGTCAACAGAGCATTATGGGAAAACCGGTTCGTTGCAGGATACCCACGTTATTCTGGACCAAATCCGTGATTGGTTTCGCCGCTGGCGGAAGTCTAATTCCCGGTGAATACCATTGAGGTATCCGCATCTTCATCCCCGAATTGGGGGTTTAGTCTCGGTAGGTGGTTCCGTCTGCAATTCCCGCACCACTGGAGATGATTTGTTACAGTAGTTATCTTTTGGGATCTGCTCCAGGGACTCAGGGACGAGATGTTTGGGCAGTCTTTAGGGGTTCAATTGTCGTTCTACCAAAATCAAGTGTTCCCCCGTCAGAATATGCACATAATGGTGCAATGAAATTTTGAGCCTTCAAAATTTTCAGGAAAGGCTCATTTCGGCTTCTAGCTTCCGGAGCTAGCTGGTTGAGAGGAAACACAATAAGTGCGTATTGCCTCATTGATGATACGAGTAACTAACACTGCTTGCAGGCATCGAATTCTGTAGGCGAGTGACTGCTCGTGTCTCTTACTGGGGAATCGGTGGCAACGAACAGAAGCTGGAGATTATACTGAGGTCCGAGATATCACCGTTCAGTGGAGGAGAGACTTCATAGCCTCCCACCTTTCACTCACAAGATTAGTCGCTTTCTATGACTTATAGGGCAAACTTTTTAGCATACTAGTAAGGTGGATCACGATTAAATCGCTGTGGATAGCCGGGGCCGTGGCTGCTCAGACAGATATGTGGGCAGTCTTCCTAGTGTTCTTGAAATCGCTAAAAAAAGAATCGATTACAATAAGACAAGGTACCCCACAGTGCTAGTGCCGTGTGCACATGGGAAGGGGCTGCGGGTGACTGCCCAGCTAGTTATCCCTCGCGATCCCGCGGGACAAAAGAAGCTTAAATCATACCAAGGGATTGCCTGCTATTATTGTTACACAAAATCGGAGGGATAAATATCCGTTGTCAACTTATTGTGCCCACCAGCTGCATTGTTTAGTATTAATGAAGAGAACCACGAACGAACAGCCACAAACGAAAAGGCGAGAAAAATGTTTGACTTTCTCATGAACCCTGAGCCGGACCGAAGCTCTGGAAGACCCCAACTACCACTGGACATCGTTTCTAGTATCATTTCCCGGGTAGGAGCTCAATTACGGATTTTCGGTTTGGGACAAGGCTTACTTTGAGAGGGGTAAACAGATCGAATCACCAGCAGACCTTGCCCGCGTTAGTCGAAGCAGCCGAATTCATCACTTCCTAACTGTCCCTTTGCTTTATAGGAATGTGGTCCTCGTCTGTAGACGAGAGGGGAGAAAAGCTTACATCACTTTGGCACAGATGGGTGCATTGCTCAAGCCAGGTATCGCCGCCTGTGTACAGCGTTTGGAGGTTGTCAACGAGAAGCCATCAGGCCAGGACCGGCGAGGTGAAGAGCATGGGGTGTGGGCTGTCGCGGTGGTGGGGATAATCTCCGGAATGAGCAGGCTAGAAGAATTTCTGTAGGTGTCGCTATCCCATAACAATATTACTATGTTCGCACAGGACTTAGACTAATATGCAATGAGGAATTAATGGTAGATGGAATTCAGAATCAATGATGCATCCTATCCTTTATGAAGCGCTATCTAGACACCCAAAATCGAAGAGTTTGAGAATAATACATCCGCTCTCACTTCACCCCCCTCCCCCACCTTCGTTTGCGCCCCCGATAGTCTTTAGAAATCTAAAGAGTATACACCTAACAGGTGTCGGATCTCGGACAACTTACAATTGGGGTATGTCTTCAATGCCAGCACTCCAAGTTTTCAAAGTATCCTGGAGGATTTCGACCAGGTTAAGTGTCATCTTTCCAGAACATGGGTCTGCCCAAAGTCCTCGGGTGCTTAAGGAACTTCATATAAGTAATGTGGTACTAGATATACCAATACGGCGGTGTCTAGATCCACTGGAGCTTCAAAAACTTTCACTGCTTGACTGTAGCGTTGGGGAAGAGTTATCATGGGACGAGATCCTGATGGCTGAACAGAAAGTCGTAAACGCCGGATCACCCGCAAGTGTTTTATCAGCCGGAAGTGGGGGTGTCATGAGACAAAGTCCTATACCGGCAGTAAGACGCCTGAAGCTAAAGAGCCTGCGAATAAACGATGTGGGGAAGCATTGGGCAAATTTCCTCTCCTCCTTCGCTGGCTTAGAAGAGTTATACATCCTTCCTTCAGCCAGCGTGATAGAACAGGACACCGTCGAGCCTTTCCTGGACGCAATTATAAACTCCCACGGCGCTACAATCCGTAACCTCCGTCTAAGCACTAGCCAGCCAGTCGAGAGACGCTGCGCCTCGAAATTGGTTCGCTCTTGCAAAAGCCTTGAGGAAGTGTCCTTACGGATACCAAAATCCGAATGGGTTCGTAAACTACAAAACCCCCCATACACATATCATAAAAGGGCAAACTGACAGAGCAACACCTGGCCCCTGGCGACGCCACCCCCCTTTGGAAAAAATAACAGAAATTTATAGAGATACTAATCCTATTTTTAACGCGAATCCGCGTCTTCCAACTCTTGACGACAGAGTTATCATCCCACGCGGAGGAGTACGAAGAACTGCTTGCATGTCGAGAGGATTCGGAACGCCAGGTCGCTCAGGAAGGGGAATCTTTGCTGGAGATCTTTGGCTTCGGGACCAAGTGGGCGTGGGTTATTGACCGGACGCCTAGCTGGGCCGACGGTGTGGATCCGGAGACGGGCAAGGTTGAGAAGAGGAGGATTAAGAGGGGGCATATTGAGCTGATTTCGATGCTTAGTGAGAAGGTTGGGGTTTGGAAGGCCGATGAAAGGATTTGATTGATTGGTTGGTTAGCGGGGGAAATTGGGAGAAGGAAAATTGGTTGGAGTGATAGCGATATGTTTCGGCGTGCAAAAGGAACTTTTAGATAACTGTACTCTACGGTAAGTCACTTTGTATCATAGACATGAAGCCAGCACTTCAAAATAAACTAGCGATGTCGTACTCCAACTTCTCTCTCTCCTTCACAGGGGGCTTAAACTAACCAAAGCACTTACTAGGGACCTCCCTCTTCCCTTCGCATGACCGGCAAAAGCACAGGTGAATACCAGCATCACTAAACAAAATAGAGCAAGAGAGCTACTGATCATGGAATTCCGTTTTTTCTTTCATTTTCCCCAACTCATCTAGGCGCGAAACAGGCACACAATAGTTATCTAATCCGCAACCCCACCTCCTCCGTCCATTCAATGATTAGGTATATAAAAAACTACAAAAGAGCAGGGGAGTGTTTTCAGTACGATGTCCTGGTTTGAGCACAAGAGCGCTCGGAATGCCGCTTTTGTACCGCGTCGTGCTGTAGGATCAATGGTTTACAGTATTATATAGCAGGTATGGTAGGGTGGTTGGCTTAACCTATCGCGTGGGAGTTCTGGATGGTTGATTATAGGATGGGTGAGAGAGTGGGATGGGGGATTTCAGTGCGATACAGTAGACTGAGGGTGTTGCCTGATGCTTAGTGTTGCGGGGTTGATGGCTGCAACCAAACGAAGACTGATCACCACACGCGTTATAAAAAATAAAATAATAAAAGGAAAAAAAGCAAGCAGAGGGAGAGTATGTATTTTATACTTGTAAACTTCGTCGGTCGCTATCGTAACGAAAGCAAAAAAAAAAAAGGCCAGAGAGAACAAGGCAAGAAAAAGGGGACAAAGGAATTTCGCAGACTCAAGAACAGGAAACGGGTGACATCATATGATAGCAAATTATCCATTTCTCCCCCACCCTCTCTCCTTCGACAGGGGTTTCTCTCGCTTGATAACGACACGAACTTACTCGGCCCGTTCCTCACCCTCGAGTATCTGCAATTCGTTAAGGAAGCCCGCCTTCGCCCACTCCCAGTACCCATTCCAGCCGGCCTTCCCACTAACGCCCGCCCCGATAGCAGTGCGATTAAGCGCTACGGTTGCACGCATGGTGCTTCGAATACTCTCTGCGTGCTTTTCGAGTTCTTGCTTTACTGCATTCTCCTTAGGTTTTTGGCTCAGGGTTGCCTTGAAGCACTCGGCAATTGAGTCAAGCCGCCGGAGGGTTTCGCCCTTTGCAAGGAGGATGAGTTTTGTTAGCATTAGGTTGCAAAGAACGCGAATGTCATGTTCGTCTTGGAGACCGGCAATGACACGGTCGAAGTATGTTTGGATGTCGATTCCTGAGAAGGAGGTTTCTAGGAGGGCGTAGAGAGTTTCGTAGGCGCTCTGCTTATGTTAGCGATGTAACTATAGGGCGAGAGGGAGGGGCGGTGAAATACCTTTCTAACTTCAAGGCCGTCGTCAACTTTGTGCTTAAAAGGTCCCATCTGAACTTCTCTGACTAGCTCGGGTCGAACGACAGTTTCTCTGTATACCAGCGGCAATAGGCTTTGCAGATGCTGGCCTATCAAGTGGGGCTTGTTATGAGCTGCAGAGTTTAATGCCGTTAGGGCAAGTCTGCGGTTTTCAAGTTCCTTATCATCGACCATGACTGTAAGGAAGTCCACAACGATCGGTCTGAGGAGGTCATCGTAGGAGGCCTCTGTGTCGGTAAAAGTATATCGGAGTGCTGAAATAACCATTCCACGTATCGCGCTGCTCTCGGATTGGAGATGTTTCTGTAGCTCTGGCAGATAGCTATAGGGGTCAATGATAGTGAGACGGCCAACACACTCCGCTCCTACAGCTTTGCTGTCATCGTTCTTTGCCATGGAGAAGAGAGCTTTCCAGATTTGATCGGCATATGGCTTGATATTTGCAGTAGTGTCATCGGAATGCTGGATAATTTCCTTTAACGAGTGAAGTAGCAGATATTGGTCTTTGTCTCCACCCCCGAGCCTCTGCATAATTACAGGTAAATAGCCTTGAACGTTCCCAGCACTAGCAAGACCCAGGGCTACGGCAGCCGCGATCGGAACATCATCGCTCTTTGCATGGAACTGCTCAAGAAAAGTCTCCGGTCCGACAGAGAATAAAGGGCCCCTATTGTTTTGTTAGAAGATTGAGTAACCTTAAGCTTGTAGCGGATAGCTCACATTCTGAGACCGATCTCTCCAAGAACCATTAATGCCAAACATTTTCTCTTGTCATCGGTAGTTTTATCCACTTCACCCACAAATTCCTCAACACCTATGGTGAATCCACCTTGTTTTCCGCCACCACTAACCAGTAATTGGGCAACAACCTTGGCCACAATGCTAGTCTCCCCATTCACACCAACTTCCTGTAAGAGACCATTCATCACGGTCTTTTTGCCAACGGGGTCGTTTTCTCCGATAGCTTTTACCAACCCAAGTAGGCTTTCCACCACTAGGCCAGACCCAAGGTTGCTTCGTACAAGCCCGCAAACGCCTTCGTTAATGCCAGAAGTGACATAAACTCCATCACCATCAATCATCATCCATCTAATGATTGTCAATGTCGGGGCGAGGAGATGCATGTCTCCAGCTGGCAATAGTGTGGTGAGAACATCTACTAGATCACGTTTGCTCTGTGGATCCATTGCCTTCCGGCAGTTCTCATTGGCCGAAATACTCCGCAATGCATCTAAGCTCGCACCACGGAGAGTTCTGTTGGCCTTTCGGAGCTGAACACCGCACTCTACGACAACAGTCTTGACCCAGTTGGGAGTCACATCGCTCGTGATTTTGGCATTCCTCGCTATTACCTCGATAGCTCTGACAGCGGTGATACGGGTAGTCTCGTTCTTAGCACGCTCCACTAGCATTCCCAAGGCCGCAGCCCTTCGGTCAGGTTCGATCAGATCTGGCTGACCGGATGTCCTAGAAAGAAGAACTCCCAATGCGACGATAGCCCTCTCTCTTACTTCGAGGTCGGCATCTCCATTCCCCACCTTTGCGATGATAACATCATATAACCCCTTCAAGTATTCGCCATATCCTGTAGAGCCTTCTGTGGTGAGAAGTCGGACGATCGAAACTACGGTGTTAAGGGCCTCAGAGGAAATTTTATAGGCAGGCTCCTCGACCGCAATTATCATCGCCGGTATGAGGGTGTCAAAATGTTCCCCAACAACTTGGACCGAGTGATTTTCGCAGATTTTGCCAACCAATCTTAGAACCTCAATACGCAGTGAAGAGCCTGTGGCGGTGGCTGCGCTTCCCCCGGCGGCGGTGGCAGCGACGACGTTGCTACCGGAAACAGCACTGCCGCCCCGAGTGGCATCAACCAGTGGTTCAATAAAAAGCCCGAGCACGCCATCCAGACCACCTTCCAATACCGATACAATCGCAGACAAGAGGGTGACACTTGCTTGCTTTGTGGGCAAGGTTGTGCTCTTAGTTTTCAAGAGTTTGCTAAGGGATTTGCTGAGCCTTGGCATCAAAACCTGTAGGCTATTCTTTACGCCGTTTTCGTCGGAGCTCTGTCCGGGAACATCATAGGTCGTGGTATCAAGCATTGAAGCATCTGAGCCACGCCTTCTCTTCGGCGGGGGCCCCATAACTATATCCGTGCTTCCTCGTCTGTTCCTAGAGGGAGACAATGGCGTGAATGTTCCTTGCGCAACCTCTCCAGTCTTCCTCACCAATACCGTAGCAGTTGCAAGGACTTCCAACCTCACATTCTCCTCACGTTCGTGGAAGCGCTCAACAAGTAATGGAGCAACTTGTTTGTATGCTTTTCCACCTCCTTCTTGTTCTCCAAGAATTAGGTCTGTAGCTCTAGTTGATAAAACTGTTGAGAGTAGTTTCGCCGCGCATCGTCTAACCTTCCAGCTAATGTCATCTTCATCGGAAAAGTTACCATCCTCTTCAAACGCGTCTTCATCATCACTGCCTCCAAAGTCATCGCTGCCCCCAAAGCCATCGTCTCCATCGCCATCATCTTGTTGTGTTCCGCCCATCTCCTCGTCATCTTCCTCATCGGCGGGGTCGGCATAGTTGGGATCGTATTTCAAGTAGATCATCCCAGCATTCAAAACATCTTCCGTAAACCTTGTCATGTTGCTTGTGCAGAAACTCATAAAACTCTCAAGACTGACAAGGGCCGCTTCACGGACCTCGTCCATTTCCATCTCTGGCTCATCACCGAGTTCCCTGTCTTGAATATCCTTCCCATCGACCACAGAGAGGATAAATGGACACAACGTTTTAAGGTATGGACCGAACCTATCTGGGATGTCCCTTGCTAAGGCCCCTGTTACCGAAACAAGCAAACGAAGACGTGTTGGGTTAACGTGTTTGCCCTGGGCTCGAAAGGACTCGATTAAATGATTAATAAAACTGGACAGAAGCTCATCCGGAGAATAAACGCAGAGCAGACTCAGCGAAGTCACAGCTCTCTTTTTAACAACTTGGCTTGTCCGATCACTCTCCAATAGTTCCATGACAGCAACCTGAAGTTGCTCGACCTCCTTTCCGCCAAGAACAGGGCCAAAACATTTGAGTGTCTCAATCAATAGATCGATGCTGTCAAGGCTAGCACCACCGCCCTTGACGGTCTCCGTGCCAGGCTTCAGTAGAATCAGAAGCTTGGGATAAAGTGTTTTCTGGATAGCCTGCACAGCAGCGGCAATGGTTTGGTGGATAGCATCAGGTTTCTGGACCAATACCGGGGAACCCGGCACGGCTGAGGAAATGGCCACAGGGCGTGGAAGGCTCGATATTATAGTTCTGAGAGCAGTAGAAGGGATCGAGGGATCGGTAGAGGTCATAGAGAGAGTCGTTAGACGGTCGATGAGGGGCGCGATTTGATTATCTCGAACTTTCAAGACCAAAGGCCCAAGACTAAGGAGGAAAATTAAGCTTTAGCGTGGCTCCAACTTATGGACTGGCACTATTTTGAGTACAAAGTACATTATCGCTCAAAACAGGTATGAGATCAACCTTAAAGGCGTCGCTAGAGCTCAGGGAGACAGCTCTGGTGACCAACATACCATTTAACTGCTAGATTCTGTACTTCACCGTTTGCATCGTCAAGCGCCTTAACAACTCCATCAATTACTCTACTTGTAAGGTTGCTATCAGCCTGTGTCAAACTAGCATTTGGGCTAGTGAGAATTGAAAGTAGATCGTTTAAGGACATGAAACGGTAATCGGAATCTGGAGAAGACATCTTCTCCAGTAAAGACTGGAGGGCGAATGGGGTTGAAGCGTTCGCCATATTTGCTATTTCGAGCTAGCAGAGATAATGAGTTGAACGTAGAAAGATGGAAAGGTAGAGGTGGTGCTAAAGTGAAAAAGGATTCACCCGTTGTGGATTATACTGGGTGAAATTCCGGCAATGAGATAGGAGAGGGATGAGTGTTGTTCTGTTGGGTTGATGAAATTGTGGGGAAGGGGAGAGGGAGCAAGGCCTGTCAAACAGCTCGCAGGTCGCAACTTGCTCACACCCCACCGTATGCGATGCTGAACTCAGTAGGGTCAAGGATTGAGGGGTCAAAAGTTCAATTGAGAGGCTCAAAAATGCCAAGATAGCTGGCGTTCCCTTTTTATCCTAGAGGCTGTTTCTCGGGTAACTTCGACAGAGTGACCTCATTGTCTCTTTGGGCCTCTGGTTGGTTTCGGTGAGCGAAATTATTCTCCTCCCCTGCCCTGCTTGGCTTCATCGTAATTTACCATACCCCTAACCGCATCATCCACAGATACCAGTTCTCCTATTTCACTACTTTCAATATATCCGCTTCTCTCCCCCAATTGCGTTCACCAACTACCCCAACAAGCGAAGCACGCCAATGTTACGGTCTCCTACCCCCGTCTTCCGGGCTATTCTCGCTAGCCGGAGTGTTGTTGCCCCATCAAGACAATTCACTCGGAAAATGGCCCTGAACTCTGCTCATGGCGGCAACCACGCTTCTACCGGCCATCCAAACCATGGAAAGAAGAGCAGTGATATGGCATGGCTTGTTGGATCTATTGCTGTAACTGTTCCGAGTGTAATCTCCTTTTCCAAGATTTTGAAGGCCGAGAATCCTGCTGAATTTTCATGTGATAGGCATTGTATCTCCTCTACTCTTCTCCCGCAAAGAAGCCTGATCATCACCACTCCAATCAACACTCTAGCAGCTCTACCCTGAATGAAGAAGGAGGACCTTCGCCCGGCGGAGAAATTAAATCGCAGATGAACCCCACGCCCGAGTCCCTTTCTGAAGCAACACAGGATTCCCGTGACGAAGTCAAAGGGAACCTTGGGAGGATAGAGGAGAAGGCTGGTGAATTGTACGTCGGAGTCAAGGACAAAGAAGAAGCAAGAAGCATGAGCACTACCGACAAGGCAGCTTCCGCAAAAGAGGGAGCTGGTGAAACTTTCGAGCCTGCTACAGAAGGATCCAAAAATAGGGCTCACGGTGGTGACGAGAGTAGCAAGGGAGATGCTGGAAAGCCTAACCAGGGTGAGGGCCCAGATGACAGTCAGGGCAGTGAGGGTGTTGATATCCCAAAAGAGTCAGTTAGCGAAAGGAAGAATGTTGAAAAAACTAGAAGCGATTCTGAGGTATCATAATCCTTGAAGTGCTCGCACAACGGAAATTTGTTAACCACTTATGTAGTCATTGGAGACCCTATCCGACCCAAACAAGAAGCAAAACTCATTAAAGACACCCTCACAAGTCGACCCCCCAGCCGCGGGAACGAAAGGCCCAGTCAACACCAGCGAGGCGAGCAGAAAATAAGATCTTGGTAACAGCGATCCTACCTAGTAAGGACTGTCCATGTCCTGAGGTAATGTGCCTCCATTAACTGTTAAGTAGATACCAGATGGCGAGAGGGGGATCGATCAGCAAGAAGCCTGAGGGATCATATAGCAAAATTAAAAGGAACCGCGAATCCTAAGAGATCAGCTACGTAGACCGATTCTTCGTTTCATCTTATAGTTTATTTAGTGAGTAGTGTATATAGGAGTCTGTAGCGCGAAGATTAACATGTTTTCTTACTTTATACATCACAGAGTGTCACTCGTGTCTGAATCACTGATTAGTCTGATGACTACCGTATGCTTGTGAAAACCGAAGTCAACCTCTTAAATTGCTACAGTCAAATCGCCCGCTCCACCCAAACAACAATAGCAATACAGGGTATACGAGCGTTCAAACCAAACCAGCCAAATTCCAAATTCACTCCCTACCAGTCCCCAATCTCAGAAAACTTGACATTTTGCTAAGTAGAATGCCAAACTTGGTATGGAATGAAAAACTCTCTCTCAGCATTGGTGCAAACCACACCAATTTTCAGTAAACAAGAGGGTAAACACAGCTCTCTATGACCATCGTATTTGAGAGCAGTTCTTAAGACTGTCCAAAGCTAAGCCACAGAGAGCTATCACACATTTGGGAAGATTAGCTCAGTTGCTGTGGTGATAAGAGTAGTTCAGAATCCGATCGTCTTAGGAAAATCTTCCTAATAGTAACCAGTATCAGAAGTATCATACTAGCCAACTTTTTTTTAATATCTGGACACCTTGACCCAAGATACATACAAATCTGTCCTAAAGTGTCCAGATACTTTTGAAATCAGCTAGTATTGCCTTAACAAGATAACTGGGATGGATATCTTTGGCCAGTTGCCAGAGTACTTGGGACATAGGAACTAAGAAACAACTGAGGTCCTTTTGATATTTGTTTATACTACAGATTACTGTAAGTACTACAGTCTCAGGCACCTCTATTGGTAAGAAAGGTAGATAGATAGCAACACTGACTTTCTTTCATTAATCAGTGCAATTACTTTACACTTTAAGTCCATATTACAGGATAGCTAACTGGAAGAGGTATTGAGCCAACTAGGCCATAGTTCAAGGGTACGGAGAAATGTCAGGAAGGCTCCGTAAGGTAAAATAATTGGAATGTCAAAGTTCTTGAACTTAGAAGATTTCTTAATAACTTGTTATATTGTTAAGGTCTCTTCTCCGTTGCTTGATGATTCTGCAACCACCGGAGAGAGCCCTTCTATTTATACGAAAATTTACACTACTTTCCTTTCTGGAGGAATTATGTATCTTGCAATCCTTTGACTTCATTCAGGAAAGTGTGAACACTATTTGACCATGAAAATAATTGCCCTGCTCAAACTCAGAGAGTCTCCTGACTATCATTTCATCTGGGAGTGTCTCCACTTCACAAGTAGATAGTCTTCAATCTCTTTGTCCTAGTGAACTATGTTTCAATATATGCAGCTCATAAGCAAACATACCAATAGTTCTTATGGAATACTGAGTGATTAGTTCCGATGACAATCTTTCAAAGCACCATGCATATATATGCAGCTGTGCCAGATATTTCATGGAGTTCATTCTTCTTATCGTACCAATCAATAAATTGCTTGATGGAACATGAACTCTTCTGGTTAGCTGAGTAGCTACTTCGGATGTCTCTGGGTTCCTTCTACTTTTAGCGAGCTTTGGGGTTTGGGTATATAGTTATTCTCTTGAAGCTGCATATCTTGTACTGAATCAGTGAGCTATTCACATGTGCATAACATTTCCCTACTTGAGTTCATATCTTTGCTGAAGGCTCTCAAGATTGTAGTTTGCAAGCCTAGAACTTAGGTGCCTGAGAGGGAGAGGGGGAAAAACTACTTCACTTCATTTATCTACATATCTAGGACAAGTAAAACAACTCCCTTCTCTTCCAACCTCTATATTATCCCCAACCCACCTAATAGACAATTCCCTTCAGATCCTTATTCCAAATATACTTCCCACCAGCATGATCATTCCAGTTGCACCAAACAACAATCTGCCTGGCTGACCAGGCCAAATAGTCACAAGAAACCAGATTGTAGAGGACCCCACAAACTGCCAAGTCTGCTTCCTTCTCTGACATCCAGGTCGTACACTGTGACCCCATAGGATTATTCTGAACACACCACTTGCGTCCCCCAACTTCCAGGCGCCTTGCAGCCTCATAGATGTTCGAGTACATGGGCGAGGCCCAGGTTGTATCACAATCGATATCAAATATCACTGGTTCGTCTATAGAGGAAGCTGTTGAGTTATAGATGACTTTCTGGGTTCCATCTTGGAGAAGTTGGTAGATTTTTGTGTCGAGATCTGCTGGGGGTTGAATATGAAAATGGCCTTTGAAACCAGTAGTAGATAGGGAATTGACTTTAGGCTCGCCCCGGATTACCAGTGGGGTTGTGAAGACTGTTGCAAGATAGATAGCAAAGAGAATCAGACAAGTGAAGCATGTAGCGGAATGCATGGTAACGACTTAAGAGAGTTTGTTTCGGAATTTAGAGGATAGAGTTTTGGTGTCTGGATCGAGAGTGGAGTTTTAAAGTGAGAGCTGTGAGAGGTACATAAGATATATATAAAGAAAGAAGGAACTAACTCAAGAAAGAGTTTATAAGAAGTGTGAACTAATACTAATCTCAATCTCGAAGCTTCCATATCCCAAATGGTTAGATTTATTTGTGTAAAGTAGAATACATACTATATTCAGCTATGGTTTGCAGTTTAGACAACATATCATGGTCACAGACCATCGCTTGATAGGCCCCAGGTTTCAATATTGGACATGCCTGTACTTGTAACTAGCCGTATACATATGCACTAGTGGACACACCAGCATTGAAAAACTTTTTCCATTATATCAAATTTCCTTCCTTGTTTTTCTTTTATTATCAACCAATCTCACAACTCTTATCCTAGCTCAAGTGAACAAGAGTAGTTTGCATTGAGGCAGCGAAGAATAGGAGTTAGGGAGCTATTGTTTATTTCCTGAATATGATAGCGATATGAACGTTGAACTAAACACCCTTTTTGCCGAGCTAAGTTCCCAGCTCTTGCCTACCCGTATAGGGACATCCAACCCCTGACACTAGAATAAAACTCTTATTAACAGCCTACATGGGAAGGGAATCATGGCAAACAGAAGCATTACCCAAGCTCATGGGTCCGCTGTAAGAAATCACTGAGTGAACCTGCTGGCAAACGCCCAAGGCATAGAGAATACCGGAGTGTATGAATTTTAGCAAAGAAGCTGTATAATATTGCACAGTGCGAGGACTAAAATCTAAAGGGGCAGCATATAGTCTTAATACCATACTATGGGAATACAGTTTACCTAAGTCTTCTTTCTATCTTCATTTCCCTCCTTTCATTTCAATTTTGTTTTCCTTCTTTCATATGGCGGACGTTTGGCACCGATGTGGACCTCTATGGTGATGAGAAATGGTTACTTAAACTTGGAGTGAATTAGGACAGCAAAGGAAGATGATTATCCCGCATCCAATTTTATAATTGAGACACCATTTCCTAGTATAACACTATACCTTACGGCTATAACCCACGGCACTATACCCATTGTTTGCGGTGTAGGAACGGGCTGCATCGTCCGAACGCTACTAAGAGCAGAGTTTGAACCACAGCTTACATACAGTAGCTTATGATAAGACGCTATACGACAGGCAGTTTACATTTCATTTTCATACCATTAGCCGAGATCTAATAGTAGCTTTCGCCAAAATCACGAGATTTAGACAACCCCACTTCTTCCACACCCCTCCCCCCCCCCGCCAGATGGGTAATCACAGAATATCACTCGATGGGAGGTAAATTTCGGACGGTTGTTTTCTCCCAAGACTTCGCAGTGGACACACGCAGTTGGATTTAGTTACCATTCAGGCCTGTAAGGGATACGACCCCGCCCAAGGCAGGTCCGCAGGTGGGATTTGTAGAGCACATAAGTTGCATTTTTGGTCTCAGTCCGTAGAAAACAAGGCATGAAAGTAATCATCTTAGCACCCCCCTCCCCGCGCCATGTATCATTTATATACTTTTACCCCAGATTTTCTCACTATTCCCGGAGAGGAGTGTCATCCTAGGCAGCGAGTGTGCACTGGGGCGGTAACCCGCACCCCAATCCCGCCTCCCTTGGCCAGCCACCCCGCACCCGCAACACTTATCCCACAAGCCCCGAACAACCGAAACCTCATGCCCAAGTTTATGCGCTCTCCCTATACCCGCCACTACGACTTCTCTAAGATTTACAAACACCGCCTCCAGATCCGAAACACCAGGACCGCCACGATCTCTATCGCCTCGCTCGTCAAAAAAAAAAAAAAAGCGCGAAACTTTCAAACCAGGACTACCCGGTTTGCTGGATCGTACTTACAGTCCAAAATTGCCGTCGGTATTTCCAGCTCGGTATCTAAACAAACGCAATACTAGCCCCTACGACATACACACGTTGAGAAGCCAAAGTTGAAGACCGGGCTATTTGACGTCGTTGCATATCACCGCTATCGTAGCTGAACACTGCCAGATTCCGAGTTAATATAATATCTAAGCCAACATACAGTAGTATTATCCACCGGTGTTTTGGGTGTCTGGGACTTGGCTGACGAAGGGCAGATAAATTAAGTTGCGCGCCGATCAACACTAAACCGCAATGTCGAACGAGACCGAGACAAAGGAGAAAGTCGAAGCTGAAGCACATACTCCTGCTACCGCTTCTCCGCAACCCGCCAAACCTACAATCGGGAAGCCCATCCCATGGCTCTGCTGCATCTGCCAACACCACCACTTCACGCTGGCACAATCCCCCCTCCGCCAGTGCCCAACCCCAGACTGCACTCACATGAAGTGCGTCTCCTGTCTCAGCTTCTGGCAGTGCTGCATGTGCGGCGCGGCCTGGGAGATTGGCGGTCAGCAGGGGAGGGTTTGTTGGGATTGCGGGCATCCTCGATGCACTGGGGAAAGCGAGGAGGCTGAAGGGGGAGGGGGAGGGGGGTGCTATGTTAACTTCGGGGTTTGGCCAAGGGTTGGGGCGTTGAGGTGGGGGGGAGAGTGATTGTTGGATTGATTGAGGGAGGGGAGAAAAGTGGGCGGGTTGGAGGTGTCTCTACGCGGCGTCGGTTGCTCGGTTGGCTGGCTAGTCACCAGGTCTTTTGATGTTTTCTAGGGAGAAATTAATTAGCGTTACCACCTCTAAAGCCTATGACTTCTTTTGACAAGTTTAGTTACCCCGAGTGATATCTGGTGTCTAGTACTCGAAAGAGTCCGTTAAATCTAGCGTGCGGCCAATACCACTTCCGAGAAAACCTATCCGTATCCTATACCAGCCAATCCAGGCCCTCCCTATAGGATACCAATAAAGTCTTTTTTATCACAGCAAAAGCACAAAGTTTCGCCCACGGCCAAGAAAACAATACTTCAACTTCAAAATAGGAAAATGTATGGCAAAAAATCATAGGAAACACTACTAAATTAGTAATTTCCCCTCATGTTAGAAGGTAACTACCAGAAGGTAACTACGCGGATGGCCTGTGTCACTTAGAATTAACTATAGATCTCCTTTTAGGAAAATGCCGGGAAGGAATGGGCGGAACGTTGGGTATTGCAGGGACAAGGGATATTGATGGTATTCTGCAGGACCTGTGATTGGCTGGTACAGTATTGAAAAAAGTTTCCCACCAGTCATTACCAACTCGGGTTCCGCAACCTGGTATGGTACATTGTTTCATTCCCATCACATCTGTCTCGGCGAGTTCACCGCCGAGAGGGTCGCATGGTCGTAGTTCGGGTGTCCGAATGATTTTTTGCTTTTGCCCCACAATCGCCCTTTCTGAATACTAAAAGAACAAATACATACCAGTAAGAGAAGAGGAGAGAGTGAAAAGGTGGTGAAAAGGTAAAGAAAACAGGAAGGGAAAGTGTTTTTATATTATTACAAAAACGCTTTATTTCTCCGCCGTCTCATCCTCCGCACCCGCCAAAAGGGCATTCTTCTTCTCCTGGACACGAGCCTGCTTTCTCTCCCTGGCGGCCTTGGTCCTTGCCCGCTTGGCGTCCATCTCCTCCTTAAGTATGCGTTCGCGTGCCTTCTCAGCCTTGGCCTTGTGGACCTATTTTCTTCATTAGTATGGGGGTAGCGATCAGGACAATAGGCGAACGAACGTGCTCGATCAACGCTCTCTTGTGCTTGAAGGTGTTACCCTTGCTCAAGTGGTAAAGCCTGTGGTAGAGGTGCTTGTCGATCTTTCCAGAGGCACGGTACTTGACGAGGAGACGGCGGAGAACACGGAGACGGCGCATCCACAAAACTTGAGAGGGCATACGAGCATCCTTGGTACCTTTTCTCTTACCGAAACCAGTGTGACGCCCAGCTCGCTTGGCGGCGGCGAGTTCACGAGTTCTGTAGCGAGAGTGCATAGTGTTGGGCTTCTTGATGATAAGACCATCCTTGTAAAGCTTGCGGATTGTTTGGCCTATAGTTGTTAGCTATTAGGCGGTTGGTAGGTTATATGCAGGTAAGTAGACATACGGGAGTTGGCGTTGCTGATCTCGTTCATTTCGTTGGGGTCGAGCCAGACCTTTCCCTTCCCGACGCCCATAACAGAGGCCGCTAGGCGCTTTTGTGTGCGGAGATTGACCCTGAGATTTATCGTGAGTACATGTGCCTTTCCTCGTGAATCCAGCAGCCGAGGAACCGTCCAGCCCAAACCACCTCCGCAAGGAACAATAGATTTGAATGCAAGGGGAGGAAAATAAAACTCACATCTTTACTGATTAATCCGGTTGTTGCTGGGTGTTGATGGTCAGTTCGTGGTTGATTGCCGCTGAGTTTGTCGCGGCAGTTGTGCTAGCCTTTAGTGGGAATCACCCACAAAGTTGAGAGAGGGACTGTTGGGACAGAGGTGTGTGTTCGAAAGGGCACAACCCTAACGGTTACCCGGGCGTGGGGCAGCGAATGTTTAACGATCACGGGGTGAACGGTAGGTACTAGTACAGGGGCAGGAACTATTAACCGGGACAGATAGGATATATTTGGCGGGTTAACCTTAAATAACTGTTCCATAACCTATTGTTGAACCCAGTATCAGATGATCTGAGACGACGGAAGATGCCACCCCTGCCATGTCTCGGAGGGAGATGACTGTAAAGTGCTCCCTGTCCGAGTAACCTGTATCTCAGACATTGACAGGAGGAATTATCCACCGTCGTGCGGGTCCACGGTAGGAGACAGGACCGTATGTACAGTCTACGATAAACTACTAGTACCTTTGCCTTACCGGGGCCAGAGCTAAAATAGACTTTCAGAAAATTGAGCATTGTGATTTTGATATTTTTTACACAAGCAGAAGAAAACTCCAAATAAGAAGAGACCCTATGAACAATCGTCCCAAACACCGAACCGAAAAGTCGAACAATCAGATAATCACCTGCTTAGCGTGATGGAGACTGCTCTCTCTCGGGCAGTAAGGGCATTTCAGCGTGACGCTACTCCCTCCCTTTGCCAGTCTCTGAAGTGACTCCTGGGCGATAACGTGACCGCAAGGAAGCATCATTGGAGGATTGCTGTCGGTAGTCTGGTCTTTAGACACCGGGCATACAAAGATGGAGTGGAACTGGTATCCCGGTGGGAGCGCTATTTCAGCCTGTTTTTTTCCATATGGGTTAGTATCTCAAGTTAAGCTAGAGGTCGAGAAATAAGGGTCCCTTACAGGAAGTTCATTAACTGTGCTCCATTCAGTTTTCTTCTCTTTCATGATAGAGGCCATCTTCAATAGTGTCGGCAGAGCAATGGCTCCAGCTGTGGCAGCAATGTAAAGAGGACTCTCAGCACTCAACCCAAGCAGACTGCAAAACTCCTTCGTAAAGGAATGCGCAACGTCGTTCCAGCTCTTCTCCGGGTCCGCAAATATCCTCGAGTATGGCGACTTCTCTGGAGACTGTAGAAACAAAAAGGCACACATGAGCCGTTGGATGTCTTTTAAGTGTTTTTCCTGGAACCTCGAAAATTCTTGCCTGGCGTATGCCATCGCGCGATCCGGCAGCTCAATGAATAGCCAGATAAACTGTAGCTTGCAAAGTTCGAACTCTAGGTTACTACCCCGTTGTTCCAGTTGAGCCGATTTCTGATGAGCCCAGCCGATCGCGCGGGAGAGGTCACGGTGGGTACGCATAGCATCTAGGATCTCGTACATCTCTTGAAACTCCTGCTGAAGCTCTGGCGGGATATCGATTGGACCGGCTTCGGTAATGAAACAATCTGCCACGGAAAATTGACCCTCGCGAATCAAATGCATGGCTATAGCTCGTTTTATAAGTGGCGCCTGGGAGGTTAGAGCGTCATAATCGTTCGTGGAATAGGTAGATGTTGCTTTGAATGTCTGTTATGTCAGATACGATAGTACAATGACTGGGGGTGGGGGGGGGGGGCAAGGTACTTTGTCAAGAGCTTTCCCATAGCGGTTGAGTCCAGTGTAAATTTCCTTATGGTCGTCTTGGACTTTACCCAAACCTGTGCTCATGGCTTGTTGCAGCTTCACCAAGGTCACCTTCGAGGTCGTCGGATCTGTACCTAGTTAGAACTACTCGTTTAACCGATGGACATAGCGTCAAACCTCTCAATATAGCTTCCCGAGCGTTTTCCAACAACCTCAAACAATGGTCGACATCGTTAATGCTCTTAGAAAGGTTTGCTCTCTTAATAAGGCGCTCGTACTCCTTCTGAATAGCCTCCATGATTGCAGCGATGGTTATACGAGGCAAAGTGTATGGAGGGGCGAAGTCGCCTTAAGCAGATCGCGGCGGTGGCGGGGGGTGGGAATAGGGACGACGTGAGAGTTTCTGGGCCACAGTTAAATGAGACCGAAGCTGCAGGTTGAACCACAGTCGCTATCAGCCGCCAAGGCCTGTGAAACTCTTCGAAACCAAGAGCCGTTGCTTGCTGTTCGTTACTAAGCAAGTTCTGGGGCTTTGTATTATCAAGGGAGATCTAGCCTACGGTACCAAATACTGGAGAAGGCTTCACAAGCCACTCGAACACCCCCCCACTCCGACAGATGCTGATTGGCTGATTTTCTCTGATGGATCAGGAGGTGATCTCTTCAGTTGCGACACCATCTCCAGTTTACTGTATCACAAACTTTCCTATTCAAGCTGAGTCGTCCAAGCGAGGGGGTGTCCGAGTGGTCTGCTCGAATACCGTACAGTATGGACATAGGTTTGTGTTTTGGACTCGCGCCGCTGGTGCCTTGTTTTAAGTGAATGCTTAGAGAGTACAGTAATTGGGATTGCTTTCCCGAAGATCTGATTATGTGGGATATCATACTACTAAATTTATATTTCTTAGCTCTCAAATACATATCCTATGCGTGCCCCACCTCCCAACATACCTACCACCCAACACAGATGCCGTATAGTTTTACAAGCGCCATGGCATTACAAGTATAAGTGGGTGAGTATCCCGACGCTTTGTTTTCCTCCCTGCCAGCAGGAAGCAACCTCTCTCCATCTAAGACACCATACAAACGATAATGCAGGTCCACTCAATGTTATACTGGTGCTGCTTCTACAAATAGCCAAAGTATCAAGGACTGACGTGCTAGATTTACACTGGCAGAAAGCTGTTACAATTGCCAAGCCACTATTCAAACATTCTGCCGGCTCAACAGGCTGCTTCATTCTACCCCGACCTTGTGTAGGCACGCTTGACCGGGTTGATGAGCATGTAGTGACCGAATGGCTTACCGAACTCAAGAAGGAGAATCCAAGAGTTCAAGGTAGAATTAAAGCAGGAGATAAGACAGGCTAGGAGGGAGGCAGCCATATGGCTGAGATGGATCATCGGAGCCAATTTGGGAACGGCATGTTATCGAGAAATCCTTTCCTCGATTTCTTTGTATTGGCACTTCTGTGGGTTCTCTTCCAGTCCTTCTATGATGCCAAGGCTCAGAATGGTATGGAAGAACGGCCTGCGAGAAACAATGTTGGAAGGCCAGAAAATTTTGCGGGAACATTCTGCGGAGTTTGCCGCTGAGATTTCAAAAATCAGAAGAAGTCCGCCTATCGTATGTGATAGGAGATTCAGGAGCAGTGTTCGCAACCGGCCAGACCGGACTAAGAGGACTGTAGGCCGTCTGTGCTAGGCCAGGCCGTCCAGATGTGATGCTGTGGACTAGGCAGTCTGGTCAGGGGAAGTGGCCGGACTGGACGGACTGGACTGGCCTGAAAATGGCCTACCAGAATTTGTAGGTGGTTGACAATAGGATTTTGTAGAAGTGCTGGCATCACATCACATGGATTTCAAAAAGGTCATTAGCTTGTCAGTTACCGTATTCAACTTTATTTTTTTCCCTTTTCTCTCAATGATAGCATTGTTCAAGTTATCTGATTGGTAATTTTTCCCTTTTTCCTCTCCTCCTTTTAGTTACTTCTTTATTTGAAAATTATTTCACTTAGCTTTACGAACTTATACCCATTTACCTCCGGACAGCCTGCTATAGGTGTGCTAAGAAATTTTAAATAACAGTGATGGTAGCTGTAGGCGGACTGTAGGTGGACTATAGTCAGTCCAAACTGCTACTCTTATGGTCTGTAGGACTGGAGTCTAGCTTTACTCCCCTCATCTACTGGACTAGGCAGTCTGGGCACTACCGTGGACTGGACGGACTGGCCGTTTGCGAACACTGTTCAGGAGTCCCTAGAGGTCCTGGTGCCTCATAGGTTAAAACGACCAGCCTCTCCATTCATATTTCCTCGGATTGTGCTGGGGGCTTACTATTCTTTTATTGCTAGAAAGTCCCTCATATGCTATGATATATAGATTGACGGGACGAAGTATGTAACTTACTGTAATCCATAATCAATGCTTTATTAAAACACTATGGATTTTGGAGACCAGTTGGCCAAAAGCGAAAGAGCAATCCCAGAAACAACCAGCAACGCTTGTCAGCACCAGGGCTTGGCATACCCGTGATTGATCTCACGTGACTGCCAAAGTCAACCTTTCTCTACTATCATAGTGCTTGCACCTTCCCCCAACTACGGGTATTATTATATCTGGCCTCACCAACACCATTTCCTCTCCCCTTCATACAATCAACCAAACGACAAACCATCGAGATGATGAAACGTAACTTCCTCGATGAACCAGCTCCGGCAAATTATGTTGCTGGCCTCGGTCGTGGTGCTACTGGATTCACAACGCGATCTGATATCGGCCCCGCACGTGAAGGCCCTTCAGAAGAAGCTATCAAGGCCGCTCTCGCGCGAAGAGCAGAAGCATTAGGACAGGCGCCACCGACTGCTTATGTTTGTTTGTCGTTTCCTACCTTCTTTTAGATATTTGCTAATGATAGTTTGTAGGGTGCGGATAAGAAAAAAGACGATGACGACGATGACGACGATCGGTTTCAAGACCCCGAGAATGAAGTTGGACTTTTCGCTGGAGGGGCATATGATGAAGATGACGACGAGGCAGATAGGATATACCAAAGTGTAGATGAGAAGATGGAGAAAAGGCGGAAGTCACGAAGGTATTACTCTCCCTCCCTCACCCCTCCATTCTCATGTTTGCCACTCTTATTTTTTCTTGTGGGATGCATGGTTTATCATCATGGTTTATACGAGACAGTTTTGCCGACTCCTTCGTCATCATATAGGGAAGCACGCGAGAAAGCCGAGCGCGAGGAATACGAACGCAAAAATCCAAAAATTCAGCACCAATTCGCCGACTTGAAGCGAGGACTGGAAACCCTCACCGACGACGATTGGGCGAACTTACCTGAAGTAGGGGATCTTACAGGGAGGAATAGGAGGGCGAGACAGGCCATGCGGCAGAAGTTCTACCCGACCCCGGATTCGGTATTGATCAATGCTGCCGGCTCACAGTTTGAGACTTCTGTCCAGGATGAAGGTACTGCTACGGTTTCTGCTGATACAGCAGATGGGACTATGACAAATTTTGTGGACATTGGAAAGGCGAAGACAAAAGTGTTAGAAGCAAGGTTGGATAGATCTGGAGGTGACTCCGTGACCGGTGCTACGAATATTGATCCAAAAGGTTATCTCACCTCGCTCAACCGGAGCACCACACAGACTGCAGAGCAGGTTGGCGATATCAAGCGTGTTAGGGAGCTATTAGAGAGTGTCATCAAAACAAATCCCAAACACGGGCCCGGCTGGATCGCAGCCGCCCGTCTTGAAGAAGTGGCCGGTAAAATGGTCCACGCCCGATATCTTATGGACGAAGGCTGCAAGCACTGCCCGAAAAACGAGGACGTGTGGTCAGAAGCAATGCGTCTAAATGAACCCGCGAACGCCAAAGTCATCGTAGGACACGCGGTCCGCTACAACCCCAAATCCGTTAAGCTGTGGGTGGAGGCAATGGAGCTTGAATCAGAACCGCAGGCAAAGAAAAGGGTTCTTAGAAAAGCCCTCGACATCATCCCCCAGTCAGTCGTCCTCTGGAAGGAAGCCGTAAAACTCGAAGAAGACCCAGCAGACGCCAAAATACTCCTTGCGAGAGCTGTCGAACTCGTCCCCCTGAGCATAGAACTCTGGCTGGCCCTAGCACGCCTAGAAACATTCGAAAACGCGCAAACAGTCCTCAACAGAGCCCGCAAGGCCATCCCCACAAGTCCGGAAATCTGGATCGCTGCCGCAAGGCTCCAAGAACAGCAAGGCAACGCCAATAAAGTCAACGTCATGAAACGCGCGGTCCAAGCTCTCGCCCGTGTAGAGGCAATGCCCACACGGGAAGACTGGATCAAGGAAGCCGAAAAATGCGAAGAAGAGGGCGCAATCGAGACCTGCCAAGCTATCATCCGGGAAACCCTGGGCTGGCAACTTGAAGAAGATGATGACAGGAAGAAGATCTGGATGGACGATGCTGAAGCCTCTATTTCTAGAGGAAAGTACGAAACTGCTAGGGCGATATATGCGTACGCTTTAAGAGTGTTCTTGGTGAAAAAGAGCATCTGGCGCGCAGCCGCGGACCTTGAAAAAAACCACGGCACGAAAGAAGCTCTCTGGAACGTCCTCGAAAAAGCCGTCGAAGCCTGCCCGCAGAGTGAAATTTTATGGATGATGCTTGCCAAAGAGAAATGGCAAGCGGGAGATATCGACGGCGCAAGAATCGTCCTTGGAAAAGCATTCAATCAGAACCCCAATAACGAAGACATTTGGCTTGCTGCCGTCAAGCTTGAAGCAGAAAACACTCAGCATGCCGCCGCCCGTGAACTCCTCGCTACAGCCAGACGCGAAGCGGGCACGGATAGGGTATGGATCAAGTCCGTCGCCTTCGAGCGGCAGCAGGGGAACACCGATGCTGCTCTAGATTTGGTAAATCATGGATTGCAGCTATACCCCAAGGCAGACAAACTCTGGATGATGAAGGGTCAGATATACGAAGCTGAGGGCCGACTCCCCTCCGCTCGGGAGGCATACAACACCGGTACCAAAGCATGCCCTACAAGCGTCTCTCTCTGGCTTCTCCTGTCCCGTCTTGAAGAAAAAGCTGGCGTCCTCGTCCGCGCCCGCTCAGTCCTCGACCGTGCCCGCCTAGCAGTGCCTAAATCCGCGCAGCTCTGGTGCGAGAGCGTCCGTGTCGAGCGGCGCGCGAACAACATCTCCCAGGCCAAGACCCTCATGGCGAAAGCCCTGCAGGAATGCCCACACTCCGGTCTCCTCTGGGCAGAGTCAATCTGGTACCTTGAACAGCGCACTCATCGTCGCCCGCGCCTCGTTGAGGCTATCGAGAAAGTCGGCAACGACCCCATTCTGTACGTTGCTGTCGCGCGGAACTTTTGGGTAGAGAGGAAGCTGCCCAAGGCAGTTAATTGGTTTGAAAAGGCAATCTTGGTAGACCCGGATTACGGCGACACGTGGGCGTGGTACTGGAAGTTCCTGAGTATGCATGGGACTGAAGAGAAGAGGGGCGACGTGCTCAATAAGTTGGGTATTACCGAGCCGCGACATGGAGAGGTGTGGCAGAGGGTTGCGAAGCATCCCGGCGCGAGGTATAGGAATCCGGAAGAGATTCTCGAAGCGGTTGTTAAAGAGCTGGAGTAGTTTGTCGTTTTGTAGACCACATGCCGTGAGATTGCGGATGCCAGTGGAGAAGGAGGGGCATTTGTATGATAGTGTGGGGTAGTTCTTACGAAACAATAATGATATTCGCCCTACTTTTTCCCCGAGTCACTTGATTTGCTTTTCGCAAACGATTGTGAGGTTGTTTTTTGAATGGTGACAATGGTCAAAGGTGAGGCTTGGTATGTCTATATCGTGTGCTACTGCGATCCACTCGTAAAGTTAAATATAAGGAAACTTTTTCATAACCATAAAGCTATGGAATAAAAAAATAAAAACCAACACCCTGAATATAGTCACTTTGCATCGGACACAGCAGCCACCCCCCCCCCCCAAAAAAAAAAAAGCTCACATTTAATATCCTGGGTTAAATCATATTGAGAGCTTCTAGGATACTAGACATGTTTTGGCAGTATCTCAACTCTTTTATCTATTATACCTAGTATCAGAAAGGCACTACTACAGCTTCCCCCTCCAACTCATTTTAAAAGCGAAGCCATACTATCTCTTGCGGAGGTACAAGTACGGCTCCCAAGTTCTTTTGTATGTTCCGCAGGGTGTAAGAGCAGCAAACCTCGCTTGTAAAACATACAAACTTTAGGCGCTGTACTGTACTGCACTCGAGTACAGCACCTCCGTATAGTATTTATTATTATATCTTTGCAACCATCCCGCTAAAAGATATCATAGAATCCCCAATTATGTCCCCCCCACAAACCTGCCAAGTACAGTACAGTATGAAGTAAATCATCCTCTAACATGCTAATATATTATTATGTATGATCATTACTATAACACTCCTAGGGAAATCTTGTCTCGCTCTCAGCTAAACCTACTTGTTTCTTTTTTTTCTTCGTCATTTGATATCCCGATTTTGATTACTGTGGGAGCTAGGATTAGTTGAGAGTAATGTGCTGTGGTATTGGAGTTTCCTCCTCCTCCTCCTGTAAGGTCTGGTGTTTCTTTATTTTATCTCTTAGAGGGAGGGACTAAGCAGCATTTTTTTTGGCGTTCCCCCTTCCCCCCCTGTCCAAAGTAGGGAATTCTCGACTACATACTATAGCACATTATCCAATTATTTGAGACACTATAGTATTCAGATCCCACCGTGTTCCCATCGGCATTGAAGCCATCCCCGGGGGAGATGACGATATACCGAGGGGAGAGAACCTGATAAGATGATAAAATGGAAGGCGCCCGATGTGCACGCAGCAGCTATGAAAAGCGTAGGACGAAAGCAAGCCAAAACCTGGCATAGATGCTCTGATGTGAGAATTTCATTAGGAGCGGTCGTTACGTGCTAGTCGGTTATTTCACGTCTTGGAGGGTGGGGAGAGAGAGAGAAAGAGTCCTCACATTTGAATGCCATTCGGGATATTCGGCGATAGAAACACTGCTAGGGTGTTGTCTGGGGCTTGTTACGATTGATGTGTATCTGTGCATTGTCCACCTTGCTTCGTGGCCTACACTCGATGATTGCTGTAGTTCCTGATAGAGCCCGTAGTGTTCTAAGGGCCTTTCGCCGACTCTTTTTTTTGGGGGGGTCCGGTAATCATCCCCCCCCCCGGTCCAATGTGCCCTCCGTTACTAGGACACACGCATGTGAGAAGGGAAGTCGGCAAAGAGCTTGAAACCACCCGCACTAGAACCTCTAGATGGGATATGGTGACGAGCATCGTTCGAGTTCTTCAGCATAGGGGGGGCCCTATAATATAATTAGTACCCCCCCCCTACTACCAGTAGACTACCAGTTCACGGATTATATAATCTTCGAGGGTGCCGGACTACGTACGGTAGGGACAAATCGCATGCATTCCAATTTCTTTAATGCACGAGTGACACATGATGATTGATGGCTCTGAGAGGGTGGGAGGGAACAGTTGCTCGCGCAGGAGTTTAAAAGCTGGGGAAGGGAGCCTGTCTATAATGCGTGGAAGAAAGGGATTAATTGGTAGATTTATCTCTCTTTTTTTTTTGAAAAAGAAAAAGTAGTGTTGTGTAGTTCTTGAGAGCCACCAGCGAGTTCCAAGTGAACGGGTGAGCGGCTAAGGCGCGCTTTGAGATTAAGCTGAGCTTGATGGGGTGGGAATGGAGGAGCGGGTGGGTAGGAGGAAGTAAGGGAGCAAAGAGGGGTTCCGATATGTTATGGTATAATATTACATGGGTATACTCCACGCGTTTGGTCGTCGTTGAAGAAAAAAACGGACTGGAGGGACGGACTGAGGAGGGAGAGAGGGATGTATGGAGGTCGAGATAACCTCATATCCCATTCTCGCAGGATTTGGTTTAGTGCCTCCGTCATGGAGAGAGTTGGACTATGTGGTACGGGATCTGTGCCACCGTAGAATCTTGCTATTTACCCTACTTTGACGGATTTTCTTTTCTTGTCCACCAGATACCCTTTTCGCTACCTGTCGATCGGTTTCCCCTTCGTCCTCCCCCACCGAAGACCGTATCCGTAATCGAACGAGTGATGCTTCGTGATGGCCTGGCTGCAACTGTGTACGTTGCTTACGGTACTGGGGTTGGGAGGGCTCAAGCTAGGCTCGAGAAGAGCCTCCAATACCCTCGAGCAAGCTGTGCTCACGGTGAATGGGGGTGCGCATGATTCGATCCTAGGGGATGGCTCGCCTCGTGCTAGACACTATTCGATTTTCTACGGGCGACTCGCATTGTCAAACGGTGTGGAAATATGACTATAACATTGGTCGCAACGATATACCACTGCGGCGGTAGTGAGATGGCTAGGCTTCGTCTAGTAAATCACAAAGTCATCTGGGGTGGGGGTACTATTCCACGCTCTGAATGGAATGGAAAGCTTGGAGAACTAAGGTATAGTAATACAAACAACCCACCGACGTGCAGGAGCATCAGACGCCAAAAGAGTCCTGGTATGAAAGTCCCGGAGCGGAAACCCTGAGAGACTATTTTCGACACTAGATACAATATAATCAATCATCAGTCCCACTACACCCCTCCCTCAGCCATTAATCCCCTTGGTTTTGTTTTCTTCTCTCCTCCCTGTTCGCGTCCACCATCGGGCAGTCTCCGTCGCAGTCTGCCTCCCTCGTCTTCGTGGCCATCAACAGTATCATCTCCTGCCCCGTAAAACCTCCTCTCCTCGGATGATGTGCGGTTCCTCTTTCCCGGTAGTGCCGGAAGCTTTCGTGCAAGCTCATCGTCAGCTTCTGTACCCGATTCCGACCCCCCATAACTGGGATTTTGCGGAAGCGGAGAAGTTGCGCGGAGTGCATCTGGGGTTAGAGCTGGTGAAGGGATGTGTGCAGCTCTACCTGGGGAGAGGGCAGGCTTCACTCTTGGGGACGGGAGAGGCCTCCTCCGGTAAGGCTGCGGTGAGGGAGAAGGTTGCCCGTTGGCAACCAGAGAGCCAGGTTGAGAAAGCGAGTGATATATTATGAGTATTTTTTACAGCAGCCCAAAATCGGGACCACTTCCGAAGGGAGAAGTGGCGATTACTCGAGCAACACGCTGGGCGAGGGCTTGTGTCCCCGAGCTTTAAATAACCTTACACTCGAGTATAAGGACCCCGGGTAGGGAGCCCCAAAATTTGCCTCCAGATTGGGTATCTAGGCTCAGTGTTGGAAACTGTAGTCACGGGGGTGCTCTCTTCTTGTCCGTGCTGTGGTTACGAGTGATACCTCGTGACCACCTACGTCACCCCCTTTCCTTTCTCTGAATCTTCGCCTCTCTTCTGTCTTCCTCTCCGTCTTGTCTCTTCTTTCCTTTTCTCACTCAATCCTCTTCTTGTTCTTGTTCAATAAGCAATACAAGTCTTTCGCTTTCTTCGGTGACCGCTCTCCTTTTGAACCTGTGAAACTACTCGCTTCCACTCCTTCCCATCAGATAGCTCTCAACACTCAGACATCAAATGAACTGGATTTTTTCCTTGAATCCCCCCTTTTCCGCTCAATATACCCTAGGACGGGTGATCCCTTATTACCCGAGCCCCCATGATCCCTCGCAATACTAGAATTCGCCGGAAACCTGTGTTCGGGGTTGATCTTCCTTTTTCACTCAAAGAGCATTGGTGCCTGGTGATATAACGCCTCTGATATTTGCAGAGAACAGATCAGTGTCAGAATCACGCAAGCTCCGAGAGAGGATATAGATTGACTCCAGATATTGCTTAAGTGTGGAGGGCTTGAATTAAACTCTTACGGAGGTATAATACTTGCACAAGTGTCTGAAAAAGCTATCAGTCCTTCTCATATTGCGCAGAGCTGCCCTGTCTATCACCACATTATTTGAGGACATTACTGTTTCAATCTCCTTGCGAATTGGTGGAAGGCACTCCGGGTGGGCCGCGAGGTCGAAAAGCGTATTGAGAAAGGTAAGAGATGTTGTATGAACCGATGGCAGATTAGAAAGCAGCTGCAGCTCGGATAAGTCCTCGGTGGTCTTCTGATGCGGTTCAACAAGATCTATGAGCCATTGAAGCATGTCGTTGGGCTTCTCATAAACAGCTCCATTCTCTTTTGCGAGTTGCGAGTCTCTCTCCTTCAAGACGTCTTTAAATAACAGGTAGGAGGGCCTACGCCTTTCTTCTATGTGAGTTGATTGATTTTGTCGAATTAAAAATCCAGGCATATAATGGACGAATAAGTTTTGGTATACTGGTGATCTTATCCATTATCAGATCTGGGATAACAACGACGGTCCCGGAAATGTATACAATAGGTTGCTCCACCCAGCCAATTCCCTCCTTGATTGTCCTCCCACAAGCCGGTCTTCCGCCTACCTCGTCAACAAAGCAAGTCCTTCCAATTCATTGTATTCTCATTCGAGGCCCAGTTTCTTGCATTGAGTACTAACACTTGGGCGGGAAGAGTAGTACGCGAAAAACACTATGGCCGAAGAAGTACACCGATCCCCGCTTACCTGGGCTGCTGCTAACGGGATGAATGTGGTTGTGGAAATGTTTCTCAATCATCCACGCACCGACATCGACCACAACAATGCGGACGAGAGTGGCCGAACACCGCTTTCTTGGGTTGCCGGTAATGGACATTATGAATGTGTGAGGCTCCTGCTTGGATGCGAAAAAGTCGATGCCAACATCCCCGACGAACATGGCCAAACCCCTCTCTCGTGGGCTACGATGTCTGGAAAGACTAGAGTGGTGGAACTCCTACTTGGACACCAACATGTCGAGGTTAACATTGCAGGCCAATAGAGTAGCCGAGCTACTGCTGGGGCAGAGCGAGGTCAAAGGAGATGTACCAGACATTGACGGCAGAACACCACTCTCGTGGTCTGCGGGGAGAGGACATGATGGGGTTGTAAGGCTCCTCCTGGCGCGTGGGGATGTCAATCCCAACCTTGCAGACAATGACGGCAGAACACCGCTTTCCTGGGCCACGAGTAAAGCGCACAAGGGAGCAATGAAGCTCCTGCTTGATTTTCCCACTACCGACCCCAATATCCCGAATAGCACTGGAGAGACACCGCTTCTTTTGGCTTCCAAACGTAGGGATAGAGGATTAGTTAAAACACTACTCGAACATGAAAATATCGATGTCAACGTTACAGACCACGACGGGAGAACACCCCTCGCCTGGGGTTCATATAACAACAGGGTGCATCGAGCAGTGTTCCCAAGCGTCCCGTCCGCCCTATAGGGACCTACAAGACTCCAGTCCCGGGCGTCCCGGGCGTCTGTCTCAAGCTGTAGGGCAAGGGCGTCCGTCCTTTGGGAAAGACTACCGTCTAAGAGGTGACTGTAGGTGCCTACAGTCCTCTCCAGATCGGTAACTCCCGAACCGTACCTGCAGTCCTCACCGGTTATCTGCAGTCTTCACCCGTCATCTGCGGTCTTCGCCAATTGCCTGTAGGGCCCGCCAATTACCTGCAGGGCCCGCCAGTTACCCATAGGGCCCGCCCGTCATCCGGAGTTACCCGGCAAATTGCGCCATCCGAGACACCTGCAGTCCCGCCCGTCCGTCCCGGGCACCCTTTCAGATATCGCCGTCCGTCCCGTCCGGACTCGAAGACGGACGGACTGGACGCTTGGGAACACTGGCATCGAGTCGTCAGGGCGCTGTTAGAACGGGATAATGTCAATCTTAGGATCAGTGATAACGACGGGAGAACAGCCGTCTCCTTGGCCGCTGGCCAGGGTAACCGCCTAGTATTGAAGCTACTGTTGGAACGGAGAGACGCACACCCGGACAAGCCAGACAAGAGTGGCAAAACCCCTCTTGAATGGGCTGAGGAGAGCGGACACGGTACATTGGTGACGATGCTGTTAGAGCACGAGGATGTCAATCGTTCATTTGTGTTTGGAGGTCTAATGCTCTAGTGATGCGGCAGCAATTGTTGATAGCGTTTAGTGCTTTTTTTCCCCCTCTCAGAGGGGCTGGAGGTTTTATTGTGGTTTCTCTTCTTTTCCAGAGCGGGCAATTTTCGACGGCATACAGCATGGTCGTGTTATCCAAGTTTCTACAGTAGTAGGCTGCAAACCTATTCTAATAAATCCTGTGCTCCAACGGTGAGTGCTAAGCTAGTAGACTACCGTAATACAGTACTATCTTGAGACCTCCTTTGGTGTTAGTACAACAAGTTCCGTCAGAGTATTGTATGAGTACAGCCTATGACCCCCTAAAGCATGGTGCAATCATCCCACTAGGGCCGAACTTAATACTCTAAGCCCGAAGATCCAATCATCCAGCAAAACGTTTCTTAGGAGAATATTATGAGCCGGGACGGTAGCATTAGGCGATTTATGCTTTCTAGGGTAAGCACAGGATGATGAATTCTTCCTTTTTACCGATTGATTTCCCTAGCTAGCTGGAATTGGGTTAACAGTGATTTTGAATTTTTCTTGCAGGATTGTGTAGATTGGGCCCGGAGTGATGGAACGGGTATAAGGTGCGCAAGGCAGAGCAGAACAGCCCATTAGATTGAGGTGGGCTAGGCCCGACTAGCTCAGAGTATGCTCACTCCGAAACCAAAAAAGGGGCTCCAAACACTACCCCTCCCGCCGGGAAGGCTGCAGTACATAACCCGAAAGGCTTTGGTGCAGTGCACCAGCAAGGCATCGGGGAGTTCGCTAAAGACCGCAGGCGAGGTTGTTTCACCGCGGCCCATACCGGTAGACTAGTTCTTGGAACCCCGCCCAAAGCCACAACGTCGATCATATAAACATCGGGCATCAGATGTAAATTATGATATTAGGGTAAGAACCCAAATCTAGAAAGAAAGAGAAGAAAAAACAACGTTTGCTCGTGCTCCGCTAGCACTCCCGGCTCTATGGACGTCTGCTCATATATTCTTTTATATCCTATTTCCGGAATCCCTTATTATGGGGAATCGGTTCGGTACTATAAATAAAACCGCAGCCTCATCTTCTGGTACCGTAAGGCTTGCCGGGGCTCTGCCAGTCCGAGGTACAGTGTTTGAGAGGGCGGGAAATTGCTAAAGGCTACCTGTGGCCTAGAATGTGCTTTCACCTCAAGTTGGGAAGATAATATAATCCGAAGTATGATATGATATGACATGATAGATCAAAGAAAAAAGAAACCCCACTCACCGGGAGCGAGTATCAAAATGTGGCAAAGGGGCTTCGGGCATCTACCCCCGCTGCAGGTCCAAAATAATGAATGATATACATACCTACTCAAGAGCTGAGGCATAATACTTGATGTCATACTTCTCAAAATTTCGAGTTTGCCTGTCCGAGTGGCCTCAGCGGTCAATCCCCATCTTTGGCGTTTGAGCACGGAGTACCCTCCACTTCTTTGCGAGCATTAAAAGAGGGTCGGCAGGCACAGTACATCCGAACTCGTTAACATCAATTACTGCGGTCTGCTCCCGGCAGGGTTACGGAGTGAAAGTCTCAGGACGAAGTAATACCATTGAAAATTTGAGCACAAGTACCGAGGCAGTCATCCCTCACAGAGGAGGAGACACTAACACGGTATTTCTTTTCCCCTGATTTTCTTCTTGGTAGAGAGTATATAGGAGATTAGTTGCCAGGTCTTTGCCTTCCGGGATGGTGGGGCTACAGTTATCGAGGGTTCCAGACCTTCCCCTGGCGGCTGTCTTGGTGGCGAGGCGAACCAACCGCCCTAGTCATGAGCTTATTTTTTTAAAACACAGCCCCTAGTATAGTATCTCACATGGTTTCTAATCGCTAGAAAAATAACCCACAGATGCCCTGGCTCTTATCAGTTCCAGAGCTCACCCAAGACAGGCACAACAATCACAGATAATCACTCTGCTTTCTGGTTAGCTATTTTAGCAACGCTCCCTAGCCCCAAGCCGAGGCAATAGTAGCAGAAGAGCTATCATTCCAGAAGCTGCAGTGGAGGAAGTGCTTAATCACCCTTGCCAAAGAGTTGTTTGCCAGCGAATACCCAAATCTATTATGGCTCTAAACCCCAAGAGCTAGTGTTGAAAGCCTTCAACCACTTGAAAAAAAAATCTGAGTGGGGGAGAGCCCGGGAGGCTGCACATTCTCCACTCATGGTCCGGCACCAAGAAAAGGAAATTCTAGGTAGGGATAACGACAGAAAGGAGATAAAGGCGTAACTTTAGTGTGATAAGGAGATATCGTTGTGCGGTGTCCTAGTCTTTGTGTTATAAATCGGGATGCCGCCATGGGCCGTGGACCAGGGTAAGCAGGGTGGAGATTTTAAGGTTTGTATGATACTTTGTACTCTCGGGACTATAGTAAATCGGGGGCTGAGGGTTTGCCATTAGAACTAATGCACCGTATCCTCAGCGAGGTTTATAAGCTCCGGCTCAACTCCGCACACTTAAAAGGCCCATTACACCATTCCGGATCATGCCACCTGCTTGCACAAATGTCTTCCGGCGAGAAATGGTAGGAAAAAGGTGGCGAAAGAGCTTTTATTCATGGCACAGAGGTTCCCTTCACCCCGCACTGTATTTAGTCAACCCCTTCATGATCGCATGTCAGTCGGGCGGGGGTAGGGTGTTGTCACAGCCTATCACTCGGTATCATAACTAGCAAGCACCCATTGTCGACAAACAAATTGCGACATGAATACATCGGGTAGATATATTGGTTCCGTGTCGCTCGACCTTGCTGATCGTAGGCCCAAACGTGCAGTATAGCTAGCTATGAAAGATGTAAATCCTTCTAAAAGAAAAAAGTAAAGGGGAACAGGAAATATGATATAACGAAATACAACCACCGCCGCCCTGATTAACCATCTCCCCTCTGAAACCCCTTCTCTATCCCCTAAACATGTCCTCCCATTTGCGATTACTCCCGTGTCATTGTTACTCCCATGGCCTAAATGGTCCTATACCTTATTAACTTTTCTAGGGTGGAAGGGTTCCCGCTGGGCTGAAACACACATTTGGGCCTTGCTGGCTCTTCCCAGCTTTCAAGAATACTAGAGACTTGAACAAACTTAGCGAAAGCAATCACGAGCGTTCCAATTTATGAGGAGATCACCTTTCCTATCTGCCTTGGTGACTCCCCCCCCCCTTCTTCGGGTGGTGGATTGCCATTATCTGGCCCAGTTGGAATTCCTTTTAGTAAGAGTAGAAATGGAAAGATAGGGGAAAAGAAACACCTCTTATTTTCCGAACATTTCTTTGCGCTAATGATTTCCAGGCTCGCTCCATTCTCCAGATCGCATACCTTTAGGAGGCAAACAGTGGATATCTCGCTGATATCCATGCGTATAGTTCGTCTTCTGCAGGTCGCTTGATTTCGTCTAGGATCCGACTGTATGTGCGATCCTGTCCACCCAAATTACATTTCCCGTAGAGACTCCTCACTTCTGCCTGTATTCGATCGCCTTGTGAGCGAATTCATTAGCCATCTATAGGTGACATTTCGATGGAAAGGTTTCCTATCAGGTTCTCCTTTTTTCCTATTGACTGCTCCCACAGATCCCACCCTTTATCTCACCGGAGCTTCGCTTCTCTTACCTCTATCCCATCTCCGGCTCATTTGTCAATTCTCATGGCTTCGTCGACATCCCGAGGCTGTTCCGAGTGTTCTACGAGTATCTCCTCAACTTCTTCATCCGATAGTCCTCCTTGGTTTCAACAACTCACGGTAGAGGATAGCTGTGATTTATTGAAAAGAGGGTAGGTAAAACAGCACAGTAAGCCTACCTACATACCCCCGGCATGGAGGCTCAGTACCGCGAATGGTCATTTGGACCTGCTCTGACTGCAAGTCGGGTATGCTTAGTGGAATAAACCAATGTCTGGATGACAGCTTCGACCCGCATTTATGATGGACTGCGTGCGGAGCCGCTCCTCCCCCCCCCTTTTTTTTTCAGGGGAGGGAAAAGCAATGTAATGTCGGAATCTGCACAAGGGCAGTATCAATCACGAGTGATAACCAATGACCCACCCATACAATCAATCAATTTCCAGCTCAACACAATCTATTGCTGATTTGGAAAAACGGCATTTAAAAAGCACGCACACACCCATAGGTTTTATGAAAGGAGAGAAAAAAAGGGAAAAAAGCATAACAGGAAATCCCGCTTTAATAGCAAGTAAGCAACCCTCCAATTTTACGTGCAGGCACAACCACACAAGCAGATGACTGCGCGGATCTGGCCTCAGGTTGACCTCCCCCCTGAGCCTAATTTGCGTGCCAGCCATCCTGGCAGCAACATTCGGATCAAGGTCTGAGCCGACGATGATAGTAACTTCGAATTTCCCACTTTTCTAGGCACCCTTGATGGCTGCTTCAGAAATGACTTCGTGCACCTTTAGCACACCATTGCGCCCTCCTTCATCCACCTCTTCATCCCATCATCCTCTTCTTCGCTATCATCCTCGCCCTCCTCGCCATTGACTTGTCTCTCAACCTTCTCAACCTTCTCCAACCACAATTTCTCTAATACCCTCGCAGATTCTAAGGATCATGTCGCAGTCAGATTGAAGGTCGAATCGAGCGATCCTCGGAGAGGAAGTGGCAGTATGGGCTTCGGGTATTGTCTGGAAGCTGTTGTCTTCACTGGTTACGACGCCGGTTGGGTGTGAGAGGTGGGGGACTACCGTTACTGCCGGGTGAGTAGATTGATGCCTCCCTTGCCGAATTCAGCAATTAGAGAAGCTGGATTGCTGTGCCGCGAGCCGAGAGTTCTGACAAGATTGAGTGCCGTTGTGAGCGTTGCCGGGGTATTTACGGACACAGAATCTGGGAAGAGGGCGGCAATGCGAGAGGAGATTTTGGGGGTGTGGGAGGTCCCGCCTGAGAGGATTACCTAGATCGTGGTTAGAATTAGATGGCTGGCTATAGAATGAGGGGACACACTTCGCCAATGTCTAACGGGTCCAGCTCCGCTTTCTTCACCACATTCTCCACGAGTGACACAATCAAGTCGAACACCTCCTTTGCCGAGAGCTCGTACCGCAGTCTGTTAACGGTAGAGTGCAAATCATATCCATCAGCGGGCCACTAGGTAGAAATGGTCGCAGAGGTGCCCAGCGATAAAGTCCTCTTCGCCCCCTCAGCTTGGCAAGTGACCTCTCATTTCTCGGATAAATTGTATGCTTCTTAATCAACTCTTTCAAAAAGTGATCCACAAGCACCTCATCAAGCTTCAGCCAGCCAAGCCTATAACCATAAGGCATCGCAAGAATACTATACACGTACTGTACATCCCACCCATAGATGCGACAACCGCAGCATCACACCTAGTACCTCCGAGACCAGCCACTAAAATATTCTTGTCAAGCTCTGCTCTTCGGGTGTCTGGCTAGCAGCATACGCAAGGACAGCTGCCACCGGTTCGTGAATGATCTGCAAAACCTCTAGCTCCCCCTTAGCCATGGCAACAAGCGCTTCCTCCTCGGTATCCAAAAAGTTGGTCAGAACAGGGATCACGGAAGCAGTCATCTTGGCCCCAAAAAGTCCGACGCGGAGTCTCTAAGCCGGATAAAGTATCTTGTGGTGATCCCATGGTGCTAATGGTGGAAACAGTCTTGTTCATCTGCTTGATCGAGGTCGAATGATGACACACCATAGATGTCCATTGGGTGAGCAGAGTTGTGGCTATTTGTAGGATCGATCTCGGAGTACTTCTTCCCAAGGAAGTCTCGGAAGTACGCTACCGTGTTCTTTGCATTCCGAACCAAATGAGATTTCGCCCGAGCTCCATGGTACTCTTCCAGACTGACCCACCATAGCACCGAAGGAATTTATCGATCTAGTGCCTTTCATCAGCCTCCCATCCCATCAACATCCATCCACCAGTAACAAGCAAACCTCCTTCTTCATTCGCGATAACCTCTGCTTTGCCATCCTGCGCGCCGTCTGTCGAAACCCCTAAAAGCAGAAAAACAAGCACAAACTGGAGTAGTATAGGCAATAGAACTTGTGGTATTCCCAAATGCAATCCCAAATACCGCCTTTGTGTCGTCATCAATCTCCGGACTCGCCTGCGGCGAAGGTGAAGGATTTCCGGACATGGGCTACGTATAAGGTAGCTTGGCTACTTGATTGATCCCACGATAGGTAGCCCAAGCAAGGGGTGATCTCCCATCATGGTCTGCAATGTTGGCGTAGACATGTTTGTGTCCCCTCTTGTCCACATATGACAGCCCATATGAGTGGTGTAATCCCAAGAAAATCCCTTCCATTGACATCATAATTTGGCTGATCTATGAGAGCAGTTGCGATTTCAACAATATCGAAAATTGATGCACAATGCAGTCCGGTAAACCCAGCCAGGGGGCCGTTTGTCGGGATATCACGGCCATATCGACCGGTCTTCGATATAAGATCCACTACAAGTATCCGGGTTCATATATGGCGTTCGATTTGACCGAAAAGCTGAAGCGCAAGTGATATCACATCCCTTGAAGCTTCTTTCTTGGCATGGACGCCCCAGCATAAGGAAGAATATTTGAGGAAGGGCGTTGACGGAGGTAGAGGGAAGAGTGTAGACGAAATATTCTTAATGGTCTGAGATTTGAGGTATGTCAGGCAGGTTTTGGCCATAATCGAGTGAGTTGCGGTAAAGAGGTCGGGGCAAGTGTAAAGATAGTCCTGGAAAGTGAAGTGGATCAAGCGAGTAATTGAAGCCTCCCTATCAACAACGACAAGCTCCAAACAACAGCTTAGCAACGTCTCCACCGAAGGAATCTTTTCAGCATTGAGATCCGTAGATCCTATCTCGACTGCCAGGGCGTAGAGAAGCTCATCGAGTTGCAACAGCAGCTCCGAATGCGAGATCCACATTAGTGCTGCCATCCCCAGCCTCGCTTTCTCCCCACCTTGCTCTTTTATGCGTTCAAGGGCCGCACCATTGACATTCTTCAAATTCAAGCCCTTGGTCATTTGCCCATGATTGTTGGGGATGTTGACATTGACTTTTTCGGATCCAAGCAGTAGCTCCACACATTCACTATGCCCATTACCGGCAGCCCAAGAAAGCGGTGTTCGGCTACTCTCGTCCGCCTTGTTGTGGTCGAGCTCGGTGCGTGGATAATTGAGTCAAATCGAGCGATCCTCGGAGAGGAAGTGGCAGTCTGGGCTTCAGGTATTGTCTGGAAGCTGTTGTCTTCGCCGATTACGACACCGGTTGGATGTGAGAGGTGGTGGGCTACTGTTACTGCCGGGTGGGTAGACTGCTCGATGTCTTCCTTGCCGAATTCAGAAATTAGAGAAGCGGGATTGCTGCCCCACGAGCCGAGAGTTCTGAAAGATTGAGTGCCGTTGTGAGTGCTGCCGGGGCGTTTACGGGCACCGAATCTGGGAAGAGGGCGGCAATGCGAGAAGCGATTTTTTGGGGTGTGGGAGGTCCCGCCTGAGAGGATTACCTAGATCGTGGTTAGAATTAGATGGCTGGCTATAGAATGAGGGGTCGGTAGTGGGAAAATCAAGCAGAAGCCTCATTGCTCCCTTGTGCGCTTTATTCGCTGCCCAGAAAAATGGTGTTCTGCCGTCATGGTCTGCAAGGTTGGGATTGACATCCTCACGCGCCAGCAGGAGCTTTATTGCAAGTTTACGCTTCCTAGCTTGCTCGTGGGTGAGGGAGATATAAAAAGACTAGCAGTCCCTCGACCGATCGGTCAAGATTGGAGTCAATGTTGCAAGTATAATAGATAATGAAGGTGCTGCCAGAAAATGCATCAAATTTGATATCTCCACCATTATATTCATCTCTAATGCTTGAGAGAAGCAAACTTTGTGGGTTACCATTGAAGGTGTAAAGTAAAATACAGGTGTGATCTCTTCCCGTCCAAGCAATATTTTCACTACTTATGTCCATGCCTAGCGGCATGCAGGAAGGGTTTTCGACCACGATTCTCAGGTTTGTCAGGGTCGACCTCTTCCCGTCCGAGCAGAATTTACACTACTCCCTCACGCCCACCCCTAGCTGCATCCAAGAGTGGTGTTCGGTCGCAATTATCTAGCTTATCAGGGTTGACCTCTTCTCTTTTCAATTGTGTAAAATTGCATCGATACCTAAAGGAACCCTGTGGAATCTTAGATTTATAGTCATTAGTGGATTGTCGTGGGGTTCCTAATAGCATTGCCCATACCTACATTTCCGACATATTTTCCAGAATCTTCTCCACAATATTTGCCTCTAGGCTCTAGTCCATTGCGTCCGGTGTTTCATCCTCATTCAATCTAACATGAAGGTATTCGATGATGTGATCCTTGCCGGTACCTGGAGATACACTTTTCACTCGTTTGGCAAGACGCTTTCTGATCTCAGCCTGAATGTTAGGTCTTCCGGTGATGAATATCCTCATGCTCGGTAACTTTTGCAAGATTTGTTGCAATTTCTAAAGCGGTATCAGTAGTAAATAGTAAGGAGAAAGCAACTCTGGTGTAAGCAGGTCTGCGAGTTCCTCCACGCCCATCACCTTCCCCTCCACGGCCTGGGCAAAGAGGCGTTTCCTGAGCTCGCGACAGCCGGCGCACTTCCTGCTAGCTAGTGTGCGGCCCGTGTAACTCTCTAGGCCAATCTGTTCTGCGCCTTCGGTGTGGATGGAGGTCTTCCTGATGATTTTGACTGCTTCGTAGACACAGTTTCGTATATCTACCAGTTCCAATTCGGAGTCTATGTTGCGCACACTTTGTTCGTCCAGATATTCCCTTGCTGCGATTTTGGCTAGTTTTCCGATCGATAGCTCAACCTTCTTGTTCCATTGGTCTTCCCCTTGCTCTGTCGCTACTTCTAGAAGGGTGTCTGCCGCAAGGGCGTACTCGCCGAGCCCCACGTCATGGATCCAGGAGAGCTTTGCGTATCTCCTGCCGGACCAGAGTAATCTGGTCAAGTATGTTTCTCACCAGTTCTCAAGGCCGTTAAGGAGCTTCTGTAGCTGGCAGTTCTCGACAAGGTACTTGTATATCTCGATCGCATAGACTTCACCGAATTTGTCAAAAAAGGCTTCCATTCGCTCGATGGTCTCCTTCCTAGTCTGCGCTAGTTCACCCTTTTCCCTTTCTCCAGCTTCGCGATTGGATGTAGCGTTGCTGAGGCCCATCTTGCTCGCTTCGATACGGGTGATCTCCTCTGAGCAGAGCTCTACGAGTATTCAATAATCTTGCCATTTCTCCCCGAGCTCGTAGGATTTCTCCAGCATACCGAGCTCGGCGAGGGGTTTTATCCATCCGCCTCATTGCGCTATGTAGCGCTCTTTTATGGTTTTGCCTTCTCGCAAGGTGCCCTTGCCGTCTTCGCTCTGCTGCTCGCACCATGAGGAGCGCTCTTCGAAGCTGCGACAGCAGGCTTCTGCGAATCCGACTAACTGCTCGTCGACTGGTTCGATGACTTCTTTGCCTTCGAGATCTGAGGCTAGTCTCGGCCCCCAGAGTGTTTTGATGGTGACACTGACTTCGTGGTGAACACTGAGAGCTTGTAAAATGTCTGTCCCGCTGGTCCACGGGGGTAGCAAGCCAGTGGTTTTGTTCATTGTCCTATTTGAATCAACATTGGGCTTGTCAAGTCTGTATACTTTGACGGAGCGGACTCGGAAATCTCATGCCTTCATCAACGCCGCGAGGATAATATTATTTGCCTCAGCATCCATTTTGGCTATCGTTACTTTTTCGTATCGACTCTTGCTTGTTCTTACTACAGTATACCGCGTTTCGCTTATATCTGGGCGTTGATACAGGCAGCTGCAGCAGCTACTCGATGTCTGTTAGCAAAATTAGAGAAGGGTCGGGTGGTACAGAGTGGACAATGGGCTTTCCTGCTGCGGCCACTGGGTCCGGTTTCGGTTCTTTCGCTGGTTCGACAGGGGGGCTCTCTGTCGATCTGCTTGCGGACGGGGGACTCCTGCTTCTCCAGCAATCGTCTCGACGGGAGGAGAATTGGTGATGAGGATTTGGAGAGTGAGAGCGATGGTCATCCCAGCAGGAGGCACCGCGACTGCTAACTGGTTTTCCTCTCTCGGACTTCCGATCTCTGTAGTCCCTAACACGATCTCGGCCATGGCAAGTGCTGCTTTGAGGTTCATCCCACTTGCTTGGCTTCCTACAGTCCGAGGAGTCGTCAGTCATTGCAAATCGTGTTTGCTATGGGAGGCTGTAGAGGAAGGAATATGGCGCGGGATCTAGATAAGTGCTGTGGTATGAGCTGGGAGCGAAAGGTGGTCGAGGTTGAGGAAGGAAGGAATGTTGATGGAAAAAGCGGAGGACTATTAAGAAAGCTCGGTTTGTACACTCTAGCATTCGGGTCCGAGGCGAGTGAATAGGTTAGGTGTCGGGGTGTAGTTTGCGCTACAAATATTTGTGAATCCGGTCTTATGAGGAGATGGACACCCGGAATTGGAGTGCTGCAGGTTCCGACGGGGGGTAGAGGACGATTTGAAAAACTGATCTAAACTTGGGTTGAACCATTTTGTATTCTTTCGGCGATTTGAGGGGCGTAGAGGATGTATTCTTGAGTAACTTTGTGCGGTGGATTCAGTTGAAGTACCAGTGATTCGGGGAGGGTGAATAAAGGCTGAATGATAAGAGTGGCGATAGGAAGTGTGAGGGAGGAAGGCGACGTTGTGTGTGTAGGACATATGCAAAATTTTAATAACCAAATCAGATGATCTAGGATTTATCAGACGATCAGATCCGGCTTTTCGATAAGCATGTACAGTACATATACTGTAGATAGATGTAGATTTTTGACTAGCGGACTTTGGCCTTGCTGACTTGGAGGCCTTTGAGGTTATCTCCAGCAGCTCCCCTTCGCTATCACTTGCTTGTCCCTTCGCTCTTAACGAGGTGAGTTCCTTCCATCTTCCGATGCTGATAATGGCATTCCCAGCGCGGCGTAGTTTATGGGAGGGGACACGTGCAAGATTGACGTTCCACTTGATAACGTCTTCGCAGAGAATTAAGATGCCCAGACCCCCGCCCCAAAGAACAGCTTTCAGAATAATAGCTTGGGGTGATGATGCATAAACCAAAAAATTGATCAACGCCGTTGCAATCATTCTAAGCTCGGTTGAGGTCAACGAGGGATGTAAAAGATAGGTCAGGACCGAGCTTAAGCCAAAGTGAAGTGGCGGGAGAAATGAGAGTGCATCGGAATTAGATTCGGAGTTTAGCCGCTGGGGAAAATGCGTCGGGATGACGAGGGGGAGTAGGGACAGTATCCAGCGAAGATCCCACCTCGGCATAAGAGTTGGCGGCAGAGATGAGACCCAAGATTAAATTTGAGACAACGTACGGGTTTTTGCTCCTTGTGCTCTCCTGGGCCATTGAAAGAGCGACCATTATCGGAAAAACGATAGGATAGAAGCGGCGATGGATCAAGAGATCTCGAAAGCACAAGGTGGTCGCCACTGAGCAGGATTAGAAGTGGGTAAGAGGCCAAAGTTGTAAAAAGCACGGCAGCCCATGCAGCGAACTCTAGATCCCCAGGTTAGCAATAAAAAAAGGGGGGGGGAAGCTCCTCTGGTAGTCGTTGAATCCAACCGCTAGTTCAAGTTCGATTTACCTTGTTTTCGTATACCCACTTCTTTCCAGATCCTGCCTTCTCTGCTGCAAAGCACGATACCAACCAATACTTCCATCAAACCGATTTCAAGACCACGGCGCACAAAGCGCTATTGATACTAATATGATACATGTCAAATAATCCATGTCTATCCAAATACCCAAATTATAAAATGGATCCACGGCCTTTGATCCCGAGTCTAAAGCAATGATAACCAAGATGTAAGAGAAAATTAAGAAGGTCCACCATCCATCTTCCGCATATCAGGAATAAGGTCCGCTCTGTTCAACAACATCGCCACCATCTTCTCACGCCCACTGTCGGCCGCGTAGGAAAGTGCAGTTCCGCCCTCGTGAGAGGAGACATTCGGATCGACACGTTCACTAGTCAGCAAGAGCTCCACTATAGGCTCATACCCCATACTGACAGCGCGCATAAGCGGAGTGTCCCCATGGCGGTCTCGGAAATTTGGGTCGACCTCTTCCCGCTGCAGCAACATTTCAACTATCCTAGCATTTCCGCAAGAAGCTGCGCAACCAATCGGCGTGTCGGCCCAGTATCTGTCAACACGGTTCAGGTGCAGACCACCCCTTTCCAGGAGCAATTTCACGACCTCATCGTGGCCTTTGAAGCAAGCGAACAGGAGCGGTGATCGAAACCCTATGCACTTGTCTGGTTTGACTTCTTCCCTGGCTAGGAGCAGCCTTACTATGTCCTTGTGACCTTCTGCTGCGGCGAATGAGAGCGGTGTCCGTACCGCGGAATTTGGTGTATCTGGGTCCGCGCCCTCCCGGACCAGTAATAGCTTTACTAACTCTGTATGCCCGTTTTGCGCAGCGTAGGAAAGCGGCGTCCGCCCCACACTGTCTGGTGTGTCTGGGTTCACGTCCTCCCGGGCCAGTAATAGCTCCACTAACTCGGTATGCCCGTGTTGCGCAGCGAAGGAGAGCGGGGTTCGGCCGGAGGGGCTTGCGGCGTCGGGGCGGATATCCTTCCGATTCAAGAGTAGCCTCATGATTGCTCCATGACCACGCGAGGCGGATATCAATAGGGGCGTCCGGGGATGCCAATCGGGTAGATTGGGGTCGACACACTCCTGCCCCAGAAGGAGCTCTACTACTTCTGTGAAGCCGCCCATGACGGCCCAGAAGAGTGGGGTGCGCATTCCGTCATCCGTTATATTTGGGTCGAGAGGTTTCCACTCCAGTGAGCGTGATACTCCTCCCCTATGTTCACCCGAACCATTCTCCACAGCTATACTCGTAGATTTTGAAAGGTGTTCACTGGAAGCCCCCGGGGGACTATGATCCGCGATGATTTGCCGACTGTTACTCATGTCCGGGCGATGAGCGCGCTGCCCCTATTCCGGATCAAGAACTGGTTGCTTGCGGTGAACAAGAGGGGAAACGAGAAAGAGTCGTAGCAGTGAGTTGTTGTCCTGGGTCATGTGGCAGATGTGATGAAGTTTAAATTTAACGGTGGACCCACGCGTCTTTGACAATAATGCCGTGAGCCAAGCATTTGGTGAGGGCCCTAGCAAAATACCGGCCGGCGGGGAGGAGTTTAGCCGCCCCTTAATGATGATCAGGCTGTTGCAAGAGGGAACAAACCAATTTCGTCATGGTAACGCTGCTAGCGCAAGTGTTTAAAGTTAGAACCTGTTTGGATACCGTAAAGACAGTTCCGTTCCCCTGTGTCCCTTCCCTTCCAAAAACTCTAAAACAACCGTTCAATTGGTATGATACCGTAAAATACTGGTACGATAGACACAAAACGGAACGGTTGTTTTTCCTTCCGCTCCTGCCAAACAAGCTCTTATATCTTGATGGAGGATGGATACACGATGTGATAGTCTGTGTTATAATACTCAGCACAGTCTTCCAAACCCCACTGAGCATATCGACCCTATACCGGCAAGCAAATAGCTGATACAAGTCAGCATTATACCACAGATTCCAAGAGACGCGCCACGACAAAATCTTCCTCCCCTCAAGCATGCTTATGATACCACACTTCACATCCCTCCAACATACGCTTCACCTCATACCCGTCCAAAATCGTTCTCTACTCTTGTCGAAGAAATTTCTAGAGAAGAATTATAGAAGGAGACGGGGGAACTGGAAGTAGAGGGCCGTAAACTAGGCCAAGAGCTCAAGGAATGAAATAAACATTGTTCACTTGAGCGCTGCTCCGCAAACTAAAAACGGGCGATGAGACAGAAGACAGAGTGCGTAATTATCCATCCCGAACATATAGTAGGGCTGTATGTTATTCTCCCACGATACAGGGACATTCCTAGCCATTGCCAATGATCCATTCTGTGCCAAGAAATGGCCAAACCATCAATCCAGCAAAGTCCCATATCAGCGTCCACTGCATAAGTGTATCGGAAAAGTGAGCGATGGACCATGAAGACACAGCGTATAATACCAGAGGAAAGGGGGCCGGGCGGGAACGGTAAACGATAGTGCAAAATCTGCTACTTGTACTAGTACTATATCATACCTTGGCTAGGAACTTGCGATAATGTCAAACTTCTGCTATCGTAACTACCTCTAAAAAGCTACCAGTGAGAATTATCATACATTACGGATAGATACCATCTCAGTGAATCTGGGGGCAGTCATCTAAATCTATACGGGGTGAAAATATCAGATCGTGGTGGCCGCTGAGCGACCGATTGAAATTTAGAACCTTGGGGGCTCAAGTCTATGGGAAGCCACACAACCCCTACCTGCGTTTGTCTTGGAAGTCGATGCTCAAGTACGCGGAGAGAAAAGTAGACTATGGTTGTGGAAATACCCGGTGGAGAATAGGTGACTTTTTCTCTATTAGATTGGAGGGGGATGGATCTCCTGAGTCGTGGTGTGGGCGCGACAAAGGGCATCACTGAGTTATTACTGGCTAGATATCGTTCCGGATAAAAACTAAAAACAGAGGTAGAAATGCAAGCAATAAAAATAAATAGCCGAATTCCATTGTCAAAAGGTAGTACCGTATCATTGGGTATCGGTGCTTGATCACATAAAACACTGAGAAAGAATACATCATACCACGGGTCTAAATGAAAACCCAACCCAACCCAACCCCCCTCCCATATAATTGAGGACCCCGCCTCAAGCAAAGAATCAAAGAGGAAAGCCCAACCTGAAGCGCCCAATAATGCATAATTCTAGGCTCGAAAACGCCACGTCCCAATCCGTGTTCTTAATCAACTCGCTTGGCAGCACTCCTCCACCCCTCCCTCAGCACCTCCTCAATTTCCTCCATTCTAAGACCCTTCGTCTCCGGGTACATCCACCATACCGCCAGAGTCCCAGCCACACACACCAGAGCATAAAACACAAATAAGCCGGCAGCACCCCCATACATCAGCTCCACCGCAGGCAGGAAGCTCGCGCCAACGATGAAGTTTAGTATCCAGTTTGTCGCTGTAGCCATACCTGTGCCGAGACCGCGCACTCGCATAGGGAAAAACTCGGACTGGACAACCCACGGGATTGCGCCGATGCCTAGCGCGTATGAAGCGACGTAAAACGCCATGAAGAGGATTAGGAACGGTGACCAGAGGTTTGCTATAGATGTGGTGTTTGGGGTGGTGGCGATGTCGGGGGCCAGCATAGGGAGGTGGGAGAATGCGAGGGCGCAAAGGAGGAGACCTATAGCCATGCCCGGGATTGATAGCAAAAGGATTCGACGGCGGCCAAGGCGGTCAATGAGATTGAAGGCTACTGCCGTGGCGACCATATTTGTACTTGCAATTACCATGGCTGTTGCGGTCGGATTTTTGAACCCGACCATGGAAAATATAGTTGCGGAAAAGTACATTAACGAGTTAAAACCGCAGGCTTGCTGAAGGCCCTGCAACAGACAGCTAATAGTTAGCGCGCGACAGTTCCCGCCGACGCTAAAGAGAAGTTTGAATTTCTCGGCAAGAGTATCGGAGGTATCTGCTGATACCCCCGCTTCTATTCCTGTGATAACTTGGTCTACCTCTCGAGCCGTGAGGTTTCCGTAGACCTTCACGATCACTTTTGCAGCTTCACTGCGCCGTGAGTGTTGCAGTAGCCACCGGGGTGTTTCGGGCATGAATATCATTATGATGGCTTGTAGGCCTGCTGGTAGCCCCCCAAGCCCGAGCATGTACCTCCAGCTGGCGTCCTGAGAAAGCATGGGTGGAGATAGGATGATCCCCAATGCATAAGCAATCAACTGTCCAAATGTGATGAATAACACGTTTATAATGACAAGCCTCCCACGGTGCGATGGAGGTGATAATTCCGAGATGTAAAGCGGGACAATCAAGCTCCCCACACCAACGCCCAACCCCACAACAACCCTGCCAACGACCATCGCAGCGATACTGTTCGAGAGGGCTTGCCAAGCGGCTCCCGCAACGAATAGCGCGTCGGCGACGTAGATGACGCCTTTACGCCCCATGTAATCCGCCAGCAAACCAGCGAATAATCCGCCGATCAGAGCTCCAAGGGAAGTTGACGAGGTAATGAGTGACTTATCCCACGTTGTAACTGAATGTTCGGGAGTGGATAATGACGGCGCAAGGTGTAGAAGTGCGGCGGAAATAGATGCAGTGTCGTCTATCAAACTTGTTCAGAAAACAGTTCCCGGGAAGCCCACTAGAAACGAAAGTTTCAGGGAATCAAAAACAAAATGGAACACACATCCAAATAAAAGCCCACTGATACCGGCACTCACGGTGAGTAGCCAGATCCAGAGCCCGACCTTGTCACTATCTTCAGGACCCTTCCCCCCGCTGTCGCCATCGTCTCCAATCAGTGGTTCGGTGGAAGATGGAAGGGCGGTGAGGTGCTCCTCTCCTTCTTCTTCATATGCACCGTCCTCCGTCGGGATGGTTCTGTAGCCGGTGGCCATGGTTTGTCGAGCGACGTTTGTCTGGCGTGTGAAAGCAGAAGTCTGCGGTAAGTTAACTTAAAGAAAGGTCAGGGGTCCAAGTTTAAGCTTTCCCTCACGTGACAACAGCTGAACAGGGGTCCTTCGGAAGTAACCGAGTATCATTGGGAATCACTCGCTCAATGCCAGCCCTGGCATTTCATCATGTATCAAGCTATCGTAAGAATCTGATGAAAATTTCTGTAACATTGACGCTGGGAACTTCTCTCTATAACACAGGCTCTTGCCATTATTAGGTTTCAAAGCCTCCTCTGAGTAATGACAGTGCTACAGGAATTATAGATGAGGGATTGAACCCCAGTAGCTCATCAGGGAACAACGCAGAGGCGGATAGCAGTGGTTTCTAGGGGAAGAAATAGATCAAAAATTGCATTCGCCATAAGGACCTACCACAATGCAGAGGATACCTTGGAGGCTAGCTAGCCAGATTAAAGCAGCAGCTTTCTTTCTTAAGACAGTTCAATAGGGCATCAGGTGTAAGTGGTTCTTTCCTCCGCCTACTTATCACCTATGATACTTCGAATGCGAGACAGCTCTTATGTTTCTTCTGGCCCTCCTCCCCCGTATTGTTTAGTCTGTCTTTTGCCCTACCTCAGATCCCCCCGACTTGAACACTCAGGAAACCCTATCCCTCGCCCTATTCTTTTATATCATATATTGATGTAAACCCAACCCTCCGCAAAAACGAGTCACTCCTTCTCCATTCTATTAAGCCCTCATTTCCATTGAGTCTAATTTCCATTGAGTCTCATTCTATTGAGCTTTCCATTCCATTGGGCTCCCTGTCCTCTTGCCATTCAACACTACTGATCTGAGTAAATCGTACAAATACCCCCCCGCCCCACCAAAGCACCCTCCCTCCCTCCAACAACAACATTCTTCCTTCACGCGAAATACTTCCTCTCGTGAAGAACCTTTTCCTATCAACGGATCCCTCTCAAAAAAAAATTCCTTCATCCTCTTCCTCCTTCCCATTTCCATCACAACCTTTCACAAAACCTCAAATATGTCATCTTTCGTCGCCGACCCCACCGGGGGGGCGCTTTCCTCCAACCACGCCTCACCTCCGGGGACTTATAACGTCACCCCGCCAAATACACTCAATCAAGAGTCCCTTTCTGATAATAGCCCGGACGAGGCTTTCGTAAGCGGTCTCCAACCTTCTTTCAATGATGGAGAGACCATAGGGGGCAACGATCCATCATATATTAAAGCCTACTCCGCCGACATCAAGGCAGAATTAGGCGCCAATCATGGTATTTCCAGCCCTATCCTCTCTTAGTTGGAACCATGCTAACCGCTCGATAGAAGAAACTTCCCCTTTAGGGGTGTCCCCTTCTAGAATTTCCGGCCCCGGTAAGAGCGCGATTGGTATGTGCTTCCTTCTACTCCAAAAATCCTACATTATATAATACTAACGGCGATGAAGAAGGGAACTATTGCCCTGATACTCCGCCACGGGAGCCCTCCCCTACTCCCACTTCGCTAGAGTATTTTGTCGAGGAAGGTCAAAATTGCCCTCAGGGAGAAAGCGCCACTCTGACCTCCGGCGGAACTACTGTATCTACCCTCGCAGAAAAAGACCCCCATGCATTGGATGCGGCCTCCATCTCTGGCCCTGCGCCGCACGTTATCGGAGGAGCTCAAGTTGCCGCGGGGGAGCATAAAGATACAGACTCGTTCGACATCTTCGACTCTGATGATCACGCATCCTTAAGAAATGGCAGACGCGACTCTATCGACTCAACAGACGGGTCTATTTTCATTGGTAATGGTCTCGCATCTCCAAAACATTTCTCTACCTCCCCACCCCCAGATGGGCATCTTATCACCCCTGCCCCGAAGAAGACAGCGTCTCTTCTCACTCCACCACCTTCCGGAGAGAAAACCTCCGCTACTTCTGTCTGTCCCCAAGAAACGGCTACCGGTGTTTCTCCTTCCGAGAAGAAAGCTTTTTTTACCCTCCCCAACGAGGAGAATCTTAACGGCGACCCCCGTACCCCGGAGCAGGAAGATCTTTCCAAGCACTCTGATGCGCAAAACAACAGCGGCGACGTTACTCTATTCAGGGAGAACGGTCATCCCACTCTTCCCCATGAGGAGGGGCACGGCAACGGTGATAATACCTTGGAGCAGGATAATATTTCCGCCCTCTCGCATGAGGAGAATCACACCGGTGATATTGCACCATTCGAGGAGAACGGCTACTCTACTTATGAGAACTGTGACGGCGATGTTCATACTTTGGAGCTGGGCGATCTCTCCGCCCCACCTCATGAGGAGTATCACAGCGGCCACGTTACACAATTCGAAGAGAACGACTCTTCTACTCTCTCCCAGTCAAACTATGGCGATATTCAGACTTTGGAAGGGAACGACCTTCCAGCGCTCCCTCACGAGCTAGACCATGACGGCAATATTCAGGTCTCCGAACAGAATTATCTTTCCACGCCACTCGATGAAGAGAATCACACCGGTGATATTGCGCCATTCGAGGAGAACGGCTACTCTACTTGTGAGAATTGTGCCGGCCATGTTCATACTTTGGAGCAGGGCGATCCCTCCACCCCATCTCATGAGGAGAATCATAGCGGCCCTGTTACTCAATTCCAAGAGAACGATTACTCTACTCTTCCTCTTGAGAACTGCGACGGCGATGTTCATACCTTGGAGCTGGGCGACCCCACCACCACAGTTCATGAGGAGTATCACAGCGGCCATGTTACCCAACCCGAGGAGAACGACCACTCCACTCTTCCTCATGAGAACTATGACGGCGATGTTCGTACTTGGGAACAGGGCGACCAATCCACGCTTTCTCCCGAGGGAAATCACAACGGTGATGTCGCTCGATTCGAAGAGAACGGTTACTCCACCTTCCCCCATGAGACCTGTGAAAGCGATGTTCGTACCCTGGAGCCGAAGGATCTTTCTACCCTCCCCCATGAGGAGAATCACTACGGCGATGCTCACACTCCGGACAAGGCTCCCTGTGAACCACATGAGGCGCTCAAAATTACCAACATACATGAGCCAAACAGCGGACGACAGGTGAGAGGAGATTACTGGAGGCCTTCGATGACCGACTCCAGAACCAACTCTCGTTACGGAGATAGCTATCGCCATAAGGAAACAGGAGGTTCCAGTCATCAATTCCGTTCTTCGGGACGTCACTTGAGTGACTCTAATTCCGGTGGTCGTGGGCGCGGTAGAAGAGATCGTTCGAGGTCACCAGCAAGAGATATTAAGAGAGGTAGATTCAGAGACTTCTCCCCCTCTCACAGAAGGTTGCGTAGCCGTGATGGTCTCCATGGTTTGTCCAGATCTAATGCCTCACGCCAAACCGAGGATAAGGATGGGTGGCACCGTTTTGGAAGCCAGACATTCAAGGGGGATAGGTACATCCCCTCCCCAGAGCCTACCCGTCCTACACGTCGCTCTCCGGCTCCTTCTCCAGGTCGTGAACTTACTCCTCCCCGCCACACTCCACGCAACCTCTCTCGTGGTCGCTTGCCTGCACCAACTCTCCCCGAGCGCCGGTTCAGTCGCCAGCCGGAATACACCCCTAGCAAGGCTCACCCGACCCGTTCTTCAGGCCCCCTTCCTGACCAGTCCATCGCATTCCAGAACAGTATTCGGTCCATGAACACTAACCGTCACCATAGCGCCGTGAGTGCTTTCGAGGGAGGTCACTCAGCGGACATGAGAAATTCCAATTACGTTCAGCCCCGCATCCCAACTTCGCCAAAGCGTCCGGAAAAGCGCAGAAGACATGAGGACGAACCACCGGTCCAGAATAAACGCAGCCGAAGAGATGAGCAGGCCTATAATGGAGGAAGGGGACATCATTGGGCTCCAAGGCAGTACGGGTCGAGATAAGGTATGCACGGCAGGCTGGGTATCTAGACTTGAAAGGACCATTTCAAAATCCACTATTAAAAAAATCACCCCCTGTCGAAACAAAAGTTGCTTACTTTGTATTAGTTTGCGCTCTGTTAGTTTGTTTGTTTCAGTTTTCTGTGCCCCTCAACCCCCAGCTTTATTGTTTTAGTGTGTTATTTTATACCTGTTTCTTGCTTCCCTGTATCTTTGTCTTCCTCCATTCTGCTATTTCTTGTATCCCCCCTTCTGTTGTATCTTGTATCCCCCTTCTGTTATGTCCTGTATTCCTCCTTCCGTTATATCCTGTATCCCCCCTCCGTTATATCCTACATCCCCCATTCCGTTATGTCCTGTATTCCCCATTTCGTTATATCCTGTATCCCCCCTTCCGTTATATCCTATATCCCCCATTCCGTTATGTCCTGTATCCCCCATTCCGTTATGTCCTGTATTCCCCAT
>Ga0307509_10000146_pt1 | contig 107449 bp, 96 predicted proteins | sample 10_EM_MG_FD_202245 | JGI IMG/M metagenome (GOLD analysis project Ga0307509, IMG submission 202245) | Populus trichocarpa ectomycorrhiza microbial communities from riparian zone in the Pacific Northwest, United States - 10_EM | ecosystem: Host-associated > Plants > Roots > Unclassified | place... | reverse complement strand
CCATTTCACAAACGTCACGACATTACGAGTACTTGCTTTCCTTCCTCCCTTCCCTCCCTCCCTCCCTCCCGTGCGCCTACTACGCCATGTAACACCGAGAAGAAAAAAAAAGCCAAATCCTTCCCTTTCCTCTCAAGCTGATGTCGCAATACACTTTTACCGGTACTTGTACCCAGCGGGTACCGTGCTCTACCGGTATCTAATGTTTCATTCGGATGGAAAAACCCTCCTCCTCACGGGAAGGTAAAATAAAAATAAAAAAATGATATAATAAGTGAAATCGTACATACCGTACGGTACAATAGGTTAGGTTGGTATATATCAGATAAGGAAAACGAATAAATACGGTAGATGAATGAATAAATAAATGAGGAGGGCGGCATTGATGGATGGATGGATGGGATGAAACAGTTCCCTTATCAGGTAGATCCCCCCTCCTTCTGGCAAGGAAGAAAGAAAAAAAGGAGAGAAAAACCATCCGAGTCTATGATAACTGGTTATATACGGTAGGGTACATGCTTGGCTGGTTCATGACGGTTATGATGATGGTGGTGATGATGATGATGATATTGTACTGTGGAGTGGTCTACTGGTTGCCTGTGCGCTGCCTATGCGTGGATGGAGTACTGTATGTCCGTATGTATGTATGTATGTGTGCACGGTAGACTACGGGGTAGAGCGTAGTGCAGGCGATAATGTGGAGAGTACCTACAGTAAGTAAGGTATATGCTGGTCAAGAGGGAGATAGGGAAAGCATATGTTCGACTTTTTATGACGAAAAAAAAAACCCCCCACGAGCACAGTACACATTGCACACACACACAGGCACTACCGGTGCGCGCACCCGTACGCACGTACAGTGGAGTGTTTTGTTTTGTTTATATTATTTTCCAACGGCTACAATGCAGGGAAACGAAATTCCAAGCAGCACTCAGTACATTCACGTATAATACGAAGTGGGGGGGGGAGGGAGGAAGGAGGAAGAAAACGGATCCCGTAATATTATCGTGCCGGAACGGAAACGCTCCGGGGGATTAAAAAATGGTTGAGCTTGCACTGAGTACTGTACTCGTGCCGTAGTATGATAGCAGAAGTGGTGTCGATTATGGGCTGGGGGGGAACATAATTTATTTTGTTTATTTAGCTATTCATTTATTAGGGTTCCCGCCCTAAATATCCAAACATGACAAAAGTAGTAATGATTATCGAACAGCGCACCTATCGGCACAATACACTAGACCAGCGAATCCCGGGCGGAGAAGAAACGGGGACGGGCCCCGGGTGGGAGAGAGGGAGGGAGAGAGGTATTGTGTGTACGTATATCAGCCTATTACCCGTATGCGATACTGAATGAGGTGGCTGTGTGATGATGATAGGCTAGCATTAGAACAAGAGAGGAGGTGGCATGCAAAACGCTGTGCTTAGTTCTCATATGATGCGCCATAAGGTAGATAGCATTGATATGATACTCATACTGGCACTCGTATAGGTAGAACCAGAATTAATCACCCCTGGGGTGAATAGATGAATGAATGGATAAACCCCTCAACAGCCCAGGAACTAGATGATGGAAGCGAACGAAGAAGGGAGAAAAATAAAATAAAAATTGCAACGAATCAAAAGAAAACAACGACAAAAACATCCATTGGCCGACTTCTGCGACGTAGGCAGATTTAGATGCCTTATCAAAAAGGGAAAGAAAAAAAATGCGAAAGGGCATTTCGGAGAAATGATATATCCGACAAAGAGAGGAACCGGCTCAAGTTGTAAGAACTGTTTCTGAAAAACGAGCAAGAACGAAAAAGATAAAAATAAAAAAAGAAAGAAAGATAAAAAGAAAGGAGCCGGACACGACATAAAAAGTGTATTCTCTTTGCGAGGGTCAAAGGGAGTATTATGATACCGGTAAATCATTTATTGCACGGCACACCAAAGCGGCCTGCTGTAGGTATGCACAAGATTGGAGCAGATCCCGAATCTTGTCTGCACGTTTGTATTGCCGGAATCCTTGTATCATATCTCACTATGCAGCATATTCAGTTTTTTCTCTCACTCCCCCTTCTCCCCTTGCACACGCGGTCCCTCCCTCGTCTCTGTTGGAGCTAGATATATACCCTTTCACATTCCGCCCTTGCCCTGCTGTTGCTGCCGCGCCAGAGCCTGCTCAATAACCCCCTTGCTAATCCCCGGCAACTCACTTGCTCCGTTAGTATCCTTGACCACCGAATAACGGATAGGTGGGTCCATGACGCCGGGCCAAATGTCGACCGGCAAGAGGTGACCCCGTTCCTCCTTGAATGCCTCTCTATCTGCCAGATCATCTGCAAGACACCAAAGAACTGCCGTCAGTTCCACACAAAATCTCGGGATTCGGTATATGAGGAAAAGAAAAAAGAGCTATAAGGGTGATAAGATCTAAAACACTAATCAGGCATAGGAGGGTGTGTGGCTAGTGATAAAAAAGTAAGAAAGTAGCAAAGAGATAGTATGTAGGTTTTAGGGTAGGACAAAAGAGGAAATTCACCATCGTAGAGCGCCTGTAGCTTCTTCATAGCATCTCGAATGATCGTCTCCATTCGGACAGAAATGCCTTTTCTTCTGCCGACCTCTATTACCATAGCATCGTAGGCGCTTATGAAGCCTTCGTAGAATTCACCCAGCTGCCAGAGTTCATCCAGTCTATCCTCCATGCCCCTTACATACCCTTCCTGCTGTGTCTCAAATTCCCGCATGCGTTCCACATACGAGCCTAGATTGACCTGAAACTGCTCAAAAAGTGCAAATGTAGCGTAGGTATTATGGCGCAACATGTTCAGTTCCTCGAGTTGCCCCAAGACGTGTGATTGAATGTTTTCCATATCACTACATCTCTCTTTCAATTCGGTGACGACGTCGTCCACTTCCAATGCGTCTTTCTCAAGAATCCTGTACATCTCTTGTTTCTCTTCTGGCGACATACTCTCTGCCATACCCATCATTCCACCTTCTTGATTATGATTTGTAGTGGGCTCAGACTGCTTTAGTGCCTCGCAGCAACGATCATAATGTCGAGTCAAAGCTTCGAGCAGCCCTGCCATGGCCCCCGCCTGCTCTTCTAGGGCATGTATCTGGGGCCTTATGGATTCACTAGTGATTCGCCCGCCCTGCGCATTATTGGATGCGAACTCTGTAAGGTTATTTATCGCTGTATCCAACTCTGAGATATCCCCACTAAACTCAGTTAAAGACGTCAAAAGCGCATCGTGAGATTCCTAGGCAACGAGCGCTCGCTTTGGTAAGCCAATGATGTCGAAGGAGGGGGGATTGCATAATCGAGGGAGGGAAAGAGTGATTGGATGCATCTTTGTACACCCTGTGAAAGGCGGAGATCCGTGCATCCACATACCTGCACTTGGTCGATCAAATGCCGCAATCTTGACTTCAGGTTCTCAATCCCCTCATCGTCAACAAAATCATGCAATGTCCGGGGCCTTGTTGCTGTTGGAGCGGATTCTTCCCCTTCCGGATTACTCGGAGGATTGAACGCGGGATCGACCACTGACTTCCGGAGCACCCCCAGGGTTTGATTGAGCCTAGCATCGGCATTATCTAAGTCTGCAACAATTTTCTATACAACCATTACGACCTGAGTCAGCCTTGTGACACCTGATCTAAGGTTAAAGTAAAAAAAAACGAAACAACACTCTTTCGTCATCCGCAATGAAGATGAGCAATGGCCATGCAAACCATCACTCCCCAGTCCAAGAAACTTATGATCCCATTCAACCCCTGCAACCGAGGACGGAAAAAGGATGATAACGATACAAAACCCTCCTGGACAGCCAATCTAGGGCGAACCACAGCGCCCCCCATAAACGGCAGATAGCAAAAAAAGAGAAAAGAAAAAGAAAAAAAGTTGGACAAACCTCGAAATCGCTTTTGGAAGCTTCCCGAACCGAGTGCATCATCCTATTCACCCTGATAGCAACCAAGAGCTGGTCTTGCAAAGCGTTTCGTAAGAAGAGACATTTTGAAGAGATAATGGCTGCCTCCTGCAAGGCCCCTCTTGCGGAATCCACCAAGGAGTTTGCGCGAGCACACAAGGCCACGGAGGCCAAAGAACGTTTGGCATCGAGAAACCAGTTCGTCAGATCCACAGACTGGGGGGAAGCTCCTGCAGCTCCGACCGCTGCCTGAGAAGCGGAAACGGGCAATGACGGGGGGGATGGCGACGATGGCGACATGATGGTCGATTATGAGCAGCAGAGTGCCTTACGGCCGAGAAAAGAGGTAGGGGTTCGTTGGCTCTGTACGGTTTGCGAGAGTAGATGATAACTTCTTCTTCCTCCGGACTATGGAGTTCGCTCAAGATCTCTCGTGGGTGTTTGTAGCTCAATAGCTTCTGGAGAGTCAACACAGAACCTTTCGTGTGCTTTTTCTTCTTTTCCTTGAATAGAGTATAACTTGAGATAGCTCTCGATTGAAGCTTAGCTAGCTAAATTAATTGTATTGAGGCTGTAATGATCCTTGTATGGAGAGGAAGGGAGACAGTGGGTAAACAGGTCCTGATGAGAAATAGACTCCGAGATACAAACAAGGCGGAGAGAGTTGGACACGGTAAATTGTACGAGATTTTTTATATTTTAAATTCTCCGCCGTGGGGTCTTATTCGCCTCGTTTATCGGATTCCCCAGAGCTCTGAGAATGTTATACTGTATCTTTCCTGTTCGGAGACGTCGAGATGAGTATTTTGTCCAGAAAAGAAGCTCCCGTAGCGAATGGTGCAATCGCCGTCAAAATGATGAGAACCTTCGAGGTAACGCTCCCAGCCTGTAAAGAGAAAACCTAACCCAGTCAAGCTGTGCTCCCCTTCGTTAAAAACTCCACACCGGGCCACGACTCAAGCTTTCTGAAGCAGACGTATGATATTACAGGGTGATAATTCTTCTCTCCAGATATCGTCTCTCTTCATCTCCATTCTCTGACAAAAGCGACATCTGCTCTTCTCTCTTCTCTTCTCTCTTCCCCTGCAACACGTTGTTGACAGGGCGGGATAGCAGTCATCTTTATCACATCTTGCTTTTCTCTGCCCCCCACCAAAAAAGCGTCGCCGGGACCAACCACCACCCACTCCTTCGAAGAGATCTCGTAACGTAGCACAACCCTGGTTGGGCGCCACAATCCAATTCTTCACTTGACAAAATGACGGTGCACACCCCATCCTCGACCGCACCTCCAAAACTGCTACCGCCACGACTCTCCTCACCTCTCACGCGCACTCCCACACCGCTGTCCCTGAAAAACGCTTGCGAAGACTTCACCACTCCTACGCCCTCTAAAAAGCGAAAGATTTCCTCCATTTTCAATTCTGATACTTGCACCGGGGAGATGGGCGAGAGTGAGCCAGAGTTTTTTGCCCCTGCTATACCAGCGGATACAGCCGAGAACGTTAAAAAGGGCGTTGGACCTTTTTTGTCCAAGCACATCCCGGAACAATACGCGCCTCAGGGACCGCGTGGTCAGCAGGATACACAGCAAGATGAATCCGAGAAGGGCAACACAAAGTATTGTTATCGGCATAGGCCCGATATCAAATGTAGACGGCGGGCAGACGAACCTACTATGGAACAATTGCAAAAGGTATAAATAAAAATATCAAAGGGCCGTTTTTGGACTTGAGAGCGAAGGAAGATTTGAGCTAATCGCACAAAAAGCAAATGGAAACACTACCCGCTGCGGACCAGCAAGCAATTTCGCACGTTTGGTCGTTATTCTCCGCTGCGCCGGCAACCCATAGGAACATGATGCTGCAAGGAATCCTAGCGCAATGCTGCTTTCCTCAACTTTCCTTTATATCTGCTGCCCTTAGCACCTTAATCCGCATCGACTTCTTAACCGCACTTCCTCCCGAAATCGCTTTCAAAATTTTATGCTATTTGGACACTGCATCTCTATGTAAGGCTGCGCAAGTCAGTCACCGATGGAGAATGCTAGCGGATGATGACGTCGTATGGCACAAGATGTGCGAACAGCATATCGATAGGAAGTGTGACAAGTGCGGATGGGGACTACCTTTACTGGAGAGGAAGAGGTTAAGGGCGACGAAAAGGCAAATGGAGTTGAGAGCAAGGGAACCTGGCTTGATATTTACAGCAAGTATCACTATCGGGACAAGTCTACTCAATATTCATGGGAAACGCTCAACGGACAACGGTTCTGAGGATGTTGAAATGACACCGAGCTCACCGGCGAAGCGACCCTGTCAACGCCCCGAATCCGGAGCCGTGCCTCCCCCATCAAAAACCCGTCCTTGGAAGGATGTTTACTCAGAACGATATAAGGTGGAATCGAACTGGCGTCGGGGAAGGTGCACTAAGAAGGTCTTCCAGGGCCATTCAGACGGAATAATGTGCCTACAATTCGACGACAACATGCTCGCGACTGGCTCCTACGATCGCACTATTAAGATCTGGGACATCGAGAGTGGGCAAGAGATCCGAACCCTGGTAGGACACGATCTGGGGGTCCGTGCGCTGATGTTCGATGATCAAAAGCTTATTTCGGGCTCTCTCGATAAAAGCCTAAAGATATGGAATTGGCGAACAGGTGAATGCATATCAACATTGCGGGGTCACGCAGCCGGCGTGATATGTGTCCACTTTAATGAGAACCTGCTCGCATCCGGTTCCATCGACAAGACCATCAAGATATGGAATTTTGCTGATAAGAGTTGCTTCGCGCTTAAGGGGCACACAGACTGGGTCAATTCGGTGCGACTAGACTCCGGTTCCAGGACAATCTTCTCCGCATCAGACGACCAGACAGTGAGAATGTGGGATCTCGATACAAAGGCATGCATAAGGGTATTCGAAGGGCATCTTGGCCACGTCCAGCAGGTGATACCTCTACAACTTCTAAACCATCAGTCCCAGAGAGGAGGAGGGGCGGCAGCAGAAGGAGAAAATTCCTCCTCCCCCCCTCTGGCAAAACCTCAGATCCCCCCGTCACACCACCACCCTACCCACCCATTGGAAGAGTACCGAGAAGCAAACGTCCCGGACCAGCCCAACCGGCCCCGCACTCGCGCGCCTCCGCCGAAGCAGATGATCACGGCCGCGCTCGATTCCCAAGTTAAGTTCTGGGACGTTGCCACGGGAAAATGCACCAAGACGCTGTTTGGCCACGTCGAGGGCGTGTGGGCCCTGGCTGCAGACTCCCTCCGAGTAATATCGGGTGCACAAGATCGAATGGTGAAGGTCTGGGATGTCCGCACAGGCCGCTGCCAGCGGACCATCACCGGCCACTCTGGCCCCGTGACGTGCGTCGGTCTGAGCGACTCCAAGATGGTTACCGGAGGGGAGGATGGCGAAGCCAGGCTTTACTGCTTCAAGAGCGAGGGCAGCAGCGCCAAGGGCTGGACCACCCCACCTGAGATGGTCGGCAGCAGTGATTCTGGCAGCGCCATTGCGTACTCCGACGGCCAGGCCGAGGATTATTATGATGACGGTGATGAAAACTCCGGGTAATGGATTGAAGGCTGGAATTTGATTCGATCACGACCTCTCCTCCTCCTCTAGGTACAACACCTGAACCACCCCGACGTGTCGATACCTTAAGCGCCATCCATCTCCATATTTCCTCATTCTCTTCTGTCCAAATAGGGGCCATTCTCATTAGCATTGTGATTATTTCTCATTATTCTTTGCGCGGTTTAATTCCTCTCTTTTTTTTTTTTTTTGTCGTTGATCCGCCCGCTTCCCCTTCTTCCTTCCCACTTTATTGCATCTTCACCGGCACACTAGAGGGCAAAGGGGACTCGCCCATCATCGACAGGGTAGTTGCCACGGCTATTGATTATTTTTTTCCCATTATATCCTCTAGAGTTGAGGTATTGTTTATTCTTTTTCCATCTTCTCCTTTATTGCTTTTTGACGGCGGAAAATGGGGTTTTCAGGTTTTGTTTTGTTCGGGCTTCTATCCATCCAGTCAGTGAGCAATGTTTATATTGAAATTGTTTTTTTTTCTTCCTTTCTATCTCTTATCTTCTCCACCATACCTTTAAAACAAAAAAAAAAACGCTTGGTTAGAATTTCCTCTCCTTCTCCTCGAGGCGCATAGGATTTCTTTTGTGGGGTTTATTTATTTTATTGTTGCACGGTTATGATGTTCGTACATGACATGACAGGCTTGAGATATGATAGACAAATTCCCAATAGGTTCGTTTCTATCGTAATCTGCATCTCTCTCTCTCTCTCTCTTTCTCTCTTCATTTATTTCTCTTTGAATGGAAATAAATTATCCACCATCCTCCCCTTTCATGAGCTTCAATCCCTTGTCCATGTCATCTTCCAGTAATGCGCGGGGTACATAAAGTGAAATGCAGGTGAGATCGCTATGAGAAGAGGAGTTTACTGTACCAATGCTTTTTTTTTTTGGGGGGGGGGGGGATTCCTGTTCTTTTTTAGGAGTGTTTTTTATATGTGTGATGTGATAGTTCAATCCAACTCAGTTCACATTCAGGTAACGTTTTCGGATGACGAGCGTATCTTTTTTTTTCTCCTTCCTTCCTTCCTCCCCTTGCCTTTTTGTCCTGCCCATCGGAAAGCGCCTGAGGGGTCCCTGCATGAGGTTTTTTCTTTTAAATTCGGTCCCTTCTTTATTTTTTGTTGATTGATGTTGTCGGTTTGGTCTGTTCTTCATCCTTATTATTATTTTTTCCCTCTTTCTTTTCTTTCTTTCCTTTTTTTCTACAGCGTATCCCCCCCCCCAGCCATCCCCGGTTTGCTTTTTCGCGGCAAGGAACTACTCGAGTAAACATTCAGCCTTCCTCTGTCTGCTCCACTGGTCGATAGGCGGGATCACCCGCCGAATCAGGATTGGCATCGTGAATGTAAAGCCTGGTTGGTTATTGTAAGCTGGGCAGTGTTGAATTGGTTGGCTGGCCGACTGACTGGCTGGCTGTATGTATGCATGTCCAGCCAGAAGAGCTAGGGTACGAGTCGAAAGAAATGGCCAAAAAGTAAATAATAGTAAAAAAGGTTGAGAGGGAGAGAAGGAACAGCAAAGCACAGCCTAGCTGTGCTTTTCCAGGAATCCCATACGGTAAGAGAGAGAGAGAGAGAGAGATGGCGAAAAAAACTGATGGGAGGATGAGGCGAATTGTCCTTGCTTATTTCATTCCCCAATAGAAAACGGGAAAAAATTTCACTGCCGTTTCATTCGTCCTCAACCATTTTGTGTGTTGGTATCGGTATCGATAGTTCTGATGTGAAGGTCAAGATTGTAATTTGGCCATCCGGCTCATCTTAGCAAAAAAAACAAAAAAAACAAAGAGCCCAGTGGTCCCTTGCTTTGGACCGAGGTTCAACCCTCTATTTTCTCTATTGTTGCCCCGGCACTGTACCGTATCTGTGCCGTAGGTTATTGAGTGAGATCCTCCCAACCCCACAGTCGCACGAGACCCCAAGTGCAAGGGAACACAACAACAACCACGAGGAGGAGGAGGAAGCAGGAGGTAAGGAAGGATGCACCCTGCTGTACCCGAGACCTAGAAGAGAAAAAAATCTAAGAACCTCAGGTCATAGCCGCGCAAGCCAAACTCATACAGTATCCCATTCCGTAGGTCAATTCAATTCAATCCACTTCAATTCAATTCAGATGGTCCACCCCCCTACGGATCGGACTGCCTACCGGTATCCATAGGTGTAAGCATTGAATTTGCATTGAATAAGAGTGAGTGGGTGTGGTGGGGGGGGGAGGGGAATGGGGAGAGGGGAGAATAGGTACCTCGTGAGTATTCTCGCTGCAGAATGGTGATGATAATCTACAAACAGTTGACATGGAAATTTGAATCTCCACCAAACTTTCAAAAAGTGAGACAAAGGGGGGGGGGCTGGCGGAGGCGAAGGGGGGGGGATATGGGGTTAGAAGTACTCCTACTCGAGTACAAGCATGAGCAGTACTAGTACATATAGAAAAGAGAAATAGAAGGTGAGGAAGAAGTAGAAGAAGGGTTTTGTTTGGTACCGTATTACATAGTTGAAAAAGGTAAGGTACGCTTCGTATACCGGCACTGCAACCACACACACACACAAATGCGGGGATGAGGCGAGCAAGCCAGCGGTTCCTTGAAACAAAAAGATAAACTTTCCCAGACAAGGGGGGGCTAGTATCATATGAGAAGGAAGAGAGAGAAGAGAACAAACCGAGTGCGCAGGTAATTCAGGAATATCCTATCACAGACATGCTTTCTTGCATCGTAACCCAGGACCAAAAACGTTCTTTTGAAAACTATGATACTAACCTCCCGCTCCCCCGCTGCAGGATCCTGACTATACTAGATCCCGTGTCGTAGTACAGTACGGTACTCGAGCAAGGGAAAAAAAGCGTTTCCCTCACAAATTTACAATCCAGGGTATATGATATTAAAGAAGAAAGAGAAAAGAAAAGAAAAGAGATTTCCCGGGATTTGTTTAGTTGGAACTCAAATCTTGGAACCAATTTTTTTTCTTCTTCTCCTTACTGTGTGTGTGTGTGTGTTTGACCGTTTCTTCCTTGCGCAATCCTCTGGTTTGTCAATTGCGCTTCTTCTTTCGTTTCGACATACCGGATCGTAACCCTGCTCCTTGGTATGATATATGTAAAAAAGTAAACACGAAGATTCCTTTTTTTTTCTTCTTCTTCTTCTTCTCTCTCTCCTCTCCCAACCCCTTCGCCTTCGCTCACCATCCATCGGAAATAGGGCACGTACTGTAACTAATTCCAGATACTGTTCATGTACGGTAATAAATCTGTTTCCGGAACTCACGTTCCGCATTGTGTGCGACCATGACTGCTGGTCGGAATTATAACGCGGGGTGGTGGTGGTGGTTGGTGGTGGATATGTGGCGGTGCAAACTCCATTTTCCCGACTTTCGCTGCATTTGGCTGAGTCCACCTCGCTTCCCTCCAACTGTGGGTGGGGTTTTTGTTGGGAAGGGGGGGGTCAGGCAGGGAGGCAGAGAACGCACAAGTACCTCCAAGCCTGGTATCCAGTCAAAAAGGAACATGAAATTCCCAAAGGCAAAAGTTACGTAAGATTCTCCGAGACCTGGAGCACGTTACGGTACCGTACCAGTTAATATAGTACCGGTCCACTGCCGGTAGAGGGAACGACAGGCGACAACGAAGGAGAAGAGAGAGAAAGAAGAAAAAAGGGCTTCTCGCCACAGATCGTCAGTTCATTATCGTTCATCAGCTCAAAGTAAAGAGAATCGGAGAAAGAGAAAGAAAAGAAAAGAAAAAAGCAGCGTGAATGATGATGATGATGATGATGGAGCCCTACAAACCCCCCCCCCCCGTGTCTTCCCGAAGGAACGAATTGAATCTCGTACTTTCCGACGATGACAATTATTGGAATAAGCAAGAAGCAAAGAAAAGGGAAAAAGAAAAGAAGAAGAAAAGGATCAAATCCCAGAACCGCCCAATCAATTCCCTTAGCGCTAGATTACGGGCGTCTAAGTATCTTTTTATATTTCTTTTTTCTCTTCCCTTTTTTCTCTTCCACCTACAGTACCTATGATACCTACCTGCCGTACCTCCTCCTTCACGAACTACAGCACCTTTTGCCCGAATATCTGCATTCCACGAGCAACGATCAGTTAATTAGCAATTGAGTTTAGTCGTTTGCGAATTGGTCCACTACGGGTACCTTACAGGTCTTTTTTTTTTTTTTTTGCGAACCAGCAATTCGTTGCGAATATGTATGAACTTTATTACAAATTCTCAGTTTTTTAGTTAATATTATAATTCGGTCAATTGATTAGTTCCAAGTAAGCATTTGCGTTCCAGCTTTACGGTAACTAGTTATCGTGAAGCCCCCTCTCTCTCCCCTTTGGTAAAAATAAAAAGGATATTTTGATACGATACCATACCATATACCATATAACCAGGGCGGCAGGATCGTGGTGGCCATGTTGTCCTTCTCCAACGAGTTTTGATGACAACAATTAGTTCTAGTCTACGGTAACAACGCACCAGGTCATTACCGCAACTCGGACCGGAAAGAAAAAAAGGAAAAAAAGGAAGAAAAAAAGCTACAAGTGTAAAGTATCGTATAATGCGTACAGTTATGTACAGTACACAGCGTAAAGTTTTGAATAGGGGGGGAGTTTGCAAATATGGGAAAAAGTCCAGCACATACCCCTTCCTTCTTCCCTCATCCCTAGAAAAAAAGCCGTCACAAGCTCTCGACGTGTTGTGGTAGGAGAGGATGAGAGAGGTATCAGAGGAAAAAGGGGGGGCGTTAGTGGTTAGAGGAGACGACGACGAAGAAGAAGAAGGGAGAGAGATTGTGGTAGGGGGGGGGAGAGGGGGGAGAGGCGTGGTGCGTGCGTTTCTGCATGCATTTTTGCTGCTACTGCTGCTGCTCACAACTTGCCCAGTTTCAACCTTTTCCATTTTGTTGCTCTGGCTTGTTCGTGCGTTGCTCAGCGAGCTTGAGAGTGGATTGGTTACAGTACGGTACCGTGGGAGACCTTAGCCCATGTAGTCTAAACCGTAAGTGCACCGGAGTATCATAAAGCCAGCAACTCAAGACCAACACAAGCCACACCCACCCACCACCGCCACCACCACCATCAAATATTTTGCTATGATACCCAGAGGCTCAGCGGGGATATCGGGATGCCGGAAGGTGATGTACGGTACGGTAGGCACAGTTATCCCACCGCAGGCTTCCTTCACAGTGTCACCACCCGTCGTCATCATCATCATCATCCTACAGCTACAGCACCAAAGCTCAACCCCAACTCGGTACTTGCAGTATTCCTGCATCAATTGCTTCCTCTCCCATTTGCCCCCACAATTCCTTCCTTCCTTCCTTCCAATACGCCACAACCCCTAACCCCATGCACAATTCCATCATTGCTATTATTGCCATTGCCATTTCCATTCCCAATCACTCATTCGCCTAAGGTAGCCAGCCAGCCAGCAAAAAAAACCCAATGCAGGAATCACGGTAGCGGTAAAAAAAAAAAAAAGTAATTGGGGACAAGAAAGAAGAAGAACAACGTATGACAGAGCAAGATTTAAAACTTTATCCCACTGCTAGCTACTGTACAAGATCGGATCCCATCACGAACCGACCGGAAACCCGCCTTATTCTAAACTAAACATCTAGTTATGATATATCCAAGGGAAAGAAGGAAAAAAATTTACAATTCTCTCAACAATCCACTTTAGAATGGTAGAATGAGATGTAGCCCATCGCAACATCATCCATCTCTCTTTTTCCCTCTCGGTGAACATACCGTAAAATTAGTAAGGAAGGAAGGAGAGAACACTAGTTTTCTTCCGTCAGCAATGTGTGATTGTGATAGTGACCGGAGAGGGGAGAGGGAGGTACAGTATGTACTATACATACCGTATGATAGTTAGAGTTTCATATTTGCCCCTCCCCCCCTTAACCGGTATATACGTACTCGAGTACTAAAGTTGCAAGTATATACCTATAGGTAACCGTAGTCTTCCGCCAACAACCCGCCCCGCTAGCGAAAAGTAGGAAGGAAAGTTCATCAAGTACCGTGAATTTTAATTAATGCAAAAGACAGTACGATTTGTGCATGAAGGAATGGAGAAAAAGCACATCCGAGGCGAAGTAAAGTAAAATAATAATAATAATCCATTCCCCGGCTCTTGGAGGGGAAAAAGAAAAAGAAAAAGAACCAAGAGAATTGGTAAGGGTACAGTAAATGGCGTGACATTGTTCATACTGGTACGATACATGTCCACGAGATGATGATGGGGAAAAAATTCGCTTTCAACTTTTTGGTGCTATCGGTGCATGGCGGAATTATTTAGATTCCCTTCCCCCTTCCGTTAGGTTATATACGGTAGTGCGGCAGGTAGAAGATCAAAGTACACAAGTATATCAAAGCAAAGGACCTAAACAAACGATCCTTCGCTCCAACAAACTATAATAACTTCTGATACTTATCATACTGTATAAAAGAAGGAAGAAAAAAAAAGAAAAAAAGGTTACACAAATCTAGTCAGCGGATCCTCGGGTTCTTCTTCCAATACCTTTTTGCGGTGGATAGTTGTTGTATCACACTCGAGTAATGTACGCGAAATTTAGAATCAAACCTTATTCCAAAACGGTACCATTATTTACCTTCTATGATTACCGTATGGTAAGTTGCAGCAGAACCCCTGGAGTACGGTATCGTACTGTACCGGCAGCTTCCAGTCCGTGGGGAAAAAATCCCTGTCGTGTGGCGGTGCATGTAATGGTATTTCTATTTTCCCGTTTCGGATTCTGGTCAGGTCTGGGAGTTCTGAGACATTGCGCAAAAAAAAGACAGGCAAAAAAAAAACCAATCCCTGCGTGGGATTTTCTTTCATATTTCTTTTTTTTTGTTGGAATCTGCGCGGCGCCCCACGCTCCAGACAGCCTTGTGAGAGATTCAAGGTCACGTGCGGGGCTTGATTCGACATATCATAAAGAAAAAACAAAGTTACGGGAAGGTTAGGTAAACTTTTATTTTTGGCGGGGGAGGGAGATCTGCATTTTTTTGCTGTCGCCCAAGATCGAGAAGCTTAGTCCTCATCGGATACTCTCGTGACATATTTGCTTTTTTGTTTCTTCATGAGTTCGTTTGTTGTACTTCTTTTCCCTCATGTTCCCTCTTATTTTCTAATCTTCCTCGCAGACCTTACGAGTAACTATTAGTTATTTTAAAACCCCCCTCCCTCCTCCTTCCCTTCCGTTGAACTCTTTACCGCGGCGCGCGCGCTGAGTCGGAGATAAATCCCATACGGCTGCGCGCTCAATCTTGGACCCGCACTCCCATCGCCATCATCATCGTGAGGTCACTCTTACTTTCACGCCGCTTCGGGACTAGCTCGGCACTTGTGCATTGTACAGTACAGTACTTGGCTCGTTCGTTGCCCCTTCGTTCGTTGAAAAGGAAAGCGAGTGGGGCTCTGCTTAAGGTCTCCCCAAAGGGGTTCATTTCCTGGTTTTCGATGTGCAAGGGAGGAAATGTCGGAATCCCCCGATCATCAGGAACATTGCCATAAATCGTCCTTTGTAATCCGCTACTCGAGTATCATACTCGAGTACTAGCTTACTTGTTACTTGCCACCCCCAGCTGCAACACCACCGGACCCCCCGCGTGAGCCCTATGTCATCGTTCCTTCAACGAAATGGTAAAGGGGCCGGCTACAGTGCGCGCGCGGAAAAGAGCTGAGCATCGCACGAAAAGAGTGGGATGCCTCTTAGTCGTTTCGGAACCAAATCAGAAAGGGCCGTCGGAGCAGAGATGTGTCTACCCGCTGCTGCTCGTATTCTTGGGACATCTCGATGTTCATATATTAATTCGGAAGGCCGGATCCTCGTAACCAGAATGCGAACCGGCCGAGGCGGGAAACGAATTGGAAGTCGTAATAATCTGCTCTTATATTGATAACCATATGTGCCGCATTAGTGCTGTGATTTGAGCCTTGTCCATCCCTTCGGTCCGGTTTTAAAAGAAACTTGGTGCTCGTGGGGCAATAATCCGAGATGGTACTTATTCCCAAAGTGTATTACGCGAAAGTCTTCCCCAGTGATTTTGAATCGAATCCACAATTTCGTATTTGGGCCCTGACTGCGACAGCCGAGCTCACGACGTTTGTATCGTAGTCGGTGGAGCCGTAAATCTTCGGCGATTTGGGAAAGAAAGGTTGAAGGTCGCTCACATCGTTTAACCCGGTAACTAGTAGAAGCGAAATCCGACACCGAGTAATTCTCGGCGTTCTTGTTTTTGCATGTTGTGTTCGATCCCCCTTCCCCGTGCGCGAAACAAAACGAGCTCGCAAGACCTCAGACAATTGTCCGAGTGCGCGTCGAACAAGTAAACAAAAGCGCCCGTTCCAAATCGGCTAACCCGTGTGGATTGTTTCATACAAATAACGTGACGTCGTTCCCTTAAGACACGCTTTGGCCCGCGTTTCTGGCGGCGCGGCGCTGCGATCGGTGCAAGAATGGACACACCCACACACCCACACGGACGCCGCGACGGGGGAGGAAGGAGAAAAAAAAAAAAAAAAAAAAAGAGGGTTGTGTCCCCTGTCGCGTCTGAGCTGATCTTAAACATATTGTACCCAGGTTTCTCACCGCAACGGCAAGTTTGAGCCTCTGTTTCTTCCTGTCAACAGGTTTCGCAAATGAGAAGGTCTTTCCGACTGAGACACGGTCACCAACAGCCGTTAGTCGTGATCGAAAACCTTCTCTAGACGTCGGCCGTCTAAAAAAAAGACGTTGCCGTCACCTCGCAGTTGAAGCACGAGCCGTGATTCGTCGTATGCAGCACCAGTTCCGCACCTAAAAACCCGGAAATCGCACGTACCAAAGAACCGCATCACTATTTTTTTTTCCCTGCAAGGCTGCTCGACATGCCCGTAGCCGAGATATATGATATGATGATGGGAGGGAAGTGTCGTAGCGAAGTGGTGGAAGAGGCGTGTAATAATAACCAAAGCCAGAGAAGTATTCTTCCTCACCGGACCGACTGTTAATCCTTTTCCCGGCGGAGGGCGCGCATGTATGTATGTATGTATGTATGTATGTACGAACGCGGGGTGAGCCAATGGGCAAAAAAAGTCCTGGAATACTCGAGCATACCCCAAGGAACTCCGCATCGGGTTTATTATTATTATTATCATGTCCTCTCTCTCTTGTTCTTCTAAAGTACTCATTCTAAGGGTAATTCCTTTCCAATGTATCGAAATGCGGGACGGTCCCGCCTCCTATAGGTCAGCCTTATTGGAATGAGGCCCATTTTTCTTTCGTACCTAAACACCCGGCGATTTATTGCGTCACGATCCAAAGGGACAAGAATGTAAGTAGGAATGACAGACGGCACAAGAGAGGGGAACGGGGGAAACGGGTACACCCGGAAAAACTGTAACTCCAGAGTGTGGGAATTATGATGGCTTTGTCGTGGATCCAGTACTTGCTGCCACGACTTGTGCAGACAGGCGGAGAAACTGAGGGAGAGAGGGCGAGGAAAGCGCGCTCTGGCGCAAAAAGGTCTCTCCGATCATCATGATCGATCACTAGGAAAACCTAAACTGGTCCCTTTCTTTCAAAAGCGTAAGCCCGTTTGCCGGTAGGTCTTACTACCCAGGGGAGAGAAGAAGAAAAAAAACATCTCGATAAAACTGCAGGGCAAATCAAGATCGACGGAATATGGGAATCAAAGGGAGATTCGCGGGCGATTATGGTTTTGAGTGCTTATCTTTTCTCCCTCTCTCCTACCCATTTCTTGCGCTCCGTCAGGTCGGTGATCAGTTTACATATCTGACATTCTTATGAAGAGGGGTGGCAAAAAGGCACTTGTGTGTTGAGTTGGTTGCGATTTCTTGCTTTGGTTGTTTTTGTTGTTTTTGCTTTTTCCTTCTTCACGTTTCTTTGGATTTTTGGTTGGGGAAAAAGCTTGGTTTTCGTGCAATCTTGCCTCATTGTGAGCTTTCTCTTTTTTGTTGCCATGATGCCTTACACCCTTGAGAGGCGATCAACCATATCGTCTTAGGTTTTGATTTGATCTTCTACATTGTCGACATTCGACGAGACATTCGAGGACCTTTCCCTTCACTACCGTAAGCGAAATGTGATGTGCACACCACCAAGGTTAAATTAACGCGCGTACTGGAGCGCCACAAGGTTAACCGGCATTAGTAGTATGAAAGTCGTGAAGTGGACATAAGCAATTGGCAATCACCAAAGGAATAATGGCATTTATCCGTCTCCGTTTCAAAATGGTGGTGTGATGAGCTGCTGAGGAATGAACATAATATCATACCAGCATGATACGAGGTGTGGTCCTATCTCTGCATTAACCGATAACAATGCCGTACCGGCTTACTGGTTATAGCTGCAGATCCACAGTTGACTGCATTGCACCTTGTCCTCCGGCACTCGTACGAATCAGAAAGTGTGAGAGATAGGATGGGCGGAAAAATAAAAATAAAAACAGGAAACAGGAAAAACAAAACAAAATGTTGTGAGAAAGGAAAGAACAGGAGAACCGAACCTATCAAGCTGAGAAAAAAGTACGAGCCGTGGCGCTTTGATTATCAACCTACCAGCAAGCCGTTGATGCAAGCCGAGGGACCTTCCCGAGGGGTTTTTTTACGTTTACAAACGATTGCGGGATATGAATTTCTCGAAACCGAAGGGAAACCACCTACCAGTGTAGGAAAAGCGTCGTGAACTATCTATCTATCCACGAGTACAGTATCTCTCTTTTTCTTCACCATGAGACGGAGAGGGGGGGGTTCGTCCGCCTTCACCACCGGTATTATGCAGGCACGGTGATCATTTAGCGTGCTTCCCGTTCCAGTAAACCCCGTCAGACAGGTTTCCTAGGATTTCTTGAGGCATTTCCAAATGAAGAACTTGAGAATAAGAAGAAAGGGCAAAAAGAATTGTGCGGGCGGGGCTATAATTTTTAAACCTTTCTTTACTAGGGGATGTATCATATCAAAGAGAGGATGGGATGGCGATACAGAGCGTGTGGCAAGGAAGAGGGCGGAGATCGAACCCAAACCTGCCTGCAGTTTAGCTGCATGGCCGGTTTGAATAATCGCCTACTACGTTGGTTCCATGGTGCCATTGCTAAGCGACGAGAGATGGCGCCCTTGATCCACCTCAGACCCTGGAGGGAAAGGGGCCGAGGAAACTATTATCTACTAAGGTATTGTGTGATTTTTGGCCGGCCGATCTAAAATAATTTATGCGGTGGTAGTGAGCCGTGTTGGATCGATGGAGGGGGAGGAGATGAAGGGTCGCGAGGGAGGAAGGGAGGAGGCCCTGTCGGGGAATTGGAAGGAGTTGAAAGATTGCTGCAACCCCACAGAACTGCCCCGTGGAGCGGGGTCCGGATACGCGAGATTTACTGTGCTGTATTCTGTGCAGCAGTACGGGTAGGATACTCCTTCTTGCACGAAGCCCGACTCATCTTGTGAGAAGAGCGCTGGGGCTTGCAGCTTAGTTTGTTTTAGATGCGGAATGAATTTTTTCCTTGAGGATGAGGGTAGATAGGGTCGGTCGGGATTGAAAGTTATAGGTGCTTGAGTGAGAGGTACCGGGAGGAAAGGTTTTGGCATGGTTGAGACTGTTGATTTCTTCGACTCGGTACCAGATAACTGGGTAACAATAGAAATAAGGATCCAGGATGTACCTTCCCTAGTTTGTCTACTGCGATCACCATTTGGCGGCGAAATTGGCGAGTAGCCGGACATTTCGACAGGGAGCGGGGACGCTACTGGTATCTTATAGTGTGGCGCAACCTAGTCGAAACATCAGTCCAAAAGTCCAAAAGTACCGTATCATACTAGTACCGTAGTGGGTCCAAGTTCCGAGTGGTGGCGCGGACGGAAGCAAAAACACTCGCTTGCGAGCCAATCTAAGACAGTACGGCAAGAGTGAATTCCGTCATTGCTACTCGAGTACCGGTACGAGTGCTCGAGTAAAGGATTTGTCTTTTTCCCATAAGCCCTAGCAGAGGCCAAAACACCATACTATCGTACACACAGACATTATGTGTGCGCAAGCCTTGGCGCAATGCGGTCTGTGTGCTTGCAGTTCGTTGTGGGAGCCAGATTCTGGTATCGCCGTGAATTCGAAACTTTATGAGCCGTCCGGCGGCTGGCTACGCTCGAGCGCGGCATCCGTGGAATGAGGTATTGATAGATTGTATTTGCTATAGTATAGTATACAAAAGCATCGGAAATGTCGTGCAGCTCTATTTCCTCTCCGGAGAACCCTTGAGGTACGGAGTTTGCAGCTGAGCTCGCTCCGGCATGAAAAAAAAAAAAGAAGCGCGGCTTGTATGCGTCGAACGGGGAAGTCGTTCCAAAGGTGGCCGCTACGGTACAAAAAAACTTCAAGTTGAGTTAGGCACTTTTATGCGGCTGATAGCATTGAGCGCCTCGCACTGCAGACTTGAGAAGGGTTGCTATTCGTCCTTATCTCTGACCCCTGTCCACTCGCATCCAACCCGCGGAGGTCCAATTTGCTATGAACCCCACGTACTCATGCTCAATCGCCTGCCAGGCTTCCTTTTTCTTCTTGCCTTTCAGGGACCGGTATTCAGACCTCCGGACATGGCACCCGCTGCTGTCTATTGTATTTATCTGTCCCTACCGGTATTATTTTATCTCTTAATTCCCATTTCAACCCCCCTCAGTGAGTTGCAGATACTAGGTAGCTGCTAGGTCGGCCCTAATTCTAGTCTCAGCTCCTGTTGACATTCCCTTTGCGGCTTGCCTAGTCGATGGGATAGCTAGCGTAGTTACAGCAACAAAGCTCCCTCTCGACGCACCCAAATACCGGCGCAAGTTACTGGCTCCCGTATACTCTGATCCAACGGGGTACCCGTACTATCTGAGAACCCATTCACGGAACCTTAAAGCCAATTGCTAGCCTTTGATTTACGCATTCCTAGCGTTCCAGCTGGGAACGTCATTCTATTTTTTTCATTTTTTATGACTCTGGGCCTTTTGCGTGGCGGATTGAGAAAAGTAGGACGGAAATAGGAAAATTGTGAATATCCCACCAACCAATCACGGGGAAAATTCCTTCATTCCGATGGGAAACAGACCGGCTCCATAGGCCCGTTTCAGACTAAATTGGTGCCGTTCCTACGATACCGTAGGGTATTCATTCTCTATCAACGATAACCTCCTTCTTTCCGCGTAACATAGTTTTTCTGAAGGATGTCGCATCAAGAGTCAAAGCGCAGTGACCGACACCCATAGAGGGCGTAGCAACTGAGTGTGCAAGGATGAGAGGACGAGTCTGGAGTGCGGGAGCCTCGTACGGTATGGTATGGATGCAGCGATTTCTGTGTCCAGACAACAAGGAGAGTGAAACCTCAAAAAAAAAAAATCGAAAAAATCATCAATACGAGTACTCGCGGGTATATTTCCACTGCGACCAATAATTTGGGGGGCCAATAAATGAACCGCCTCCAGATAGAGAACGGTTGACAGTGGAAAAAAAGAGACATGGGGCAAAACGCGTGGATAGATAGGGCGTTTTTGGCACGTTGTCTCACCTGCGCTTCGACTGTCTGCATGCAGTTTGTGTCCATATTCTCTCATTCTTCTCTAGTTCCGTTTGTGTGAAAGAGAGGTTCCTTGGAAGCAAGATGTGAGCTTGCAAGATTTGAGGGAAGGAAGGTGTGTGTGTGTGTGTGTGGGAGGGGATAGTCTTGTCAACGATGATCCTGTCTGGGCCCGAATTCTAAGTGAAGTGTGGCTGCGAGGGAAGAGAAAAAATTGGACCGTTGTACATGGGTCCACCACACATCCCTAACGCAACTCTTATCCGCCCTCCAATTTTTTTTTCTTTTTTCCCCCCGAATTATCCTCCAGAGGCTAGAGTTGGACATTTAGGATCTCTGTTTTATTTTATTTTTATTTTTATTTTTGCCTCTCCCTCGCTCACACACTCAATCTCGCTACGCTTCACCGCTCAACCAGGCTCAAGTCGAATTGGGGTGAGGTATGGGTGGGCAGTGAACGATACGGCAGGTAGGGGTCAATTATTGAGGTGGTGGTGATGAGTTTACAGTACCGTAGGTGTCCAAGTGAGTAGGGGGACGGATATCACGGTAGACTAGCGGGAGTCAAAGGGGCAGGGCGAAGGGTGGGGGTTTTGCTTTTCACGGAGAAGGAGTGGATGTTGTATTGGACTTGGGTTGACTTTTATTTTATTTTTTAGGTTCAATATTGGGATTAGTGAGGATGAGTGCAGAGGACAACAAAAAAGTGAGGACACAAGTATCATGTAGTGCCAGCAGTAGGCGTAAAGCAGCAACGAAGTGGACAAAAAAAAAAAAAAACTACTACAGCAGCAGAGAGGTCCGAAGGGGCAGCGGACTTTACTCTCTCTCTCTCTGCAACGGGCATCGCAAACAGGAGGGTGGTGGGGAGCCAGGAATTCTCAAGAAGCTGCGTGCAGGCAGTTGAGCGGTCGAGGAGGTTGGCTGGCTGTTCGAGAGAGCCCGGGGGGGGTGGTGGGTTGGGTGCGAAGCAGTGTATGGGTTGGTTGTTGTGTGTCGAGAGAGGTTGCTGCTTGCTTGCTTGCTTTGCCTGTTAGTAGGAGCAGCAAGCAGAGCCTGCCAGGCATTGTATTTCCTGGCAAGCACCTCTCTAGCATAGTACGGCCCACCGCGTGTTTCTATCTAGGACGGTGTGCGGCGACTCACGTTTTCCTTTTTCCTTTTTTTTTCTCGGTCCCCCTGCTCGCCTCTCTTTCCCTTTTCTTTTGGCCTTTCCCACCTATTTTTCTGCCCTCTCTTCCTCCCTCCGTTTCTTCCTCCCCATCACTCTTCAAACGAGACCGCTCCCCCCTCCCCCTCCCTTCCCACCCCCCCTCCCCAGAAAGGCCCTTGCTCGCCTACTACAAATCCTCTGGGTTCCCCCGAATTGCTCGCTCTGCTTGCCACTCGCAGCACAGAGCCCCAGGAGCAATCCCCCCCCCCCCCCAATCATCCAGTACAAAAGCACCTCGAAATCCGTTCCCTCGTTGAACGGTTCCTGTCTGCAGCTGTCACGACGATTGGTTTCTCCGTGACTACCTTCTCTTCAGGCAGAGTGCACTCCTCATTTCGATCCTTTGGGTTTCCTTCCGCCGTAGTAGGGTTAGGATCTCGATCGGACTCGGATTTGCGTTTGCCTCCCAGCAGCTTGCTTGCATCATCAAGGTGTGTGATATCACCCCACCATAGGAGAAACCCCTAGAAATGGTCCCCGCGGATAAAGATATTTAATCTTCATCATGGCCGTCATAATTTGGGGCGTTGTTGGCATAGCTAATTGGGTGTCTTTACAGGCATTTAATTGTTAATATTCTTTTTTTTGTTCTCGAGTTTCGTTGTTTTCTGCTTTTCTGATTCTTTCCCTTCTATGCCCTAACGCCTTGACGAGTTTCTCGAAGAACTTTTCTGGCAAATCTACATATACCGGGCCCTCCCCTTCTCACCAGTATAATTTTTTCTCCCTTTCTTTCTTCCTCACTTCCGCCACTCAAAGGACAACCGAAAAAATGCCTTACACCCCGCCAGCCCTGTCTCCGGCTACTTCGCCGGCTGCCAGTAGGTCAAGTTCGATATCACTACATGACGCAAAGTCACCGGCAACAACAATGTCGAACACCGTCATGAGATCGACAAATCCTCCTCGCTCAGCAACATACATGTACAAGAATCGACGAACACCGCCGATTACCTCTCCTCACAGCCCTTCGGTCAATAGCCAATACCTTCCTCAAAGACCACTGGCACACAGGCATAGTGATTCGAATGGCAGCATTCACAGGCCACCGGCTCCTGTAGATAATGGGATGTCAATGCCAGCTGGTGCTATCATTTCGCCACCCGACTCGTCACAGAACTCGAGTGATGAGGAAGAAGCGGCAAAGGGAGACGGAAGCACTTCTATCCGAGGCAGACGAAGGGATTTGGGAAATCTAGAGCTGCAACTTAAGGAGGCTATCAAGAATATTCCCCAACGAAGGGAACCTTCACCGGACTCAACAAACCCGAAATCACCAACAGATCCCGCGAGTAAGGGTAGGAGATTACATTCACGGTCTGCTTCGGAAACAATATTCCCCTATGCAATCGGTGGTGGAAGTGGCAGCGGGAGCGAGGATGATGACGAAGGCTATCGGATAGCACCGCCTATGGTACGCAAGAAGAGCGGAGAAGTTGTTAAATCGTCCCTCAAGACACCCAATCGATCACGACCTTGTAGCATGCCGTCTACCCCAACATTTCCCAAGGCAGTTCACTTCGACTCACACATCGAGCACGTCCGACACTTTTTGCATTCAGAGAAGCCATCCGCAGTTAGTGCTGGATCATCGCCAGTTGAGTCGTACGATGGTGAGACTGAGTTTCCCTTCAGCGGTGAGGACTCCTTCCGGTCTCGGGAGCCACCCTTCGAATGGGAGATTTCACTGCCAAACTTTCCCAAGGACTCCGATTCTAGGAAGCAGATGCCTGTTAGGGTTGAGCGAGTTGTTCTGTCGACTGATAAGAAGAACTTGATTGGTACCGTTGCTGTTTCCAATATTTCTTTCCACAAGTCTGTGGTGGTCCGATTTACTTTGGATTACTGGGAAACTGTTTCGGAAGTGTCTGCCGAGTTCAACAACGATGTCAGGAAGAAGCACAGAGAGGAGGGTGTTGATCGATTTAGTTTTAACATCAAGTTGATTGATCAGGCTAATCTTGAGAACAAACTCTTGTTCTTCTGTGTTCGCTATACTAGCGGTGGTCAAGAATTCTGGGATAACAATAGCAACATCAACTTCCAGGTCGAATTCAAGAAGAAGGCTAAGCCTCAGAATGGCAAGAATGGGGGTGCGAGACCGCTTCCACGATCATCCAAGCCCTCCTCTTCTAGACCTCGCACATTACCCAACAACTTTGACGACGATTTGGAGAACTATGAGGATGCTGGGATTTTTGAGAAACTCAAGAATGCTGAGCTTCCCGAGCCGAAGTCACTGAACCTTACCGATACCACTGAGTCATTGGCACGTCGAGCAAATCCGTCCGGTAACGCTTTCGGTAACAGATATGACTTCACTGCTTCCTTGAGCGCCGCTATCCAGGCGGCCGAAGCAGTTTCGGGAAAGAAGATCAGGAGGAGGACCATTAACTTTGATGATGTTGATAGCCCTTACTTTAAGTCTGCAAGCCCCCCAAGCCCAGCTCCCGAAGAACCCAAGGTGCAAGTTGTTCCGGCTCTTAAGCCTCCTTCGCCCACCTCGTCTCTTCCTCGATCCTCAAGGAGCGTGGTCAAGAATACTGCGTCTCTCGGCACTCCTCCCGCTAGTGGTGCTGGGTCTCCAACAAAGGATTACAAGCCAGCTCCGTTCACTGGAGGCAAGCCTTCGATTCAGTCTTCTTCTTACCGAGAGTTGATTGACAACTACTGCTTCGTAAGTGAAACCTTTATAACCTCTTTTTGATTCTTCCACTCATATCGGCCAGTTTGGGTCGTCAAAGGCTTCCCCTCAGCTCTCACAGGGTGCTGAGATTCCTGATAAGATGCATAATCCGACCAATATCAACCCAGCCCTCTACTCGGGTGCTGTATTCGCTACTGAAATGGGATCCGGATCCCCACTGCCAGAAACGGCTATCAGTCCACGATATGTATCATCGCCTTCGCACGGCTCTCCGCCTAGTTTGCACAAATCACCCGGCAATGCCTCTCCTATTCCAGTAAACTATGCTGGATTTCACCATCACAGAAGGGCTTCTGGTGCATTCAAATTCAATGCCCAGACGACGGCTATCTGTTAAATATCCTTGGCCGTTTGGGTCCCGGTGGTGCACTGGTCCATATAAGTTTCTACTTGGATAGGGTTATCACAGTTTTCTTTTTTTTCTTTCTCTTTTCTCTTTTCTCTTTTCGAAAGGTTCTTTGGAGGAACAAATGGGGTGTATAGCGGGTTGGAGAACGCCATCGGATCGGAAGGGAGGGATTGAAGTTGGAAAAGTTGTCCTGATACAGGACATGAGATGATTACGACTCATGAGACTGTACACTCGCGAGGTGTACCTTCGCCCGGGCCCTCGCTGTCTTTTTGTTTTTTGTCAATTTTTTTCCCTTGGTGTTGATTGTTTGGCTTTTTCTTCTTTTTTGATTCTCGCATTGTTTTACTATTGCTTTATTCGTTTTTTTTTTGCCGTATTCTTACGCTGGAGTAATCCACTCCAGCGCAAGAAGAGACGGTGTGTTCTTACTACAGTATAGTTTCCTAGCTCTGTTTTTTGTGGGTTCTTTGGGGTTCTCTTTTACGCTTGCTTTTTTTGCGATGTTTTCCCCTGCAGCTCAATGAGCAAGCCGGGATTTGTTACAGCGGGGTAGTTGTAACTCCACTTCAAAAAAAAAACCTTCTCCCCTGAAATTATTATATCTCCTTCATGGGGGGTCTTATCTTTTAACCATTAGAGCGTCCGTGGTTTCGTTTCCCTCTTAGGCTCTTGCTTTACGTTTTTTTCCCTTCTCCCTTTCTTTTTTTTTTTTGCAGATTTTTCACGTTATTGATTTCATCATTTGGCTTTTTCTTTTTTTTCTTTTCGGGCTCGGATTTCTCTTCCTCGTTTTCTATTCTTCATTCGACTGGTGTGACGGAATAGGGATTTCAGCACGGGCTAGGGCAGGTTGGAAGGGGGTGGACGCGGCTTCTTGTCAAAAGCGATGGATTGGTGGTACGATTTTTCGTGGTTTTAATGGACCCACTCCATTTTTTATGGGCATACACTCAACTGTATTTCTCAGGCGCCATTATCAGGCGTCACGAGGAAATGGCAACAAAAAAATCGTGGAAGCAAAAGCAAAAAAGCAGAAAAGAACGGATTCATCATCAGGGTCTCTGTATTCTTGCATTGTACACATACTCGAGTAGCATATCATTGGAATTATTTTCTCCATCTGTTAATACCAGTATTCCCTTAAGTTACAGTGTTTCTACTAGTACTCTTGCCCCAGGTTCATGATTTACATATCTATCGCTGAGGAGGAAGCTCTAGAACCTTTTTATTCCATTCTGTCTGTTCACCGATAAATTGGGATGGCGTGAGGAGGGAAGGGGGTGATTTACGCCGTAACACACCACAGATAAGCACCATGGGGTGACTGACACGGCATTGATTGATCGACAGTTCTAGTCTAGTCTAGCCTTGGTTACGGTAGGGGTCCTTTCTCTCCCTCCCTCCTTCTCTCCCTCTCCCTCTCTCGGTCGTGAACTACGGTACGGTAGCGGATTACCTTACTCGAGTACAGTATTGTATTGTAGAATAGAATAGAAAAATAAATAGCAAAAAAAAAAATCAAAAATCCCTACATTAATTACCACATGACTGACTGACTTGACGACGACGACGATGATGATGATGGGGCGTGCTGATTTATTATGACCCCAAACTTATATATATTTCCATCACTATGGCTATAAAAAGTTGGGGGGAGGAGGAGGGTGTGGTGTGCGACCGTTAACGGGCGTACATACAGCTATGATAGCTAAGTCAGTTCTAGCTACCGTATTTACCGGTATACCGTAGCTATTATATGGCATGATATGGTACGGTAGGGCAAATTTTGACAGCGGAGTACCGTACGGTATTATTTCTTGCGGGACCATTCTTTGTTTCACAGTAATTTATTTATTCATCTGTTCTGTAGACCAAGTGAGCCCTCAGCGAGGCGACACCCTCAGCGAGGCTTGGCAAAGATTTGTTAGCAGTTTGGTCCGAAATTTGGTGTCTAGCCACGCCACGCCTCGCTGAGGGTGTCGCCTCGCTGAGGGCTCACTCGGTCTATGTCTTATATGTTTGCCTGTTTGTTCCAGGAGAAGAATGGAATGGGGGAAGCGGGAAAAACGTTATTTTATCATGATAAATATTAATTCAGGGTTACGGTATAACCGTATGATATATACCGGTTGTTGTAAGCCTCATTCGTTCGTGCTTCTTCTTTCAATGGGGATCATCGGTATTTTAATCCGTGCTTGGTTGATTGGTTCGTTCGAACTTCTTTTGCATGGTAATCTAATTTCTATTGTATGCCGGAGGCTGAGCTAGGGGGGGGGGGGGCCTCGGGGTTGTTTGTGTGAAATTGGTGGTGGTTGTGGTTTGTTTGAATCGAAGCGGGAAACGGAAATGGTGGTGATTTGATTTGATTGATTGATTGATTGATTGGTATTGGTATTGGTATTGGGCCAGTGAGGAGGACGAGTTAAACTTGTTGTTTCCCTGTTTAACGTGTTTTTCTTACATACATACCTTTATTGTCTACTGGTTTCTTGTTTGCTTGCTTGCTTGTTTGCTTGCTTGTTTGTTTACATAAGTAACTTCTTTTTTTTTGTGGGTGCCATATATTATACATTATATCATTATTATAATCTCCCATGAAGCCTCTATTATAATATATTATGATTTACTATTTTTCCCTTTCACTTTTTTCTTTCCTCCAATGCGTGCGCGCGAAAGAAAGGAAGGTTGGAACAATATCAAACGAGATATTATATCTGCACTTTTTTTCTTTTCTTTTTCTTTCCTTTTTCCCTCTTCCTTCTCTTCCTTCCTTCCTTTTTTTTTGGAGGGGATAGAAAGATAGGTAGATAGATAGATAGATAGATAGATAGTCTAGATAGATGGTTTGGTTCGTGGCTTTTGGCGATAACTGAGCGATGGATGGATGTGCGGGATGGATGGGATGGGATGGTCTGGACCTCTACAAGCATCCAGTATATCACACCGAGGTTTCTCTCTACGGTATCTCTTCCTCCTCCTCCTCCTCCTCCTCCTCCTCCATAGACAAACCCGGCCACAAATGTCGCACAGTTAAAGTATCACAAAAATGAGTTAAAAAAAGTTCCTTCTCCGGAGAAATATTATCATGGCTAGCCAGCAAGCAAATTCCATCCATCCACCCGTCCATCCCATCCACGGTTCATCCAATTTTTGCCCTTTTGATTTACCCTTTTTGTTGTGTGTGGGGAGTCGGGGGGGGGGTATGGGATCGCTGTTGCTTGCTTTCTTGTGCCTGCCTTCCTTCCTTTTACGTACGATACCGGTTATCCATCCTATCTACGAGTATGATACCGTATCCACAATCTTTCCCCCCTCCTTCAACAACAATGCTATTACTAGCTTAACCTCCCCCCTCCACACCAAAAACTAAACCCCCGCCTCTCCCCAACACCGACAGCCGACAGCCGACAACGAGACGAGACGAGACGAAACAGCAGCAACTACCTAAGTTACTCGTGTAACTGCAAGCGGATGCCCCCCTCCGCCCCTTCCCCTCCCACAGCAACCACGATAAACCATAGTACCCCTCATCACGTTATCGTACAGTACAGTACTGTATACATCCCAACCGAAAAACCACCTACTATACTAGTGCTAGTATGATACATTCGTAACACTTTATCATAACTTTTTATTTTTATTTTTATTTTTTTCTTTCCCCGCAACTTTTCCTACTTTTGGCCTTCTCCCCTCCTTCCTTTCCCCTCCCCCTCCCCCTTCCCCCTCTCTCCGCACTCTAATTACCTACCTACCTACCTACCTACCCACCCAACCCAACCCACCTTGAACCCATTCATTCATTTCTTTATTTATTCATTTTCCCACCCCACCGGTACAGCCAAAACGCCATGTTCAGGAACCTGAGATTCCCGCTCGCACGGTCCTCCTCCTCCACCAGCACCACCAGCACCACCAAGATTCTTCTTCCACTTTCACCTTCTTATGCCTGGCGATCGCGGTGGAGCAAGTACTCCACCACCTCCACCACGACTACTACTACTACTACCACCCTCGGTACTAGCGGAACCGGAGAAAACTCGCAATTGACAATGCCGGACCACCTAAATGATCAAGAGAAGGGTATATTTGGGAAATTGGCTGGGGAATTGAAGCCTACTCGTTTAGAGGTATGTGTACCTTTTCCTCCTCCCCCCCTTCCATTTCCATTTTTTATATTTTTTTTTTCCCCCCCCTTCCTCTTCGACTTTTAGAATAGCAGATGAATGGAAAGAAAGAGGGAAAGACATAAATATTTACGTAAACGATCATCACTATAATAACATTTGTTGTTGTTAAAAATTGGCGTTGTATATGTTGAAATTGATGTAACTGGTACTCGAGTACGAGTACAATTACTCTTTCTTTCCCCTCCCTCTCTCTCTATCTGTTATATCTAAACCATCTATCTATCTACCCACTACCGTATGGATAGAGAATGATATAAGATTTATTTCATTTCACTTTATTTTGTTATTTTATCTTAATTTCTACCCTTTTGGCAAATATTCCTCTTTTTCTCTTTCTCACTCACACGCGCACACACACCAACCCATTTTCGCTCGCTCCGCTCCGCTTCGTTCGTCTCTCAAAGGTCAAGGATGTATCCGGCGGGTGCGGATCAATGTATGCCATCGAGATCGCGTCTGAGAGGTTTGTCGGACTGTCGTTGGTAGGGCAGCACAGGCTCGTGCATGACATCCTTGGGGAGGAGGTTAAGGCGTGGCATGGGGTTCAGTTGAGAACTTTTGTTGCTTAGACGGACAACGCTTAAGTTACACACTTGGGAGGGTTGGATAGGAAGGGAAGGAAGGGATGAAGGAAGAGGGAATGGAAGGAAGGAAGGAACAAAAAAGGGAATGGAAAAGAGAGAGAGAGAATAAGACGGAATTGTATTCTTTCTTTCTTTCTTTTGGAAGTTGTTCTCTCTTTTTTTTAAAAAAAAAAATCTATAATATAGTACTTCTTTTTACAGAACTGTGAGTGAGAGAGAGAGTGTGTGCGTGTGTGCGGTTTTCCCCTCCTTCTCTTCTTCCTCTTCCTCTTCCTCCGCGGAAGAGAGAAAGAAAGAAAGGCATTGTGACTTGCGAATTTTCTCACAAGGAGAGAATTGAGCTGGCTGGGTAGCTAGTTGGTTTACAGCTGAAAGGGACAAGGACGTGGGAGATGATGATGCTAATGCTGATGATGGTGAATTGAATTGTAAATACTGTAAGTAAGTTAATGGTGTGGGAAAATCGTGAGCTGTCTCCACTTTTTTTTCTTCTTCCCGACAAAACTCTTCTGCTGGCTAGCTATCGTACTCGAGTATAGCTAGCGGCGATGTGAATCACGATGGAGGGCATTTTTACTACAAGTATTATAGTTAGGGATCATGGCTAAAACGTTCAACTTCCCCCCCCCCCCCTTAGGAGAAGTCTAGAACTGGACTAGAAAAAGTGAAAGAGCTAGACTAAGCTGAAACCCAAGCGAGAGAGAGAGTTCCAAAGAAACGACCCGGTGATGGCCGGAGCAAGGACTGTGGGGAAGACGATCCCAAGTGATAAATCGGGAAAAAAACCACAAGAAGTTGGTGACGAGACCATGGTAAAAAAAATAAAAAAATAAAAAAAACATCCCCGAGAGAATAAAGGCAAGAACAAAATAGGGATATTATAATATACCAAACAGGTATGAACAGGAGGTCGTATGAACAGGAGGTCATTTCCAGAGGTAAGAAAAAATACCACTGGAAACGCCACAAAAAGGAAACCATGATCGATGGGTCTCGATTTGGATGAGTTGCAGTTTTTTATTTTTATTTTTTAACTGTATAGGAACAACTGTCAACTCATACGGGTGTACCTCACCCACACCCGAAGGAAAAGAAAACTAAAAAAAAACTAAATAAAAAAAAAACTCAGCAGCGGAATGTAAATCATTACTTCTTCTCGCGCTCCGCTTTGAGTTCGGCCACGGCCTTCTCCTTGGCCACCAAGGTTTCCTTCGCTTTGTCAATGTGCTCCTTGACGATCTGAATGCCTGCATTGAGGCGGTCAAGCTCCACAGCTTCCGATTCCTCCGTAAACTCGCCACGAGCACCCTTTGCACGACTGGGAAGTCTTGCAGACCCCTTTGAGGTCAAGATGTCGTACATGGCTTCCGTGGGCTCGTTGAAAACCAATTCATCGTACATGTACGAAAGAACAGGGCGACGCTGTTGCCTCGCGAGCTCAAGGTCTGCTTTGTCACCGATGTAGGGGTGCAGCTTTAGAAAGTGGAAACACGATTGTGGCTTTTCACCCGACTCCGGGACAAACCAGATCTTGATAACGATCTCGAATTCTCCCCAGCCTGTTTCCGATACCTCGAATGGCGGCGACTCACAAGCTATGACATTTCATAATGTGTTAGGCTGGTTTGATGTATACATTATACATGGGGGAGGGAGCGAGACAGACTTCGTAAAGGGTTGGCGTAGGTGTCATGTAGCTTGAATTGTACTTTTTTGATGAAATGTGAAATGTTAGCACCGTCGACCCCCTTCACCGAGACGGTCCACTGGTGTGTGTGGTCTGGTGGAAGGTTTGGTGGTTTCTTGTCCGGGTTAACCGGCGTCGCGATTGAACCGTAGACTATTCACAAATTGTCAGCCAGCCGATGACAAAAAACAAAAACAAAAACGGGGAAGCGAAAAAGAGCTCTCGGGATATGTGGGGAACGGCGGGGGTATATAATTCATACCAAAGGGCCGGAAGATAGAGACACCCTGGATACAGTGATATCATATGTCAGCTAACCCCCCCAAAGTGTCGGCGTACGATTCTAACGCAGCAAGGCGAACCAGGTGGCCACCAGGCAGGCTGAAGGATTCCGAAACTTACCTTCAATCGTTTTGTATTTGAGATTGATGGCATCCTCAGCTTTTTATTTATGCTCACGCCACACCTTTGAGCGTCAAGTGAAAGTTTTACGATAATGATGGCAGTTGAGTCCCGTGTGCGAGTTCGTGGTTGACGTGAATATCGACTGATGTTGATGGAGGTTCATCGGCGCAGGGATATGCTTTGGCAGACGAGCAAAACAGTTGTCAGGCGAGCGCGCTCGTGCACGAAAATCATGTGAGCCTGCTACCCCAGTGCTCCGATGACGTAAGAAATTTCCCAAGCTATGAGACCGTACTCGAGTAGAATATCCTTGAGTAAGCAGAATCAAGGGATCTCAGTCACAAGGGGGGAAATCAATAGCAGACAAACCACAGAATAAATCCTCTGACGTCTTTTCCGCGACCCCGTCATGTCTATCGTGCTGGCTGGATAGATACCTATTGATGCCTCTGGGTATTATAGATATAAATGGATGTTGCTTCGTTAGACAAAATTCTTGACAGAGGAAAAGAGCGAAGAGAGGGTAACCAGGACAAAGCCTGAAGTCATCCACTAACTACTTACGGACATGACAGTCGTCAAAAGCCCGGGCCAGAACGTGTGGCTTGTGATGCCACATATCGCTCTGCACAGCCTTGGGGGCACAGAGTTGCTCACATATCACGAAACGCCTCCCTCGGCAAAAAAAAAAAAAACCCCCCAAGCTGTTTTATTTTAACAAGAACTGGGCATCTACAATTCTATGACAGTCGGCCTACTGGAGGCATAACAACACCCCCATCCCTCCCCCCTTTTATTAGCATCTAAAACGAACTGCGCTCATACGGCGCCGGTCGCTCCCCGGAGTTTCCCGCTTCTTACATTTCTTTAGGAACCTTTCCTGTGATGAGCCCTGCGCTGATTATGTGCAGCTGGTTTTGTTTACCATGAGTCAGAGATAACAACTCACGAATTGTGATAGCCGTAGTAATGATAATGCCCGGCACTCGGGAAATGCATCGGAATTAACTGGCTCTGGTGGGTTATGTTGCTTTTCACTTAAGCCGGATTCCTGGGAGGATAGAGAGAGAGACTTTTGGAACGATGCTCATCTCCGGATTTAATTGTGAGCCGTGGCTTGCTTCGCCGACGGAATTGGCAGAGCGAGCCCACCAATAACTGGTCACCAAGGTCCAGACTCATTTCTCTGTGACCCCTCCCCACCAGGTATCAGAAAGACAGAATCTTTAGTATATATTCCGTCAGCTGATTCCCTACCTTTACAAATTTCAGTTCATTACCAACACCTCACCTTGAAGATGATCACCCAAAATCACTCGCAGCGCCAAACCTCCTTATCGCCTAAGCCTCTAGATCAAGATGTAGAGAGCGAAAAGTAACTCGGTCGGCGGAGGGAAACTTTAAGATACCATTCTAGGCCTCCAACACTTTCGATAATTGGTCCGAGAACCATTGCCTCGTGGGTAGAGATACCTAATGCAGCGTCGGGGCGTAGTCCGTTTAGTACTACACTTTGGATAAAACCTGCATTCGTACAATACTGGTACTGGGGCCTCGTTAAACGGCGAAAGAGTGGGTCAGATGGATAGGCTACGACACCAGGCCGAGACTTTCTTTTAGTTTCTCAATGGAAACCGTTCATCTCAGCCAACCATAGCTTGCGTCGCGAAATAGTCCAACCCCAGCTGTCGGGAGAACGGCGAGACACAACCCCCCCAGCTTCAATGGAGGCGAGCGTGGCAGGCATATGATGGGTTAGAAAATCAGGAGGAATAGCAGTATCTATCTAGTTAGCGTTGCTCTATAATACCAAGGCAAGGGTTACCGTTGACGATTTGCTCGCAAACACCCAACATGACATTTCACCAGTGGACCTCTCATGACCATCCAACATAAGGAAAATTGTAACCGAAACAGCGGTATCAGGAGTCTCCTATAGGGTCCTTTTTTATTTATGAGAAATTACTCAATCTACCGTATCCCATACAAGAACTAGGCTAGGGATATATCGTTATAGTTTTTTGTGAAAGCGAGAAAAAAAACCACCACTATGCACCACCCAATCTAGCAACGACCTCGGCCATTTCTTCGTCCTTGTAGATTTTGAAACCCTTCTCCTTGGTAACACTGGCCAGCTGGACGTTCTTCGAGTCGAGCTTCTCTTCCATGACCTGTTTAAGAGTTTTAAGGACGAGGGTCTCAGCCTCTTCGAGTGTCAAGGACTAAAAATGCCAAAGTGTCAGCAATTTTTCACATCAGTAAATGCGTCCAAGGGATGACCGAATTACGCTATGGTATTCGTTCTGCAATTCTGCCTGAGCCCCCTCACTCCCAGATCCTATAGCCTTTGCATCGTACCGGTAGAACGTTCCGGAGGGCTCGGCATGGTACCTGAGTTGAATCAAGCCTGCATCAGTATCTATCCCACACACCCAACAGCTAGCAATCAGGAAGTAACCAACAACTGGGGGCCATCTTCATCATATCCAGCAATCAACAGCGCAACACCAAAAGGCCTCGACATAATGCTTTCCTCCCCATCAGCACCCTCTCCAAACCTCAGAGCAAGGTCGCAGATAGCCTGAGTACAACTCTCAACACGAAGCGGCTCGTTATAGTGGAAGCTATGATTTTGGGCCTCGACCCTAGCATGTTCGATCATCGATCTTGCATCCGCCTGAAGACCTGACATGGCACATCCTAGATGGCGGTCTATCTCCACTATCTTCTCAACAGACGAAGCTTCAAGAAGTGGCGACGTTACACGCTTCTCCACACCAATTATAACACCATATCCCGTCGCTACCTGTAGATGGTCCCAGATTTATTAGATTTCAAAAAAAAAATTAAAAAAAATGTGCGGGGTGATCGATAGTGGGGTATCATCGGCGAAGGTGGGGGGTACGCACCCCGATAGCAGTTGAACCAAGCTTGATTGCTTCCAGCGAGTACTCGACCTGAAACAGACGGCCTTCTGGAGAGAAAGTACTGGATGGAGCTAATTAGTTTGGTGATGGAAAAACGTCTCGGTGGAAGGAAATTTTACGAACTTGATACCGCGATCTACAGATACGACGGACGATCCGAATCAGCTATACTGGACGAATTTGGCGGTGGTCGGGGATGGGGACAGGGAGGGGGGGGGGATGCAAACCATATTCTGATCGTGCAATAAACATCTTGGTTGAGCGGTTGCGGGTTTCTTGGAGATGATGGGGAGATGGAAATGAATCGAGGACGAAGCTTGTATTTGCTGTGCTGCTGAGGTTTGTGTCGGGGCCGACGCGAGACAATTCAGTGAGGCCCTTGCCTAGCCACAGTTGTCACGTGCCATATACCATCCAACAACAATCGGTTCGAGTGATATAATATGAGTGGAGTGTTCACCCACTAAAGTAAACCCCCATCCTGACTTCTAGGATCGGATTAGGGAACTAAAACACTCGCAAAATGGCTTCCACACCCCCTTCTCTACCGCTGACGACAAAAAAAAAAAAAGACCTTAAAGCCATGCCCGCCAACACCGCCAACACCGCCAACACCCCCCGTCCTACCAAAGTTTTTCACCACTACTATTGCTACCCAAAGCCCTAGTGCGTAATAATAATTACTCCTCGCGAAATACCCTTTGGTTCCCCCTAGCTCGGTTCCCGGGGGTCCCAGTCAGTCATCTATGGATGAACGCTGTCTGCACCTGCCCTTAGACTAATCCCCTGGGAGTCCAAGTGCTCTCACCTGCATGAAGTTGGATATGGCTCCATTATTTGCGAGTATGTTGAGCAGTTGGCGCGGGGCGGTTAAGGATAACTATCTATCTACCAAGGTAAATAGGTCCCATATTAGAAAGGTGGATCGGGGGGAGGGAATGTTTTAATTTACATAAAAGGAAATATCAATCTAACTTCTTTCAAGGATGAGCCCTCATGGCTGCTTATCCTCCCATATTTAGTACAGGAGGCTAGCAAGTTACGGGGTACGAACAGCGGCAGAAATAGAACAGGCACGAACGAGGAAGAAGTCACAGGAAAAGGAAGAGTCCAAAGGCAAGGAGAACAACCAAGAGATGGAGGTGAGGGAAGTGGTGGAGGTGATGGAAGGGGCAGAAGCGATGGAAGTAGTAGAAGAGAGGGAAGCCAGCAGGGCAACACAGATACAGGAGCCAGAGTGGGCGAGAGAGGCGGAGAAAAAGAAATGGCAAGAGAAGTTAAGGCAGATAAACCTGAGAATTAGACAAGAAGCGGCGCTCCTGTAGGCCTCTTAACTGGGGTATTTGATCAGAGGCTGGTAGGGCCCCATGGGAGACGGAATATCTAACAGGGGAGTGAGTCCCTGCCATCCTATATACTAATCAGCTTCATAGCCCTACGGCTCTATAAGCTTAATGAAATAATAATAATTCCCCCATATTTAACCAACTGGGATCTAATACTTTTCCCTGAAGGCCGCGTGAAAACTGTGAATTTCCTTCTTCGGCATTCTCAGAAAAGGCTGTCAAAGTCAAAGTCTACAATAAATCACCTCCCCTACTACGTTGGCGGTTCCGGTCACTATTGCTAGTGGTGCCAGTGGGTGGCAGAGAGGCAAAGGTTTACACAGCAATTTATATACCATCCTTGCCCAATTCACGAACGAGGTTCACAAGGGCGACCCCTTAAGCTGATATCCGTCCGTATATCTCTTTTCCAGCAAACACAAATGGGTAAAATGTATGCTACAGACGGTGAATCACAGCCCGCAAAATCAACATAAAGGAGCTCGAACTAAGCACTCATGAACCCTAGGCTCGGGGATCAAGTGTTCGGCAAAAATCAAAGCATAAGTTATCCATCAACAAATATTCCCCGTCTTCCATATAGCATCAGTTACTACCCGCCTAGCGATTCCCTCCAACTAACTACCTCTGAACTGTTCATTGATTAATGCAACCTAACTTCTCGGAAAGTTTGCCAGGCAAATGGTAGGGCTTTCTCACAGATTGGGTCAGTCAGTAGGTCCCTTCCCAGTGCAGGCTTGGGGGAGGCAAAAAAACAGACCCCATCCTCAAATAGGGAATCAAAACACATTTCAAACTTCTCGTCGTATATCTCAGGGGACAGGTTGATCTGTCCGTTGGAAGAAAGGTTTTCGAGCATTGGCTCCTCTGCTTCGTCAACGGTATTAAGTTCTCTGGGGTCAAAAAAGTAGACATCCAAGCCTCCATTTTGGTGGCATAGTCCGCTGCCTATGCCGTCGTAAAAATGGTGTCCACCGCAGCGCTCAGAAAAGCGAGCACGGGACTCAAGATGTCCTCTTCTGCACCCGACTCCCAAGGGGCCCTTCTCTTCACGAGTGATCAGATTGAGCCCTATGTTGCACTTGAATGCAGAATATAGGAGCAACATGCTGAACGAGCCGATGTCAACTGATTGTATAGGATACCTCATTGTGCAGAGAGATCACTTACATAGACAGCATGGCTAAAAGCCCATTCCAGGTGCAAACACACACAGGGCCGCCAGGGGTGGGGTCCTGGCACAAGCTCCAAACAAGCGCAATCTGGAAAGCGAGTAGGATATCAATTATATATGCTAAGCGAAGAAATATTCTAAAATGTTTTTAAGCAAGATGAGAAAAGCAATCATAGATAAAAATTGAGGGGTGAAAAGTAAGAAACAGGAAATAAGAAATACTTGCATCTGGGTCTCAAGACCTGCATTGGAACACAGAAAGGCGTAGAGGGTGTAGAAAACAAGTTCGCAGCACTATAGTACTCCCCCTCCAATGTCAATTCCGATACTGGGGGCCGGGGTTGGGTTGGTAATGGCACAAGAGGGTCAGGAGAGGAAGTGAGAGTACTTACAATGACGATCGGGAACTGGAAACGGCCATGGAAAAAAGACAAACAATAACACGTAGGCATATCTTTCTCAACCCCCAACAAAAGAAAGATACCGGTGACCCATTGAAAGAACCTCGCAATACGAATCTTAGCCCCTTCATGTTTAATGAAGGTGCGAACAATATTCTCTTCATTACAGAGAACCTCCAAGTAAGACATAATGAGAACAAGGCTAAATAAGGTTGTCTTAGAAGAAGGAGGAGCGAGGGCTAAGAGCTTGAAGACCGGAGTTGAGGATGGCTAAAACTGAGGGTAACGGCCGATGTCCAACAGTCCTGTGAATAACTGGAAAGAAGGAAAAAAAAAAGACTTCCCTTTTATAGGAATTCTGAGCGGTGAAATTTAGGGATTTGGCTTACGATGTAATTGTACTTTCGCCTACGGTACTAGGATACCGCCCCGCCTCCTCGTAATCTCCTAACCCGGAAATCGTATAAAAGCTTGCTGGGCTTGTAGAAATGGATTCTAGAAGTTCAAAAAATCGGTATACCAAAAACCACACCAGCTCCTGCCCAAATTAGGGGGAAAACTGAGGTGTTCCTCCTTTTTCCCTTCACGCATAGATCCCCTACTGATTTCCCGGTTACTAACATCCAATCTCCCGTCCGGCTGGCATAGCAAAATATATCGTTTCCATCGTTCGCGCAGGATTCGCTGCTTTACCTACGTCACAGCACTCCAAGAATCTCACTTAGACATGCCTATCTTTTACAGTTTCTCAATACTATTGCTGGACAGGCAGCCTGTTAGGAAGGATCTATGAGCAATCAATACAGCGTTAAGAAACTATTGCCGGAAATATTGCTTCGATGGCGGAGGGTGCGGGTATGCTCGGCCTTAAACCTTGTGAGGGAAATGTCGAGCATGTCAATGTATCTAGACGCCCTCTGCCACCATCAGTAAAACGCCATCAAGTACATGTATCGAGAGGTGTCGACTGAAACAGTCTCTCTCATTCTACCTATACCTTCAGACTCCGTATGCAGGCAGCCTCGCTAACGCTTTCTACTCCACCTTGTCTTTGATCTTCCAATCATTCTGCTCGACCTTTGACAAGTATAGCTCTTTACCCTTCGAGTGACAGACGGTGACCCGAAAATCAATTCACAAGCTTCACCCAATCTGCTGCATCACCACACTATCAACACCTAAATCTGCGTTCCCATCAATCGAAAAAAATCAAGTTTTATTATGTGTACGCTGAAAATTTACCATAAAAGAGTGAAGAGCAACAGCAACATTGCCACCCATATCCAGAGAAAGCAAAGCCAGCCATCGTAAAGAACATTATGTGTTGGTGCCATCAAACGCAAAGGAACAACTTTTCCTGGCAACTCATCCCTCGTTACCCCAGCCGCTCACCCACGATATCACACCCTAAGATAAGAAAAGACACTAGCCTTGTACACGATTATTTATAAGCCTTTCCGCGGGAAGTATTCCACCATTTTTGCTCGGTGACGACCTTGCTTTCAGATCCAGGAACAGCGACACCTTTTCTCTTCTCTTCCATAAAGTTATAAACTTCAGTGCTGTTATCATCGTCGATATCCCAGGTTTCCTCAACCTGTGTCACCTTCTTGACCGCGCCGCCATTAGCTGCTGAGGAAACATTGCCCACCCAGGTGTTCTCTTGGCTCTTAACCCTACGGTCCCCAAGCGTGCCATGGACACTACCACTGGCTCGGCTGGGGGCGTCGTGGAAAACCTCCTCACGTGCCTCACTAAATGGTGCAGGGCCAGGGCGGAGATATCCAGGACTTGGAAGGGCTTCGTTTGTGCGAAGATTATCGGCGAATTTTGTAACACGAGTCTCCTTGACGATACGTTTATCAGTGTGCCCCCCAAGATGGCCTCCGCTACTCTTGTGGCCATGTCGTCGTTCAGCTTCAAACTCAAAGTTGGCGCGAGAATCCGAAGAAACTCCAGTGTGGTGATTGCTCTGAGTGGGGCCATGTTTTCCGCGATAATGGTCACGAGAATGGCCATTAAGGAGATCAGAATCGGAGAGCTTGTCATCCTGCCATTCAACAGATTTCTGGCGGTGAAGAACAAGTTCACCGCCCTTTCCATGATGGCTATGGTCACGCTCACGTCCTTGGCTATGGCTGCGGTGGTGGTGCTCATAGTCATGATGACTCCCGTGGCCAGTGACTGCTTGCTTCACAGCACCTCCGACAGTGGCCCCAATGGCAGTGCCCACAGCTACAGCATTGTTAACAACGCCAAAACCAGAGCCATGGCGGCCGCGTAGGTCAGAGTCCGAATGGCGTCCGTGTTTTGATTCTCCAAAGCGGCGCGAGTCATGCGAATCAGCACGACCCTCATGGACAGTAGTCTTTTCGATGATGCGAGAATCGCTCAATCCACCGCGGTCCTCGTGGTGCAAGTGCTCGTCACCCCGAAACCGCGAATCAGTCATGCCATCAATGTTTTGTCCCTCACGGAAAATAACATCTTCGGAGCGGGTCCGGCTTTCAACGAAACCCCCGTGTCCAGCACTATGGAGGGACTCTCCACTATGAATTCGGGAATCAGATCGATCAAAGCCGTGGCTCTCATGGGTTTTAGGCTCCCCCGTGTGCATGTGCGAGGTACGGGAATCGAGGAAATCATTTCGACCGGAATGGCGAGAGCCGTGGCCGGCTCCATGCTTATGTGCTTCACGAATGGTTGTCTTCTCAGTGACGATGCGAGTATCCGCCAGCCCATTGAAACCCTTCTTGTGGGAGGGTCCGCCACCACGTATGTGCCCATTACTCATACCACTGTGGCTATGGCTGCGCTCTTCATGGAAGCTAGTTTCACCGGATTGAATACGAGCGTCGGTCAAGTGGTCATGTCCAGGGTGATGAGATGATCTTCCGATATGGGCTAGACCGTGCAGTCCGCGCCCGTGTCCATGTTCGTGACCTCCATGGATGGTGGTCTTCTCGATATGAGTGTGCGAGTCAATCAACCCACCACCACGGCCATGTCCATGACGGTGATCCTCGATTACCGTCATCTCCCCGGTATGGATACGATCGTCCTTCAATTCCCGAACATCAACATTTTCAACCAAGCCGGTACGGCTGTGGTCGGACATCCTAGCCTCAAGCATATCGTCTTCGAACCGATTTCGACCAGTGAAATTAACAGCATGAGACCGATGGCCACTAGGCCGGGCAAACTGGTTGTGGAAAGCAGCATCTGAAATAGTCCCAGTAGTTGTAGCGACATGACTCTGGTGACCGGTTGGCTTGCCAAATCGATTGTTGATAGAGGCATCGGACATAGACTCATTGACACCATCCCTCCATTCTGCCACTCTCTCCTTCTTGGTGTGTACAACAACCTCTCCACCATGGGCAGCGTGCCCTTCGCGTTGGCCACGTCGTTCCTGCCTCCTGGTGTGTGAGACAGCCTCTCCACCATAGACAGCATGTCCTTCGTGTTGGTCACGCGATTCCTGCTTCTCGTGCCTGCTCTTTAGGTGGGCAGCGGCAGCTCCCGCTGCAAATGCGGCACCAAGTTTCATTTTCCCGCTAAGATGGTGACCGCTATCCGATGACTTGCGATGCTTGAGCTTTCCGGCTAATGGTGTGTGCTCAACGATCTTGTCCTTGATATGCTCAACCTTTTCCCGGCCCCCCTGGATTCCACTTGAAACCTTTGATCTTCCTGCTTCAACGCCGTGTCCGACAACACCCACGGCACCAACAGCCCCGGCTACGAGCTTCTTGCGTTTATGTCCCGCATTGTCATAGGCGTCCTTGGCTAGAACCCGGGTAGTCGATCTGAACGAGTGGTCATCTGTTCTATTATAGGCTCTCATTACGAAGTAATATAGCGAGAGAATTGTCCGATGCACAGACTCCTTGATGAGAATAGATATCCCTGTCTCAATGTGTTAAAAAAACAAGAATTTAATTCGGAAAGAGGGATGGATGTACCATTAGAAATAAACCCCCTCGTTATCTCAACCATCACTCCTTCATATAAAGCGGCTATCCCCTCCCGTTTGAATATATCAACCAACACATGCACTACATTGTTAGCCCGCTTCACCTTCCTTCTGAGACCTTTTTTGATGGCTTTCCCAATAACATTCACGTCGGCAGCAGCAATATCCTCTTCCTCGCCTTGCACTTGTGTCCTCGATTTTGCCACAGCCAGCGGATAGGTAATTCCTGTAGCGATCGCTTTACTTACCGCCGCAAGTAAGAAGGTTTCTCCACCCTTGAGTCTCTTTTGTTTTCCGCCCGCCACTCTCTTCAAGCCCTCGTAGAGCAAGTAGGTGATTGTCGGATTTAGTGTCAGCAGGAAGCCTGCAGAGTACCCGGACCAGAACCCTGTTATTCCCTTTTCTCTCATAACATCATGAAAGATATCAGTTATCGTGGGTGGCTTCGCATGCGGGTACATGAGGGCATGAGTCTGCTTGCGAGTGACGATCGTGGAGAATGGGGCAGATATGAATTTAGCGGCCGAGCTGGCAGCAATACCAATCAATATTTCTTCAATAATTGGCAGCTTGTGCTTGTGCCGAGAGTGCATACGCTTATTACGGAGGTAGTGATCTATCACAGAGTAATCAGTACTACCCCTTAGCAAGCGTCGAACCAGGGAAATCTCACGAATCATTATATGCACAAACGTGCTTCCTATGATACCCGCTGTCTCCTCTACGGCACCGGTATAGAATCCACTTATACCCTCTCTTGCATAAATCTTTTCGACGGTTTCGAAAAAGCCATCATAATACTCCTCAGTGCTACTACTCTCATAATGGTGCTCCCATACCACCTTGGTCTCCTCAGTCCCATGCTCGACATACGGCGAAGTATAAGAGACGTGTTCTTCAGCACTGCGGGAATGGGATCCACCTCTTTCACCTCTGCCACGCCGATCATCCGACCTCGAAGGTGAGCCACCCCGCGACCCCGTCCTTGCACGACTATGCGAGCGTCGTCGGTCCGAGTCCGACGAAGATGTCGAAGATGAACTACGTCTCGCATTCCCCTTCTTTCGGTGGGAACGTGAACGTCTTGACCGTCCACCATGTGCATAGTAAATCTGGCGCTGTGTCTGCATGCGCTTAACTATAACCTCCAAGGGGAAAACAACCAAATTAGCGATTGAAGACCCCAACGCGCCAGAGAAAGCAAGTGCGGCTGCAGGTATTGCGTTCTCCCCATGGTGGTGTGGCTCGTCATGGTACCGGCGGTTATCGCGATGATCAGAGTGGTTATGTTGTCCGTGATGCCGGTTGGAGATATGGTGGCCACGATCTAAAAGCTGGCCAACCTGGTTATGGGAGGACGAGTGCCCAATTTTGCGGACTGCTTTCGGTTTTCTATAATTGATTGGTTAGATATCGCGAGAAATCTGGAATGGTAAATGGCTGTTTACGTGACATGGTACACATCAAACACGTCCTGAGAAAACACAAAAATTAATATATAAGGTCTATATTTCCACTCCAGCAATACCGGTACGGCAACGTGAGAGGGGAACCCACTAGTTCGTCATCGTAGTAAACCATCTTGTCTCGTTAGAGAGAATTCCAACTCCCCCAATTTCAACAACAAACAAGTGCAGACGAGAAACTAAACAGCAACTACAGTAGAGCGTCTAAACACGTAGCAGTCGCGGATAAGCAAAGAGGCCCAACACAACAACAACAACAAACGAACGGATAAATAGACAGACAATCGGAAAGAACAAAAATAGTGGAAATAACCCGCTCAGCCCCCTTTGCGGGGGGGATCAAGGATACTTTAAAACAAACTCAAAGGGCGAGTAGAAGAAACGCATAAGAAGTCAATTGCTGCGGGGGTGAAATAAAAGGCCAGGACAGAAGCGCAAGAGTGTCTACGCACACGTCGCAGTCTTCTATCGCAAAGTGGCAACAGACATAACAGACATGAGGGAAAGAAGGCTCAGGTCAGAGTGAAGGGAAAGGAAGCGCTCACTTGTGGGCAGCTGTGAGCGCTGAGGGTGCGATCGCCCGAGGTCTTGGCTTCTTGTCTGGTGTTCCAAAAGGGAAGGAGCCACGGCAAGATCGAAAGTGTTGTGTGGCCGAGGAGATCTGCAGCAGCGTCTTTCTTTCCCTTCAACCCTGCTCCCAGGATTTCACTGCGACGAGAATGGGCTGAAAAAGTTAAGGGAAAAAGGGTTAGTGCTCGAGTAGAAGTAACAGGAAGAAGAAAAAAAGCGAAATCGCATAGGATAAATACAGTGCTTACCTTTTATCTAGTAGAAATCAAAAAAAAAATACTCGTAGACGTATCATACTGTATTCAGAGACCAAAAGTATCATGGAATCAGAGAGCTCCCATCTGCTTATACAGCGAATTGGCAGCTCCCAACGGCCTTGGTCCCGTATAGCTCCAACAATATGCAAGTGAATACCTCCTGATTCCGCAAATGACTGGCAAACCAGCGAACATGTCGAAGCCAGGTGGCAGAAAGTGAAGCGTGCATTAGGAAAGCGACTCGCTATCAGGAAACACCATTGTTGAAACGAATATCAAAAGTTCGGTCACCAACAGATACCCGATATCATCCACAACTGGTCCTCAACACCATGACCAATGACCCCATTAACCAGCTTCCATGCCCCAACAAGAAGAGAGCGATCACGAACTTCTTTTCCCTCAACACGCTCTGACAATAAGTAGGGTATCAAATAGGAAAAACTATCTCGTCATTTGTCACAAGTTCTCGCTCGATGTGCTCAAAATTGCATATCCTGTGCCGTCTTTGCTTCTCTTTCTACCAATAAACATGACCACCCAACAAAAACAAAATAAAGAGACACCTCGTAGCTTATCGTGAACATCCAACGCTTTACGCCCCTCAAACCCCCGTAACATACAGCAGTCTAGTTTCACCAATTTTTCCCCCGGATCTCTCAGTATAATGCATCACCTACACATACATTACCAGTAACTAAAAGCTAAAGACTTGGTCTGGCAACTTGGACACGGGCTTTGCAGGCTCGTAACCCAAAGCTGCAGTGGCCTTCTTCATAGCACTGATCATAGGAGGAGGACCGCAGAGCAGAATCTTAATATCAGCGGCAGGCGCAGGACATAATTCCTACTCGTTTATTAATTACACATCACCACTGTCAGCCCAAGTTTACCACTTCACGTCCCACCTAACAAACACAGGAGATGCGCCAAGCAAACACTGGGGCCGGACAAACGAAATCAGAAGGCCTCACCTTGATCATATCCTCTGTCACGAACCCAACCCCACCCTTCCAACCTTCGGGGGGATTATTCAACACATAGTGGACTCGAAAGTTTCTATGTGTTCTAGCCAGCTCATCAAGCTCATCTTTCAACAAGATATCTTCCACATTCACATTGGCGAATATGAAATCAACCTCGGTCTTATCCTCCGGGTTCCTGATAATAGCTTTAATAATCTGAAGCATTGGAGCTAAGCCAGTGCCTCCGGCAATCATCCCGAATGCGCGCACGAGGCCAGACCGATAAACAAATTGTCCCTTTGGGCCCTTGGTCCTAATGCTCTGCCCAACCTTAAGCGATGCAATATGTTTTGAGATGCTTCCGGCTGGGTAGGATTTAATCAGCATACTGAAAGATCCGCTGTCGGTTTCATCAGAAGATATAGGTGTGTAAGACCGAACTACATCTACACCACTAATTTTGGCGGAGAACTGAATGTGCTGACCGACCGGAAGACCAAGAACGTCTGTAGAGCGAGGGAGAGCGAATTTATAGCTATCAACGGCTCCATCAGCAATCATAGAAGTCATACGACCACAAAGCTGTTATATCGACTTACATGCCAGTGTTGTGAGACAGTGTTCTAGCTTCTACAAGTTTGAAATCCTGCCACTGGTCTGCTTTCAACACCTTCCTTGGGCCATCTTTGACCCGTCAGCGGTGACCTTTATCAACAGCCTCAATGACACATCTGGTGTCTCCTGGTACTTACGGCCCTTCAAAACCTGAAAACCTCCGATGACCAATGCTGCCAGCGCCACATAGGGAAAATATACATAGTTCAATAAAGCTGTACCAAACACCAAAATCCCAGCTGGAATATAGAGGTTCTGCAGGTGTTGAGAACCGAGAAACGAGTCCTTAGCAGCAGAAGTAGCGTTCGACATAATTCCAAGTGCCTTCCTCTCACGACAGAGAAGAGCAAGGGAAATAGCTAAGTGGAATCTAGTTGGGAAAACACAAAGTTAATATATATCTAAGGCAGAAGCTGTGGACGGGGCCAGGTTAATTTCTTAGGAAACGTACCATATCCCCCCCCCCCAGGCCATCCCATTTTAAATACGGTGCCTTCCGATAGAGAGAAAAGTTGTAAAGAAAGAGAGAATTACTGTTCACAGACAGTTTGATAAATATCGAGAAGATATTACTCGGAAAATATTAGGGTGCCGGAAGTCGTGTGGATGGGGTTAGGTGTACGATCGTACCTTCCTTTCCAAGGGCCCAGGTACCGTACCCATGGCCAAGATATTTTCCCTTCTCGTAGTTTTTGCCGATCCATTTACTCCGCTCTCCGCACAGAAATCAAGTCCCCATACAAACAATTCCCAAACCATCAACACCTTTACTCAATTCCCACTTCAGGCCAGAACTACTCGCTCACAGAGGTATTTGAACCAATCAAAGAAAATGACCAAATCGGCCCCGACAGCGATCGGAACGGCGGACAAAGTAGCCGAGGCTCAACACGATGGATATCAACTCACCGATAAGGACATTCAACAGCTAGCTTTGACTGATGAGGAGTACAAACTCCAGACTTGGGAGGATTTGAAGGCTATAATTGGTTCGTTTGGCTTAAACTCTCCTCACTTCAGCTAGCCAGAGAAACTGACATAACTCGCTGCCCCCAGAGGAAAATAGACTTGAAGATCTCAAACGTGTCCCTTCCGATTTGAAGCGTTATATCTCGTGGTCTCATAAAACCAGAAGGAAGTACGGAACTATTCAGGCTTTCGTATTAAAAGAGAGATTGGGATGGACAGACCTAGTAGCAGATAACCCAACTCCATTTGCCTCCAAAGGTTTGCCTTAATTCCGATTTGCAAGCTGCACATTAGCACAGCATGTGATTTCAGATTGGATGAACAAAAGACCAACCTCAAACTAACAATTACACTTATAGCTGATACCAAAATATTGGTTAACGATTGGCCATATGGCAATGCTCCGGGCATATGTAAGCATCTGCCTCTCTATTTCATGTTTGTCTTTGTGTAACATTGTACATAGCACTCGCCAATTCCAATAGTGTCCGTAAATTTTGGTGCCCGAGCCGTGCCAAGATTTCCGGATACCTTTGGGATGGCAAGAACACGAATGTCTCTAATAACTAATCACCATTAATAGTACATCTGGTAGTCTGGACAAAAGCCTTCATCCCAACAATTCAGGAACCCAGTCCCGGAGCTGGTGATATCACATCCGATTCTCGCAAACTTGTCAATGACTTTATTCAACAAACCTTCATCCAACACCTAGGTGCCGGGAACGTACTTTGGTTCAAGAACTGGGCTAGCATCCAGAGTGTCCGCAGCGTTGAACACATTCATGTTCTTGTCCGCGGGGCCAGTGATGAGTTTCTGGTGAGTGTTCTTGGTCTGGAGGCAAACGGAGAGATGAAGGGTATTGGTGGGTTGGAGCGGGAGAGAGAGGAGAGGGAGAACGTTCAGAATATCGGGTGATTTTCCATGAGCCATATATGGTGGTTAAAAGGTGAAAACCGAGAAAATCATAGTGATACCGGGGTAACTGATCGGGTGAGACGGATTTTTTCTTCTCAATTTATATTTTCTGGATCCTAGGGCCGGGCCGCTGGAGTGTAAATCAAGGGTGGGAGTTTGGCGTCGCCATGGATCACAGCTATGGGGCAACCACAAAGAGTTTGAAGGAAGGTTAGGGAAAGCGAGCATGTGGGTTACTAGCACCACAGAAGGCGGATTAAGGTCATCCTCGAATGCCAGATGCCAGTCATCGGCGGGTGACGAGAGGAGCTTTACTTTTCGGTTGGGAGGGCTAGCTCCTTTTCCATGGAAACTGTGCACTAGATAAATCATGGAGTAGATGGATAGCCCGCAAGTCCAGTCGGAGCCTTCACCATTATTGTACACGACGACCCATTACGGACCATCAATTAGATTTGTGGTCGAGTTTAAAGTAGTTAGACGCGAGCGTGGGAGGGCAAATTTTGGTGTGGTTTCTGACTAAGGAATACTAGGCCGTCTTGGCGTGGCAGTTACGAAACACACGATTTTAAGGGCCCAAAACCCCATACAAATATTTGACTAGAAATTCGACTGGAAAGGAGGCCGAGCTGAGGGGGTAAAAAAGTTCGGCGAGGGAAGGCGGTTGTCATGAGGCCACCAGATACAATGTTGATCTGTCTCCCCACTACCAGCCCTCACTCGCATATAAATAGGCTCTCCCCAGTGCCAGTTCTTTCCTCTCCCTTTCCTTTTCCTCTCTTTCTCTTGTTCCTTCGCTTCCAACAACGATTTTCTGGCCAACAAACCTATTTCACCACCACCAACGCCTCAGAAACGAAATATCGCTTCTCCTTCAACCTTCATCGGCTTTCACTTTTAACTCACAAAAACTATCAATATGACCGGACGTAAGTTATCTCTTTTATTCACCTTTCTCTCTCTCCGCCACAGTTTCACGCGAGGCTCTGTTGTGGTCGCTTTTTCGGCCTACGACGCGTCCTCTCACACCAGCCACAACCAGATTCACTCAACTTTCTGTCTCTTCAGAACAATTCACTAACATGCTTTCTATATAGGCGGAAAAGGTGGAAAGGGTCTTGGAAAGGGAGGAGCAAAGCGTCATCGCAAAATTTTGCGTGACAACATTCAAGGTTGGTACTTCGTTGAGTCCTCACTATCCTCACCATACTAACATACTATGCTTTAGGTATCACCAAGCCAGCCATTCGTCGTCTCGCGCGCCGTGGTGGTGTCAAGCGTATCTCTGCCAGTATGTTCACTTCAGCGCTCCACTTCTACTTCGTTCAATTCTGACATTACATAGTGATCTATGAAGAGACCCGTGGTGTTCTCAAGACCTTCCTCGAAGGTGTCATTCGTGATGCAGTCACCTACACTGAGCACGCCAAACGCAAGACCGTTACCTCTCTCGACGTTGTCTATGCCCTTAAGCGCCAGGGCCGTACTCTCTACGGTTTCGGTGGTTAAACATCCTTTAATCTTTTATTTTTTCCGGTGTCTGTTTTTTCTCGGGGTTTTCCAAAAAAAAAAGATGGGAACTTTCAATGCAGATAATGTTCGGGCTTTTCTTCTTGTTTAAGAAATCCTTTTCCCTTGTTTCTTTTCCTATTAAGGAGGGGAGGTTTAGTGTTTCGATTTGTATTAGCTAGTCCATGTGCTACGGTGATAGTTTTTACGCTTGTCTGGATTCTGAATAATTGGGTTCTACATCTTTTTTCTCTTAGTGTGCACGCTACCATTTCAAAAGTTCATGTCTTGCTCCCAAGACGACAGTGCAAAGAACCATAACCGAAGCCAGCGTAAAGAAAATGCAAATGTGGGACTCTCACAAGGCCCTGAAAGAAAAGGGGAGCGAGCACCGTTACAATATCGCTGCCCAGTAAGCTAGACAGGCGCGGGCGCACACAGCATTTACCCTAAAGTGGCGCCGTTTCCGGAATCCTGCAGTATCGCAGACCAATGATGCGTAGATAAGTGTATCAATAAAGAGGCCATCTTTATCGCAGGCTTCGATAATTCTCGATGGCTCTCGTATTCATGTATTGTCACTCGGGATGGTAGTTTCGGCCGAAAGTCTTGACGGGCGGATGGATGGGTGGACACGCTGGTTTGCAAACCCGTGGTAAGGACAATGGGAAAGAAGAAAGGAAGAAAGAAAAAAACCGGAATGAAAGTCTAAAGACTTCAAACTCTAGGCTTTGGATCTTGGGTCTGCCGAGCACAGTTGAGTCTAGGCTTTCATCAATTGGTGTAATTTGTGTATTGGGTGTCAGTCCTCACTAATGGTTGACCGAAAAGAATACAAGGGCCGGTTTGGTAAAAAAAAAAGGACAATTCCGTTTTGCGACCGTTTCTGCTGTGGAAATGGCCTTCTCCCCGTTTTGAAGCGGAAGGGAAACGGTCATTTGTATGTATGGGAGAACAGAACGGAACCGTTATATCCAAACAGACCTTAGGTGGAACAGGACAAAGGGACCTCAGGGTCAGACAACAGTGACTGTGTTTTTCGAGAAAGCCCAGATTTGAAATCCTAATCTAATCCGCAGAACAAAGCCTAATCCAAGGCCCGACCTATGATATCAAACCCAGCAAGATGCAAAGTCTAGACTTAAGGCATGACCCGAACCCCCCAAGTCCAAATTCTGGCGTACCAAACAGGGCTTAAATCCCCCCCGTCATTGTGGCAAGCCGGTAGACTCGACCAGGTATCACCCCCCCCCCCAGCAAAGCAAACAAATGAACCACCTTAATCAATTATACCGAACCTTCCGCCCCCCCCTCTTCTCCGCCTTCTTCTGCCGATTGCTCTGCGGTTCCTCAGGCGTGGCGGCACCGGGTGACGACATGCCGGGTATCATCCCGCTCATACCACGATACATTCCGACGGCCAGGTAAACCGCGTACATGGGGACGATAGCCTATGAGACCCCGCCATTTAGCTACTGCGTGTTTGTTTCTTTTGAAGAGGAGGAGGAGGAGGAGGAGGAAAAAACATACCCAAACCCACCAGCCCCACTCCCCTGCTACCCCAACAAGTCCGAGCACGCCCCAAGTCACGTAGACAATATCCCACATGTACTCCGTGACACCCTTAGCCTCCATATCCTCCCCCGGGGAAGCCAACACTGACGATGCACCATCGCCTCCGGAGGCGTACCTGGGCCGCCCCAGGCGCTCGAGGTAGAGTTCTATTACAAGCGATGGGAGGGAAAGGATTAGGTACTTGCTCCAGGAGCCGGAGCGGTAGAGGAGGCGGTAGAGGATGAAGAGTGTGTGCAGGGCGAGGGTGGTGAGGTGCGTGCGGTTTAGGGTCGCGGTGTTCGCACGGGCTAGCTGTTTTGCGGCTTTCTGGGGGGGTGGGGGAGGTTGTTAGCTGGATGTGTGATGGATAGGGGAGAGGGGTAACGAAGGGGGAGCACACTTTTGCCATTGGTGACTACGGTGCGCGCGGTGGTTGTTGTTGTTGTTGCCGAAGGGATAACGTGGGTCAGTATGATACCAGTACAGTACGGAACTGTGATGTGAAGAGTCAAGAAGGGAAAAAAATGGCAGGCTAGAGGACAGGTGTTTTACTGCTCACGAACGTTCTCGAGTAACCGTATCCGTCGCTGGGCTTCCGATGAGGCTTATTTGATCTTATCTCCCCATTGGACCCTGGACGTCAGATCAGATTAGAAGGGATCGGCGAAGTGCTCGAGTGCTCGGGAAGTGATCGTGCTCGTCGACGGCAACCAGAACTACAACGACAACTGTCGACGATCAACCCTCTTTTTTTTCTGTTTTTTTTTTAAAAAAAAGGATCAGGAACTCAATTAAAAGATAGACAAAAGTAGATATAAGAAGCTTTAATAAAACCTTACTATCAATTTGTATGTCCTCAATTTGCATCTGTGTCCATTTATCCAATGTCCTGGGGAATTAAGCTTCACACTCTCTCTACTACCTGAGATAATTCAGCAGCACTGTATTGCCTCCTTTCCAATAGGGAAAATTGCCTTAGGAGAGCTCTTTTGAGAAGTTTGCAGATTAAATTAAGATATGAAGAAGTAACTTGAAGAAGTAGTAGCTAAGATAATTTCTGAGAATGGTAGTCCTAAATATTTTGGGTTTGAGTACCATGGCATGAGAAATTGTCTATAGCTATATGGATATTGTCAAACAGGCTTTCTATAAGAGGGGGAAAGTATGGCTAACTTATCTTAATTACATATTAATAGGAATTGGGTACAATTAGGTTTTTTTTCACACTTCTCTTCTTGCTAGTTTTTTTCCTTATAGGAACTAGCTATGTACTTACTCTCTTCATAAATCTACCATTGCCCTAAATTCTAGTATATTGACTTGAAAAACTTAACTTTAAGTTTTCTTCTTTAAATTCTTAAACTATCTTTACTCTAATTATTCTGACAATAAGGCTTATATTATGCTATATAATAGGAAGAAAATTTGAAAAAAATCATCCTATTTTATATACTTTTTCATATCCTTCTCTTTGTCAACAAATTCCTCTCCTCTCTCCTTTAATACTCTTTTTTAAAAACCTATTTTTCCCCCAAATATCTAAATCTTAAAACCATCTTCCAATATAAATTTATTCAGAGTAGCATTGCGCAAATTAATACCCGCTTCTCTGATAATTTCCCATAATCCAATTAGAGACTTGGCACCACCAATACCCACCACCACAATCTCGCCCCACCTCCAAAATCTCAATCAAACAATTAGGCCTACCGTCAAGGCAAACATCCCAACCTCCTTCCCCCGCTTCCAAAACACCTTTTTAAAAACTCAGCTGAAGAATTCCAACTCCCCTCAAAATTTTATGATACCGGCAACCTGTATGATTATTTTTTACAGCGCACACATTCCGTCATTCCGCTCTCCATTTTTCCCTTTAGGTAGTTTGATAGGACCACGATGGTCGATGCGAAGCGGGGTCGGTTGCATTGCACTGTCGCTGCACAAGGGTATCATTATTTTCCGGACAGGACTGTACAGAGCATTTACATTACATTACACAGGCCGGGTCAGTACGAGCAGGGAAGAAAAAAAAGTGCGAAAAAGGAAAAAAGCGAGGCGAACTCGGATTTTACCGGCCGGAATTCGAGTTGGGGGGGGGGGTAGCTACGGTAGCTATAGTATAGCTCTCTACTAGCCACAGAAAGCTTTCACGATCTTCGGGGGGTTTATTGGCCCGCCTCACCTCTACTACCGGTAAACTGTCTTCTTCTTTCACTTGGGGGCGGATGACCGACAGGGGGGTGGGGAGGAGGAGGGGGTGTATCCGGCGGGCAGTTAATCATAAGGTGAGGTAGCGATAAAAATTACTTGTTAACTAATCTATCTTCGTAACGCCGGTCTGGCCTTTTTTTTTTGTCGTGCCCCGTGCGACGAGGAACTTCACTCTTAACGGCTTATCCCCCCTCCACCCCCCCCACCCCCCACCCCCCCCCCCTTTCTCACCTCACCTCCCGGCTAGACTACATCACCATTATTCAAGTTTATAAGTTGCTCGAGCACCATTCGCCGCCCTGCTGAATAGGAAAGGGAAGAAAAAAAAAAGGGTCACGATGCCCCACGATAGCCACCAACAGACACAATCCTTCCTCCCGTACTCACCCGTCTTTGCCAGGGGTGCTACAACCTGCTCGAGCTTTGGCTTGAGTTCTCTACCAAATACCCCGTTATCTGATGACGAGACCAACCTGCCGCTGGCACGTTGAAATAAAGTAAACTAGGGGCTGAGGTAAAACTCCAGTACTCGAGTTCAGTCAGGAAGAGTCCGAAATAAGCCTGGTTTCGGCCGCAAAGGGCAAAGAGAAGGCGCTTTGTTGCGAGTTTGAGACAGATTACAAAGAAAACTCTTATTTCAACGTACTTGCGGCACGGTAGACGAACCTTGCTTGATAATGCGGGCGTTCAGCTTTGCGGAGGTGTTCTTGGCAGGGAAGCGTAGGAACAGTAGTTCCCAATCTTTTGTTACAGCACATGACCACAATTTACCGGGCTCAGTTCGGGGGATAAGTGGAATAGAAGATGAAAAGTTTGGGTTGAATTCTTGATGCTTGAGCCGTAGCGTCACTATTCGGTTGAGATAACTGTAGTTAATGGGCATGCGCGGGACAAAACGGAGAAGTAAGCTCTGTCTTGTTCATCTTTGTACCGTACGCGGTGAGGTGCTTTCTGATCTCTGTGGAAGGCTACTTTGCACAATAGCGACTACCCGGTCTGCACCATGCATTGGGGAAGAAACCGAGAAAAGCAAAAAGCAAAAGCCAAGTGAGATTGCCCTACAGTGCAGTTTTGTGTCTCTGTCAACGCCATCAGGAGATAGGCGCACGGAAATGAACTATACCACATGTTTTGCACCTGCTATGAGCCCATTGCTACTTGTAGATATTGTACATGCTAAAACTCCTCACCACGTCATGTGCATGGGTTCCATAACAATTAGGCCACCTTCACTGGGCAAAAGCCACAAGTAAGATAATAAGTATAGTGGTGCTTTATGGTAGCACCAAAGGTCTTATCGTATTCCTTGCGGCCCTTGTCGAGTGAAGACAGCCTAATTGCTCTGTAAGCCATGCACATTTCGCTGATATATTTCCACCTGATATATAATCTCATGGAGCGAATAATAGGTTAAGAACCAAAAGTGAGAAAATAAAAAGGAGAAATAAAGTTTGTTGGAGAAAGTTGAGATGAGTTTTCAAGCATTAATCGCAAGTCTGCTAGTATGGAACATCTTCTATGAGATTGTTATTTCTGTCAGAGTATTGAAAATTGCTTGAAGACTCATCTCAGCCTTCTCTCTCTCTGTGATTCGAGTTCGAGTATAACGTCCTCCGTAGTCAGAGTGCTTGGGGGGTTGCCGCTTGTAGCCCGGCGATGCGGTGGGGGTAGATTCAGAGCGGTCTTTTAACGAAATTTGCTCTTTGGATTCAAATTCTAATGGGCAAGACTTTGTTAGGACAGAATATTACACAAATCATGTAGGTGTAGTACTCACAATCCAAGAGCGAATATCGATCGAGTCTCCATAGATCTCTTCCCGCTTTACAGCGTGCTCAATGTTTTTGAAAAGCCGGCTGCATATTGTAAAGGGGTGGAAACCATAGGAGAGGGAGGCGCCGGAGCGAGTTTGAACCGAAAGAAGAGGGCCAAACCTGGACGCGCCAGGTCTTAGATATCGTCGGTCTTGTTGCCCTCTTTTCGATTATAGCCTTTCTCTGACATCTCCTATTCTCAGCTGCCGAGTGATCTGAACAACAGAAAACCGGCAAGCCCATGAAGTAAATCTCTAAGCATTGCACACACCGCCGTTTTCGGAAGCTCTCGTCTCCAGCTCCCATCATCATTTGTACTCAGGGTGTCCACCAGAGCACAACAAACTGCGTCTCGAACCGTTCGTCACAGGCTCCCACTTTCGCAATGTCGCTCGCAAGGTCTCAAAACATCATCGGACCGGAGCATATGGTTTGATGGTGTTCGTGCCCGTGACGTTCGGTGATTCGTATCTCTTGTAAATAGATCCTCCCTGAACTTGAATACCAAGACTCCGCCGAACAGAATGCTTGTTATCGAATCAATAGACCGAGAATCTGATGTATGGAACGGACAAGAGAGAGCGCAGACTGGAATCCCACTGAATAAGGCCTTTATGAGTCTTTCCTAACCAATAATGGGGTTTTATGATATGGTGGTCAGCCTACCTTGATCTGTTGGTCACTTCAACGTCAATTTCTCCTTCGCTCCTACCCGGCATTAAGCCCCGGCTGGGCTAAAATCTTCAGCCTGAAAACATCTGAACTCAATGAATCTTCAAGCCAACGCTATCCCTGCCGGTCCTGTATGAAGAAACCCCGGCGCTTGGGACGGCCAATGGCCATTTTGCCCTTGAGTGGCATGTAGTCGGTGCCACATGAAGGCTGGGTTTTAGGTCGTGCAACGGGGGTATTTCATCTGGTTTGTAGAGGGTAGATGTCCGCGTAACTCTATTTATTCAGCAGCGGCCATCGCCGGGGTCTGGTTCGCCGTTATCCGTCTGGAAAAACGGTCCTGGTACTACCAGAGGGCATGCCCTTCAGCCGAGGCAACCGTGGTAAAAAGCACACCGGAGCCACTTGGCACTTGCCGGGAAGGAGTGACGATACTGGGCTGAGTATGTGGTGTAGCTGCCGGGCTCTAGTTGCGGAGTTCCAGCCGGAATTATTGCCAATGACCACACCCTTGGTACTACCACCTGAAATTTCGAAGGACCGTAGGTGAAAGGGCTGGGGGATTCGTGGATCTTGTGCTCGTGGTATCCACCCCACATTCCTCGTTATTATTTAGACTGAAATTTTCGTTTCTTGCAGTCTCCTTTTCAAAGAGTTGTTGCCGAACGGCTCTAAATCTAGTCCGAATCCTGGAATAAGGCAGGCGAGCGGTAGACAGTGAACTGTCCGGTGGCTGGAGCTCACCCTCCGACCACGAGGTCATTCAGAGCATTATACCAGCAACTATTTAGGAGCAACTAAAATCATTAGATCTGGTCTGGTCAACGGGGGTGTCAAGATCATTACTCACAAAAAAGAAGACTTTTTTTCTTGTGGGGATTCTAAGGCTCCTTACTATCTGGCCTTTATAGGAGACAGTTCTTGGCCTGGGCCCTGGGACATCACTCTTGGGTTGCGGAGCCCCGGAGCCGTTCTGGCGTTGTTGTGACCTGGTCCCGTGGCAAATCAGTAACCAATCGGATCCGATTCCTCATGGGATACGAGGTCTCGATCAGAGAGGTGGTTATCGACTCACAGCTCATCACTCGAGGTCACCCAAGGACAGGGGTATTAGCGGGGTATGGGGTGTAGAAGGCACGGGAGTGACGCTTTGGGGGTATCAGCAGGAGCACCCAATGATTATAAGTTGTTTGTTAGAGTTTCTCACCATGCATCAGTATTTGCCCTTGCTCGATTGTGGCATCACCCGAATCCTGCCAGACTCAAGCTATTTCTGACTTAGCGAGGAATGTCAGCACTATCTCCACCAGACCAAGGACATCCTCAGGTGAACTCTACCTAGGCCTGCATGATGGGTTCTGCGAGGCTGCGATACCCCGATTCGGACCAGCCCTTTTGTTTATTGCATGCAACCTTTCATGTTTGGCGCTGGTTGGGGGTCTTTCTCGGGGGATCTCAAGGGGATTATAGGCCGTTTTCGCTTCGGAGCATGCTTCGAACCTTAAAGCTAGTTGATTAGCTATAATATGTTTGTATTCGGTGAACACATCTCGAGACCTACATTCACCTCACCCATAGGTTTTGTTTGTCGGCAATAACTCATTCGTAGGTCTGTAGGTGGCGGTCAAGAAGTGTCTCTCGATGACACCTGTCGAATTAACTAGGTTTTGACTGGGCCGCTGCGTCTGTGGGAAGGGCGGGTGCAGATACGGGTTGTCGGGTCTCGTGGAGAGAAGGGGGGAAAAAAGGGGAGAGGGAATGGTGTCCTGGGTGCCGTCTAACAAAAAAGCGACTGATCAATTCTTTTTCTGTCTGGTGGAGACCTTCAAAAAACTTTGTTTAGCTGACGTGTCCTTTTATCCTGTAGGAAGAAGCGAGATCGAACTGATGGTGCTGCTTGTCTTGCCGCTACCCCCAGTGGTTCTTGGTTTTCGATTGTCATAAAGTGACGGGAGCGAAACGGAACGGAACGCAAGATCTATGTTGTGCTATCTTATGCAGGAGCCCAACGAAAAAATAAAAGCCGCCAGGATGATGGTGATGAAAGGAGAGAGCAGCATTTGAATCCGAGATTCCTCATTGTTTCGCAACACAAGAGGGAAGGATCAAAGAAAGCCTTACCAGAGCTCGCAGGACAGAGTTGTCCACTACCTTTCTCTTCATGCTCTCCCTTTTCTCCTGACCCCTCCTACCTACCCCTCCTCTACCCCTCCCTCCTACTCTAGGTTCTCACCCTCGCCCCTCCCCCCCCTCTTGTTCCCTACCCCTCACGCACCACCAAGGGAAAGATCAAAGGCCGCGATGATTTTTTTTTTTCCAAACGGGGCAGCTGCTTTGGTTGCACCGCCTTAAGTAAGGGTAAAGTGCCGACGCTCAGGGCTCCGGGGCGCTTTGGCGTCTGTGGTGGATCCCCCGGAATGCATCGGAGTGCATCACAACCCTCTAGTCAACCTCATCACCGGGTGCTCGGGATCACTTCTGTCTGGCGAGGCAAGTGTAAGACATGGACTCAAACTTGGCGCGCGAGTGAGTTGTCAAGACATAGCAGCCCGGATTCCCAGATGCCTGGAGAGGGCCATTATACGCGGAACGGTCGAACAGGGTACTGGTGGGCTAATGGTACAGTAGCTTACAAGCGTGATAAAGCGGGGTACAAGTCTGTATACGAGAGTCTATTGGAGGATTGCTCAAGATTGGGTGCTTCAACGAATAATTGGATCCTTGGAAGGTTAGGATAGGGAAGCCGTTTCACGGACTGCCGTTAGTGGAAACATGGTATCGAAATTGACTGACCGCTGATACCTGTTGGAATACGGTATTTCACGGGCTTGCCCAGCCTCTGACGCACACATGAATGAATGAATGGATGGATGGATGGAGTTGATTTTTTTAAAAAAGATACCGTATTGTACCCGTACAGAAGGAGGAAAAAGAAAAGGGTAAAAAGAAAAAGAAAAAAGCCATTAAAGCATCAAAAATAATCGTCCACGCCCCCAATTTTCGATCCTCATGGCTCGTGAGAATAAGGCTTTATTCGTTTTTTCATCGTTTAGCGCTGTGCCTTTTTTTTGACTAGCTAAGGCCTCTGGCCTTCCACAAAGTGTAGGGCTTCTTCTTTGCTAGCAATTTTGACACTAGAGGTTTTGTATGTGTCCTGATAAAGCACACCATAATGCTTGTCCGCGACCATAACGAGTTCTGGCCTGAACGTCGTGCACTATTGATATATTTCCGTGTTAGTTGTATAATACTTTTAGCTATTTATTACTTTGTTGGAGTGGGGGTGTCGAAAAAGTAACACGGTACATACGATAAATTGGCCATTTTCTGCCCGTGACGAGAGATCCTTCACCATTTGTGCGACTGCTGTTCTATATTGTGCTGTGCATAACCACATGTAAGCTTGTGGTACCAACGAGGAAAAAAAAAACCTGGACGCAGGATTCCCAATAGCCGGGCTGTTGGGCTGTTAACAGTAAGTTAATACCTGCAGGCTAGCAGACAGCACGTGTCATGCACTCCTGTTGATTGATCCAGCTCAGGGATTAACTTGGTCTTAGAACCAACAGTCCGGCCGGTTATTGAGAACACCCCTGAACAAAAATAAAAAAAGCTCCGCCAAATAGTTACTTGCAGATACTGTAGATCCGACTTACCATCAAGATTCGCATCAACCTCATCAAAAAGGTAAAACGGTGCTGGGTCACACTGCTGGATGGCAAAAATAAGGGCCAGCGCACCTGCTTAAAATTAGCGAATCACTTCCTAATAATTATTCAACTCTCTGCACGATATATTCGAGCATCGCCCAAAGGATAAGGCGTGGGGAAATAATAGCATGACTTACACAGGCTCTTTTGCCCACCACTCAATTGCTGGATCCTCTGCTGCTCATCATGTCTCGAATTGAAACTCACGCTAATACCTACCCCAGTGTAATTCTCCACCCCACCCCTCCTACCTTCCCCGTCATCATCGCCACTACCTTCATCATCACGTTCCTCCCTATCTACCCTCCTCTGTATGACAAGCCTTCCTCTCCCGGCTGGTACAAGTTTCTCGAAAATCTCTGCGAAATCTTTGGACACCTGTCTGAATGTCCGCTCAATGGCTTCGTCCTTACGCTGGTCCAAAACCTGAATCAGCTCCTCAATAGAAGATTGACTGGAATCTAATTCTTCACGGCGCTTTATTAGAGTATCACGTTGTTTCGTGAAATTTGCATACTGTTCGAACGCTTTCTTGTTAACGTGTGAGTATTTTTTTAGAGCCTCGTTGACCTTATGGAGTCGTTTAACAACCTACATATCCTCCGAACGAATCAGTGGTGCATGCTTAAAAAAAAAAAGCAAGGGTGCATTAAAAGTTGGCGCTTGTCGCCAAGATTTGAGGCGCGCATCGCGCACCCAAATGTTGCTTTTTGAGGTCTTACCTGGTTAGAAGCCAGCCTCTCAAATTTCTCGAAGGCTTCTTCGGGTAATACTCCTAAATCTCTTATATTCCGACTGCATTCCTGGGCCTTGTCTGTGAGCAAGGCTCTCTTGGCCATGCTCCTCTCAATTTTTTTCTTCTGTCGCTCGATATTCCGCGCCTCCTCTTGCTGTGCCGTCTGCAGTTCAGCCTTCTGACGCTCAAGGTCCTCGAGTTGCTTTTTTGCCTCATCAAGCTCGTGATCGACTTCATCGAGTCTAGTCTTGACCCTATCAATTGACTTTCCGATTCGCTTCAGCTCCCCCTGGCTTTCTTTCAGATCGCTACGTCGCCCACCTGACCCCGTGGTCTCTAGATTGTCCATACTCTGTCCCTTCAGTTGATCAAGTCTCATCCGTAGGTTCTCCCGTAGCTCGACTTCAATGATTGACTTCCGGCTTTCCTTTTCGGCCCTCTCTAGAGCCACTACCGACAAGGTCTTCCGTAGTTCTTGGACAGTTCCGGTGAGTTCTTCAAGTCGAGCTTCCTCAGCAGAGGTAAGTGTTTTTTTGAATTCGCTGCTGATCTCTGCTTGATATGCTTCCAGTTGCTCGCCCAGGCTCTTCAAGCTTGCCTCAACATTTTCCCTGCTCTTTCTCTTTCTCTCGAGAGTATCTTTGAGCTGCCCTACCGTACCCACCAATCCCTGCAATTTAGCCCTGAGAGGCCCATAACTGTTTTCCAATTGGCCTCTCTTTGCCTCAGCCTTTTGTAATTCTCCCACAGCGTTCGTAACTTCTTGGTCCTTTCTCTCGATTCTTCTCTTAATTTCCGTTGCCTCCCGTTTCTGGTTTTCGTACGTTTCCCGCCATTTCTTTACAGCTTTCACGGCTTCCAATCTGCTGCGTCTTGGGTCGTGATAGCCCCCAGTCAGCGCGCCCTTCTTGTCTGCTCTATCGCCAGCAAGTGTTATCGCGCTGAGGCCATGAGACCTAGCATATTGCGAAGCCACATTGAGGTCAGGGCAAACAATTGTTTTGCCGAAAACTTGCTCGAAGGCCTTAGCGTAAGTTTCATCGTATTCGATATAATCCAACATTGGCAATGCATCCTTAGTGCCAGGGAAAGCCCCCAACCTTGGCTTCAGTCTGTTGAGTGGCATGAAAGTAATTCTACCAGCCTTCTCGCGTTGTAAATGCTGAAGAACGGTGGTTGCTGTATCGTCATTGTCAACAACATAATGGAATAAGCTCTGTCCGGCGGTGACCTCAACGGCTGTACGGAAGTTCTCTTGAACATCCATCAGTTCCACTAGAGTTCCATAGCATCCTTGCAAGTTCAACTTCTGTTCGATTCGCCTAACCGCTGCAAGACCTCGCGAAGTGTTTTGGTCCATGGTGTAGGACAAGGCCCTCTCTGCCTTGTCAAGTTCCTGGCGCGATGACTCTACCAACGAATCCAGCTTTGCATCCTCGCGCCATAATTCCTTTCGTTCATCGACTAATCTATTGCGGTCATCTTTGCGGGCGGCAACACCTTCGGCGATCTCTTCTAGAGTTCCGGATCTACCGTCAAGCTTTTCTCGGATACTCTCGATTTCTGTCTCCACCCTAGCAACTTCAGCCTCCAACTCTGTAGTCTCGGTTTCTAGCCCATCCATTATAACCTTTCTCTTCCCCAGGGTCTCCTGACATTCCCTAATCTCTCGCCTGAGCCACTCATCCCGTTCCCGTTTGTTCCGAAACTGAGTACTACGTCCCTGTTTGGCATACAGTCTCTGGCGTGCGGCCTCAGCCTCCTCCAACTGTGATTTTAGTTTGGCCTCCTCCTCTTTCTTCTGGTTATACTCGGGGAGAAGTTCGCCCAGTTCGGCCTCACGCTCAGCGATGCTATCGGTGATTTCTTGAAGCTCTGCCTCGTACTGAGCCTTGGCTTGTTGTAGATGTTCTTGATCAGCAGTCAAAGCCTTAACGTCTAGCTCAATTTGCGCACGGTGTCGGACATGCTCGCGATATTCTTCCTCAAGCTGAGTTTTATCGACCCGAAGGAGTTCCGATTGTTGTTTGTTTGCTCTAATCGATTGGTCAAGGTCCTTCAACCGTTGCGTAAGCTAAGACTGTACATCGGTGGACAAAAGAGGGGGAAAAGCAAACCTGTATTTCTTTCTCGCGCTCGATAAAGGCCTCTCTGCTATCTTCATTGATTTCAATGCCACGTGCTCTAGTTTCTTCAATCCCATCAATTGCATTGTTGATCTCAACTTGCTCCCGATGGTAGATTGTATATTCGAGACATCTTCGCTCCCTGTCTTTCTCCTGGAACCCTCTCAACTCCTCTTTTTCTTCTTCTAACTCACTAAGCCGCTCTTCGATGTACTTTAATAATTCATCGATCTTGGCTCGTTTGCTCTCGGTTTCTTCCATGATCTTAAGAGACTCGGTTCTCCGCTGCTCATAAACTTGAGTTCCTGCCACCTCTTTGAGGAGATTCAGTCGCTCGAAATCCTTCATGTTTGTAAGCGTAGTGACACGACCCTGCGGGACAATATAGTATGGATTGCTCCTAGAGAAACCGGCACTCTCTAGTAGATTCATTACGTCACTCTTGGTGGCATTTTTTCTGTCAAGCGAATACTCGTCCTTCTTGAGACCGATGGTTCTCCTTAACACCACCTCATCTCTGCCCGTAGGGAATCGCTCGTCGCTATTGTCGAAAATAATTTCAACATATGCACTCATAACCGCAGATCCAGAACCTTCGTGCAGAAGCGCTTGCCGTTCTTCTCGTCCCATTTGGGTATACGCGTCGGAAAGCACAAACCGGATGGCAGCGAAAAAGTTGGATTTGCCGGAACCATTGTGGCCGACAATAACATTTGTCTTTGGTGAAAAGGGCTCGATAACTGTTTGTTCCTTGTAGCTATTGGATTTTGTAAATAGCAGTGTCAGCGAGATCAGAAGCGGTTACAGCGGTCACGAATGAATAGAGGAAAGCTGACATACGATTTGAAGCCCTGAACGATTATTTGTTTAATGTGCATTTTGCTGGTGTCGCGATCGGTCGCAAGTGACCCTCACAGCATATAAACTATGTGATTTTGTTGTGAGTTCGAGTGTTTGTCGTCAGGCTTGTCAAGAAGTCGGAAGAGACGGGATCGTTTGATAGTCACAGTGGCTGGTGGGAGTAAATGGAAGTCGCGCCGTCGCGGCAAAGTGACAACTCTATGGTGGGAGGGCAACGCGTTATGGGGTATGGGGTGGATGGTAGATGGTGAGTGCCAAGAAGCTAAGTTTCTTGCGGAAACCTGGCATAGCTACCGCTACCGCGTGAGTACCTGCATGGTGCCACTGCTATTTCCCCGCTGAACAGAAAATTGCGGATGCATTTCTCTCCTCCGTGCTTCGATCAACATTTGACAAGCCACTGAACCCGAGAACCCACAGCATATCTGGTTCTTCAGAGCGAAACTTTTCAGGACGACCCTCGGTGACGGCTATCTGGAATCCCTGAAGAAGGAAGGAAAACTCGGGGAGCTCTGGGCTCCCTCTTGCAACCTTTAGGAAAACAGCTGCAATGAGGGGCCAGCATCAGTGAGGCGAGCTCGAATTTTACTGGTCGAAATCGGGAGCGTGTAACCCTGAAGGGCCGATCTTAGCGCCTCTGTTGAAGGTGAAAGGTGTTATCAGCAGGCGAGCCCTCTGCTGCTGACACAAGTACCAGGGGATATGTTTTCCTACGCAGTTGACCAGCAAAGTGGTCCCCCGGCTGCCCGGGTACTTGTGCTCGAGTACCGGTACTCTAGCCACACCGGCTTCGCCATTTCCCGCTTTTTGATTGGCCGATAGGCTTAGAAGCCAATTAGAGCATGCTCCCCTCACTTACCCTTAGCACTTGTATGATTCAGTGCCAGCAGACCCTACGATATTGCACCGCAAGGACTGGAGTAGAAGATAGATGTACTCGGACGTTGGAACCCTCCTTCTCGGCTGCGTGGGGGAAACACCGCAAACTTAGTTCGCAGACAAAACAAAAGGGATATATACAACACTCCACTAGAGGAGGGGCAACTACAACTACAACGTCCCAGCATATTTCGGGTCTTGCTGCGCCGTGATCGAGTACATTGGATGCTTAGGTAGTGGGGGAGTCCCTTTATCATTAAGAAAAGTCATAACAATAGATACCGCCTTAAAGAACCGAGACTAGTGCCCCATATAAGCTAGATTTATATTCTGCTACTCGACCGCTTGACTGATACGGCTGCTTTACATTTGCTGCTCTATTAGAACTGAAATACTTGTAGATAAATATAGTAGGGCAGGATGATCCATGGAGGTTACCAATAGTCTGCTTATCCCAAGGACAATTATGGTACTAAACGGCTTTAGGCATTAGTAAATCGATCTAAGAACAGGGAGGGTATTAATTAGGACGTGAAGTGCCCTTATTCATTCTATACCGGTAGAGCATTCTAGAGAGGGAAATCTCGGTCTCAGCGCGGACTCCCTTATATCTCGGAGACCTCGGTGCGTTTTGCACTTGCTGCCAATCAAGTTATCAGGACACTGTGGTCGAGAGTATGCTAGCTGGTAATTAGACTATGTGTGGTTGTGTTGTGCGTCTGGCGCTGATAGATCACGTTTGTCCTCATAAATGGCCCTCTTAACAATTGTTGCCTGGAAGCCGTCCACGGGGCAAAGCAATACTAGATCCTCCGCATCTTGGTCAGGATACCGGTGTTGGTAAGCACATATCACCGCTTGTTCGTACACTAGGAAAATGATGGGAGGAAACTAAGAAGTGGAGAGAAAAACTCCTCTAGGGTGTGCAGGATTGTTTGGGTGCCGGCAATGGATATAAGGTACTGTACCTGGCCTGGTTCCGCTTATCGTGATGTTGCCATACCGGCAGGCAGCAGACATGGCTACTTCTTCCTTAGCATTGAAGTTGCCGGTATCTGCCAATTGGATTTTGGGCTTGAAGATGTGAACAATCAAGGTTCGAGATGGATGGATGCTTGCTTCTTTCCACTGCGCAGTAACCTTACTCCATATTTATTGTTCTTAACAGCGATATATTCCCATATCGGAACGATATCTGTGAAAGCATCATGACCCCACGGCAGAGCGAGATTCATCATGATGCTAAAATCTGTCTCCCGTTCTAGCTAAATTAGCATTCACTTTATTGTCCGTAGTTAAATTTGTTGTGTGGCACTGCTAAAAGCAATCCACGAATCATTAAATATGGGAGTTGAGATTATTGGTTCTCTGTAGGAGTGGTGTTGTAGTTTTGATAGTCTACCTGCCGAGCAGAGTGTTTGAGGAGGGAATATTAGGCAGTGGATCAAGTTGCCTAACATGGAATTTGGCGGACTTTTGTTCATAAAATATCTAAAATAGTTCATTTTAGTATTGATCAGTGTTGACAGATCTTATCATAGACTGCGGCTGCTGCCAAGACCGGCCAAGCCAAAGTCATTGCCTAGGAACACCTATCCTCAACTTTTTTTTTGTCAGGTCAGTCTCTCTCAACCATCCGCGAGAACTCAGTAGATCGGTATGCGACCTTAATACCTTTTCTATTTCCCCTTTTCGATCCACACAACTAATACTTACTTTGTGAGCAGGCTACTGCTCTCAAGTAGTAGGGCCAAGAAATCCGGCATAAACAGACCTCGACCTCTCATTTTACCATGACTGATATCGCAGCACCTTCTTCTGCCGCTCCGGGTACTGCTGATACAGGGAAAAGGTTTGTTCAAAAGCCGGAGAAGCCTGATCAGATTGAATATGAGAAAAATCTTCAGGTAGCTCAAGAGGAGCATGACAGAGTTCGCCAGCAGTTGGTATGTGCAAGATCGGATTCCCAAAATTACTTGAATTTCGGAGTTTCCCAAGGCTCCGAATTTGCTTCATCATTTCGAGATGTAGCCGGTTTTTCTAACCATCTCCTGCGACTTTAGAACGAGGTTAAAGCAAAGTTAGATTTTGCCCAGGCTCCTGGGAAAAACCCTCTCCAAAATGAGCTCAAGGAAAAGCTTGCTAGTCTCCGAAATCAACAATCCATAAAAAAGAGCGACCGTGGAAAAATTGACGAGGAAATCAAGGCAACAGATGCTAATCTCAAGGCTAAAATAAAGGAGCTCAATGTCAAAAAGGGAAAGATCCCATACGGGACTCCCGAAGAGCTTGACAATGCTGTCAAGGGCCTGGAAAAAAGCGTAGAGAGAGGGGATATGAAATTAGTTGATGAGAGGAAGGCTCTAGCTGAAATTAGTAAACTCCTATCTATTACATATGCGGGGCTCAATCGCATTGCTAATTCCCCGGAATAATAGCCACTCTTCAAAAGCAGCGCAAGACTTTTGCCACCCTCGACGCTGAACAAAAGGCAATTGATGAAGAAAGAGCGAGGCTCGAGGGGCTCAAAGCCAAGAGGAAGGACCCCGATGTTCAGAAACTAAGCGACGAGTATGAAGAAACCAAGAAGCAACTCGACGCAATCAAGGCCGAGCAGGATGAGGCGTAAATGCCCCCACCCACTCTTTATGTAGAGCGATTGTGCTAAGCCTGCTTACAGCTTTGAAAACTTGAATAAGCTCCGCGATGAACGCAGCATCCTGTACGTCCAGCAGAAGGAGAAGTGGCAGAAAATTCAGGATCTCAGGGACGACTATAATTCTGCTAGGAATGCTTACCGAGAGTATGAGAAGGAGGCTTGGAGAATTAGGAGAGAGAAGAAGGCTAAAGAAGATGAGGAATATCGTCTAGCTAAGAAGCGCGAAATCGCACAACAAAAGATGGGTATGTGATGCTTCTACGAAAGGCTAAAACTAGCTCTGACGCTTAGTCCTGAACTGCAGAGGAGGCATCACAAAAGGCCTACACTTCCGAAATCCAGACTTGTGAAGGTCTTATTTTGTATTTTGACCCATCTTCTGCAGAGGCTGCCCGGAAAGCCAAACTCATCAGTGGACCGCGAGCTCTCGCTGCCCAACCTACTCGTTCTGTTGATGATAGTGCACCAAGTGGCAAAAAGCTTACCAAGAAAGATGACCGCGGGGAAGACTATTTTATTGGTAAACCTAAGAAGGGAAAGAAAGGGAGGAAAAATGCTGGAGCCACCTCGGCGAGTCCCGAATCTCCTGCTACGCCAGCCGAGTCCGAGAGCGGCGATGTCGATCTTCTAGGTGGTGTTGTGCAAGGATCAACTAAGGCCGACATCTTGCCCCCCGCAAAGCATGAGAGCGGCAAGATCAATCTTCCAGGTGGTGTTGTGCAAGAATTAATTAAGGCCGACATCTTGCCTCCTGCGAACAAAGAGGACATCCAGAGAGTCCTTAAAGAACTAAGAAACAAATTGGCTTGGTATAAGGACAATCAGGACCAGAAGACTAAAGAGGTAAAATAATGATAAAACACTTTTGTGGCCCAGTGCTAATACCATTGTGATAAATAGAACATCGCTAAGGCTCAGAAGGAGATTGACCGTCTTGGGGGCGAGGATGAGGATGGTATGGGGGAGAAGGAAGGCAACAATGGCACTTCAACCCCCAACGTGGAACCCACTGAAATTACCGTTACGGAGAATGATGAAAAGGGGGGTGGAACTGAGGAGAAGGTGGCGGAGAAGGCAGAATAACAGGGTCTATTACCTTCTTCCTTTAACTCTCTATTTCTCTTGATTTTCCTCGCAATTCAAAAAAAAAAACTTATGTGACGCTAAAGGCTTTCACGATTTAACCCCTCACCACTAGCTCTGGGAAGGGAGTTCACGGGCCCGAAATTTTCACTTGTTACATCGTTCCTTCTCTTTTTTTCATTTTCAGCTGTGTGATATTCCCATCCCTTGGGCTGGAAAAGGATACATTGGTTTGACCTGGTTTTGGCTGGGGATATAGAAATGGGTGTTCAAAGTGCACGGGTTAGGTTAGCTATGAAGCGGAAAGAGATCTTAATACTTGTAGTGGTTTCTTTCGCTGAAATTGTACGTATAATACCAAGTTATGAATACCACACCATCAACTCGGTCTAAGACTTACTAGTAGCATTAAAACTCTCGCTAAGTGGTTACATTGTTCCCCATATAAGTTAAATTAGTAAACAAAAGCACATCTATAATTTTCTAAGTGGCCATAAGGAATAAAGAAACGAAATCACACTTGTAACAAGAGACGGGTTTGCTTACTCTAGTCTTTCCGCCATCGAACCGCCTAAGAATAAATCATTAACTCTGAGCAGGCCCTCAACACGACAGCACTCCAATACTATATTCATATATTTGGCCATTGGTTCTACGTATCCTGTGTTGTGGCTCACACGGCGGCACCGCAGATAGACATTGCGCTCTACTGCGGCGGTTATAAATCGAAGTAAATGGGAGACGAGGCCTAGTAGGGATGACTTGCACGACTTTCTCCGGGAGGGGTAAACAGGTTTAAATACACGAAAACTCTCTTGTAGATGCCTCGTATATAGTATATTATAGGTTGGATGGCGATTGATATACTAACGGTCTAGGCCTAATACCGAGTGATTCAACGTGATCAATATTTCAGGTTAGAGGCTAGCTCCATCCACAACCCCCAAACTCTCTCTCGTAGGTCTTTTTTCCCCGGAAATCTATTGGGGTCCTCCCCTCCCCTGGTATAATTATTATTATATTAAACGCCCCTCTCTACGTCGGTAGAGAGCACCCTACGACCAATATTCTCATGTCATAGCTGGAGCAGACGCTACCGGAACGACGGAAAATAACAGGGGCAAAGGCCTGTCTGACGCTTTTTTTTTTTTTTTTTGAAAATAACTAAATAAAAAGTCTCCGAAATGTGCGTTACTGTGCGATATGGGTCGGTGGCCTAGGTTACAATAAGTTCCCTCAAAATATGGTGGTGAAGCCATTAATTATGCTATGAGTTAATGACTTATTTATTAACTACCGGTATTCCTGAGACGCTTAAAAAAAAAAAAAAGATGGAAAAAATACGTCGAATCCAATGTAATACATAGTCCGGGCGGGCAAGCACATTTGATACCGGACCCATTGTATCATAATATTTGAAATCTCTTGTTCTCTTTGGTCTGCCCACACACACACACACACTCTCTCTCTCTCCCTTGCGCGATTCCGAACCTCACCTCGGCAGATGGTGGATACTTCGTGTGTGTGTGTCGAACGTTTTCGGTGAGGTGCGGGAGGACGGTATCGGGGGATGTCCCGAGAGTCCGCGAACAATAATTGGGAGAGAGTAACTCAATACGAGTAGTCCCCTCCTCCAAGTGAATTGATTTAAGGCTCCCTAGATGGTGAGCAATCTTACCTAAACCCTAGCTTACCCTAGACGGTTAGACAAAGTAATATGCGACATTCTGCCAGCAGTGGCTTGAGAAGTTCTGATATGTTGCATCACGAGATATCACTCTCGTAAGTCTTGCTTGCTGGTTTCCCTCTCTTCTATGCGTCGCTCGGAGGGGTGGGGGGAGTGGGGGGAAGTACTCGTATATTGCGACTCTAGGGACGCTAGGGGAACAGGAAAACGATGGGAAGACAGAGTGCCCTGTTTGTCCGTCAGCAGAAGTTAGAGAATCTTAAGTAATGTTGAGTGGTTTCCTTACTTACGGGGCGAGAATCTCCAAAGGAAAAATGTGTCTTCATCATTTGGGCCACAACTTTTTTTTTTTTCGTCACTGGTTAGATTGGTCATACCGATTCGTACCCCCCGAGTTCTATAGAGGTTTTAGCTGCAGCAAGATACTCGAGTATACCTTTACCATATTGTGGAAGCGCTCAGAGCTGATATATAAGAAGCTTCGAAAGTACGATAGCTTGAATCATCTCCCTAAGATGTGAAATACCACCATAGGCTTGAATCTAGCAGTAAAGGCCACAAAATTGATAAGATGAACCTCCCAACCGATTGCCGACACCCCCGGGAAATATCCAAGTTACTTGAAAATGTCAAAAAAAACTGTTAGAAATGCCTATTACAGACACTCTGCCAACATAGCTGCATCCCCTTACTCTTCTCTACAAGGCGTCGCATCAATTCTCCCAAAAAGGTAGATAAAAAAAATGAAAAGGTTCAACTCCTTCCCCTTGCTCCTCCTCAAGATTTTTTTCTTCCAAACCCGCAATATCCACATCCCAGCAGCGAATAGCAGAATCTAAGGCAACCTCTACGAGTACACAATCACAAGCCAATTCCCACCCCCATCCTGTTTTACATGCACGTAGCCTGGGTAATGACTGCTTCGGTTAGAAGCTAAAAAAACCCGTAGTCTACCTCGGAGTAATCACCGAAACATCGGATAGCTGGGTTCCTTTTTCACATATGGGGGAGAGGGGGGGTCCGAACGCGGGTTCGGTCGGCACCGGTCTTGGCTGGTTGGTTTGGTTGGTTGGTTCGGGTCGTCTCAGTCCTTGTTCGTCAGAGACGGCCTGATCCGGGTATGATTTTGTACTTTGTTTGATGTCCATAATGGTCGTCTACAGTAGGGACCCCACACTATATCGTTGCTTGTAACCCTGGTGGTTAGGATGATCATACCCGTGCCACATGTAGGGAAGAAAAAACCAAACTTCGAGTTATGCACTACCCTTTCGCCTAAAGCTTCAGTGTTCGCGAACTGTTCTGGGGTGGCCCCTGGCGGCCCCACCGGGAGAGACTGCCAGGAGGACTGGACCCGACGGGATCACTACTGACAGTCTGTCGGCTGTAATAGTCCTGCAACTTTTGAGGGCGGCAGGCTGTGGTAAGGATGACAGGCCTGATAAGGTGAGACATCGTCTTTCAGTCCCAATACTCGAGCACTCGAGTTACCAGGACAGCAGGTGATGGTAACGGACTGCAGATTTTCTCCCAGGAACTTTGTTGGGATCCGTGGAGATCCGAAGTGGACTACGGGGATCTGCGGAGGAAGGTCTACTCGAGTATGAGGGTCTGAAGGGGTTCCATGGACTTTGACAGATTAGAAGCAAGCAACCATGGGAAGGGGGAGCCCTGGGGAACTGCAGACCGAGATATGTGAATTCTGGTAAGCATATTGGCTCCTGGAGTGATTGGGATTTTCTTCTAGTTTTCCCTCTTTGCAGTCCCTTATGGTACTGTTTTGGCCATTTAAGGGATTCCTGTTAGTGCGCGTTAGTTGACGTAAAACCAAGATTTAGGTTGTGTCTCTTCTCTCATATTGTGAATCATGTCAAGATAGAAATTTGTCCACATGTGTAGATCTCGGGAGAGGTTACTGTACTTGCGAGGGAACAGCTGTACTCGAGTACCAGCATATAGCGGTGGATAAACCTTACTAGCCCTGTCAAGTTGTGACAGGCCGGGCAGATTTCCCAAGAGGATTCCCGGGCGGCGATGTGGGGCCGCTCGTTCAGACACGTTGTACTCGTACTAGTACTGTAAGTTACCAACCTCTCGTTGGGCCCGTCAGCTTCCCTGCCCTTCAGCTAAAAGCCAGAGCAAAATTAGTAGTCTCCCTTCGCCCGACCCCATAACCGACAATCCGTCCCTTTGCCAACATTGCTTTAAGGCTCCGTGAGCGGTGATTACTATTATTCTCGCTAGAAAAAGTCCTGTCAGTTGGGTTCAACTGAGAGTAAGTACGAGTAGAGAGAGAGCGTGGGGTCCTAGTTTCAAGCCGCCTACTAAACCAAAAAGAGCCCATTTGATGTCATTTGGACTTCAAAAAGCAAAGGAAATGACGATTGTGGAACTCTGAGTCCTCTGAAAATTCCTATTCTAGCCTGGTTGTTGGTATCTTGAAACAAGCCCCCACGCTCTCTCTCCTTACTCTGTGTTGAACTCAACTGACAGGACTTTTTCTACCGAGAATATGTCCCGTACAACTTCGGGGGTGTTCTCCGTTCAGACGGGTACGGGTCCCGGAAGGAGGGAAAGGGAATTCCGTCTCGGGTGTGGCTGTAATACGAAGGGGAGAGAGACAGAAGAACTTGATTGCATTGCTCGAAAGGCTGGTGGAACAGGCCCCAGAATTTATCTAGGGGAGTAGCAACATAGAAGAGTAATGAGGCCATAAGTCAAAGTAATAAGCACGCCTATCAAAGAGAGGATGCAGGTACGTGTCGGAAAGCACTGCTAGTATCTCAGCAGATCTAGGATTCTGGTTTCGAGTGATATTGTGTGATGGAGATGATTAATTCAAAAGTCCAAGGCAAGGGAGCACCGCTGGGCGGGGTTGAGCATTTTTTTCGGTTTGGTTAGCTTTCCCATGGGGGAGGGGGGCTCGGGCGGTTTAGTGGAATGGAAAAGCGTGCGGTAGGTTTGATGTGTTCGTCTGAAGGTTTGTAGCAGGAAACATTCGATCGAAGGACAATGGCAGAGCGCATTACATAAGGCTGTTTGATACAGTGCTTGGTTGTGGGATCGAACATTATGTAATCACCTCTCACAGTAATTGAAGCTGACAGCAGGAAGTAGAGATCTTGCAAATAAAGTAGATGCTCTACCTATAACACATTGGGTGCTTCATCAGGATTATCACTCGCAGGTAAGGTATAATACAATGCAAGGGAGTCGGTAAACACCCCCAAATCTATCGCTCTCGAAACCGGGCTCCTTTGGGCAAACAATCTACGAAGCAAGTTGCAGTTGCCGGTTCGTAATCGGATTGAAAATATGATATACTACAAGGCCACTGCAGCCCGTAATCTCCAAAACCCAGTGCTCTGAAGTTCTTTAGATTCTTCTAACATACTAGCTCAGTAGACATTCTCCCCTAATATGCCCGATCCACCTCCACCGAGGTTGGACTCTCGAAGCAGGGGAAGATCGCCCGAGGAAAGGTGGGCCATAGCACACTGTTGAGCAAGGCCCATAGAAGAACAAAGAAAGGCAGGAGAGAGTATGCTGCTAATAGAGAAAAATGAGGTAAAGGAGGAAAGGCCCCTAGAAATTCACCACAAGGAGCAACTTCGTTCTATCAGCGGAGTCAACACATCACTTACCTTGACAACTTATCACTGACCATCACCAACAATCCCGGTCCTACCGGTATGCCTTTTTTGCAATGGGAATCCAAAGCACATACCTAGAGTTATATAGTTCTGGGCCCCTAGTAAGAGCTGGAATGATCCCTAAGTTAAGGATCTTTCCTCAGCACAAGGGTCTTTGCTCCACCAGAGCGGAAAACAGAACACCGACAGGTCTGTACTTACTCCCCCGTAACCTGGGGGCTAGGGATGCGTACTCGAGCACTGCGCCGAGAAACAAGGCGGGCAAAGAAAGGTCGAACGAACCCCACTTCAAGGGAGGTAGTGTGCGGGTTGTCTGTGAGAAAAATCAAATTAACCCAAGAAATGAGTGATATCTCATGACCACCCCCAAGCTCCACTCTTGCCCCCCCTCCTCCCCGAACCAAGGCTAAAAGCACCATACAGTGCTGTGCCCGAGCACAAGAACAAGTAAATCTTTTGAAATCCACAACCCCCACTAGCCCTTTAATCTCGGGATCAAGGACAAGAAGCTCCCGAGAGGACTTGGCGTTTTCCTCACATAGTATCAGAACAGCCGTGAGGAAGTGTTGGATCTCATCGAGCGGCATTCGCAATCCTGTCAACTTGTCATACTAAGCCTATCCTGAGCCGACGGACTGATTTCCGCTGGTGATGTGATAGGTGGATTGCAAGAGATTTTTTCGGAATATTCCGGTGTCATACGGTGCGATATCCACCCTTAATTAAGGACCTGAGCATATCATTCTGATATCACGCTAGTCACGCAATCCCGTTACATCATCTAAGAGAAACAGACCACCGGGCACGGTATCAAAACTTCTCGGATGGATTGTTGGTATCCTAAGGTATCGGTGCCGTACTCGAGTAAGAACTCGGGTAGTTGGACCTTGCGCTGGGGCGTCCAAAACCCCCCCCTCCCCGGGATTAGGGGGCGAAGACACTGCAAAGACTGACTTGACCACCTCAGCTCCAAAAAAAGCAAAAAAGGGTGCCGGATCTTACTGGCAAAAGGGGACTCCAACGTCCCAGGATGAGGTTCAGCCACCCGAGTTGTGACGGCACAGTACCGGTATTACCCTTGCGATTTGCTATCCCCCCTTCAGTCCAGGGTAGGTTTGGTTTGCAAGTTGACAGAGTTGGGTATCCGGTGCCAGTCACCGAGATCCAACATATCCTGAAGGATGATCTTACAACCACGTCAGAAAAGCATTAACCCTCCTCGAGACCCTTTTTTTTTCTCTCTTTGTCTCAAATCTGGAGATTAGAGGCGTGCCCGAGATAGCGAATCGCAAGGGGTTTTACGGTACCGAAAAAACTCGTGAAATCCACTCCTCTGCGCCAGCCCTGTAATCTCTTGATTTCGAGACAAAAGCACCCCAAAGAGGGATTAGCGTTTTCCTGATATAGTGTGAGATCAGCCGTCATGGCTGTCGGATGTCATCAACTGGTTCGCAATTCCGTTGGCTTGTCAGACAAGACCTACGGTATCCTAGGCTAAGGGAGAAGGGGGCGGATTTCTCGAGTTTTTATTTATTCACAGCACTAAAGCGATTACTCCTGCAGTCGGGGCTTTCTTTAGCCAGTTCAGTCTGTTCTTGTCAGAGGGTAAACAAGTACTGTAGGGAAAAAATGATATTCTGTGATATTAGGGACTTGGCAAGTTCATGTCCTGGTCGTCAGATCTTAGAGATCTGGTTGGTCCGGGGCCTCATTTGCCTCATAGCTAAGAGGTAGAATACGAGTCGGCAGGCTTGGAGTGAAATAAATTTTTTTTTGCTGGGGCTTTCCCCCCTTTTTCGCCAAGCCTTTGTGTGGCGTGTAGGGTAATAGGTACGATACTCTAGGTGAGCAAAGCGAGGTCTATCGTACGTGCATACGGTACTCGTTGAGGGTGGTATGCCCCTTACTGGGAGGTATGGGGAAGGGACAGACAATGATATGGTAATGGTATGATAAGCTGATATAAGCTAAGGTAAAGTCAGGTGAGGTATCATAAGATATAAGTAAGGCAAGTTAAGCAAGGTGAAGTAAGGTAGAGCGGAGCGCAGGGGAGGTAGAAGGGGAGGGAGAAAAAGAAGAGGGGGAAAGGGAGGGAGTTTGAGTTGGTCATCGGTCGACCTGTCACTCGCCCATCGGAGCTCGACAACGCTCTCTACAGTCCCGCCCTCGCCTTTCTGCCCTACTCCCCTTTCACCCTGCGCCCCTACCAGTATCTGTCCCTCATCATGAGGTACCTGAACGTTGGAGCCCGAATTTAGTGTGGGTTCAGTGTGCACAAGCAGTCCGCTATCCAAAATTTTGATCCCCCCCTGTCTTCAGGTATGTATGTCTTGTGGGGGTACTTTACCCTGGCATACAGTAAGCTCTGGCTAACTTGGTCTACCAGAGACGAATTTGCTATCATCCCATAAAATTTCCTCAATCCGGACAAGCCACACTTGCCCAGTCTCTCCTTCCTCCTCCTCCTACGCTGCCAGGGTACAGTACTATACCCACCATACCTTCGATACTCACCCACACACAAACACTCACAGATAAAATGCCCTACAAAATTTTGATCCTCATATTTAGGCACTTTATGTCTACTGCCTGTACCGTATCATACTTAACTTACAGCCCGACCACATCAATATATCAGATGAGCTAATGATATTATATACGGTACCCCCAAAATCACCATACTGTACATTAAGCCACAACATTGGAGAATTCAACAAAATCCATACCGCACCAAAAACCCCCCCAAAAAAATTGTGAAAAAAATAATTAGAAATTAGGCTACTAGCACCCTAGCAGCAGTAGCAAGCTTTTTCACATGTCCATTTTGATCATCACCCACCCACCCACAAGAGCTGGTTGCTGGGCCAGGTTAATAAATATTATTATAGTTCGTCAGCCAATATTATAAATTCGCTAGCTAAAGTAGTTAACTTAATAAATGACAACCCACCAGGGGTGCCAACCAATCTATTCCAATCCGGGTATGTGGAATTTTTTTATGGGCGGTTTCGAATAGATGGGGGTAGGTGGGCACAATAACCTGTAGAGTACAGTACTCGTACTGCACAGAACCATACCGGTTGAATGAAAAAAATAAAAAAAATTCGGGGAATTTTTTTTAATTTTTTTTGAATCCTTTCTTGTCGGTTTAATCTGGGTTTTGTGTCCGGATGGGGGGGAGGGGTGTTATTGTAAGGGGCTATTGTTTTTATTATAATAATATAAATTTGAGTGTGGGGGTTTGATGCGCAGTGCTCCGATGTTTTTATTTTTATTTTTTTATTTATTCGATGGGGGTATATACTGTACGTCCTCCAGTGCAGCACAAGTAGCTGTAGACGGAGGGAGGGAGGCATGCAGATGATACAATGGCAGGAATTGTGCGGTAGAGATCGGGAGGGATGGAAGGGATATGAGGCTTACAGGTGCGGTTGCTAGGATGGGAGGTATCGTGGCATGGAAAACCGGACAGTTTTCTCCGATTGGCCAGTTCTTCCCTTCTGTGATTGATGAGCGAAACTTGTCGGAATGACGATTTAGTATCCTGCTCTCAACACTCTTTTACTTACTAGACCACTTGAGTACTGGTACCGGTATCGTACACTTTAAACTAATAATTCCAACGGCGAAGAAAGAAGAAGGAAAAAGAAATCAAAGAAATCAAATATTATTACCATTACCATTACTTCACCAAAGGACCCTTCCTTCCTTCCTTCCTTTTTTTTCTTCCTGCGCTACCCGCGCAGTTCCAGACCCAGCACAACCCATCCATCCATCCACCACCGCAAATCCCGCCGCCAAACAGCAAACCCGCAAGCACAACCCATGCAAGAGAATCCGTACCGAAGCAAGCACTTACGGAATTACCTAGTTATTACCTTCCGCACACGACTTTCAAACCCCACAAGCCCCCCCCCTCCCCACCAGTCACTGCTCCCCGCCCCCCTGTCTATCCCACAGCCATCGCACAACGCTGCGACTCAACCACCACCACGACCACCACCACCCACTAGCCCAGCCAAGGTGGGCGAATAACCAGGAACCTCGTATTCTCTCTTTCGTGCGTAGAAACACACGAGTGATACTCCGTGATATTCTGAACTAGTTCATGACGTATGATAGCTTTTGAAACGGGGGCCTTTCTTTTCTTTCTTTTCTTCTTTCATGGTTGTTGTCCCTTGCCTATGTACGCTTGTACCGGTATGCCATTCAACGTACTTCCTCCTCCTCACTCCGGAGCGTCGCCAGATCCGGCTCCGATGGGTTACCGTGTCCAATCCTTTACCCTATTTACTTTTCCTTATTTTTATTTATATTTATTTTTTTATGCCTTTTATGTCTTATTATTTTCCCCTCCCTACCCTCAGCAAAGTAAGCAAGCACGTGAATCCGATCAGTGATATCTCATTGGTTTGGTGGGCGATCGGTAGGGACATGTATCGTGGTATTATATATCTGCAAGGACTAGTATCATACACCTCCGCCTTGCAAAGTACTGTGCTGTCGTCTAGCACATTATCGGGGATTTTTGTTAAGGAAGCTTTCTTCTTCTTCACTTTACTTTTACTTTACTTTTTTTTACTTTTTTTTTTCCCCAACGGTTTTCGTCGGCGCACAGTTGCTGCCGTCTGGGGGGGGGGGTTCCCAATTTTATTTGGGCGCCACACAGGAATTTACGATACATGGAATCATGGCGCGTCACTCGGCATGTGAAAGATTGACAAGGGGTCTTTTATATGAGTGAGTGGGTGAGTGAATGAGTTATGGAGATGTAATTAATGGCGCCATAACCCATGGGTAAGGGGTACGGGATGCGCATGGGACAAGCCCTGTAGAATTTCACTTCTCAAACAAGTGCTAGAAAGTATTATAAGCAAAATTTATGATCAGCACCGGCAATATGATCCCATACAAAAGTAAGCTGCGGCGCCATTAAAACAACCTGGGCTTGAAAAAAAAAAAAAAAAGCGGAGGCTTGCCTCTACCCTCGGTACCGACTAACTAATTGCTACCCAGCGAACCGTGCACACACACTTACGGTACACACACACACACAAGGCTAAAATCTAACAATTAACCGTCATTTTCCCAAAACCTCAACCTCAACCAGGTACATGATCCCTGTCGAGGCATCAAGTTAATACCCTTGCTATATACCCAATATCATAACACCAGCAGCAGTGGCAAGCGAGCGAGAGCGTCAAATAGGTGGCTCGTGTAATACGGCACTGTACTTCTAGTACCGGTACTGCTGGTGAACCCTAGATCGGATATACTTACAGGAAAAGTTGGACGGAAGGATTGCAGGAGCTGGGGTGGATTTCCACCCCCTCGGCGGATGGGAAAGGATGTTTCAATGTGCACAGCAAGTAGTGACGCAGCATTGCACTGGGGGAGGGAGGGAGGGAGGGAGGGAGGGAACGGCTGTCATGAGCTGTGACCGGGGGGAGGGGGGGTAGAGGTGATATTCATTCAGGGTTTCTGCTAGGAGAGAAAGGGGAGGAAGCGTGGAGGTAGTGGGAGTAAACGACTTGCTCGTCACCGGTATGGGGGGAGGTCATGGCGCGGAGAATAAGGCATCTCTAGTATCACACCCTGCGGGCAGCACGAGTGAAATCAGGAAATCGAGAAATTTAATGCGAGGATGAAGGGGGTACAGTACTTACGTTTCCAAAACATTATTATGACCGCCGCTGGGCAGTGATTTGCAAAACGATAGCATCGGAACCCCTCCCTCCCTCCCCTTTCTTGCCGGCGTCGTCGTAGCTGTATGTATACATCGGGCGGATCCTCCTCCGCATATGTACTCGAGTACTCCTACCATCAAGGATTCCCCCTCATTCTTCAGAGCAATCCGGAACGCCTTACATTCAGGGTTCATATAATTCGGCCCGTTTGTTAATTGTGATGATTAGTTACACCGAGCGTCACCAGCGTTGTACCGACACCGGGGCTGCTGTAGAGAGAGTGTGAGAGAGAAAGGCAGGGAGGGAGATAGGGAAAGAAAGGGAATAAAGGAATGGATAAGGCCCGGGTGAGCACGTTGTTCTCTCTATCTCGATATCTCTCTTTTTTTTGCCTAATGTGGATGGACCCTTTGCGGCATTTTTATCCGGTGGTAGGAGTAGTTAGCATCATGAACCTTGCTATATTCCCTCCCTTCCTCCACCCTGAGCAGCGGATCTGTCCCATCTGACGTGCCGGGTTTACGGAAAAGGGCTTTGGCATACCGGTACTTCAGCACCTTATATATATGCAGTGCTCCTAGGACCACTTGGTTCTCGGGGGAAGGGGAAAAAAAGACGTGTGTAACGTAATGGCATATCACACCTAACCGATGGTTTCTCCCCCAGAAAGAGAAGAAGAGAGAAAACGAGAAGGAGAAAGAATAATGATAGACTAGTGGCATCATTACATGTTCTGGACGAAATATTGAAAATAGGGCTGCTTCTCTGGGCTTCACTGCTTAGCTGCTGAAAGGAAAACCCCGAATTGACCAAGATAGAAACATGATCCCTTTGGAGAATAGCCAGGGGAATTTGGACCGTATGAATATAAATATTTTTCTTCCATTAGGAACCAGAGTCCCTGAGATCCCTAAGAACACAAACCAAATTTTCAGCGCAGACTATAAATGGGATAGCCCCCTGGAACACGCTGAACTCAAAAAAAAAACAAAAAAAAAACAATCAAAATCCTTCAAACAACCCAAGCGGAACTCCAGAAAAGGTTTTATCTATGATACTATAAATTGAAAGCTTACTTTCAGGACCCTTCACTTTTACTCACCAAGCCGGTAAGAACTACCGATAGAGCCACAAAGTTGAAACTGGAGAAGAAGAAAAGAAGAAGAAAGAAGAAATAAACCCAAGCATTGACTAACCGAGGAATCAAAAAGTAAGTATCATAAGAGGTAAAAAAAACATTTATAGAAATAAGAATAAAATAAAATAAAATAAAATAAAACCCCTCCTAATCTATCCTTCAAACCTTTACAATCCCTTAACCAAAATCAAGGCAATCAATGCAAGGAAGCACAAGGATTTACTATTTATCTTACCTATAATGCCCGCCCGCCCCTTCCTTCCCAGTCAACTATGATACATAACACCGCACACTGGCCACAGATCCCAATTCGGTCCAATTAGATCCCTGGCTAGAAGCGGAAGAAAAGGAAAGAAGAGAAGGGGTGGAAAAGAAAAAAAAGGAAGGGTGAACGGGTTCAACCCCCGTTAATAATAATAATAATAATAATAATAATAATAATAATGATAATGATAATGATAATGATAAAAATACTGTTGCCTGTAATAATAACTAAAACTTAATAAAATTTCCGGGGCCGAGCACGTGTGAGATTTTGACAGGTCTCTGACAGGGGGTCGTTCTGTATTTGGTAACTTTCTTACTGTATATATGATGGAAACTATTGAAGGAGAAGAAAAAAAAGAAGAGTGTTGTTGTTGCTCCTTCCGGGTGATTCTGATTCTGCCAATAGTGGGTCCAAGAGCCTCCTCCTTCCCCCCCTTTAATAACTTATCATACTACTGTATGATATCAATCATACTCCTCTACCACCACGAGTTCATCCGCTCATCTCCTTTTTCTCCCCCCTCTCCCCCTCTCCCACTCTCCTTCCCTAACGAGGTAGCATTAGTTCGGTATCGTAACAGAGGAAAGAAAAGCACTGCACTGCAAACGCAAACGAAAGGAAGGGAAAAGTTAAAAAAAAGGAAAGAAAAGACTTATTATACGGTAGCCTATCCCATCTCGGTCGGAACAATCTTGTCTTGTAATTGCATCATAATATTGAATACACCAGCACAATTCCAAGCGCTCATTCCTCCAACCAGATAAAAAAAAGACCCCAATAGCACAGCACATATTATAACATACAGTAACTCGAGAACACAAGGAAGGAAGGAACCCTCCCTTATCGAAAGCCAGAAGAAAGAAAAAAAAAAGACAGAAACTCCCAAAATTCCCAAAATTTCAATCAATAAATCCTCATTACTTACACTACTCAACCTCCTCCCACACTTTCTATACAATTATGATATATAAAATAAAAAAACTATTATAAGTTATCCCCCTCACCAACCACCGCCACCCATTCTTGCTTATTTTATCTTTATTTTTATTATTATTATGATCATATAAATTACGTGACGTTGCTGTTTGCTGCTTGCTTGCTTCCTGCTAGGGAACCGTTTTTTTTGACACTTCTTGGCGTTTTCGGTAATCTTGCCAATGGGCTGTTGTCCGATTCCGATTTGGGTAAAGGTTCCTTTTTTTTTTTTTTTTTTTGTTGTTTTTTGTTTTTTGTTTTTTGGCAATCCCATCTCTCGTGCAGTACTGGCAACTGGTTCGTACTGGCTTTTGGGTTATATGATAGATCTATAATACTATAGTTATGATAATAAATTATTATCTATGGTATATGTATCTTGCCATGCAAATGGTTGATGAATAATAATAGGGTAGCTTTCCTTTTTTTAATTTTTTCCTATTCTCCTTGCATTGTGGTGGTTAATGTCCGCAGATCAGATTTTGTTTTTGATCCTTCCTTCCTTCCTTCCTTCCTTCCTTCCTTGACCTAAATTTTACGAAAAAAAAAACGGAAAAGGAAAGTGGTCAATCATCGGTCAGGTGACACAGGGTCTCGCCCATTCTCTCTCTCTCTCTCTGGAAATTCCGATCTTGTACTATATATGCCGTACTATGATAATGCAGGTGGTACCGTAGGCAGGTATAAAGTATCATAACCCCAAACACACAGGCCAAAAAAATAAAATCTGTATGGCAGATCACCCCCGTGCATCTGAGTAAAACAAACCCCCATACTACTAAATTCGGTAACCCAAATATTCCGGTACTTTTCTATCGGATACAATACTTCTAACAGTAAGATGCGTACTATACCGGTAGCTGACCGGCGGTATACGGTAATCTCCATTGGGATAACCAATTATTACAGTACCCGGTTCCGGATCGAGAATTTTTCCTGTATTGGCTGACGCAATGTAGGTAGGATTGTGGCGGGTGAAGGGGTGCATGTGTGAATCAGTACCGTACGGTACAAAAGCTGCTGGGCTGGTGGTACCCTCCTCCCCCGAAGACAAAGACAGAGAGGAGCAGATAGATAGATAAACAGACAAAAGGGGTTACACCTACCGATAGAACTGTAATCGTTCCCATGCCTTTCCGAAAGACAAACAACTTTCGAGCACCTGCAGTCGACAAGCAGGAGAATTATTATATTAGACGCATATTAGCCCTACAGAAGGTCCATACAGGCTAGGACGGCCCATGGGCAACGGAGTGGAGCGCGGTTGATAGGCCTTCTTCCCCTTCTAAAAATACTTCAAAGGCCTGCTTGCTACTAATTACCATGCATTTCTTACAGCTGTGAAAGGTTATGATCATTTGAAGTCATGTCAAAAAAGCTTGAAATAAATCCGGATTAATAGATAATGAAATGGCCCTTGCTCCTGGAAAGTTGACCAATTCGGTAAGGAAATGGACTCTAACGGATAAAACGTACGCTGCTAGCTTGGCGCAATAGTAAAACGGAGATATGGTGCAGAATCCAACGACGGGCTGCTGATCAAGACATGAAACATGGAGTAGATGAAAACAGGAACGAGAAAAGCAAAACCTCCCACCATCCGCATAGTGAAGAACATGACTGCACAATATCAGAGGGAGAAGTACGTAAAAGGGCGCCCCCGTGTGTCAACAACAGAGTGAGCTCCGATTCGTCGCCCCCGTTAAGTAAGAAATAAATAAAAAGAAAAAGAAAAACCAGACACACAGCCCTTCGCCGCAATTGCATGCTCCAATATGCACCCTGTATAAATAGTCAAGTATGAGGATATTGAGATAATATAATAAAGCAAACTAGAAGAAATGGATCCAAGTAAAAAGAGGTAAACATCGGCAGTGACACAAAACAATTAGAAACCCGATAACCCAATATTCGAAATCGTTTCTGATCTTGAGTGGAAAGCAAAAAAAAAAGAGGAAAAGGTGATTACAAGATGTATATGACCACTAGCATTCATGAGATAAGCCGTCTCGCCTTGTGCTCGGGTTTTATATCATGATTCTAAAATGAAGACGTTTGTTTCAAGCCGTGTCCTCATGGCTTAGTACTCGAAGAGAGCTTCCGAGGGTCTGTGGGCCAAGCTTCTCTTTGTTATTGGCCGTGGCTCATGCTCCCCATAGTGTGTGAAAGCTTCTGGTCCGGTTCTACGCGGCCAGTGCTTGTGATGCTGGGTAATCTGCGCCGACGAGCATTTATGAACCAGTTGCTCACCTAAGTTTTCCGTTAGACGCTGTGATCATGGTATTTAAAGTCTTCGTCGAACTCACTTGATTGATATTCAGGCCCGTCTGTTGCATTAGCATCTGCTTCTCATCCTCCGTAGGGTAAGGGTGGTGCAGGTGGTCGTTAAGCCACCCTCGGAGCAGGTCGGTGACGTGTTTGGGCAGATTTCCCCGCCGCCTCTTGCCTGGGCGTCCATGATCAAAGTGGTCCATTGCCATGTCAATTGGCTGACCCCCAGAGAATGGTGATCTACTATCCACCACCATCGACTGCCCTGACCCGAAATTTGCGCCCCCCTCTATCCGCTGCGATCGGTTGTGTGATGAATGGAAATAATGAGGCGGGGTATAAGCATGTGCTGGCGACGGAGCACGGTAAGAAGAGGAGGCCGCTGTCGGAGTCGAGGGGCCCCCAGCGTATCGCGGATGCCGATCCTGGGGCGACTGTTGGTACCGCATTTCAGTATCAATAGGCGAGTTACCATAAGTACCCTGATGTGAAGATTGAGCGTGGCTTTGAGAATGGGTAAACAATGAAGGTAGCGTTAAAGGAGCCTGTGAACGTTCCGAAGAGTCTATCTCGAATGAGGAACCCCGAGAGGATGCCAGCGATTTTACAGGTGGGAGGTAGGGGCTCTGTCTACTTTCAGTACCAAATGACGACGGTGCGGATGATGATATAATGCTTATTCGCCTCTGATCTACTGTTGAAGGTGGTAACGTGTAACTCGGCGCATCATAACGAGCTTCTGGGTCGCTCGACGTGGTAACTGCCCGACCACCTGTCAGAGGTACATTTGGAACAGGACAGGCCGGAGCAGCACTAGCTCTTCGCCATTGAGGTGATGAAAGAACGGGCATACTTGTAGAGGTCTCAGAAGCGGCACTCGATGGGCTTTGCGATATACGCCGGGTTGATCGAGATGACGGTGAATCTCGGTCAGCTATCCTGCGGGGCATTGAGCTCCAGGAACTAGAGGAGTGCATCTCCCCTGGATGATGAGAGTAAAATTCAGGTATAGCCTTATACGCAAGTTAGCTGTCAAGCATCAAACTATCAGGGCCAACATCACTGCACCTGATGTAACGGTGGAAGGGACTGCTCAGCCCCAGAAAGTGTTGACGATGCAGATGGCGCCATGGTTATAGTGGTAGCTATTGCTCTTTTGCACCCACGATCCTGTGGATAAGCGTCCATGCAGCCAACAGACAACGGAAACGCCAAAGTCTTAATATATGTAAAAAAAAATCCCGTCGAAGTTGTGAATAATCCAGCAGCTTCTTTTATTTGTTATATTTGTGTTGTTTATTTGTTCCTTCTATTGAGCAAAACAGCGTTAGTGGAAAAATTCGGTGTTATGTCAAATGCGCTTTAACGTGGGAGAATTTGGTAGCGACTCTCTTGTCATAAGAGAGATAACTTTAACGATAGGTATCGGCCACATGACCGCCAACAACTCTAAACCCTTATTCTTGGACGATCACAGCCAGAGTGAAAACCAGCCTCCTAAGACTGGGACATGCAGAATATCGACTTCTTGCTGCTAAACAGGAGTGGAGATCCCTTCAAAGAGAATGAAAAGAGCCATCTATGCCTGACGGGAGGCGGGGCACCGTGAAACCAAACATTCACAATGATGAAACAATCTTAGGCGGGGGCTCAAGGATAGAACAGATCTCTCCAAAGGAAAAAATAGGAATTGTGGACAGTCGAAGGGGGCGAGAGGGTAGGGGAGCAACGGAGGTAGCAGAGCATGAGGGAAATTGGAGGTAGAGGGGAAGAGATAAAAGTAAAAAATGGCTGACACCCACCAAGACGAACTTGCTGAGAGGTTGAATTATAGTATAGGGCGGTATCCTTTATACCGAAGACGCAACAAAGAAAAAGAACGACGTAATTGTCAAAGGGAGAGAGGGGAGGAGGGAAATGGAGGGAGAAAGGGCCGCGTATAGAAGATTTAGGTTGAACAAAATTTGGTTGCAATAGCCAGCATACCTTACGGAGATTTGTTGACTCCGAACTCTGTATGGTGGGGGGGGGGGTCGGGCTTTGGCGGTTGTTCACTTTTTAAAATAAGAGGTGTTCGTCAGAGAAGAGGTGGGGGATTCCAAGAACCCGCGATACCGACGATCCCGCAAATCTGCCAGGAGGCGGAGGTACAGGTATTCCCAGCAGGCTGAATCTGACCAGGGGCAGGCTAAGAGATGCTCCAGGCACGGTGGCGACAGCGACAAGCTCGAAATCAAGTACTCCGTACCTGAAAGACGAGGTGTGAAGGAAAGATGGAAAAAGGAAATAAAGAGAAAAAGCACCAACGAATTGCGATGTCAAGACCGCACTCGGGCCACACACCACACACCGCACACACACAAGCTCTCACACACAAAGGGTCGCTCGGTTCGTGAAGGGCAGAGAAGGCGGGATCAGCAGCAGCAAAGAATCAGCGGCCAGAAGCAGCCTGCAATACGAGTATGTAGTAGTAGGGGGAGGTAATAGCTAACAGCGGTAAGAACAGCAGCAGCAGCAGCAGCAGCAAGGTAGTAAGCAAGCGCAGCTAGCACGCAACAAGTGCGAGGGGCAGTTAAAGAGGTAATAAAGGCCAAGTAGGCAACAGAACCAGAAATGATGATAATGACGATGCCAACGAGACTAAGTAATCACAATCACGATTTTTGACTTTGTCAAGCGCAGCAAGAGCAGTTGTAGCAGAGCAGGGGGGGTATGTAGGTAAAGAGGTGTGTGAACAAAACCCCACTAGAAACAATAAAATAAAGGTGAAAACAATAAAAATAAAAATAAAATAGAGCGAGAGAGAGAAGAGAAGTGAGAAAGAGAGGGAGAGAGGGAGAGAGAGAGAGAGAGAGAGCAAGTAAATGAAAGAGGAAGGGAATATCTGGAGAGGTGTAAACATGGGAAAGACTAGAAGAGGAAGCAGAATAAGAACCAAAACCACCGCTGCTGGGAATTTCTATCAATTCGGACAGGGTAGGGCAGGCGTCAGTAGCGCAGAACAGCTGTACGGTTTACCGCTATCCCTCGATGCCCAACCAGGGCACACTTCAAAGTTCCAGCCAGCGGCCACAACCCAGACAACCTTGCGTGGAACCGATGTCGATCGACACACGCACCTGGGCCTGTCAAGTCTATCGCTTGTCTTGCCTCGGGCTACTCGGCGGATAGGTGAAGTGCGGTGGTGCTGTAACTTTGTAACCTTTTTCCATTTTTTACCCTGCTTGAATTCAGCTGCCGAGAATCTTGACCCTGTAACTTAGACTTACGCCATATAGGGTACCGTATGGCATGGCAAGTAGGGAGAAAGAACCCTGAGAGGTCTGTGTATGTAAGGAGAAGAATGAGGAGGAGCGTCAATTCTACTCGCAGTAAACCATACTCCACTGTTACTATTCTACTGTGTATTGTACACTGCACGGATATGTCAACAATAGAGGCAGAGCCTGCCTGACGCAGAGGGTGGGATGTTCAATCGTGCAGTCGGTGAATCGTCCCACAAGAGCTTCCTTCTACCCTGCCTTCTCTGCACGGCAAAAGAAAAAAAAGATACAGATCACAGAACCCCACACACACACCCAAATGCAGAGCAAGATTGAAAAAGTAAAAAAAAGTAAAATAAGAAAAGAAAGCAAGAGAGAGAGAGAAATAGAGAGACAGAAAAGGAATGGTGTGAAAAGAGGAAGAAAAGGAAATCCTTCCAAAAGTAGTGCATAAAGGAGAAGAAAAGAGAGAAAAAGGCAAGAATGACACAAGGAATGCGAGACAGGAAAGTTAAATATGAGAATGCCCTAGGCACATATAGGGTATCCTTGAGAATGACTTGTAACAGTGTCTACCTAATAAAATCCCCACGAGGTTCGTCAAAAGTATGGTATTCGAATCGAATAATTCCCCTTCTACACTCCTCACCGCCCCCCAGAACAACAGGGGAGAAAGGTATCAGCAATTCAAGCAGAGCAAAGTAAAACTATGGAAAAACTATAATATTGCAACTGCGTTCCCCATCCGTGTCGGCTGCGTGCTCCTGCTGCTTCTGCGCTGCTCTTTTTCCATCCTCATCCCGGCTCCTAACCCAGTGAGCGAAGCCTTCTCGGTCATACCACAGACGCAACTCCCTTCTTCCCACCCTTTGGTATGGCCATCACGAATACGGCCATCTAACTCACATGAAACGTGCTGGGACTGGTAGCTGGATTCCGCCACAACCACCCCTACCCCCCCACAACAACCAAAAACAGTTGATCGGCTTTCCTTAGGATTGATGTGATTCCCGTATATGATCGTCGACCCAACACCGTGATGGTTGTAAGAAATAAAAAAAGACGAGCGTAACAGTGCAACCATTGCTGTACCGTACTTGTAACTCCGGCGCCATCTGGGACATGGAACATGGGTCGGAAGGGAAAAAAATGACCCGGGGTGAAGGGAGGGGGGAGGAAGAGGAGGGGGGAAGAAAACAAAAACGGACACTGAAATAGCGAAAAGGGAGTCTGGAGAAGAAAAGAGAATGAGGAAGAGCAGGAAGAAGAAAAAAAAAATACTTGACAGGTCGGCGATTTTGAGGCGGAGAGCGGGCATCGGCGTTCCTCACTTCCCCAGTGAGAAGTACCTTTTTTCTTTTTCTTTTTCGCAAGTACGAGTACCTGTACTAGTACTGTACAAGTTGCGAGTGCAGAATCGGACATCCTCAGCCATACTAGTGACAACATCTGCGTCATGGACTACCCCCTTCCAATCACTTCTGGGACTCAGCTCTAGCCCATGAGTACCGTACAATACGCATCGTATTATACTTCATTTAGGTTCCCAATAATCTCAGGATTCGAATATCCGAATACCGTACAGCCCCTCCAAATAGGAAGAAGTGAACTCACTCTTTTACCCATATGCTCCTTCCTTCCCCCCCCAACCATTCTCCCTTGCTCATGTCTTGCAAGGGGGTGAATTGGTTAGAGAACAGGAAGGGTGGAAGAATATAGCGCGCTTTCCCCATCCGCAGGTTATTGCCGACAGGGACTTTTGCTACTGTACGATAAGCTTGTCTGGTAATTTGACTAGTTTTTTTTTCGAACATGAGCCACGTGTGGAACAGGAAGAAGACCGTATTGATTTTTGGCCTCCACTCACACCTCCAAGATTTGACATGGCATCAGGTCCAAAAACTAGCAGGGGGGAGGCTCCTCTATTCGACAACCACGCACATAACCGGGCAACAGGGCCTGGGGGGGTAAGGATAGCCTGGGTCGGTGGGTTGGGGGACCAGATGATGCCGGCTCAGGGAGGGCAGCGAACCGAAAGAAATCCGACAGGGGTTGAGAGGCGGGACAGGGATATATCGACATGGTTGGCACTGGCAATCTTCCAAATCACCCTGCCAGGGCACCCCATCCATTACCGAGAGAAAGCTGAGGTCGATCGATTTATGGACAGGTACTGTGGTGTGCCTGCGCAGGTGATTTTTCGTGCTTGCTGATGAACGGGGTCCAAAAAAAATAAAAAATAACTTTTCACGCCAACCCTACTGAAATTTCCTGCCCGTCAAAGTGACCAGATAACCGATGCACAGCTTCCATTCGGCATACCTCAGGTGGATTATCCCGAGCTCGAGGCAAAAAAAAAAGGAAGCAAAAAATATGCAGACTGAATAGACAGACTGTCGCGACCCTCTGGGCCAAATGAGGGTCGTCATGCAGGCGAAAGTCATAAGAGTCTCAGGCGCCTTTGTCAGGGCTTCGATTGTCATGATCCCTGTAATACTAAGTGTCAGTCAGGTCCATGGGTTCGCAGAGAGAGAATCCGAGGGAGACGAACTCGACTTCCTTCCCCCGCCTGTCTATGGCCGCACACACGAACTATCGTTTGATTGTCTACTGGTAAAAGGACAAGTGCTGCAGGCCAGGGTTGGTTGTCCTTCGCTGCTGTTAACCGCATTTGACATCCATCAGATTCTGGCATCCTGGTATGATCGATAAACATTTAGCTGCACAAGTGTCTGGTATGAAGTGCCTGGATATCTGAGCATGGCGATCAGATGCGCACAGGTAATTTGCCGCACAAACCTTTTGACCTGACCCCCGTGTTCGGGAACAGTAGTACTTCATACCCGATACCCCCAAACCCTCAGCCGACTTTCTGCTCGGGATCTGTTGACCCTAATAATAGCCTCTACCCCCCTTTGAGCTTTCGCAGTATTATGTACTAGGGTATGGACGTGGGTAATCGGACAGCCAGGGATTCCAGAGGCCTGAACTTACAGCCTTCGTAGACAATAAGTGAATGAATTTGGCGTCGGAATTGCTCAAACGAGCAAGAAGCTTTGACACCTCGAATCCCAAGTTGTCCGATCACCCACGTCCATACCCGAGTACAGGAAGAAATGTTTGTTTTTTTATCTTTGAAAAATCTTATGACTCCGGCATGAGACCTTTTCTCCACCGCTGGCTAACCGACACACTTGTTCCCTTTAGCTGCTGATGCTGCAGACAGATATCCGATGTGTTGTCAGCTGGTGGACGTCACAAAAATTACTAGTACTCGGGTATACGACACTTGTAGCGGGGCATCAGATGGAGATGGGTATTTACCTATGTGCCGGAATATGAGGGACGTGCATAACAGCAGCAGCAGTGCTCTGCGCCTTCGGTAGGTGTATCGCTACCAGATCTCTGTGGTAGATGTACGATAAGTGTACTCCACGGTGCGCGCATCACGGGGCGACCTTATCTTCTGTTTAGTTAACTAACTACTTGGGGGCAAATCAATGATTGGGACGGTGTGACAAACAAAAGGCGTGGTTGCAACATAGATATCGATATCACCCGTCCCAACCTCTAATTTGTGCCCAGGTATCTTCGCAGTATTAAAGTCTTTAGTATTCCCCGCCTCATAGTCAAAGAGGCTCAAGGGTTTGCCATTCATGGATCGTGAGGGGGGTTGAAACTTCCTAACTACCGGTACCTCGGTGCGGCGGTGAAATGGTCAAGCGGACTCTTGTCCTAGTGATACCACGGGTACTAATTCATGCGTGTTGGCACTTGATAGATGGAATGAAAAAGAAAAAAAGAGCGAGAAAGAAAGAAAGAGAAAGGGACGTATGTACCAAATACCAGGGAACCCTACACCGGAACTAACCCGCGGTCAATGTGATTGGCAGCGGGAGTGCCATCGTAAGCGGGCGCTGCCCTGACGGCGACACCTGCCGAATAAGCCGCAATTTTTGCTTTTCCCTCCCTGAGCCCTACATCAGAGGCGCCATGTCATGAAAGGCAAGCATAGGTCGCCGTAGGGGTTTTTTCCCCATTGCCCTCTAGGGCTTCGGAGGAGGTACTCCGACTTCTTAGAGCAAAGCGTAAGTCAGACCGGTTGAGCTCCTAAGGCTCTCTTATTTGTAAATCTTATTAATATATTGTCGATAGGGGCCCTCGGTTTGGTTGAGTTCCGGAATTCCTACGGTAGTCGTTTGGGGGTTGGCTAAAATTCTCGGGGTATCCGCTGGGCAAAAGAATCGCGGTTGACGGATTTGCTTGCTTGCTTCTCCTAAGCTAATCTCCGAAAAATCCTTCTCGTCAATTGGGGATGATTTAGCGAGAATGATAGAACACTCGTGTGGTATCTGGCACAAAGTATCTGAAAATGAGACAAGGTTTTTTTTCTCCCTGGTGGGGTGGTTGTGTAACAATAGCCCTATTTTCGGATGCTCATTGCTAATACAAGTAGTTCACAACCACCCAAGTTATGAAACCTGTCACACGGTCACATCTGGACTCTGACGTTCGTCAACTGATACTGATTGAAACTTCCTGTTGTGCGTCGTTCTCTTGAAACTTTCCTGGATGCTAAATGAATCAACCCAACCGTTAGACTATATGTCGATTCCCGTCAAGCCCAGGTTAGAACTGCCTTTTACCATATGGCTGGGGGATGACGGTTCAGATATGATCCTATGCTGTCTGCACCCTCAAAACCTCCACACACCGTACAAATCTGCTCTTATGGTGCGGTGCGTTGGCCTCCTGCTGACATGATAGCTGGATCTTGAAGTCTCAATGAGGAAGCATTGGCTACCTGTCAATACTGGGTATGGGGCAAAGCTCTTTTTTTGTTGGATAGTAGACCAAGTTAGACACACACCTCTCATATTATTTGGCCCCTCGAGTCATACCGGTAATTAACAGCCATGTTATTAGTGGAGTGGAGTCCCAGTGCTTTTGTATGGGGAAACAGCAGCGGCTATGCACAGTATACGCAGACAGTGTGACCGCCACTCGTATTATTTACCCAGTGCCTCCACCATTCGGCCTTTTATATCCCCCTTAAGAATGTCGAGTTTTCATGCAGAGCCAGAATCGTTTGGCTTACACGACCTAGGTGGCTCGGGTTTGCAGAATGTAGTAAACCGGCGTTCAGGTCTTCAACATGAGGGTAGCATCACTACTGAGCCCCCAGCAAGAGAAGACTAATCTCTCTCACCCTGTTGCTGCTCCGCTCAGAAGAATCTCTGGGTTTTTATTCATCTTTGCTTTTTATCTTCCGTTCTCGTTCCAACTCGAAGTATCCCCAAATGCCAAACTCTCTTAAGACAAAGTTCAAATATAGTAAATGTTTTCATCTCTGATCGTACTCGGAGCAGGGGAGAAGTATCCAGAAACAGGGGCGGTGAATCATTATGGGGGCTCAGAAGCGCACAGATTTTTTGCCATATATTTTGCGAATCCCTGTTTTCGGGTATATATTGCCTGTTACGAGCTCCAGAAAATCATAATGTCACCCGGTACAGTAAGTTGTGGGTTGACCTTTGGTTACCGACAGTCGGCATGGAGACAATGCAGTGCGCACTATTTCTGGTATCTGGTGTTGGACAGGTCCCGATGAGACAAATGTGGTTTTTACTTTTCCCACATCCATGATCGATGATGTCGGTAGGTGCATGTAATTGATTCCAGTTAAACATGAACTGTGGTATGATTAAAAGGACGTATGTGTCCGATTTTCCTCCGGTATGTGAGCGGGAAGGCAGGTCGCCGATAATGTAATGCTTGATTAGAGATCCTGGTTCCCTGCACGAAGCTACCTCTACTGTACTGTAGTAACCTCGGTGGTGTGTTCCATTCCCTTTTTTCTAACTGGACGTGGTAAACGACTAAGCTACTCGTAGTGGCCGGTGTTAGACGGCCTACTTGGCGGCAGTTCAGTGAATCGCCTGCTCCCGTCCGAAATTTATACTACTTCCATGGCATCGCAATAAGTCTCATTCAGTCGCGGCCTAAATGCCACTCTGTTGCGGAAAGTGCTGGACCCTTCACCGCCGTAATATGCAATAGGCTCCACAAATTGATGCACTGAAGACCTCCATAATCTTGGAACGTGAGGGCTCTTATTCAACTAGAACCTGAGGCAGATCTGGAAGGAAGGGACGCATGCGGAGGGAGGTGGTGACTAAGTATGTGTACTAATCTCAGAATGAGATCTAATCTGATATAAAATATCCGATCTCAGAGTACCATCGGATTAGATCCATGATGGTGCACGCCGTGCTGTGTATTTCTCATCACGAATAGAATATCAAGCTAGGGCTTCCAAATATCTCTTGGTTCGTTTTCGCACCCACCCTTTGATTCCGAAATATTGAGAAAAGAGATCAGGTTCAACCGGGTAATGTGTTGATCAGACACTAATCGAGTAAAGCACCTACGCAAAAGACTGGGTTAAAACGGCGGATAAGCGAAGATAACACAACTGTGCAACGAAGAAGCCCTGTGAAACTTTCACAAGAACAGCAACCATGGCACCCAAGACATGACACAAAGAGCTTAATCAAGTGGAGAAAGGCATGATTATTGCCTTTTTGGAAAATTGTCAAAAGATTTCTACTGTCAGCCAGATAGTTGACTGTTCATGGTGAACAGTTAGAAATTGCTTTGCTTACTGTTTAAAGCAGGGTTTAATATACAACCTTCCCTGCTCAGGCTAGCCAACCCTGCTCTCTCTGAGAGTTAAGTAATCATTAGTAAGAGGGGTAAGGGTTCGGAGAAACTGGGATAGGAAAAATCATAGCAGATTTTAGCTCAAAATGTTTCAGTATCACAAATTGTGACAAAGCAAGGGTAAAGTTTTAAATGACTAATGATTACCGTAAATTCTGGGTAAACTGGACCCACCACTATAACCTGTATGGTAGTTACTATCCCTAGAAAAGCGAATTCACTACAGAGTTTGTCTTTAAGAGGAATAGTAGCTACTTTAAGAAGTATGGCGGTGGGTTAAGTTTACCCACAATTTATGTTATTAGCTTTAGGTATGTTATATTTTACCCTATGAGATCACTTGACTTATAGTTTTCACATGATGTGCACTTGCATTTCATTATTATATTATGATTCATTAGCAAAAGAAATTCCACCTTATATATTACATACATATCTCCCTGTATGTTCTGGTAATACCCTCTCTTCCTATCTCTCCTATCGCTCATACATTCATACTATTTTGTCAAAACCTATAAGGTCGTCGGGAGGCTTAATTGCTACCTCTGCAGTCCTCAATCCTTTGCTTTTTTCTGTTGCCCTATGTTTTCTTGGCTAGGGATTACTTCTGGCATAATGGACCCCTGTTTTGTTTTATTTTTCCACTTGGACCTATTTGGCTGTTGTACAGCCCGTTTGCTCTTGTGTACGTCTGGAATAACTCTGCCCAATCTTGGGCTCATGTTACTCTTGCCAAATTCTCTGTTCCATAATTTCTCTGTTATGGACTCTGTCCCCCTGGACCCTCCCTCGTGTACTTTCTTAAGCTCAAAACCTGACCTGGTACCATTACTATCTACTTTTCAAGTATTCATATAAGTGTATCAAATTCTTTTTCACCATGCTTATTGCAATCCCTTGTATCTATTTCAGACTTCCTATTATCCTTTTCTAACCTTTCAAAATTCACTTAACTGTTTCTTATTTGTCATATTCCCTTGACCTGTTGACTTTAGGTACTTTTAGCATCTCTATCGTATCTGTCACAAATCGTGATGAAGCAAGGCAGATTTCACGTGACTAATAGTTATTAGTCATAAGGTATGTTTATGTTTTACGCTATGCAGTCAGTTGACTCATAGTTCTCACATGACTCGCAGTTGCGTGTCATTGTTATGTTATGATTGGTTGATGTTTCTATAACTCACGATTGTGAATCATAATGATGTAATGACTTTCGCGTGTGACTCACATTATGAGCCACAAGTTCCACGCAGGTGGCGCACTTTGCGCACCTGATATGTTTTATGTTTGATGATTGGTTTTCGGCATATTGCGCAGTGACTCATAGGAGTCATCTGATGGATTTCGGGCATGACTCATTATGAGTCATAAGGCCGCATGACTCGAGTTATGAGTCACCAGGGTTAGGGTTGTTGGCGTGAAGAGTCTATATAAGGAGGAGACTCGGTCACAGTAGTTAGCCACGAACCTTCTCCCCTACACCTCCGGCGATTGAAATCTCAACACCATGGGAAATCATTACGGACGGTTCACTCTCCCCTTCTTTGATGGCCTAGTTGCCTAGAAGGGTGAAGCTACTCCCTCCGCCTCTGCCCTCTGATTCCCTCCTGATGGCATTGTCTACGGGCAGTCTTTGTCTAGGGGTTTCACGGTTACTCTCCCCTCCTTTCTCCGCACTGTGTTTTGCTGCCCTCGCTTAACACTTTGCACGGTCGGCAACCCCCTCACCTCGTCAACGGGTCGGTCGCAGTCTCGGGCTATCGGTGAAGTAGTGGCCCCGGTGGCTCTGCTCTCTGGTATTGCACTATCTCCTGAGAGTCCTGTCCGGTATGGTCGGCATCGTTGAAAAATCATGATCTTGCTTCGGTCGCCTTCCCTCGTACTTCTCGGTTTGGGTCTACCCCTCCTTTCTCCGCTCCTACGGTTTCGTCGGCTCGCACCCTACTGCCTTCTCTTCTTGGCTGGCACCCTACTGCCCACACCGCCTGGCCTCTGTTCCCTCATGATGATCTCGAGTTGGGATCTGGCATGGCTGCGTGTGTGCTGGTGAACTTCTCTTGTTTCTAGGGGTATCATGCTGCTGCCTCTGTCCCTCGGGGGACATGCACCTCCCCCGGTCCAGTTTCCAGGTGGGCCTACGGTCTTTACCCTGTCCTGCCACACACTTCCTATGTGTTGGTTTGGATTCGGATCTCCCTCTGGGGGTTCGCTTGCCCCTTCGGCCGGGCTTTACACCCCGGGTGCTACCACCCCTTGTGTGTGCTGTTGAGGCCATGACTTTGTCCTGCTGGCTCCTTGATCCCTTCCCTGATTCGTCAGAATGGGGTCTACTGTGGGCTAAGGGTGGGTTGTCTACGGTTCTTGGGTTTTGGTGTTTCCTTTCTAGATGGGCTTGAGGTTTCCTTACTTTTCATCGGATGTTCACTGTCGGGTTGGGGTTTTTTCTTATGGGCTGCACGTCTGCGGAGGTTTTTGGTTCGTTGTATTCAGGCCTGTATTTTCTCTTGTAGTTTTCTACCCATAGCACCGGATAGTTCGTTAGTCCCAACGGTATCGGGCAGGGTCAGAGGGTTTTTAGCAAGGGGGATGAGGGATGGACTGTTGCCGGAGGTTGTTTGGCTCCATACCGTAGGGTGAACGGTCCTTTTGTACCTAGTTAGCTTTTTAGCTTGACAAACAACATTTAAAATGATATAAAAAAAAAAAAAAAAAAAAGAGAAAAAAAAAAGGTCACAGTAGTTAGCATCCTCCATCTCCACTACACCTCCGGCGATTGAAATCTCAACACCACGAGAAATCATTGTCACTTCCGTCCACCTCCCTCTCCTCAGACACGCCACATTGCCTCTGTCTGGGTGAAGCCATCTCCCCTCCCACTTCCTGTCCCTTCTGATGGTCAGGCCTGGCAAGCTTGTTCCTAGGGGTTGGTTGAGTTCGCCTTCACCCCCTCTTCTCCGGGCTCGCTTAGGCAGCCCCCCACGGTCGGCAACCCCTCACCCGTCAACGGTCGGTTATTAGTCTCGGTCGATTGACAAAGTAGCTGTCCCTGGTAGCACTGCTCTCTGGTATTGCACTATCTCCTTTGTGCTCTGCTGGTACGGTCGGACTTTTCGAAACCTTGTGATACCGTTTCCGTCGGCCTTCCTCGCACTTCTCGTGTCGGCTAGCCCTCCCCCTCCCCGACGTTTGGATCGGCTGGCACCCCACTGCTTGTGGCTCTACACCCGCCCTCAGACCTCTGCTCCCTTCTGATGTCCTCGGACTAGGGGCGCATGTTTAAACCTTCTCTCCGGGTCCTGTTTCCCGAAATAGCCGACCGGATCTTCCTCCGACTGCCACGAGCCTTCCTTCTTTTGGCGGCATCCTCTTGAACTCGATCGCCCTTCCTGAGCCTCGGCTGGCGGGGCTATAGGCCCCCGGGAGTCACCTCCCCTTTGTGTGTCCCCGAGACCCATCATTCAGGAGTCCCTATTCCTTCGGGCGCTGGGCCCGGTGGGGTTTTACTACGGTTTAGCTTATAGGTTGTTTGATTTGGGGGAGTGGGCTTGCTTTTCTTTGTTGGTTGTGTTTACTGTCAGTTGGGGATGTTTTTCTTTTAGGCTAGGCTTTCGCGGGGGTTCTTGTTTCGTGGCTTTCAGGCCCGTGGTCTCATCTCCTTGTAGTGTCTACCCATAGTACCGGGCGGGGGATTCTTTCTTTGTCGGGCAGGGTCAGAGGGTTTTAGCTTGGGGATAGCGGGAAGGACTGTAGTTGGAGGTTTTGGTCCACATGGCTTACGTTCCAGCCGAGGACCCTTGTACCTAACACCGTGGGATGAGCACAGTTGTGCATTTTGCCCCGATAGAAACAATAAATAAGTGAGATTAAAAAAAGAAAAAAAAAGAAAAAAAGAAAAAAAAACGGTCACAGTAGTTAGCTGTACAATCTCTGGTCCCAGCGCAGCAGCGTTAGGACCGTCCTCCCTGATTTTTCTTTTCCTGATGATGCTTTTCCCCTCTTGGTTGTTGGTGATTTCAACATCCACCATCCCTTAGCTGATCCACTGAGGGCCTACTCTTGCAAGGACCTGGCAGCTTCTTTTCCTCATTTTTCCAGGGTGGCTGACCTGGGCTTTGAACTTCTCAACCTGCCTGGGGTGTTTACTCGCTTCCCCTGGGACATTGCTACCCGCCCCTCTGTGATTGATCTTTCGTTTGCATCACCACTTTTGTTTCCTTTCTTTCGCTCTTGGGATACTTCCCTTCCTTCCACTGGCTCAGACGACGTTCCTATTACTCTTACTTTTGCCCACCCGATTTCTTCCGCTCCTCCTCCAGTTCCCAATTGGTCCCTCACCGACTGGGACTCTCTCTCCCCTGCCTTAAGTGAACTGCTCATTCCTCCTCCTCCTTCTCTCCCGACGAAAGCCTCCTTAGAAGTCTGGTTCGATACGCAACTCGCCCGCGTCACTACCCTCCTTTCCTCTCACACACTACTCAAGAGACCCTCCCACAGATCCAAGCCATGTGGTCTCCCATTCTCTCGGTCCTTCGGCGTGAGTTTCACTCTGCCTCCTGCCGCTCTCGTTCCTCCGCCTCCCCATCCGACAAGGCTGCTGCCCGCCTTTCCAAGCAGGGCTACTTCAAAGTTATTAAAGCGGCAAAGAAAGCCCACTGGAAGTCCCTCCTCACCTCAGCTACCCCCCACTCGATCTGGGCTGTGAAAAAGATCGCAGCCGGCTCTCCCGCTCCTCGCTTCCCCAATCTTCCGGATGCTTCGTCTTCCAGGGAAATGAACCAGGCCCTTCTCGACCACTGTTTTCCACCCCACCCCTGCGCTCCCCTCCCTTCAATCCTCCTCCCCTTCGGTGACTGTCCTGAGCTCACCAAAGAGGATGTCTCCCTGTCCCTCCTCAAGTGTTCGCCCTTCTCGGCCCCTGGACCTGATAGTATCCTCTATTCGGTTTGGAAATCGGTTCACCGCGTCTCCCCGGGCGTTCTGGTGTCCCTCCTCACTCCCCTCCTATGTTTCGGCCACCACCCCTCCTCCCTGAAGAAAGTGAACGGGGTTGTCCTCGACAAACCTGGCAAGCAGTCCTACGACTCTCCCGCTTCCTTCAGGATTATTGTCCTTCTCCAGACTGTCTCCAAGATCTTGGAGAGGATAGTCGCCTCCCGCCTCGCCCCCATCACCAGATACACCGGCCTACTTCACCGCAACCAATGCGGGTCACTCCCCTCTCTATCCTCGTTTGATGCCTGTGCGGCTCTCACGGATACGGTATGTACCCTTCAACGCCCAGGTCGCAAAGTCTCCTCTCTCTTCCATGATATTAAAGGCGGTTTCGACAATGTCGACACCAAGATCCTCTGCTCCGATCTCCGTCACAAAGGGGTCAACCACTACCTGGTTGCCTGGGTCAGGTCCTTCCTGTCCGATCGCTCCTGCCGTTTGCTTTTCTAGGGTTCGCCCCGTGTTTTTTCCCCGTCTCGGTTGGTACCCCTCAGGGCTCTCCAGTCTCTCCCCTGCTGTTCGTTATCTACATTTCACCCCTCCACATCCCGGTTCAAAAGGGTCTAGTCCTCTCCTACATGGATGACTTCTCTGTCACTACATCCTCCCCCTCCTATCGCTCTAACTCCAGGATCCTACAGGGCGTTTTTGGAGGTTTAAGGGCAATTGCCCACGCAAGGCATGTTGACTTCTCGGTTCCCAAAACGGAGCTCATACACTGGCGAACCCCCGGGCAGAGGGACCCTCCATCCACCAGCAGGCCTCCTCCGGTAGCCCTTGATGGCCAACTCTTCCACCCCTCCCCTAAGCTCAGATGGCTCGGTTACTGGTTTGTCCCCAACCTCGCCTCTTCCGCCCACTTTTCCCGCCGACTCGCCCTTTCCCAGGCAGCCTTCGCTGCGGTTAGGCGCCTCTCCTCCTATGGATTGGGGGTCTCCCCCCACCTCTGTCACCGCCTCGCTTTCTCCCTCCTCTTTCTGATCCTCACCTATGGTGCGGACCTTTTCGTTCCCTCCAAAGACCTCCTCTCCAAGATGGAGGTTCACTGGAGACAGGTCCAGCGCTGGGTTTCTAACTGTTTCCTGGCCACGCCCACCCCGATCCTTTCCGCCGAGGCATGCTTGCCTCCCCTGTCTGTCCTGCTTCCCCACAAGAGATGAATGGCCGCTCTTCGGCTAGTGTGCTCCCCCCCTCAGATTAACCCTGCATCCGCCCGCCTGTGCAGGTCTTTTCCCTCCCTCCTCAAATTTCGCGCTCCTGACTCCCATCGCTTCCTTTGTACGCGATTGGACCCCAACGTTATGCCACTCAACTGGAAAACCTCGCGCCCCTCCCCGCCAACAAGGACCCACCTCCCTGTGGATGCCATGGCTCATCTCACCCTCCCCCTCCTTGGGAACCTCACGTTCGCCCCTCTTATAAACTCCTCACTCCTCCCGGACCTCCCTCCTCTCCCTCCCGACAACGTCATGAAAGCCGCTTACTCCTCGCTTAAAGCAAAGGCCCGTCTTCTCATGCTCAAGGCCTGGCGCCTGGAACATCCTCCTCCGCGGTATTATTCTTTCCAACTCTCGCTCGCTCCTCACCCGTTTATGGGGCTAGGGAAGTTCATGTCTGGCCGCATTGATCAGATAAGGGCCCAGAAGAGTTACCTTGCCGCCCACCCCTCCTGGTCGTCTCCTGACGCCTCCCGCCTCTGTCCTCTCTATGGCGAAGAACAAGAAACTTTCAGCCACGCCGTAATATGCTGCCCAGCAAAAGCTGCCGCCAGGTCGCGCCACCTCCAAGGCCTGACCTCAGTAGGTCCTGATGCTCCTCTTTGGTCCTCGGTCTCCCTCCTCTCCTCCCTTGCTGCCTACATCAGGGCTACTGCCACGAACTACCCGCCAGATATGTTTCCTTCTCTCCCACCTTCACCGACCTCGATGGTCTTCCCCTCCCCTCCGACCTCCCCCCTCCCAGGAGGCCTCCTCTCCTCTTCTCCACCTCGCCCCATTTAGGTTTTCCCAATGCGGTGGTCTTTAGGTTGCTCTCCTTTAGTAGCGAGTTAGTTGTTTAGCTAGTATCGTGTTTTTACTTTCCTTTGTTAACCGTGTGCTGGTGCCGCGTCGAATACTTGACGCTCTTGGAGACGATGGTGTGGTTTTTCCTTTGCTACTAGTTTGTTTGGGATTAAGGTTTTGTTTACGCCATAGCTAGCGCTGCATGCGAGTTCATGTACCTTTTTTTTTTTTTTTTTTTTGAATCATGTGATTATTGTTTTAGGTACAAAATCCTGCATGCAGCTCGCGCTATGGCATATAATAAACCTTAATTCCAAAACAAACAAAGGAAATAACAAAATTCAAACAACACGTATGCAAACTCTCCAAGCGGGATCATCAGAACCCTGTCGCATCGCCATCGATGACTAACAAAACAAAAGTAAAGTAAAGCCCTCCTTATAACTCATCATAAAAAACACATTCATAAGTACTGAAAAACCTCCCCGCCTTGCCTGCCTACCGCCGCAGTCAAACAAAAACCAAGAAAGCTCATAAAACGTAGAAAAAATACCCTGAAGAGAAACTTGAGCAGGGGAGTTTTAAAGTAGCAATACCTAGAAGGCCGGAGCCAAGCTAGGGAGATAAGTGTTAAGCACTTTCTGAGCCGGAACCCGGCTCAGGAGTTACAGTACTGGCTCGAATGCGCAACATGGCTGGAGGAAAGCCCGTGCGAGTACCGTAGAGATACTCAGCTAGCCCTCGGAGGAGGGGAACCGCGAGCCAAAGGGGACCGTCAGGGCCAATGTCGTCCACACCTGAGAGGTGGGTGAGGCGATGGTGAGCCTTAACAGGGCAGTGAAGAATCGCGTGTTAGAAGGATTCATCGTCTTCCTCACAGAATGGGCAGAGGGTGCTGGAGTCCCTGTTCCTCCAGGATATATGCGCGGCAAGGTAGCTGGCACCTGAACGCATCTGGTGTATGCGGCCAGATATAAATCGAGGAAGGCCAGTAAAGGCATGGGGAGTGAGGCAGGCACCATAAGGATAGTAAGAGGGTACTGGTGGACTTATGTCTAGCCAGTCAGTGAGGAGTGACTGTATCAGAGGAGTTCTGAGGGCTTGGTAGGTGACGGAGGGTACCCTCGACAGCGGGAGCGCCACGAGGTCGGTTGAGGCGAGCGGGAGGATAGAGATTTCCTCAATAAGGTCTGAAACCTCGTGACATAAGGAGTCTAGTGGAAGATGCTTGGCAGAATTAACCGCCGGGTTAAGCCATGAAGTGAGGTGGAAGGCTTTGGAGGAGCCTCGGAGGAGGAAACGATGATCGTCCGCTGAACGACCCTGGTCCCAGGCGGGCACAGACTCAAGTATCCGGGCGGCGGCAGGGTTGAATTCTGAAGGGGCGCAGACCAAGCGGATGGCAGCTGACCGACGGCGGTGTTTGCACATGGAGGAAATGGGTGGTAGCGAAGCCTCCCGGTACAGGGCGCCGAGGGCAGTGGTGTAAAAGCAATTAGTGGTCCACCGGAGCACACCATGCCAGAACGAGTTGAGTTTCTTGAGAGTGGCTGTGTCTGGAACAAAAAGGTCACAGCCGTAGGTGAGAATCGGAAGGATGGCGCCGAAGACTAACTTTCTGTTGCACCAGGAGGAGAGGCCTTTGCCAGCTGCACTGAGCTGCAGGATTGAGGTGAAAGAGGCTTTGGCAAGTGCCAGCCGTCTCAGGAAATGTACCGAGGAGTGAATAGTAGGGGTGAGCCAGTAGCCAAGCCATCTCACAGCTTGAGAGGGAGGAAAAAGCATGTCGTTGATTACTATGGGAGCAAAGGAAACATCCGAGCGGTCCTTCGGGGTCCTCCAGTGAATGAGTTCAGTTTTGGGGACAGAAAAAGCCACCCCCAGATCGGCACCCGGCTTTTGGATGACGCCGAAAAAGTATTGAAGAGCGCGGATATTCGAACGAACAGAGTCCGAGCTGACCGTTATGGTGAGGTCGTCGACGTAGAAAATCGCCAGACCTTGAGATATAGTGGGGTGGAGGCTGGCTATATACAGCACAAAAAGAAGAGGAGAAATCGGCGAGTCTTGAGGGGTGCCAACTGCGACTGGGCAGAAAACTTTAGGCGCGCCTTGGAAAATGAGACGACACTGGCGTTTGGAGAGGAACGACTTAATCCAGGCAACCAGATAGGCAGTGACACCTCTTTTGGTGAGGGTATTGGCCAGTTCGTTAGCGCAGACATTGTCAAAACCACCTTTGACATCCAGGAAAAGAGTTGATACTTTAAAGGAAGCAGCCTGGAGCAGGCGCACCTCATGGGTAAGAGTAGCTACAGCATCGAAACAGCCCAGACCAGCTAGGGATCCACACTGATTGGGGTGTAAGAGGCCAATGGAGCGGGCGGCGGAGGCGAGACGAAGAGCAGAAAGTCTCTCAAGAATCTTGGAGACAGTTTCGAGCAGGACAATGATGCGGAAGGAAGCAGGTGTACGGTAATCAGGTTTGCCCGGTTTGTCCAGGACGATGCCGTTGGCCTTCTTCATGGCTAGTGGGTAGTACCCGTGGGTGAGGAAAGGAGTGAACAGAGATGGAAGGAGCCGCTCGTTGGCCTTATGGACTTGCTTCCAGATAGAGTAAGGAATACCACTAGGGTCAGGGGCTGACGTGTTGGAGGATTTTCGAAGTGCGGAGGGCACTTCTGCTTGTGAAACCGGGGGGACGTCCTTAAACGCAGGAAGGATGAGAGGAGGAGGAGTAGAGGGTCTAGGAGGGAAGAAGTGTTGTAAAAGTGTATTGTTAATATCGATGGGAGAAGAGGCTTTCTCGAGGGTGGGGAAACGATCCGGGGCTCTGCCGGCTGCAATCTTTCGAGTATCCCAGACCGATCGGGAGTCGACATTGGCCAGAAACTGGGACCAGTGGACTCTCTTGGCAGTCTGGATGGCCTTGAAATACGTGTTCCGAGCTGCACGGGCCAGGGCGGGCGAAGACTGATTCTTCCTCATGAGGCGGGTAACATGGTGATGAATGTGTCGTAGCTCTGTGAGTTCTGGAGTCCACTATGGCTTAGAGTAGGAGGACGGGCATTTGGTTGGGGTGTTGGAGGTGATGAGGTGCGTGATTTTGGCAAGGGAGTTGTTGAACCATAGGTTGAGAGAGTGTGGGGTGGGGAGAGCAGGGGGAGCTGCGAGGTTAAGATCAGCGAGTAGAGGGGAAATGTGATCCCAATCCGTGAATTTCCAGTTAAGACCGCTGGGTAGGGGCTTCAGGAGCGGAGTGGAGAGAATGATCGAGAGGGCGGCGTGATCGGAACCGGTCGGCGGGAGAGACGGGTTCCAAGAGGAGAAATATGGAAGCAAAGCAGTGTTGGCAAAGGACAAATCAAGTACTGCAGGGCGATGATTGGAGGTGAACGGGAACCTGGTGTAGACCCCGGGAGTATTGAGGAGAGAAAACAAATGAGCTGATGCCCTGTCGAAATAAGGGGAGCTAATAAACTGATCGTAGCTGGAAAGCAAACGAGTCGGGTCGGAAGCGGAGTGGTGGATGTTGAGGTCCTCAAGGACAAGTGTAGGAAAATCATACTGAGGAAATAAATCAACAGGAGAAATTGACCTAGTGTGACAATTAGGAATAGAATAGGCGTTGTACAAACGAAATAAATTATGAGAAGTATCAAAAGGTCCCTCAGGGGAGTGAAAATTCACTGCCATGAGGTTGCCCCTTTCAAAAAACAATGGAAGAACAGAAATAACACTTAATAGCCTTTCGTGAACATAGGTTGCAACTCGAGGCTTGTAGCTGTCAGTAGCTGGAGGAAAAAAACATTTATAGTTACGAAAAACAGGGGGACAATTCCTCCAAAGAGGAATATCCTGAAGAGCCACAATATGAGGAGAACTTTCTACCGAAGTAAAAAAACTAAAAAGAGTTTGAAAAACATTACTGCTACCGAGACAATTATGCTGAACAATGGAAAGATTTAAACAACCAGGATAGTGGAATGATTGGGATGGTGAAGGACTCTGTGATGGGGTTGGGCTTGTCGACATTTTAAAGATCCATGTGGACGTCGGTCGGAGCGGGCTCGCTCCAGTCGGCACCGGTGCTAGCTCTGAAGAGGGTGCTGCCAGCACCAAAGAGGTTCCTGCGGGGGAGGGGAGCGGCGAGGCTAGACTGGGCGGACGCGCTGCGGACCATTCTAACGGTTTCAGGTTGGGTAGATTTGCTAGCGGGAGGGAAACGAGGACCGTGCCTGGCTGGAGTGGCCGGTACAGTTGAGTGAACAGTTGGACCCTGAGGGGTGGTTTGGGGGAGGCCCGCATCGGGGGCATCGGGAATATCTTGGTCCCTAGGAGGACGGAGAGAGGAGAGGATTTCGCGACGGATGGGACAGGTGCCATCGAAAGAGGCGTGCTGACCACCCCAGTTGACACAGAGAGGGGGGGGGGCGTTGCAGCATCCCACAACAGACTTCTCAAAGCCCACTTTCGGACAGCTTTGGTTAGCACATCTGTGGGCGGAGCGATGATGGAGGAGAGTGCAGATCGGGCAAGCTTGTGCCTCTTCCTTGCATAGTGGAGCAGAGTGACCAAAACGCCAGCACTTTCGGCACTGCGTGGATTTGGAGGCAGAGTAGGCGGGGGCGACCGTGCGGGCGCGGGAGAAAAGTCGGATGGATTCGCCAAACCGGGAAACATGGAGTGGGTCGACTGCCACAACCACTGAGGTTGTGCGGTTCTCAGCCCTTTTCGCCGGGTCTGACTGCAGTAATCTAGCCCCAAATATGGGGACATCAATAGCATTGCTGATTGATTCAAGGAGTGAAGGGAAGAGGTCAGTAGGCTCGTGCGGGAGAATAGAGAGAGGAAGATTGTGGATGAGGAGCTCGACACTTGTAGGTGCCTCTCTAAAAACCTAGAATGGATTGTCTCCAACCGGGAAACTCTGATTGAGCTTCTTAGTCATTGCGTCAAAAAAGGGAGAATAAGCAGAAGACGGGGTGGTGTAGGGATTGGCTGTGAGAGTAACAGCCCCATTGCGATTGACTAAGGCAGTAAGGGAGAGAGGTAGGGAGCAGTTGCCCTCTTTGAGTACAGCGGCCATGATGTCAGGAAGGGTAGCAGTCATGATGAAAGAATCGTTCGGGAGGGTTGGGGAGGTACCGGGGGCAAAGAAACGACGTTGTGCAGCTGGGAGTGGAGGGGGTCCTTTGGGAACACTGCTCTTGCTTGACGCAGCGACTTGTGCTGCAGTGGCATTTTTCTTGCCCTTACCGCCCTTCCTGGTAACCTGTGCCCAGGTTTGTTCTTGGGGCTGCGGGGGGTCAGAAACAGTGAAACCGGGGGGGGGGCCGGTATGGAAAAGTGAGGTGGCTGGGTAACGTTCAGAGTAAAGTTTGGCTTCCTCTGATTGGGGGTGGTGAGAGGCGAAAAGGATAGCCGCTTGGGGTGAGTCCGGGTGGCGTTTGGCGTATGTGTCCAGGTTGCCATACTATTTTCCCTCAAAAAGGAAAGGAAAATCCGGGGCGGCAACCGTACGAGACGTGAGGCGGGTGGCAAGTTTCTTTTTCTGCTGGGCAGGTTTAGCCTGGACAGCAGGGGCGGGAGGGGGTGGCGCTTGAGGGAGCGGGGGTACCACTTGTGTGGCGCGGTGTGAAGAGAGAGCAGCAACGCGAGAGGACAAGTCCTTGAGGGAAGCCTCCAGGTTGGATGTGGCTGGTGGTGAGGGGGTGGCTGAGCGCACTGCCTGGGCGGAGGTGAGGGACTCAACCTGCGAAGTCAAGAAAGTAACAGAGGCACCAAGGTCATTGACCATGGCGATGAGTTGGGCGAGGAGGGGGGCCATAGCGAGTTGACTATCAGGGAAGGTAGCGGCGGAGGCATTGTAGACAGTGGGGAACGAAGCCGGGTCAAGGCGAGCGAACCTGGCAGCGTGCCCAAGAATGTTGGCAACATTGTCAGCCTCCCCGGAGAGAGAGGCATGACTGGACTGGGATGACGAAGAATGAGTGATAGGATCAGCCCTACGGTCCTGGCGGGAGGAGGCAGAGCGAGCAGGGCCAACAGCCGAGGCCGGGCCTGCCCCAGTGGAAGCGAGAGGTGTAGACGACATCAGGACAAGGCCAAAAGGCCAGGCCGGAGGACAAAGAGGAGGGGGAGAGAGAAAGTAAAGTCAAACTACCAGTTTGACTTTTCCAAGAATAAAAATCCTCTCAGCAAAGGTGAAATATATATTTCACTTGAAAATGAAGCCCAAGTGAGAAGTCAAAATAGATGTATTGTGAAGAAATAAAGACCAAACCCTGAGGTTTATGTTGGCCGAATGCGGAAAGTAATTTAAGCGAGAGGAAAATAGAGGGCGCCGAGCGTGGAGTTCTTGTACCTTTTTTTTCTTTTTTTTTTTTGGAATCATGTGATTATTGTTTTAAGATACAAAATCTTGCATGCAGCTGACGCTATGGCATAAAAAAACCTCCCATACCCCTGGGAAAAAGCCAACCCCCCAAGTCCCTCTGGTGTGGAACTAACCGTACATCTCGCCCCCGACAAGAAACCCTTGACTAGCTAAGAAGATAGACGAAAGGAATCAAATCAAAAACAAGCAGGAAGAGTCAGGAAAACCCATGGCACATTCATCCGGCCAAAAAGAAAAAACAAAAATCAAACAAAAACGCAACCACTTGATAGTTCCATGCAAACAGCACGGTGGTGGCCAGGCTCGGCATAATTGAAGTCCTGAGGAGGCCTAACAGGCCATCTATTTTGGCCGCACACTCAAAAAAGAGGAAGGAGATAGTGGAATACCATCCTCCCAGAGGCAGGCCGTGAGGGACCGTGGTCGTAGTCCAAATGGTGACGAAGTAGTTATGGATACCAGCCAGGTAGTTGTGGGTGCCAGCCAAGAAAGTGGAGAAGCAGTAGGGTGCCAGCCGATCCGACTGTTTGAGGAGGAGGAGAAAGAGGGGTAGACCCAACTCTGTGCTGTAGAAACTATCGGAAAACGCGTTCGTGTCTTGACTAGGCAGCCTCTTAAACAGAAAGAGAGTAGAGAAATCGACCGTGGCCTGTTAAAATGTTTTCTCTTACTGCAAACCGTGTACCCGGCCGTCTGTAACATGGGCGTTGAGAAGAGTGTTGCCGACCGTGCAAATGCTCTAAGCGAGGCAGAGCAAAAGCGGGGTAGGGAGAGGAAACATC
>Ga0307509_10000145_pt1 | contig 107492 bp, 112 predicted proteins | sample 10_EM_MG_FD_202245 | JGI IMG/M metagenome (GOLD analysis project Ga0307509, IMG submission 202245) | Populus trichocarpa ectomycorrhiza microbial communities from riparian zone in the Pacific Northwest, United States - 10_EM | ecosystem: Host-associated > Plants > Roots > Unclassified... | reverse complement strand
TAATCAGCCAGCAGGCTGTCCAGCAACTCCTTCGATACGGCTTTCTTTGCTACGGTCATCATCGCTCCTTGATGCGCGGCAGTTTCCTGCCAAATGACCGTTTACACAAAAATTCTGACACCCTCGGTTATGGATACATAAAAAATTAAAGTGCCACGATTCCGCGGCAAGTCGGGAAGTTCGCGCATCCCCAAAATTCCTGACCCGCATTTGTTCCACCCTTTGCCGTGCGCTTGAGCATCGAGCCAGCGCAGCGAGGGCAGATCGGCGCTGCATCCGTTTCCGACATGAGGTCTTGCTCCGCTTGGCGCGCGTCGGTTTGTGTCGCAATCTCAACGGGCTTGGGAGCTGCCGCCGATGAGCCGGAAATTGCTTCCGCAATCTTGGCGCTCACGTCAGAGGCGGAATAGGCATGCTGTGCTGGAAAGGAAACCAGGGGTACGCCGGAAGCAGCGCAGGCACCCGCCAGAAACGCATCCCGATCCTGCCGGTTCTTCTTCTGGTGCGATTGGTCGTTCAGTTCGATTGCGCAAATCACGGACAGATCGCCGGGGGCGCAGAGAACGAAGTCGAAGTGCTTGCGATTGATCTTGTTGAACGCTGTCTGCCAAGCTGACTTGTTCAAGCCCTCACGCGGTGCAAGCACATCAGCGACGCGGACTTTGCCGAACAGCCGGAAGTCTTTTCCGACTGCTTGATCGAGTACGCCAAGGAACGAACGCTCGGCGGGGGTGAATAGGGCGGGAAGCTTTTTGTAAGGGAAGTCGGACGCCGCCTCTTGCGACTGCTTCTGTTTTGCTATGAGCAACAGCAACACGGCGACAACGGCAACTGCAAGGACTATCCAAACCATACAAGCTCCCGCTGTATCAGGTGGCAATCGAGATATTTAATTCGCGTATCTTCAAAGCATAACAGTTTGGGCGGTCTGGATTACTCATCCAGGAAACAAAAGCACTGCGGCCGCCGTCGCCATAAAACGGATTCGTCATATCCGGATGCTAAACTATTGTTTCGGTGGCGGCATGACCGGCGGCAGCGCTGCCGCCGGGTAGAAGACGCCGAAATCGCGGGATCGCCGTGACGGAGGGCGACCGCATCATCAACCCGACGGTGTTGCCCGGCTTTCCGGGCAACACCGTCGATCAACCAGGAGGAATCAGGATGGCAGGTGAGAAGCACATCGCGGTCGAGACACTGCGGCAATACAACGTCAAAGCGGGCCAAAGTTCGGTTTCCGGCCTGTCGTCGGGCGCCTTCATGACCGTACAGCTGCATCTGGCGCATTCATCGCGTTTCGTCGGTGCCGGCGTCGTCGCCGGCGGCCCCTACCGGAGTGCCGAATCGTACCGCGGCGCCGCCCCGCTGGCCGAAGATGCCTGTGAACTCACGGCCCTGCAGCTGTGCATGAATCCGCTGACCTCTTACACGGCCCCGAATGCGCAACGCCTGGCCGAGCTGGCGCGGCAAACGGCAGCCGCAGGCAGGATCGATGACCTCGGCCATCTGAAGAACGACCGCGTCTACATTTTCACGGGGACCAAGGACACGGTCGTGAACTCGCTGGTCGTGGCGCAAACCCGCGAATTTTACGAACGGCTCGGGGTCGCCCGCAAAAACATCGCCTACGACGATACGGTTGCCGCCGGCCATTCGATCATCACCGACAATCCCGAAGACTCGCCGCTGGACGCCAACCAGCCGCCGTATATCAACAACGGCGGCTTCATGCAGTCCCACGACATCCTGAATCACATCTATCCCGGGCTGAAGCCGGCGGTAGCGCAACCGAAAGGGCGCCTGCTGCGATTCGACCAGACCGAATTCTTCGGCAACGAGTCGCGGGCGAGCATGAGCCCATATGGCTACGCCTATATTCCCCAGGCGGTCGAGGACGGCGCCCCGGCGCGGGTGCATGTCGCCCTGCACGGCTGCAAGCAGGGTTATCGTTATGTGGACTACGTCTATGGCCGGCCCGACGCCGCCAACCAGCCGCCCTACGGCAACCGCTACTTCATGACAACCGGCTACAACGAAATCGCCGACAGCAACAACCTCATCGTGCTCTACCCCCAAGCGCAAGGCGCCGACGGCGACGCCGCGCAAAACCCGGATGGCTGCTGGGATTGGTGGGGCTACACCAGCGCCACCCCGACGCAACCGGACTATTACTCCCGCGAAGCCATCCAGATCCAGGCCATCCACGGCATGCTGAGCCGGCTCGGCGGCTAACCCACCCTAAGGAAAATGACATGTCAGATCGCATCAACCCCGCGCTGCTAGCCCCGCAGGCTGCCCAATCGCCCTTGCCGCCCCCGCCCGTTGTCGAGCACCTGCTGAAGCGCTCCTCCCTACTGAGCCGGCAGCTGGCGCAGACCGCCCACAATAGCTGGACCACCGCCGCACTACTGCCGTTTGCAGCCCGGCCGCAAACCTGGCAAGAACTGTTTCAGTTGCAACAGGCCGTGTTGCAACAGGTGGGACAACTGCACCATGGCTGGACCAGCGGCTGGACCTCGTGGCTTGGAGAATTCGCCCAGCTCAAGCGGGTGAATACGATGTCCAAGCTGGTCGAGCAGGAGTTCAATCTCGTTGCCCAGTTCGTGCTGTTGCTGCAAGGCCAAGCCACCGACTGGACCAACCTGCAGGAAAACATCGAGGTCAATTACGGCTATTGGCTGCACGAAACACTAAGGTCGCCACAGGACACCGACGCAACGGCTTGATTAATGCCGGATTGATCCGCTCGGCTGAAACGAAAAAGGCGCTGACTTCTTGATGAAATCAGCGCCTTTTGCAATTTGGTGCGCCCGACTGGATTCGAACCAGTGACCCCTGCCTTCGGAGGGCAGTACTCTATCCAGCTGAGCTACGGGCGCGAGGAGCGTAAGAATAGCCGGTTTGCCGGGGCGAGTCCATCCCGGCGCTGTTTGCCGGTATAAAATCGCGTTATAATCAGCACCTTACCCCAACATAAACTAAAGGATCAGCATGGCTGACAAAGAAAATTTCTCGAAATCGACGCTTCTCGTCACGATCGCTCTGTCGATTGTCCTGATCGCGCTCATCTGGCCGCTCTCGCAACTGGGCAAGGGCCACGCCCCGGCCGGAAACGGCGACGAGGCCGATGTGCGCATCCAGCCGATCGCCAAGTTCGAAATGCCGAAGGCCGCCGCCAAATCGGACGGCAAGCCGCGCGACGGCGCGACGATTTACGGCAGCATCTGCATGGCCTGCCACGGAACCGGCGTCGCCGGTGCGCCGAAGGCTGGCGACAAGGCGGCCTGGGCACCGCGCCTGGCGCAGGGCAAGCCCGCGCTGTACAAGAGCGCGCTGAACGGCAAGAACGCCATGCCACCGAAGGGCGGCGCCGCCGATCTGACGGACGCCGAGCTCAAGGCGGCGGTCGATCACCTGATTGGTCTCGCCAAGTAAGCGAGCCGGCAGGCCGCACGAAAAAGGGAGGCCACGATGTGGCCTCCCTTTTTTGTCCCGAACGTTTGGAGGGTTCGGGGGTGCAGCAAACCCGCTATTACTTCTTCGCGGCCGGCGCGGCAGCCGGTGCTGCCTCGGTCTTTTCGGCCGTTGCCGGCTTGGCGTCGTGCTGCTTGCCGTGATGCTTCTTGTCGGCCTTCATCATCTCGCCTTTCTTCATTTCCGGTGCGGCTTCAGCCTTCTTCTCTTCAACCTTCGCTTCGGCCTTGGCCGGGGTCGCGGCGGCCGGTGCGGCGACGGCAGGCTTGGCCGGCGTCGCCGGTGTGGCCGGGGTAGCGGCAGGCGCCTGGGCGAAAGCGGCGGTACCGAAAGCGGCGGTACCGAAGGCGGCGGCGAAGGCGAGGGCAACGATGTTCTTCAGCATGATTTTCTCCTGACGTTAATTGGGTTGGTAGCTCGGCCGATCGTTGCTTCGTTTCGATCCGGCCTTGCTAGCATTAACGCGAGGACTTGCAGAAGGGTTGTCGATGAATGCGTAACACCGCGTAACACCGTGTGACGGCGGCGCTCTTCAGGCTTTCGGCTTGGCGAGCATCGCCTTCATCGCGGCGAAGCGGTCGGCATTGGCCGCCTTGTCTGGCACGGCCTCGGTCTTGCCGCCGGAGAAGCGCAGGTCTTCCTTGCCCATCTCGTCGATGAAGCGCGAGGCTTCGCAGGGAATCAGCTCCTTGCCCTGCTTGCGCTTCTCGCAGTAGGTGAGATGCAGCGAGCGTTGTGCGCGGGTGATGCCGACGTACATCAGGCGGCGCTCTTCCTCGATCTTGCCGGGCCCTTGGGATTCGCGATGCGGCAGCACGCCTTCCTCGATGCCGATCAAAAAGACATGCTTGAATTCCAGCCCCTTGGCGGCGTGCAGCGTTGACAGCTGGACCTCGTCGACGTCGCTGTCCTGCTTGTCGAGCATGTTGATCAGCGCGATGGTCTGCGTCAGGTCGATCAGCGTCTTGCCGCCGTCTTCGCCCTTCTTGCCGAGCCAGGCGGCGAACTCGCTGACGTTGCCCCAGCGAGTTTGCGCGGTGCGCGGCTCTTCGTGGTCGTAGAGCCAGGCCTCGTAGCCGATCGCGGTGAGCAGGTCGGGCATCACCTGCGCCGCCGGCTCGCGCGTGGCGCGATACTCCATGCGGTTGATGAACTCGCAGAACTCGAGCAGGGGCGCGAGCTGGCGCGCCTGTATGCGGTGCGCGAAGCCTTCCTCGAAGGCGGCGGCGAAGAGCGAGATGTGGCGCTCGCCGGCGTAGGTACCGAGCGCTTCCAGCGTGCTGCCGCCGACGCCGCGCTTGGGCGTGGTGACGGCGCGGATGAAGGCCGGATCGTCCTCGCTATTCACGAACAGTCGCAGATAGGCGGTGATGTCCTTGATTTCGGACTTGTCGAAGAAGGACTGGCCGCCGGAAAGGCGGTAGGGGACGCGCTCGTCGCGCAGGAACTTCTCCAGAACGCGCGCCTGGAAGTTGCCGCGATAGAGCACGGCGTAATCGCTGAAGGCGCCGCGATGCTCGAACTTGTGCGCCAGCAGCTTCATCACCACCGATTCGGCTTCGCGCTCGTTGTCCTGGCAGACGGTGACGGTGATCGGGTCGCCGTGCCCGAGGTCGGACCACAGCTTCTTGTCGAACAGCTTCTCGTTGTGCGAAATCAGCGCGTTGGCGGCTTTCAGGATGCGCACCGTCGAACGGTAGTTCTGCTCGAGCTTGATCAGCTTGAGATTCGGATAATCGCGCGGCAGGCCGCGCAGGTTCTCGACATCGGCGCCGCGCCAGCCGTAGATCGCCTGGTCGTCATCGCCGACCGCGGTGAACGCGGCGCGCGGCCCGGCGAGCAGCTTCAGGAGCTTGTACTGGCAGGCGTTGGTGTCCTGGTATTCATCGACGAGCAGGTAGCGTAGGCGGTTCTGCCACTTGTTGAGGATTTCCGGATGATTCTCGAAGAGTTCGACCGGCAGCGAGATCAGGTCGTCGAAATCGACCGCCTGATAAGCCTTCAGCGTCGCCGAGTAGCTCGCGTAGGCGCGCGCGGCGAGCGCCTCGGTGTCGTCCTCGGCGTTCTTCAACGCGTAGTCGGGCGTCACGAGGGCGTTCTTCCAGTTCGAAATCGTCGTCTGCAGCGAGCGGATGGTGGCTTTATCGACGCTGCCGGAAAGTTCGGAAACGATGCCGAAGCAGTCGGTCGAATCGAAGATCGAGAACTTCGGCTTGTAGCCGAGCGCCTTGGCTTCCTCGCGCAGGATGCGCACGCCGAGCGAGTGGAAGGTCGAGATCGTCAGGCCCTTCGCCGAGCGCCCTTCGAGCACCTTGTCGACGCGCTCCTGCATCTCCTTCGCTGCCTTGTTGGTGAAGGTGATCGCCGCGATGTTGCGCGGTTCGAAACCGCATTCCTCGATCAGGTAGGCGATCTTCTGCGTGATCACGCGCGTCTTGCCCGAGCCGGCGCCGGCCAGCACCAGCAAGGGGCCGTCGAGATAGCGGATGGCTTCGCGTTGCGGGGGATTCAGCGTGAGTAAAGCAGCGGACATCGACGGGGAGACTCGGGGAAGGATGGCGCAAGGGGCGCGATTTTAACACGCGCCCCTGACTCGCTTCGCCCGGCGGAAGCGGGCGCGCCCGGCCCGCTAGTTGCCGACGGCGCCAAAAACCTTCTTCAGCAGCGCCGAGCCGGAGCCGATCGGATCGCTGCGCACCGCTTTTTCCTTCTCGGCGATCATCAGATAGAGGCCGTCGAGCGCCTTCTGCGTGACGTAACTGTCGAGGTTGGCGTCCTTAGCATCGATCAGGCCGAACTTGGCCGCTTTGCCGGCGTACTGGTTGTATTTGTCGGCGAGCTGCACCTTGGCGGTGGCCTTTTTGACCACCGGCAGAAACTTCTCGCCGATCGGCGCCGAGGTGGTGCGCCGGAAATACTCGGTCGCCGCATTTTCACCGCCGGTGAGAATCGCCTTGGCGTCGTCGAAACTCATCGTCCGAACCGCGTTCACCAGAATCGGCTTGGCCTCGACGACGGCCAGTTCGGCGGCACGGTTCATCGTTTCGATCAGTTCGTCGGCCTGCTTGCCCATGCCGAACTTGCGCAGCATGCCCTCGGCCTGCTGCAGCGAGTCGGGCAGCGGAATCCTGACGCGCGCATCGCCCATGAAGCCGTTCGGCTTGCCGAGCTGGCCGACCGCCGCTTCCGCCCCCTTGACGAGCACTTCCCGGATGCCGGACGAGGTGTCCTTGCTCGACAGGTCGGCAACGCCAAGCGCCATGGCCGGCGAAACGGCGACTAGACTGCACAGAACCCCAACGACACCGGCAATTGCGGCAATATGGCGCATGGCAAGACTCCTTCTTGATTGACGCTATCGATGCAGCGCACGCAGCAGCTTATCCCGCCCCTCGCCCTCGTCGCAACCGGGACGCTCCGCACACCGTCCCGCAAGCGCCCGCCGGTATCGGCCTGAGGCCTCGGCATGCGCCACCGCTATCTTCCCGGCTGGTTACGACGGATCCTCGTGGTCAGCGCGACCCATCGCTACTACCCGCTGGTCGTCGCCGCCGTTGCCTTCGTGGTCACCGCGACCTTCAGCTTTCCCTTCGCCCTGGCGCTGATCCCGGCCGTGCTGCTGGCGCCGCAGCGCTGGCGCAGTCTCGGCGTGCTGTGCGGGATCGGCAGCGGCTGCGGCGCGGCGCTGCTGGTCGCGGTATTCCATCAACTCGGCTGGGAATTCATCGCCGCGCGCTACCCGCAGCTCGTCCGGCTCGAGGCCTGGCAATGGGCCAGCGCCTGGCTGCAGCACTACGGACTGATCGCCCTGCTGATCATCGCGGCCTCGCCGATGCCGCAGACGCCGGCGCTGCTTCTCTACTCGCTGGTCAACCCGCCGCTGCTCGGCGTACTGGCGGCCGTCGGCGCCGGGAAAACGGCGAAGTACGTTTTTCTGGCCTGGCTGACGGCGCGTTACCCCGGACGCTTTGTGGACTATCGCTGAGCAGCGCCCCCCGACCGCGCGGCGCCGCTCAGCGGATCAAGCGGAAATAGGTAATCAGCTCGCGCAGGCGCGACGAAGTTTCCTTCATCTGCGCGGTTTTTTCGGTCACTTCGGCAATCGAGGACGACGTCTGGTCGATGCCGCCGACGATGCCTTCGACCTGGCTGGCAATTTCATTCCCGGCCGCCGATTGCTGGCGGGTGCCGTCGGCTATATGCCGCGAGATGGCCGCCACTTCCTGCTCGTGCCGGGCGACCGCGTCGAGCCCGCTGCGCGCCGCCGTGACGGCCGAATCGGCGCCGGCGACATGGCTGCCGGCCGCTTCCATGGTGGACACGGCGATTTGCGTGATGCGCTGGATTTCCTGGACGCTGGCGGTGATTTCCGAGGTCTGCTTGCTCGAGTTCTCGGCCAGTTTCCGGACTTCATCGGCCACCACGGCGAAGCCCCGGCCGGATTCGCCAGCCCGCGCCGCCTCGATGGCGGCATTCAGGGCGAGCAGATTGGTCTGCTCGGCGATCCCCCGGATCACCTGGCTGACCCGATCGATCGCCGTGATCGACTTGAACAGCTCGGCCATCGTCTGACCGGCGCCATGCACCGTCGTCACGACGTTTTGCGAAGCCACCTGGCTTTCGCCCATGCGCAGCGACGCTTCGTCGAGCAGGCCGTGCGACGCCTCGACCGCCTGGGACGCCTGTTGCGCACTGCCGGCGATTTCATCGACCGAGGCGACCAGCTGTTCGACGGCGGCCGCGATGCGGCCAACCGCAGCGGACTGGATCTCGGTGACGTTGCGCGTCTGGTCCATTTCCTCGCTCAGGATGTCGGCATTCTCGCCGACCTGATCGGCAGCCTCGGAAATTTGCGACATCATCGCCTTGAGGTGGGTCTGCATGGTGACCAGCGAATCGTTGAGTTTGCCCAGCTCATCGACCCGATGCAAAGGAATCGGATCGGTCAGGTCGCCTTGGGCAATGTGGTCGAGACGTCCGATGATGCGATTGATGATGCTCATCATCTTGCTCTGGATAGCCAGCAGCCAGGCACCGGCGACGATGCCCGAGACGCCGAGCAGTTGCAGGATCAGTTCGACGGCGTCGGCGGAAAGCCCCAGCGCCAGCCCGAACTGGTGAATCAGCACACCGGCCAGCTGCGCGGCGATCAGCCAGAGCACGAAGCCGGTCAGCTTCGTCTTGAGCGACAGGCGCATCCAGGCCGAAGGCTTGGGAATGCGGGCCTTGCCTTCCTTGAGCTGGCGATAGAGGGCTTCGGCGTCGGCCACCTGCTGTTGCGTCGGCTCGGTACGCACCGACATGTAGCCGATCGTCTCGTTGTTCTTGAGTACCGGCACGACCAGGGCGTCGACCCAGTAGAAGTTGCCGTTCTTGCAACGGTTCTTGACGATGCCGCGCCAGGGGCGGCCCTCCTTGAGGGTATCCCACAGCCAGGCAAAGGCGCCCGGGAGCATGTCCGGGTGGCGCACCATATTGTGATTCTTGCCGATCAGCTCTTCACGCGTGAAGCCACTGATGTCCACAAAGGTGTCGTTGGCGTAGGTGATCAGACCTTTGAGGTCGGTACGCGAAACGATGTAGCGGCCCTTGGGAAAGGGAACTTCGACTTGAGTGATCGGTAGATTGATTTTCATTTTTGTTTTACGAATTTTGGGATAGTTCAGGCAAGACCGGAAACCTGCCCGCAGACGGGAGGGATTCTCGTACTCGGGCTGCGACGCACCGGAGATGATCATCCTTTCGTCATTTAGCACACTTGATGTAAATCAAGAATAACCACATATATATCATGGTTTGTATCGAATTTTTATGGCAGACATCCTCCCACTCTGCCGCAGCGTCGTTGCAGATTGATGGCGAGTGCGGCCCTCCCGCAACGGAGAGGCCCGACATTACTCGGCAGGATGAGATTGGGAGCCCCCGACAGGGCAAGACTGCCCGAGGAATCGAGTGCTGGAGATCGCCTCTGCAGCACATCGGACCGAACTGCCGAAGCGGCTTCAGCCGATCAGGGGCGGCCTCAGGACGCCCGACGGCGAGTCGGCGGGTTCTTCCTCGCGTGATCGCTGGACAACGGCCCAAGGCGCCGGACTCCGTGCTTGAACGGAGCCCCGTTCAGCGCTTTTCTGCGAAATTTATACTCAGGCCACGCCCGCGCTGTGCGCCTGCTGATCTGCCCAGTACGAACTGCGTACCATCGGGCCACAGGCGGCACCGGTGAAGCCCATCTTCTTGGCTTCTTCCTCGTACATCTTGAAAGTGTCGGGGTGGACGTAGCGCGAAACCGGCAGATGGTGGCCGGACGGTGCGAGGTACTGGCCGATGGTCAGCATCTCGACGCCGTGGGCGCGCAGGTCGCGCAGGACTTCGAGGATTTCGTCGTCGGTTTCGCCGAGGCCGACCATCAGGCCGGATTTGGTCGGCACGTTGGGGTAGCGCTCCTTGAAGCCCTTCATGAAGGCCAGCGAATGCGCGTAGTCGGCGCCGGGGCGGGCCTGCTTGTAGAGGCGCGGCACGGTTTCCATGTTGTGGTTGAGCACGTCGGGCAGCGACTGGCCGAGCACCTCGATGGCGATCTCCATGCGGCCGCGGAAATCGGGTACCAGCGTTTCGATGGTCGTCGTCGGCGACTGGGCGCGCACGGCTTTGATCACGTCGGCGAAATGCTGGGCGCCGCCGTCGCGCAGGTCGTCGCGGTCGACGCTGGTGATCACGACGTAGCGCAGCTTGAGCCGGGCGACGCTGTCGGCGAGCTTGGCCGGCTCATCGACGTCGGGCGGCAGCGGCTTGCCGTGGCCGACGTCGCAGAAGGGGCAGCGGCGCGTGCAGATGTCGCCGAGGATCATGAAGGTCGCGGTGCCGCGCCCGAAGCATTCGCCGATGTTCGGGCAGGCCGCTTCCTCGCAGACGGTGTGCAGCTTCTGGTCGCGCAGCATGCGCTTGATCTCGCCGAAGCGGCCGCCTTCGTTGCCGGCCTTGACGCGAATCCAGGCCGGCTTGCGCAACTGCTCGGCGGGGACGATCTTGATCGGGATGCGCGCCGTCTTCAGTTCGCCCTTTTCCTTGACGCCCGCCACCTTGGCTGCCGGCTTTGCTTTCTGCTCGTTCATTCCTTGCGCTCCAGTTGTGCTCTGAGATGCCTCGTCAACGCCTGCGCCGCTTGTGACGACGTCAGGGAGATGCCGAGGTCCTTGGTCTGCGTGACCGGCATGCCCGGATACCCGCAGGGGTTGATCGCCGCGAACGGCGAGAGATCCATATCCACGTTCAGGCTGACGCCGTGGTAGCTGCAGCCTTTGCGGATGCGCAGGCCGAGCGCGGCGATTTTCGCCGGGCCGATATAGACGCCCGGCGCCTTGTCATGACGCTCGGCCACGACGCCGTGCTCGGCGAGCAGGTCGATGACCGCCTGTTCGATGCCCGCGACGATTTCGCGTACTTTCAGCTTGCGCCGCGGCAGGTCGATCAGCAGGTAGACGACGACCTGGCCGGGGCCGTGGTAGGTGATCTGGCCGCCGCGATCGATCTTGACCAGCGGGATGCCGATGTCGGTCAGCAGGTGCTCGGGCTTGCCGGCCTGGCCGAGCGTGTAGACCGGCGGATGTTCGCAGACCCACAGCTCGTCGGCGGTTTCCGCCGTGCGCGTCGCGGTGAATTCCTGCATCGCACGCCAAGTCGGTTCGTAGTCGACGCGGCCGAGATGGTGCAAAACGAGTTCCGGAGTCACGTTCACGATGCGCCGCGCCGATTGATCAGAGAACGACCTTGACCAGCGGATGGCCGGTCAGTTCCCGGTACAGCGCATCGAGTTGCACGCGCGAGGTGGCGTTGATCGTGCACGTCAGGCTGACGTACTTGCCGCCGCTCGACGCGCGCATCTCCATGGTCGCCCCGTCGAAATCGGGCGCATGGCGTAGAACGACCTCGAGCACGGCCTGCGCCAACGCGTCGTTGGCCAGGCCCATGATTTTGAGCGGAAAGGCGCAGGGGAATTCGAACAGGGTGTCCTGCATCGGGGCGTTGTCAGACATCGGCTTTTCTCATCACATCGTCACGGAAGGCACAGTACCAGGCGTACATCCGGGCGGCGGCCGGCCCCGGCCGGCCGCCGCCGACCGGCTGGCCGTCGAGCCGGGTGATCGGCAGCACTTCCTTGGTCGAGGAGGTCATCCACAGTTCGTCGGCGGCGCGCACTTCGCTCTCGGCGATCTCGCGAACTTCATGCGGCATGCCGTGCCGGGCGGCCAGTTCGAGCACCACGTCGTAGGTGATGCCGGGCAGCATGCGGTGGTCTTTCGGCGGCGCCAGCAGCACGCCGTCCTTGACCACGAAAATATTCGAGGCCGCGCCTTCGGTCAGGTAGCCGTCGCGCAGCATGATCGTCTCGACGCAGCCGGCATCGACCGCCTGCTGGCGCAGGAGCACGTTGGCGAGCAGCGCGACGGTCTTCAGATCGCAGCGCAGCCAGCGATTGTCGAGCGCCGAGATCACGGCGATGCCGGCCTCGCGCTGCGCGGCCGAAGGGGTGACGAGGGGTGAGGTAAAAATGAAGGTGGTCGGCGGCACGCCAAGCGGGAAGGCCTGATCGCGCTTGCTGTCGGCGCCGCGCGTAACCTGAATGTAGACCGACTGATCGTCGAAATTGTTGGCGGCGATGATGCGTTCGACCAGCGAGCGCCATTCGCCGGCGCTATGCGGATTCGGCAAACGAATGCCATCCAGCGTCTGCTGCAGGCGCTTGATGTGCTCGTCGATGCGGAAGGGCCGCCGCGAGTAGACCGGAATCACCTCGTACGCGCCGTCGCCAAACAGGAAACCGCGGTCGAGCGGCGAAATCCTCGCCTCCTCGATCGGCAGGAACTGCCCGTTCAGATACGCCGTCATGCGCCGCCTCCCAGTCCTAGTTGAACCACATGCGGATCGTATCGATCAGCCGCCCGAAGAAACCGGCCACCGGTACCGCTTCGATCGCCAGCACCGGATAGTCGCCGTAAGGCTTGCCGTCGATGCTGACCTTCATCGTACCGACCACCTGGCCCTGCGTAACGGGTGCCACCAGCGGTTGCTGCGAGACGAGTTCGGCCTTGATCTTCGGGCCGTAGCCCTTCGGCACGGCGAGGATGAAGTCGCTGGTGAAGCCGGCCTTGACGATGGCCTCCTGCCCCTTCCAGACCTTCAGGCTGGAAACGGTCTGGTTCTTGGCGTAGAGTTGCACGGCGTCGTAGAACTGGAAGCCGTAGTTGAGCAGTTTGAGCGACTCCTGGGCGCGCACGCTGTCGGACGCGGTGCCGAGCACCACCGAAACGAGACGGCGCGGGCCGCGCTTGGCCGACGAGATCAGGCAGTAGCCGGCCGCCTCGGTATGGCCGGTCTTCATGCCGTCGACCGTCGGGTCGAGCCAGAGCAGACGGTTGCGGTTGGGCTGCGTGATGTTGTTGTAGCGGAATTCCTTGATCGAATAATACTTGGCGTAATCCTCGGGGAAATCGCGCACCAGTGCCGTGGCCAGGATCGCCAGATCGCGCGCCGTGGTGTAGTGCTGCGCATCGGGCAGACCGGTCGAATTGCGGAAGCTCGACGACTTCATGCCGAGGCGCTGGGCTTCGCGGTTCATCATCTGCGCAAAATTCTCTTCGCCGCCGGCAATCGCCTCGGACAGGGCAACGCAGGCATCGTTGCCGGACTGCACGATCATGCCCTTGATCAGGTCATCGACCTTCACCTGCGTGTTCACCTGGATGAACATGCGCGATCCCTGCGCCTTCCACGCCCGCTCGGAGACCGGAATCATCTGGTCGATCTTGATCGTGCCCTGCTTGAGCGCGGCAAAGGTCAGGTAGGCCGTCATCAGCTTGGTCAGCGAAGCCGGTTCGAGACGTTCGTCGGGGGCCTGTGCGGCAAGCTCCTGCCCGGAACCCGATTCGATCAGCAGCCAGGACTTGGCGGCCAGCGCGGGCGGCGTCGGCAACTGCTGGGCGGCGGCCAGCAGGGGCAGGCACAGGAGGACGAAGAGGAAGGTCTGAAACTTGCGCATGGCGGGATTCTTGGCAAAAGACAAATTATAACAAGCGCCCGCCACGCGCTACTGTGCGTGTTGTGTGACAGCGCAGCAGGCGGCGCGTCGGTCAGCGCGTCACGAAGGTCGGCTTGTAGCCCAGGGCGAGGCGAATCTTCTCGGCCACTTTCTCGGCGTCGCCGCGGCTGGTGTAGGGCCCGAGATGGACGCGGTGGATGCCGCCGGCCGGATTGACCTGAATGCCTTCGCTCAGCCAGTCGAGTTCGCGCATCAGATGCGCACGCAGGCTTTCGGCATTGTCGGCGCTGGCAAAGGCGCCGAGCTGGAGAAAGACGCCATGCAGCGCCACCGGCGCCGGCGCTATGCCGGGCGGCACGACAGGCGCCTCGTCGGCGGTCAGCTTCTGCGCCAGCGCCGCGATCTCGTCGCGCTCGTCGCGCGCGGCTGGCGGCCGGACCGGCGCATAGGCAAGCGCCGTGGTGTCGCCCGGCAGAATCGCCTCGACTTCGACCGGGCCGCTGCCGTTGTTGATGAAACCGAGCTTGTAGGCGGCGGCATAGGACAGATCGATCACCCGGTCGGCGTGAAACGGGCCGCGATCGGTCACCCGGACGATCACCGACTTGCCGCTCGCCGCGCTGCTCACGCGCACGTAGGACGGAATGGCCAGCGTCGGGTGCGCGGCGGTCATCGAAAACATGTCGTAGGGTTCGCCGATCGATGTCTTCTGGCCGTGGAATTTCTTGCCGTACCAGCTGGCGATGCCCTGCACCCGGTAGGGCTTGAGGCTGGTGTTCGGCACGTAGGACTTGCCGAGAACGACGTAGGGCTTGTTGGCGAAACGATGCAGCGGCTCGGCCCTGGGCTCGGCGTCGGGAATCTCGTCAAGGTTGTCCGGAATCTCGTCGCCCGGACCATCGTCCTTGTAGAAGCCGCCGCCGCGCTTGAGAACGACGGCCGGTGCCTTTTTGGCCGCCTTCGGTGGCGTTTTCACCGCTTCGGCCGGTGGCGCGTCGCTGCGCTCGACCGGACGTATCGGCTGGCCGCCGCAGGCCGCCAGAAAAATCAGCGGAACCATCGCCAGGAGTACGCCCAGTCGGCTGTTCATATCGCGCGCCCTTATTTCTTGACCAGCATCCGGTGCGTCTGGATGCTCATCAGGATACCCAGGGCGAGAAACAGCGTGACCAGCGCGGTGCCGCCGTAACTCATGAAGGGCAGGGGAACGCCGACGACCGGCACGATGCCGCTGACCATGCCCATATTGACGAAGGCGTAGGTGAAAAAGCTCAACGTGATCGAGCCGGCCATGACGCGGGAAAAAAGCGTCGAGGCGTTGGCCGCGATCATCATGCCGCGCACGATGAGCAGCGTGTAGAGGATGACCAGGACGCTGTTGCCGAGCAGGCCGCGCTCCTCGGAAAAGACGGCGAAGATGAAGTCGGTATGGCGCTCGGGGATGAACTCCAGGTGGGTCTGCGTACCGGCCAGCCAGCCCTTGCCGAAGGCGCCGCCGGAACCGATGGCGATCGTCGACTGGATGATGTGATAGCCCGCCCCGAGGGGATCGGTGGTCGGATCGATCAGGGTCAGCAGGCGTTTGCGCTGATAGTCGTGCAGCATGGTCCACACGAAGGGCGCCGCGCCAGCACCGGCCGCGATCATGCCGACGATCACCTTCCACGGCAGGCCGGCAAAGAAAATCACGTAGAAGCCGGCGGCGCCGACCAGAATCGCCGTGCCCAGATCCGGCTGCTTGGCAATCAGCGCGAACGGCACGATGAGCAGCAGGCCGGCGACGACGAAGTGGCGGAACCTGAGCGACGCCTCGTACTTGTGAAAGTACCAGGCGAGCATCAACGGCATCGCGATCTTCAGGATTTCGGACGGCTGGATGCGGGTAAAACCGAGCGACAGCCAGCGCTTGGCGCCATTGACCTTGACCCCGAAGAGGAAGACGCAGAGCAGCAGGACGACGCCGAGCACATAGAGCGGTACGGCAAAACGCATCAGCTTCTGCGGCGGCACCTGGGCCACGCACCACATCACGGCAATGCCGACCAGCATGTTGAGCAGTTGGCTCAGGGCACGGTTATTCGCGTCATAGGTCGCGCTGAAGACGGTCGCCAGGCCGACCATCATCAGCGCGCTGGTGATCAGCAGCAGCGGACCGTCGAGATGCTCGACCAGACGCACCCAGAGGCGGTGCAGGAATTGCTGCAGCATCGCCTACTCCTCCTCTTCCACCGTTTCGTCCTCGGGCGCCGCGCCTTTGGGAAGCTTGCCGAGCAGATAATAGTCAAAAACCATGCGTGCGATCGGCGCCGCCGACTGGGCACCGAAACCGCCGTTCTCGACGAGGACGGCGAGGGCGATCTTCGGCTTGTCGGCCGGCGCGAAGGCGATGAACAGCGCGTGGTCGCGCAGTTCCTGCTTCAGCTTGCCGGAGCGGTAGTCGGCGCCTTTCAGGCTGAACACCTGCGCCGTCCCGGTCTTGCCGCCCGACTCGTACTCGGCGCCGGCAAAGGCGCGCGCACCGGTACCTTCCTTGTTCACCCCGATCATCGCCTTCTTGATCGTCTCGATGTTCTGCGCCTTCCAGGGCAGGGCGCGCAAGGGCTGCGGTTCGACATAGGTCTTCGCGCCAGTTTTGCTGTCGGTGACATAGCTCACCAGATGCGGGCGGAACATCACCCCATCGTTGGCCAAGGTGGCGACCGCTTGCGCGAGCTGGATCGGCGTATAGGCGTTGTAGCCTTGGCCGATGCCGATCGAGATCGTTTCGCCGGCGTACCACTTCTGCTGTTCCGGGCGCTTGAAGCGGCGTTTCTTCCATTCCTGCGACGGCAGGACGCCCTCCGACTCGCCTTCGATGTCGATGCCGGTGCGGCTGCCGAGACCGAGAGCGCCCATGAAACGAGAGATGTTGTCGATGCCCATGTCGTTGGCGAGCATGTAGTAATAGGTGTCGCAGGACTGCACGATCGATTTGTACATGTCGACCGATCCGTGCCCGCCCTTCTTGTCGTCACGGAACTGATGGCCGCCAAAGCTGAAGAAGCCTGGGTCGGAAATGATCTGACTCGCCGTGCGCTTGCCGATTTCGAGAGCAGCCAGCGCCATGAAGGGTTTGAAGGTGGAACCCGGCGGATAGGCGCCGTTCAGGGCGCGATTGACCATCGGCTTGTCGGGCGAATTGTTGAGCAGGTCCCAGTCGTCGGTGCGGATGCCATCGACGAACAGATTCGGATCGTAGGTCGGCGTCGACACCAGCGCGAGGATGCCGCCGTTCGAGGGATCGATGGCAACCAGCGCGCCGCGCCGATCACCAAAGGCTTTTTCGGTGATCTGCTGCAATTTGGCGTCGAGCGTCAGCGTCAGATTGTTGCCCGGCACCGGCGCGGTCCGTGACAGGCTGCGCACGGCCCGTCCGCCGGCGTCGATTTCAACCTGCTCGTAACCGGTTTCGCCGTGCAGCTGAAATTCATATTTCTGCTCGAGACCGGTCTTGCCGATGTGGTCGGAGCCCTTGTAGTTGGCTTCCTGTTCGTTCTTCTCGATGGTCTCGAGATCGCGCGTCGTGATGCGGCCGATGTAGCCCAGCGCGTGCGAGCCGACGGCGCCCAGCGGGTATTGGCGGAACAGGCGCGCCCGAACGTCGACGCCGGGAAAGCGGAAACGGTTGGCGGCGAACTTCGCCACCTCCTCGTCCGACAGCCGCGTGCGGATCGGCAGGCTCTCGAAAGTCTTGCTCTCTTCGAGCAGCTTGCGAAAACGCTTGCGGTCCTTCGGCAGGACTTCGATCAGCTGCCCCACGGCGTCAATCGTGGCGTCGAGATCGGCCACCTTGGACGGAGTGATTTCGAGCGTAAACGCCGAGTAATTGCGCGCCAGCACCGTGCCGCTGCGGTCGACGATGACGCCCCGGTTGGGAACGATCGGCACCAGCGAGATGCGGTTGTCTTCCGCGCGCGTGGTGTAGTAATCGTGCTGCAGCACCTGCAGATAGAAAAACCGCCCGATCAGGATGGCGAAGGCCAGCAGCACGGCACCCGACGCCACGGCGAGGCGGAAGCGGAAGCGATCGAGTTCGCGATCCCGGGTATTTAGCGGTGAGTGCCGCATGTGCGAGGCCAGCTCCTCAAATCGGCCGGTTGGCGTCGCGGTTGACCGGCTGGTATTGCGGCAGCAGCAGCACGTAGGTCAGCGGCACCCAGAGAACGGTGCCGATGAACGGCCCGATGAAATAGCCGATGCCCGGAAATTCGGCGCCGGCCAGCGTGCGGACGGCGAGCTGGGCCAGCTGGACCAGCAGCAGCAAGGGAAAAACGTGCAGTGCCTGCTGCCCGAGCGGGAACCACAGGATGCGCCGCGACAGCGACGAGGCGCCATAAGCGGCGAGCACGTAGGCCAGCGCATGCTGCCCCATCAGGCTGGCATCGGCGACGTCCATCGCCAGCCCGAGCACGAAGCCCCAGCCCATGCCGACGCGGCGACTCTCGCGCACGCTCCAGAAGACGACGATCAGTGCCACCCAGTCGGGCACGCCGGGCCAGTTCGCGGTCGGGAAAAAATTCAGGAGCAGCGCGACGAGCAGGCTGAGGACGACGAACCACGGGCGAACCGGGAGCAGAATGCGCGACGAGGAAAAGGTGGGTTGCATGCGGGCGGCCTCTCAGTCCTTCTTCAAGCGCTTCTTCTTCGCCCGCGAGGGCTTGTCGGCGCCCTTTCCGGCTTCGCCGGCGGCATCGCTGGTCAGCTCCGCCGGCAAGGTCGTCGCCACACGCGGTTCGAGCACCATGACCTCGCCGAAATTCTCGACGCCGGCGACCGGCACGCAGTAGATGCGGGCGAAGGAATACGAGGTGTCGCGTTCGATATGGACGACCTTGGCGACCGGGAAACCCGGCAGGAAAATGCCGTCGAGGCCGGAGGTCACCAGCAGGTCGCCGTTCTGCACATCGGCATTGGCCGGCATGAAGCGCAGTTCGAGGCGGCCGTCACCGAGGCCGAAGACCACCGAGCGCAGCCCGTTGCGGACGATCTGCACCGGCACCGCCTGATCCTTGTCGGTAATCAGCGTCACTTCCGAAACGAAGGGAAAAACGCGGGTGACCTGGCCGACGATTCCGACATCGTCGACGACCGGCTGGCCGGCGACGATTTTGTCCTGCTGCCCCTTGTCGACCACGATGCGACGCGAAAAAGGATCGCGCGCCGCATAGAGAATCTGCGTCACCTGGCCGCTCGCCTGCTGCCGCTCGCGGACGCCGAGCAAACGGCGCAGGCGCTGGTTCTCGGCCTCCAGCTGGGCGGTGCGCAACAGGGTCGTCGCGCCGTCGAGCTGGACGTGCTTCATCTGCGCGTTTTCTTCCTGCAGGCGGGTCATGCTGGAAAAATATTCGCCGACGTTTCCGAGCAGTTGCGCCGGCGCATGCGCCGCCTGCTGCAGGGGATGCGTGAACATCGAGACGGCCTGACGCAGCAGATCGAGTGTGTGGAAACGCGCATCGATCACGAGCAGGGAAATCGACAGGGCAGCGTAAAACGAAAGCAGCGCCAAAGGCGCCGGCCCACGCTTGAAGAACGGTGGCGGCTGGTAATCCATCAGAAGCTAAGGAAGAGGGGCAACGCGCGGAGGCTAAGCCGCACAGGCTCAGTCCGAGGCGAAAATGCTGCCGAGCTTGTCCATCTTCTCGAGCGCCAGGCCGCAACCGCGCGCCACGCAGGTCAGCGGCTCCTCGGCGACGATCACCGGCAGGCCGGTTTCCTCCATCAGCAGGCGATCGAGATCGCGCAGCAGCGCGCCGCCGCCGGTCAGCACCATGCCCTTGTCGGCAATGTCGGCGCCGAGTTCGGGCGGCGTTTTTTCGAGCGCCGACTTGACCGCCGAAACGATGTTGTTGAGCGGCTCGGTCAGCGCTTCGAGGATTTCGTTCGAGGAAATCGTGAACTTGCGCGGAATGCCTTCGGCCTTGTTGATGCCGGAGACTTCCATTTCGCGGACTTCGGCGCCCGGAAAAGCGGAACCGATGGTTTTCTTGATGTTTTCGGCGGTGTTCTCGCCGATCAGCATGCCGTAGTTGCGGCTGATGTAGTTGATGATCGCTTCGTCGAGCTTGTCGCCGCCGACGCGGACCGACCCGGCATAGACCATGCCGCCGAGCGAAATGACACCGACTTCGGTCGTGCCGCCGCCGATATCGACGACCATCGAGCCGGTCGGCTCGGAAACCGGCAGGCCGGCGCCGATCGCCGCGGCCATCGGCTCCTCGATCAGGAACACCTGGCTCGCGCCGGCGCCGATCGCCGATTCGCGGATGGCGCGGCGCTCAACCTGCGTCGACCCCGAAGGCACGCAGATGATGATGCGCGGCGACGGCGAGAGCAGCCGCGAGTCGTGCACCTTCTTGATGAACTGCTTGAGCATCTGCTCGGTGACGGTGAAGTCGGCGATCACGCCGTCCTTCATCGGGCGAATCACGGTGATCGCGCCCGGCGCCTTGCCCAGCATTTCCTTGGCGGCCTTGCCGACGGCCTGAATGGTCTTCTTGGCGTTCGGCCCGCCTTCCATGCGGATGGCGACGACCGACGGCTCGTCGAGGACGATGCCCTTGGAGCGGACGTAGATCAGGGTGTTGGCGGTGCCAAGGTCGATCGCGAGATCGTTCGAAAAATAACTACGCAGAAAACTGAACATGCTGGAAAAATCCGTGAAAGCTCCGCTGGGGCTGCGGCGGGTAAAGCATTTATGATACCTTATATGGCTCCCTAAATTATTATCTTACTGATTTCATAGCCATGTCGCTTACCCTGGAACAAGTCCGGCGCGTTGCCCACCTTGCCCGAATCGAAGTCAGCGACGCCGAGGCGCAAAGCACGCTCGGCCACCTGAATGGAATTTTTGCCCTGATCGAAGAGATGCAGGCGGTCGATACGCGCGGCGTCGAGCCGATGGCGCACGCGCAGGATCTCGCGCAACGGCTGCGCGAGGATCGCGTGACAGAAGTGAATCAGCGCGCCGCCTTTCAGGCCGTCGCTCCCGAAATCGAAGGCGCTCTCTACCTCGTGCCGAAGGTGATCGAATGATCGCGCGCAACCTGAAAGCCCTCGCGCAGGCACTGGCCGACAAGGAAATTTCGAGCGTCGAGCTGACGCAGCTCTACCTTGACCGCATCGCCCGCCTCAATCCGGAAATCAACGCTTTCGTCACCGTCGACGCCGAGCGCAGCCTCGCCCAGGCGCGTGCCGCCGACCAGCGCCTGGCGGCCGGCAAGAGTGGTGGCAACTGCGGCCCGCTGACCGGCATCCCGCTCGCGCAGAAGGACATCTTCTGCGCCAAGGGCTGGCGCACGACCTGCGGCTCGCGGATGCTCGACAACTTCGTCAGTCCCTACGACGCGACGGTGATCGCCAAGTTCGACGCGGCCGGCGCAGTCAATCTCGGCAAGACGAACATGGACGAATTCGCCATGGGGTCGTCGAACGAAACCTCGTATTTCGGCGCGGTGAAAAACCCCTGGGATACCGCGCGCGTTCCCGGCGGCTCGTCGGGCGGTTCGGCGGCAGCGGTCGCCGCGCTGCTCGCACCGGCCGCCACGGGCACCGATACCGGCGGCTCGATCCGCCAGCCGGCCGCGCTGTGCAATCTGACCGGCCTCAAACCGACCTACGGCGTGGTGTCGCGCTACGGCATGATCGCCTTCGCCTCGTCGCTCGACCAAGCCGGTCCGATGGCCCGCTCGGCCGAGGACTGCGCGCTGCTGCTCAACGCGATGGCCGGCTTCGACGAACGCGATTCGACCAGCCTCGAACGCCCGCTCGAAGACTACAGCGCACAACTGAATGCGCCGGCCGGCGACAAGCCGCTCGCCGGGCTGAAAATCGGCCTGCCGAAGGAGTTTTTCGGCGAGGGTTGCAGCCCCGAAGTCATGCAGCTCGTCGAAGCCGCCCTCGCCGAATACCGCAAGCTCGGCGCCGAGACGGTAGCCATCAGCCTGCCCAACATGAAGCTGTCGGTGCCGGCCTATTACGTGATCGCGCCGGCCGAGGCGAGTTCCAACCTGTCGCGTTTCGACGGCGTGCGCTACGGCTATCGCGCGCCGGAGTACGCCGACCTCAACGACATGTACAGCAAGAGCCGGGCGCAAGGCTTCGGCGCCGAGGTCAAGCGGCGCATCCTGATCGGCGCCTACGTGCTGTCGCACGGCTACTACGACGCCTACTACCTGCAGGCGCAGCGCATCCGCCGCCTGATCGCCAACGACTTCGTCGCCGCCTTCAAGCAGTGCGACGTGATCATGGGGCCGACCAGCCCGAGCACCGCCTTCAAGCTCGGCGAGAAGGCTGCCGATCCGGTGCAGATGTACCTCTCGGACATCTACACGATCGCCGTGAACCTGGCCGGCCTGCCCGGCATGTCGATCCCCTGCGGCCTGGCCAACGGCCTGCCGGCCGGCCTGCAACTGATCGGCGACTATTTCGGCGAAGCCAAGCTGCTCAACGTCGCGCACCGCTACCAGCAGGCGACCGGCTGGCATCAGCAGCGTCCGGCCGGGCTCGAGTGAGATTCTGCGCATGCGGCGGATTTGTGCGGCGGCCCTGATCCTTGGCGCCTGCGCGACCCCGGAACCCTTGCCGGAACCGCCGGCGCCCGCACCCGCCGCGGCACCAACGCCGGAACCCGAACGCATCGAGTCGCAGCCGCTCAAGCATTTGCTCAACCGGAATCTCAAGCCGATGCCGGATCAGGCGCTGAACGTGCGCACCAAATGCGCGTTCCGCGACGACATCGGCACGCGCGGCAAAATGGATCTGCAGGTAAAGGACGCCGAAGTGCAGCGCTTTACCGCCGAGGTGAGCATTCCAAAGCAGGGCGTCTGCCGCTTCGACCTGAAGAACTTCCAACAGACCGCCACCTTGCCGACGGTAACGCTCACCGATGCCATGAGCGGTTGTTCGGTGCGCATGTGGGCCCAGGAGCTGGGGCGCGACAAAAGCGTGACGGTGGCCTTCAGCGGTTGTCAGACGCAATGCAGCGGTGATTCTTTCAGCTATCTCTGGCCGATTCTGGTAGATACCCGGAACGGCCGCTGTTCTTGACGAGTGAGTAAGAAACAATGAAACAGTGGGAAGTCGTCATCGGTATCGAGACGCACGCGCAGCTCTCGACGCAATCGAAAATTTTCTCGGGTAGTTCGACCGCCTTCGGCGCCGAGCCGAACGTGCAGGCCAGCGCGGTCGATATCGCGCTGCCCGGCGTGCTGCCAGTGCTCAACAAGGGCGCCGTCGAATGCGCGATCCGCTTCGGGCTGGCGGTCGATGCCGAAGTGGCGCCGAAATCGGTTTTCGCGCGCAAGAACTATTTCTACCCGGACCTTCCGAAGGGCTATCAGATCAGCCAGTTCGAGTTGCCGGTGGTGGTCGGCGGCAAGGTGACGATCCAGGTCGGGCAGGGTGACAAGCTCGTCGAAAAAACCGTCAACCTGACGCGCGCGCACCTCGAAGAAGACGCCGGCAAATCGCTGCATGAAGACTTTCACGGCAAATCCGGCATCGACCTGAACCGCGCCGGAACGCCCTTGCTCGAGATCGTCACCGAACCCGACATGCGCTCGGCGGCCGAAGCCGTCGCCTACGCCAAGGCGCTGCATGCGCTGGTGCGCTGGATCGGCATCTGCGACGGCAACATGCAGGAAGGCTCGTTTCGCTGCGACGCGAACGTCTCGGTCCGCCCGGTCGGCCAGAAGGAATTCGGCACACGGCGCGAGATCAAGAACCTCAACTCCTTCCGCTTCATGCAGCAGGCCATCGATTACGAAGTGCAGTGGCAGATCGCGACGATCGAGGACGGCGGCCGCGTCGAACAGGCCACCGTGCTGTTCGACCCCGATACCGGCGAGACGCGCGCCATGCGCAGCAAGGAAGACGCGCACGACTACCGCTATTTCCCCGACCCCGACTTGTTGCCGCTGATCATCGACCGCGACTGGGTGGCGCGCACGCGCGCGGCGATGCCCGAGCTGCCGGTGGCCAAACGCGATCGCTTCGTTGCCGAGTATGCGCTGTCGGGCTACGATGCGACGGCGCTGACTGCCGCGCTGGATATCGCCGACTTCTACGAAGCCGCCGTAGCGGTGGCCGGAAAAGCGAGCGCCAAGCCCTGCGCCAACTGGGTGACGGTCGACCTCGCCGCGCGCCTGAACCGGGAAGACAAGGAAATTGGCGATTCGCCGGTATCCGCCGCGCAACTCGGCGGCCTACTCGCCCGCATCGCCGACAACACCATTTCCAACAACATCGCCAAGAAGGTGTTCGAAGCCTTGTGGAACGGCGAAGGGCAATCCGCCGACGAAATCATCGAAAAGCAGGGGCTCAAGCAGATTACCGACAGCGGCGCCATCGAAACGCTGATCGACGAGGTGCTGGCAGCCAACGCGGCGATGGTCGCCGAGTTCAAGGCGGGCAAGGAAAAAGCCTTCAATGCGCTGGTCGGCCAGGCGATGAAAGCGACCAAGGGCAAGGCCAATCCGCAACAGGTGAATGACCTGCTGCGCAAGAAACTCGGCGCTTGAGATCAGTCCCGCCGGAGAACGGCGGGACCGGAAGCGCATCTCGGCGGAATATCAGCGCACGACGTTACGGTGCGTCGTCAGCTCGAGAAAGCGGCGCCTGTCCTCGTCGTACTTGACGCGAATCGCTTCCAGTTCCGTCTTCTTCGACTCGATCACCGACTCGAGCGCCTTGATGTCGTAGTCGGCGTCACGCAAGCCCTTGTCGACCGCTGCCGGCAATTGTTTCTTCTTGTAGAACTCGGCTTCGTCCTCGAATTTCTTGCGCTGCTTGCGCGCCTCGGCGATTTTCTCCGTCGCCCCCTTGATCGCGAGATTGACGTCCTGCTCGGCCCGCCGGCGCAGCGACTCGATATCCTTTTCCGTGCCGTAGGTATTGAGCAAGGCCTGGTCCTTGCGCTTCTGCTCGCCGAGCGCCGCTTCCTGAACCTTGCGCCGCTCCTCGTCAGCGGCCCGCTGCGCACGTTGCTCGGCGGTGAGCGGCGCCTCGACCTGGCGCAGCGTCCGGCCGGAACCGCCCACTTCGCGGTAGGCCCGCCCGTAACAGATTTGCGGCAGGATATCGCCGCACACCTGCTTGCCGCTATCATCGGCGCAGCAGAAAAACGAGCTGGCAGCCACCGCCTGGCCGGCGCCGGCCAGGGCCAGCACGGCGAACAGCTGCCTAACGGGCGCGCGCAACGCCATATTCCTTGCGGTAGCTGGCCACGGCGGCCTCATTCTGCTTGAATTCGGGTCGCTCATGGAGAAAGGCCATGAGATCGTCGAGGTCGGCCACCGCCACCACCGGAATACCGTAGTCGCGCTCGACTTCCTGCACTGCCGACAAGACGCCGGTGCCGCGCTCCATGCGGTCTAGCGCAATCACGACACCGCAGGGCGTCGCTCCGGCCGCGCGGATCATCTCGACCGATTCGCGCACCGAAGTGCCGGCGGAAATCACGTCGTCGATGATCAGCACGCGCCCCTGCAAGGGCGCGCCGACGATCGTGCCGCCTTCGCCGTGATCCTTGGCTTCCTTGCGATTAAACGAAAAAGGGAGATTGCGCCCTTCGCGCGCCAGCGCCACGGCCGTTGTCGCGGCCAGCGGGATGCCTTTATAGGCCGGCCCGAACAGCGTATCGATGGCGATGCCGCTGGCGGTGATCGCCTTGGCGTAAAATTGCGCCAGCCGATCGAGCGCCGCGCCGTCGTTGAACAGACCGGCGTTGAAGAAATAGGGCGACAAGCGCCCGGCCTTGGTTTTGAATTCGCCAAAACGCAGCACGTTCTGGGCGACGGCAAACTCGATGAATTCCTGACGAAAGTCCATAACAACCGATGTATTGAAGCCGCGAACGGCATGGATTCTGTATGTTACGCATCATCACCCTAAATCTCAACGGCGTTCGCTCTGCGTGGAACAAGGGCGTTCTGCCGTGGGCCGCGGCACAGAACGCCGACGTCATCTGCCTGCAGGAGTTGAAGGCGCAGCACGGCGACCTCAACGCGGAAATGAAATCGCCGGACGGCCTGCACGCCTACTACCACTGCGCCGAAAAGAAGGGTTACAGCGGCGTCGGGCTGTGGTGCCGGAGCAAGCCGGACGCCGTCATCGAAGGCCTCGGCAACGCCGAATTCGACGCCGAAGGCCGCTATCTGCGCGCCGATTTCGGCAAGCTCTCGGTGATCTCGCTCTACCTGCCCTCCGGCTCCAGCTCGCCGGAACGCCAGGAGGCCAAGTTCCGCTTCATGGAAATCTTCTACCCGCATCTGGCCGATCTGGCCAAGTGCGGACGCGACGTCGTCGTCTGCGGCGACTGGAATATCGCGCACCAGGAGATCGACCTCAAGAACTGGAAAGGCAACCGCAAAAACTCCGGCTTCCTGCCCGAAGAACGCGCCTGGATCGGCCGCCTGCTCGCCGAAGCCAACTGGCGCGACGTCTACCGGACGCTGCACCCGGAAACCACCGACGACTGCTACACCTGGTGGTCGAATCGCGGGCAGGCGTGGGCCAAGAACGTCGGCTGGCGCCTCGACTACCAGTTGGCGACCCCGGCGTTGGCCGACACGGCACGGCATATTTCGGTCTATAAGGCGCAGCGCTTTTCCGATCACGCGCCGCTGTCCATCGACTACGACTATGCCCCGTGAATCTTCGCATTGATCTGTGCTCGTAAATTAGATAACCTGAACGTTCTGGCGCAAGGCATTCCCAATCCCTGCGCCATAAATTTTTCCCGTTCATCACCCGCTACCACGAGGTCCGCCATGTCCGAAGTCACCGAACTGTCCACCGTCAACAAGGAAAAACTTGTCTCCGACATGAAAATCGTCGTTGCCGATGCCGAAGAAATCCTGCGCGCCACCGCCAGCGTTGCCGGCGAAAAGGTTGGCGAGCTGCGCGAACGCATCCAGGATCGTCTGCGCGACGCCAAGATCCGCATTGCCGACGCCGAAGCCGCGCTGGTCGACAAGACCAAGGCGGCCGCCCGCGCCACCGACGACTACGTGCATGAGAACCCCTGGCGCGCGGTCGGCATCGCCGCCGGCATCGGTCTGTTGCTCGGCGTCATCATCGGTCGCCGCTAAGCGCCACGCAGCACGGCATGAGTCATAGTCAAGGCGGCGAAAATGCCGGCGCCGGCCCGAGCGCAAGCCAGAATGCGGGTCTGTTCGCCGCCCTGAAGAACATCGCCGCGACGCTGCTGGCGACCGGGCGCACGCGCTTCGAACTCCTCAGCACCGAACTCGAGGAAGAGAAGCTGCGCGCCGTCCGCCTGCTGCTCATGGCGCAGGCGATGGTGTTTTGCCTCGGCGTTGCCACCTTGCTGCTCGTCGGCTTGCTGGCGCTGCTGTTCTGGGACAACAAGGTCGTCATCGTCAGCGGCTTTGCCGCACTGTTCCTCATCCTCGGCGGCGTCTTCTATAAAGCCCTCTCGCGCGCCACGCAGCGATCGGAACCGGCCTTCGCCGCCAGCCTCGCCGAACTCGAGGAAGATCTGCGCCAGCTGAAAGCGGCCGCCCGCGATGGATCAACGACTCATTGACATCGGCATCCGGCGCGGCCGGCTGATCGAGCGCATCGCCCGTCAACGGGCGCTGCTCGGCGAGCAACTGCAGCCGGTGCGCAGCGTCCTGGGCGCCACCGACCGGGGCATTGCGGGCGTACGCTCCGGCATCGCCTATCTGCGGCAGCACCCCGCTATCATCGTCGCCGCTGTTGCCCTGCTGGTCGTCTTGAAACCCCGCCGTGTCTGGCGCTGGGCACAAAGGGGTTTTGTCGTCTGGCAAAGTTGGCGCGCGATGCGTGAGCGGCTGGCCGCCTTCGGCTTGCGCTGGCGCTGATGGGCGACGGTACCAAGGAAGCGACGATCGCGCGGCTGATCGCCGCGCAAAAGCGCCAGGCCCGCGAATTCATCGTCGATGTGGTGCAGATGCGCGGCCTGATGCCGCTGCTGATGAAGTCGCGCAACGGCGGCGCATGGACGGCTGGCGAAAAGGCCGAGCTGCTGCGCCAGCTGCGCATTCTCTCGCGCGTCTCACCCTACCTGCTTTTCCTGTTGCTGCCCGGCTCGGCGCTGCTGCTGCCGGTTTACGCCTGGTGGCTGGATCGCCGGCGCAAGGCGCGCCCGGCGCAACCGCCCTGCGGCCGCTGAACGGCCGCGCTCAGGCCCAGACGCCCAGCGCCTGCAACTGCCGGGTCGCCGCCGCCGCCCAGCCGCGATTGGCTGCCGGACTGGCCGGACTGGGGTGCAAGACGCGGCCGATTTTCACCTGCGTCCCGGCCAGTGCTTCGACGGCACGCGCTTCGGCAAAGGCGCCGATGCCGATCACCCATTCCGGCTGCAAGGTCGCTACCAGCGTCTGCAGGTGGCGGTCGCAGGCGGCGTAGAGCGGTGCGCTTTCACTGGCCGGCAGTTTGTCCGGCGTCAGGTTGCGGCCATGGTCGAAGAAGGCCAGCGGACAATAGTTGGCGACGAAATGCTCGGTGAAAAAAGCGTCGGCCGTGCCGAAGCGCTCGCGAAACAAGCCCCACAGCCGTCTGCCGCTGACTTCCGAGCGTTCGCAGGCAAAGCCTTCGATCGGCCGCTTCGGGTTCTCCTGCGCCGGTTTATCGACCGGCGCTTCGATCGCCATCCAGTCGCGCACCGCCTCGATTTCGCCGAACGGCACGCCGCATTGCACCATGCCGAAAGGGCCGGGGTTCATACCGAGCAGGACCACCCGCTTGCGCCGCGCGCCGTAGCGGCGCAGATACAGCTCGTGCGGCGCCCAGGCATAGGCCAGCGGGTTATAGACGTGCGAAACGGGCTGCGCGAACGCCAAGCGATCGACGCCGGCGGACAGATCGCGCGCCGCAGCAATCAGCGCCGTGACGTGCAGGGATTCATGGGACATCGAGGGCTCCAGCCGACACCGGCCCATTCCACGGCGCTACCCTGGAGAGGAGCAGCATGCCGGGAACCGCCAGCGCGGTACATAGCAGGAAGAAATTGAACCAGCCAAGGCCATCGACCAGCCAACCAGCCGAAGCATTGATGAACGTGCGTGGCACGGAGGCAATGCTGGTGAACAGGGAAAACTGCGTTGCCGTATAGGCTGGATGCGTACTGCGCGCGATGAAGGCGACGAAGGCGGCAGTGCCGAGACCGACACCGAGCGCTTCGAGACCGATCACGGCGGCGAGTGCGACACGCTGCTCGATGCCGATCAGCGCCTGTGGACCGAGCCAGGCGAGCCACGCAAAGCCGAGGATAGACACCAGCTGCACCACGCCGAACAGCCACAGCGCGCGATTGATGCCGAGCCGCACCATCCACAAGCCGCCGAGCAGGGCACCGATCACCGCCGGCCACAGGCCGGCGTGCTTGGCGATCAGCCCGATGTCGGTCTTCGTGAAGCCCATGTCGAGGTAGAAAGGCGTGGCCAGCGCCGTGCACAGAGAATCGCCGAGCTTGTAGAGAAAGATGAAGGCCAGCACGAGCAGCGCGCCGCGCACACCCGCCCGCCCGACAAATTCGTGGAACGGTTCGAGCACCGCTTCACGCAGGGTTTTCGGCGTCGCACAGGCCGCCGCCGGTTCCCTGATCAGAAGCACCATGACCATCCCCGGCAGCATGAAAGCCGCGGTGATCCAGAACACCTCCGACCACGGCAGCAGGTCGGAAAGAATCAGCGACAGCGAACCGGGCACCAGCCCGGCGAGACGATAGGCGTTCACATGCACGGCGTTGCCGAGGCCGAGTTCGACCTCGCCGAGCAGTTCGCGGCGGTAGGCGTCGAGGGCGATGTCCTGGGTCGCCGAGAAAAGCGAGAGCAGCGCGGCCAGCCACAGCACCGGGCCGATTTCAGCGCGCGGCGACAGGCCGCCGAGCAGGCCGATGGAGAGCAGCAGGCCGATCTGCATGAGCAGTATCCAGCCCCGGCGCCGGCCGAGGACGGGCAGGGCATAGCGATCGAGCAAGGGCGACCAGAGAAATTTCCAGGTATAGGGAAACTGGATCAGGGCAAAGAAGCCGATCGTCTTCAGATCGACGCCCTCGCTGCGCAGCCACGCCGGCAGGAGGTTGAGCAGCAGGTAAAGCGGCAGGCCGGAACTGAAGCCGGTGAAGATGCAGATCAGCATCTTCCGCGTCAGCAGGACGCGCAGTGCGGCGGGCAGCCCCGGCGGCACGCCGGGCATCAGCGAATACGCCCGAGCCGATAGAAGGCCAGACTGCCGTTCAGGTTGGGATCTTCGGTCACCGCCTGGCCGGCTTCGTCGAAGGCCAGACGCTCGCGGATCTGGATGCCGAGCTTGCCGCACAGCGCCTCGAAATCGACGATCGTGAAGAAGCGCACGTTCGGCGTTTCGTACCACTGGTAGGGCAGGTCTTCCGAAACCGGCATGTGCCCTTCCGCGATCGCCGCGCGGTTGGCGCGATAGGCGAAGTTCGGGAAGCTGACCACCGCCTCCTCGGCCACGCGCAGCATCTCGGTGAGGATGCGCTCGGTGGCGTGCATCGCCTGCAGCGCCTGCGAGATGATGACGTGATTGAAGGACTGATCCTCGAAACCCGAGAGACCGCGCTCGATGTCGATCTGGATCACGTCGACGCCGTTGCGCACGCAGCCGAGCACGCTCTCGTGCGCGATTTCGACGCCGTAGCCGGCGACGCTCTTGGTTTCGCGCAGATAGCGCAGCAGCGTGCCGTCGCCGCAACCGAGGTCGAGCACGCGCTCGCCGGGAGGAATCCAGTTGGCGATCACCGCAAAGTCGAAACGCTCGCGTTCCTGCGCCCTGATCTTCTTTTCGTTATCCGTCATCGTTAGACCTCGATATTCTGCAGGTAGGCGCGCATCACGGCGTGGTAGTGCGCATCGTCGAGCAGGAAGGAGTCGTGGCCGGCATCGCAGTCGATCTCGGCATAGGCGACGTGACGACGGTTGTGCAGCAAGGCGAAGACGATCTCGCGCGAGCGCGCCGGGGCGAAACGCCAGTCGGTCGAAAAACTCGCGACGAGGAAATCGGCCTTGGCGCGCGCCAGCGCGGCGGCCAGATTGCCGTCGTAGTCGTAGGCCGGATCGAAATAATCGAGCGCCTTGGTCATCATCAGATAGGTGTTGGCGTCGAAGAAACCGGCGAACTTGTCGCCCTGGTAGCGCAGGTAGGATTCGACCTCGAAATCGACGTCGTAGGAAAACTTGTGCTGGCCGTGGCGCAGCTGGCGGCCGAATTTCTCGCCCATCTGATCGTCCGACAGATAGGTGATGTGACCGACCATGCGCGCCAGACGCAGGCCGCTGGTCGGGATCACGCCATGTTCGGCATAGTGGCCGCCGTGGAATTCCGGGTCGGAGATGATCGCCTGGCGCGCCACCTCGTTGAAGGCGATGTTCTGCGCCGAGAGCTTGGGCGCCGAGGCGATCACCATGGCGTGCCGGATGCGCTCCGGAAACTGCAGCGACCATTCGAGCGCCTGCATGCCGCCGAGGCTGCCGCCGAGCACGGCGGCCCAGGTATCGACGCCGAGATGATCGGCCAGCTGTGCCTGCGCGGCAACCCAGTCCTCGACCGTGACCAGCGGAAAATCCGCGCCGTAGCGCTTGCCGGTCGCCGGGTTGATCGACAGCGGGCCGGTCGAGCCGTAACAGCCGCCGAGGTTATTCACGCCGACGACAAAAAACTTGTCGGTATCGAGCGGCTTGCCGGGGCCGACAAGATTGTCCCACCAGCCGAGATTCCTGGGATCGTCGGCATAGACGCCGGCCACGTGATGGCTGCCGGACAGCGCGTGGCAGACCAGTACGGCGTTCGAGCGCGCGGCGTTCAAGGTGCCGTAGGTTTCGAAAACCAGCTCGAAGCCCGGCAGGGCGGCACCGCTCCTGAGCGGCAGCGCTTCGTTGAAGCAGACCCGCTGCGGCGCAACGACTCCGACAGAATTCACTCGTGACATGGCATTACTTTAGTGACAAAACCCGGAAACAAAAAACCCAGTCGGCTCGGATAGCGGACTGGGCTGGCCCCGCTTTAGCCGTATTTATTAAGCGCCCGCAAGCTGATCGTTCAAATCGGCGCTGTGAGCCGGAAAGTTACCGCTCGCCCGGCGGAAAGTCAAATACGAGCGCGGACGGTCACGTGCCGGCCAGGCCGACATTGAGCTTATCGAGCTGTTCGCGGATTTTCGCCGGCTCTTCGAGGCGCAGCATGCGGCGGACAATCGGCGCCAGCTCGGAAACGTCGCTCTGCATGACCTTCTGCTTCACTTCGAGGATGTGCGCCGGGTGCATCGAAAACTGGCGCAGGCCCATGCCGAGCAGCATCCGGGTCAGCGTCGGGTCGCCGGCCAGTTCGCCGCAGACGGAAATCGGGATATTCGCCTTCTCGGCGCTGGTGATGGTGTGCGCGAGCAGCATCAGCACGGCCGGGTGCAAGGGATCGTAGAGATGCGAGACCTGTTCGTCGCTGCGGTCGATGGCCAGCGTGTACTGGATCAGGTCGTTGGTGCCGATCGACAAGAAATCGAGGCGGCGCAGGAACAGGCCGATGGCTAGCGCCGCCGCCGGAATCTCGATCATGCCGCCGATCTCGATCGCTTCGTCGAAGGCGATCTTCTCGCCGCGCAGGCTCGACTTGGCCTGCTCGACGGCGGCCAGCGTCTGGTCGATCTCGTGCGCGTGCGAGAGCATCGGGATCAGCAGCTTGATCTTGCCGTATTTCGAGGCGCGCAGAATGGCGCGCAGCTGGATCTGGAACATCTTCGGATCGGCCAGCGACAGGCGGATGGCGCGCAGGCCGAGCGCCGGATTGGTGTGCACGCGGTCGCCGATGATGTCTTCCGGATGCAGGTCCTTGTCGGCGCCGAGATCGAAGGTGCGGATCGTCACCGGCCGCCCTTCCATGCCCTTGACGACCTTGCGGTAGGACTCGAACTGCTCGTCCTCGCTCGGCATGTCGCCGCGGCCGAGAAAGAGGAATTCGGTACGGAACAGGCCGATCCCCTCGGCGCCGTCTTCGAGCGCGCCGTCGACGTCGCCGGGCAGTTCGATATTGGCGTGCAGATCGACGTCGATGCCGTCCAGCGTCGTCGAGCGGGCTGTCTTCAGGCGCTTGAGCTTCGAGCGCTCGAGCTCGATCTGGCTCTTGCGCAGCTGGTATTCCTCGAGCACGCGCTGATCGGGATTGACGATCAGTACGCCGCGCGTGCCATCGACGATGACGGTTTCCTTGTCGCGGATCAGCTGGCGCGCGTTATGCAGGCCGAGCACGGCGGGAATCGCCAGGCTGCGCGCCAGGATGGCCGTGTGCGAGGTGGCGCCGCCAACGTCGGTGACGAAGGAGGCGAAGTTGTGGTCCTTGAAGGCGATCACGTCGGCCGGCGCCAGATCGTGCGCGACGACGATCAGATTCTCTTCCTTGACGCCCTTGGCGGCCTTCAGCGCGGCGCGGCCCGGCTGGCCGACCAGCTCCTTGACGACGCGTTCGACCACCTGCCGCACGTCGTAGCTGCGCTCGCGCAGATACTGGTCTTCGATCTGCTCGAACTGGGCGACGAGGATTTCCATCTGCTGCACCAGCGCCCACTCGGCGTTGCAGCGCCGTTCGCGGATCAGCTGTTTCGGCGTTTCGGAAAGCTCGGGGTCGGAAAGAATCATCGAGTGCAGGTCGATGAAGGCGCCGAGTTCGGCCGGGGCGTGCTCCATGCCCTCCTTCATCAGCTCGAACTCACCGCGCACGCGGGAGAGGGCCGTTTCGAAGCGCGCGATCTCGCGATCGACCATGCGCGGCGCGATGACCAGATGCGACACCTCGAGCGTCGCGTGCGACATGAGATGCGCCTGGCCGATGGCGATGCCACCGGAAACACCGAGTCCGTGCAGGGTGAAGCTCATGCGCTCACTCGCCCTCGCCGAACTTTTCGGCGATCAGCTTGAGGATGGCGTCATGCGCCGCCTGCTCGTCTTCGCCCTCGGTTTCGACGACGATGTGCGAGCCCTTGCCGGCCGCCAGCATCATCACGCCCATGATGCTTTTGGCATTGATGCGGCGGGCGCCTTTTTCCATCCAGACGTCGGATTTGAAGCTGCCGGCGAGCTGCGTCAGCTTGGCCGAGGCCCGTGCATGCAGGCCCAGTTTGTTGATGATTTCGGTTTCAGCACGCACCATTTCCAGTCCTTGTCGTTTTTCTGGCAGCTTACATGTTCATCGCGCCATCGCGAGCACCGCTGATGGCTTTTTGCATCATGATTTCCATCCCCTTATCGCGATAGGTCAGGGCACGCAGCAGCATCGGCAGGCTGAGTCCGGCAACCCCTTCGACGCGTCCCGGCGCGAGCAGCTTGAGCGTCAGGTTGGCCGGCGTTGCACCAAAAATGTCGGTCATCAGCAGTACGCCATTGCCGCCATCAACCTCGTCCAACAGCAGCCGGGCGAGCGGCAAGACATCGAGCGGATCGTCCTGCGCCGCGACCCCGAGCTGGGCGATCAGCGGCGGCCGCTTGTTCAGGACATGGCAGACGTTCTGGATCAGGCTTTCGCCGAACGTGCCGTGCGTTATCAGAAGAATGCCGATCATTGCGCTGGATGGTCACTGCACGTGGTTGCGAGCCCTCATTCTAAGGGATTCTGCAACAACTGAAAGGCTCTCAGGGGAGTATTTCCAGCGCCTGCGGCTGGCCGCCCACATACTCCAGACGGCGGTGCAGCGCCGCGCTGACCTGCACGCGCCCCTCGGCATCGACGCGCAGCACCTGATCGACGGCCAGCGCACGCGCCAGATGCGGCCAGTCGGCGCCGGCGACGAAGAGCGGCTTGGACGCCGCGTCGGAGAGCGTTCCGGCCGCCGGGCGCGGCGTGATCAGCACGGTCAGCGACTGCGTATGCATCACCGGCGCACCGCTGCGCGGATCGAGCAGATGACAATAGCGTTTGCCGTCGAGTTCGAAGTAGCGCTGGTAATCGCCCGAGGTGCCGATCGCCTCGCCGTCGGCCAGCTCGATCGTGGCCAGCGGCCCCGGCTGGCGCGGATGCTGGATGCCGACGCGCCAGGGCTGGCCGTTTTTCGTTCCCAGCGCCATGACGTTGCCGCCGATATTGATCAGCGCATTGTTCACGCCTTGCGCACGCAGGATGACCGCCGCCCGGTCGAGGGCGACGCCTTTCAGGTAGCCGCCGAAGTCGATGGCGACCGATGGCTTGCTGCTGCTGACCCGCCCGTCCTCGACGCGCAGATCGGCGATGCCGGGCCGCGCCGCGCGCCAGGCGGCCAGCGCCGCCGGGTCGGGCAGGGCGGCCTTGAACTCGTCGGCCTGAAAGCCCCACAGCTTGATCAGGCCGCCGATGCCGGGATCGAAAAGCTGCTCGCCAACCGCCGTGATGCGCTGCGCGTCGACGATCAGGGCGGCCATCTCGGGCGTTACCGGCTGCGTCTTGCCGGCCGCGATGGCCGCGTTCAGCGCGCTCAGTTCGGAAGGCTGCCAGGCATGGTAGGTGCGGTGCAGGCGGTCGAACTCGCGCAGCACTGCCGCCGCGGCCGGGCGAGCCTTGGCCTCATCGAGGCCGGCGATCAACACTTCGACGCGGGTGCCGAAGACGAAGGACTCCTGATGATGCAGCGGCGCCTTGCCGCAGGCGGCCAGACAACAGGCGAGCGCCGCCAGAAAGAGGAGACGGACTAGACGGGCAGCGGACATTCGCGCTCCAGTGCGGCGACGAACAGCGCGGCGACGTCGAAACCGGTTTGCTCGCCAATCTCGACCATGCAGGTCGGACTGGTGACGTTGATTTCGGTCAGCCAGTCGCCGATCACGTCGATGCCGACCAGCAGCAAGCCACGTTCGGCCAGTACCGGCGCCAGCGTGCCGGCTATTTCACGGTCGCGTGCGGTCAGCTCGCGTGCCACGCCGCGACCGCCGGCGGCGAGATTGCCGCGCGTTTCGCCGGCCTTCGGAATGCGCGCCAGACACCAGGGGACGACCTCGCCGCCGACGATCAGGATGCGCTTGTCGCCGTCGCTGATCTCGGGAATGTAGCGCTGCGCCATGATCGTGCGCGCGCCGTCGTGGGTCAGCCGGTCCTGCATCAAGGTTTCGACGATCACGTTGCGGTTCGCATCGTCGTGGCGCACGCGGAAAATCTGGCTGCCGCCCATGCCGTCGAGCGGCTTCAGGATGGCGTCGCGCTGCGCATCGATGAAGGCATGGATCAGCGCCGCCTCGCGCGAGACCAGCGTCGGCACGGCGAACTGCGCGAACTCCGCGACGGCGAGCTTCTCCGAATGGTCGCGCAGCGCGCACGGCCGGTTGAAGACGCGCGCGCCTTCGGCCTCGGCGCGTTCGAGCAGCCAGGTGGTGGTCACGTACTCGAGGTCGAAGGGCGGATCCTTGCGCATCACGACGCCGGAGAAATCGCGCAGCGGCACGACATGCCGGGCTATCTCGACGAACCACACGCCATCGTCGGCGAGCAGCTCCAGATGTACGGCCTCGGCGCAAACGCCATGCGCCGTCGACCAGTGGATCGCCGGCTGGGCGATCGCCCACACGGCATGGCCGGCCGCCTGTGCTGCACGCATCATGGCGACGCTCGAATCCTTGTAGGCCTTCAGCGAATCGAGCGGGTCGAGAATGAAAGCGAAGCGCATGGGGTTTAGCCCTCCACCGGCGCCGTCCGCTCGAGCTCGAGCGAAGCGGCGAGCTGCTCGAGGCGGGCGATCACGCCATATGCATAAAAACGGTTGGGCGGCGCATCGGGGTTCTGGCAGCAGTCGGGCAGCGAGCAGCTGGTTTCGAAGGCCAGCGGTTCGAAATGCATGCCCGGCGCGTTGAGGTTCTCGTCCTTGCCGCGCCCGCTATGCACGCGGTAGAAGCCGCCGACGACGTAGCGGTCGATCATGTAGACGACCGGTTCGGCGACGCCGTCGCCGACCTGCTCGTGCGTATGTACCCCCTCCTGGATGATCACCTGCGAAACGGCCAGGCCTTCCTTGATTACCGACATCTTGTTGCGCTGCTTGCGATTGAGGCCGGTCACTTCGGACGCGTCCTTGACCGTCATGACGCCCATGCCGTAGGTGCCGGCGTCGGCCTTGACGACGACGTAGGGCGTCTCGTCGATGCCGTATTCGGCGTACTTTTCACGGATCATGCCGAGCACCGCGTCGACATTGGCGGCCAGGCATTCCTCGCCCTGCCGCTCGTGGAAGTTGATGCTGTCGCACACCGAAAAATAGGGGTTGATCTGCCACGGGTCGATGCCGACCAGCTTGGCGAACTCGCCGGCCACTTCGTCGTAGGCGGCAAAGTGGTTCGACTTGCGGCGCACCGCCCAGCCGGCATGCAGCGGCGGCAGGACGAACTGCTCGTTGAGATTCGTCAGGATCTCCGGGATGCCGGCCGACAGATCGTTGTTGAGCAGGATCGCGCAGGGATCGAAGCCGTCGAGGCCGAGGCGGTACTTGCTGCGGACCAGCGGCTCAAGCAATAGCGTCGTGCCGTTCGGCAGGTCGACCGGGGTCGGCTTGGTGATTTCCGGCAGCAGCGATCCGAGACGGACGTTGAGCCCGGTCTGGCGCAGGATGGCGGCGATCTGCGCGACGTTCTGCAGGTAGAAAAGATTGCGCGTGTGGTTTTCGGGGATCAGCAAGAGGTTGCGCGCATCCGGGCAGATCTTGTCGATCGCCGACATCGCCGCCTGCACGCAGAGCGGCAGAAAGGCGGCATTCAGGTTGTTGAAGCCGCCCGGAAAGAGGTTCATGTCCACCGGTGCGAGCTTGAAGCCGGAATTGCGCAGATCGACCGAGCCGTAGAACGGCGGCGTGTGCTCCTGCCACTGGCCGCGCAGCCAGCGCTCGATGTCCGGCGTAGCATCGAGAAAGCGGCGCTCGAGCTCGAGCAGCGGGCCGTTGAGGGCGGTGGTCAGATGTGGAACCATGGCAATTCTCCGTCAGGCTTGCGGCTATTCGCGCCGCTTATGTTTGGCCAAGCAGTTTACACCGCCGCGGGCGGCGGCAGGAATGCGCGAAAGGACGCCGGCAATGGGGTCTGCTCGAGACTGCGCTGAGTGAAGAGAAAGCGGCCGTCGCAGACGAAGCCGAGGTCGACCCAGTCGACGCCATTGAGCGCCGTGGCCAACGCCTGCACATCGACCGCCGGATCGCGCGGGAAGATCGCCATCACCGCACCATCGTAATGCCGGCAATCGTGCACAAAAAATGGCTGTAAGCGACGCGTCTTGTTATTCACATAGACACGCTCGCGTTCCGATTGATGGTAGCCGCGCCCCCAATGCCACCAGTTGCTTTCGTCAAACGGACGAATGCGGCGTGCGATCAGACGATCTCGATGCGGCAAAAGTTCCGCCGGCGCCGGCTGGCCCGCTTCGCACCAGAGCATGCGTCGCGTTTCCCCGCTGGCAACCGTTGCCGAGCAAACGAAATCGCGGTTACCGAATTCGTCGCTTGTATAGAGCGCATCGGCGCCGGAGACCGCGCCGACTTTGACAAAGGCGATGTCGGCCAGATGCAGCACATAGTCACCACGGGTGAATGACAGATGCCCGCCGCTCTCGACGAAATGCCGCTCCTCCCACGCCAGTCGCTCCAGGCCGGCGATGCCGTCCGCCGTGCCGAGCACCGCGTGCCGGGTGCGTCGTGAAAAATCGCCGCTGGCAAAACGCCAGATCGCGCAATTGGGCGTTGCGCCGTCGAACAGCTTCAGGTCGCCCAGGTCGATGAAATCGGTGATCGTTCCGGCGGCAAAGAGCAGACGATTGAGCGGGATCGCCGAAGTCGCCTTCAGGAAATCGCGCGGCGTGATGAAAATCAGCTCGCCGCCCGGCGCCAGATGGCGCAGGCACTTCTCGATGAAAAACAGATAAAGGTTGGCGCGGCCGTCGAGCCCACTGCCGCGTGCGCTCAGGCGAGTTGCGGCCGAAATATCCTGATAGCGCACGTAGGGCGGGTTGCCGATGATCGTGGCAAAACCCTCGCTCGCCGCGAAATCGAAAAAATCCATCACCCGTGCGCCGGGCGGGGCATGGCGAGCATCAAGCTCGATGCCGACCGCCTCCGGGAAATGCCGGAAAAAAGCCCCGTCGCCGCACGAAGGCTCGAGCACCCGGCCGTGATTGCGCACCAGGGCGCGCATCGCCTCGACCACGGCCGGCGGCGTAAACACCTGGCCGAGCAGGGAGACATCATATTCGGCGCAGGTGCCGGAGAGAACTTGCGAAGACATGAAAGAGCCGTCAAGGTAGCGTTGCCAAGCAGGCGAGTATACCGCGCCGATCGCCGCCGCCTCGCTCGGCAAAGCACCGCGGCCAACCCGGTCTCCGGCCTACGGGGATCATTTTCAACGTACAGGAAATCGCCCTCATGAACAGCGAATCGAGAATCTTCCCGCTTGCCGATTACCTTCAGCCGTCGGAAGGCGACCCCGTCCGCTCGGTGGTACTCGAGACGGCCGAATCGGTCATCGTGGCCTGGCACGTCCGCCCCGGCCAGGAAATCGCGGCGCATACCCACCCGCAGGGCCAGGACACGTGGACGGTTCTGTCCGGGGCAGCCGACTATTTCCAGGGCGACGGGGTGGCGTACCGCCTCAAGGCCGGCGACATCGCGGTGGCCAGACCGGGCCAGGTGCATGGCGCAAAAACGATCGGCGCGGAGCCTTTCGTCTTCGTCTCGGTGGTCGCCGCCGGCGACGCCGGCTACGCGCTCGCCGAGAAATAGCCAGTCGACGGACACCGCGGGCAGCACCGAGCGCGAGAACGCAAGCGCTTTGACGCTGCCCAACCGCTAGGATACAAACCAGCAGACCATCTCCGTAAGGGTTCCCCATGACATTCCGCCCCCTTGCTGCGCCGCTCCTGGCCGCCTCCCTCTGCCTCGCCGCCGGCTGCGCGCCGCTGGCACTGACCGCCGCCGGCGTCGGGGGCGGCGTTACGGCCGGCCACCACCTCGGCGGCATTGCCTACCGCACCTTCAGCGAACCGCTGCCCAAGGTCCGCGCGGCGGTGTACGCGGCCTTGCGGCGGATGGCCATCAAGCCCGGTGGCAGCGAGAAGATCGAGTACGGCGAACGGATCACGGCCAAGGCCGGCGACCGCACGATCGAGGTCGAACTCGAGGCCTTGACGCCGGCGACGACGCGGATACGCGTCGTCGCCAAAAAGGAGGGCGGCATCCTCGTCGACGCCGCCACGGCAGTGGAAATCATCAACCAGACCGAGAAATTGGTCGGCAGCAGTTAATTCCGGAGGAACGATCATGAAACGTTCGACTCACTCATTCGTCCGCACCCTCGCTGTCCTCACTTTTGCCGGCGCGACGGGTGCCGCCTGGCCGCAAACGACGGCCGGCACGCCGCCCCCGCCGACCGGCCTCATCCAGCCGATCGCGACCGCACCGACGCCCGCCACGGCGAGCAAGCCCACCGACAAGCTGGTATCGAGTTTCAGCGACTTCACGGGCTCGCCCGAGAATGCCGCATCGCTGGTCAATGGCCTGCGCACCGGTACGGCCATCACCTTGAGCGGCCCGACGGGCGTCGGTGGCGTTGGCGAAGTGCGGACCTTCAGCGCGCCGACGCGGCCGATGGGCTACGGCAATATCCGTATCGCCTTGTCGCTGGCCAAAGCGCAACTGGCCAGCCAGGGCATCGGCGACCCGACGCCGGCGGAACTGCAGGGTGCGCTGCTCGGAAAAACCATCGTGGCGAGCGACGGCAGCGTGACGACCACGCAGGGCATTCTCCAGATGCGTGCCTCGGGCATGGGCTGGGGGAAGATCGCCAACACCATGGGCTTCAAGCTCGGCGCGGTGATGAGCGGCAAGCAGAGCTTCACGGCGGCGAACGCCCACGGGACGACCAGCGCGCTCGGTAGCGCTTCGACCGGAACAGGCAAGAGCCGGATCACCACGGCCGGCGGCGGCAGCGTCAATGCCGGCAACCACGGCAAGTCGCAGGTCGTCACCGCCGCAGGCGGCGGTGACGGGCGGGTGAGCACCGGTTTTGGCCAAGGCAATCACGGGCACGGCGCGGGCGTATCGTCCGGCGTGGTCAGTGCCGTCGGCGGCAATGCCGCTGGCGGCGCGCAGGGCGCTGCGCACGGCAACGCGCACGGCAAGCCCTGAGGTGAGCCCCGCCTAGCGCGACACCGAGAGTACCGGCTGCGTTTCCGACTCGGAAACCAGCACGGTCAGCAGGTTGCTGGTGAGATGGACGCGGTCGGCGTCGGAGAGGCTGACGACGCCGTCGGCCTGCAGTTTGTCGAGCGCCAGCTTGACCATGCCGACTGCGCCTTCGACGATCAGCTGGCGCGCCGCGATGACCGCCGCCGCCTGTTGCCGGCGCAGCATGGCCGAGGCGATTTCCGGCGCGTAGGCGAGGTGGGTGATCTTGGCCTCGATGATCTCCAGCCCGGCCAGTTCGACGTGCAACTGGATCGTTTCGGTGAGCAGTTGCGCGACGGCGACGAGGTCGCCGCGCAGCGAGTTGCGCCCGTTCTGGTCGCCGTCGTAGAAGCGCGTACTGATCACGGCGCGGATCGCCGACTCGCTCTGGATGGCGAGAAAGCTGGCGTAGTCCTCGACCTCGAAACTGGCCTTGGCCGTGTCGTTCACGCGCCAGGCGATGACGGCGGCGACCTCGATCGGATTGCCGGCCATGTCGTTGACCTTGAGCGTCTGGGTGTTGAGATTGACGACGCGCAAGGAGATGTTCTGCCGCTTGCTGAAGGGGTTGAACCAGAAGAAACCGCTCTCGCGGATGGTTCCGGCATAGCGGCCGAAGAAGATCAGCACACCGGCGATGTTCGGCTGCAGGATGACGAAGCCCTTGCCCAGAAAACCGAGCAGCAGGATGCCGGCAATCGCCGGGATGGGCGGTTCGCCCCGGTGCAGCACGCTGCCGACGAAAAGCCAGAGCAATCCGGCGAAAGCCAGCAGCCACAGGATCAGCGCCAGCCAGCCAGAGAGGTAGTGCGCTTCCTTTTCGGAGATCGTTTCACCGCTCATCTTGTCGCTCCCGCTTGAATTGCCCGTCGCTCGATTGTAGGCCGGCACAAGGCCGCTGCCTCGGGTAGAATACCGCCCTTCCGCAACTTGATGATTTTCCCGAGGTTTCTTCGTGCTCGTCGCATCCAACATCACCATGCAGTTCGGGGCCAAGCCCCTCTTTGAAAACGTTTCGGTCAAATTCGGCGAAGGCTACCGCTACGGTTTGATCGGTGCCAACGGCGCCGGCAAGTCGACCTTCATGAAGATTCTGGCCGGCGAGCTGGAATCGTCCGCCGGCAACGTTTCCAAGGATGCACACGAGCGCATGGCCTACCTGCGCCAGGATCAGTTCGCCTTTGAAGACAAGCGCGTGATCGACGTGGTGATGATGGGGCACGAGGAAATGTGGGCGTGCATGAGCGAGAAGGATGCGATCTACGCCAACCCCGAAGCGACCGAGGAAGAGTACCTGCACGCCGCCGAACTCGAAGGCAAGTTCGCCGAATACGACGGCTACACCGCCGAATCGCGCGCCGGCGAGCTGCTGCTCGGCGTCGGCATCCCGGCCGAACAGCACTTCGGCCCGATGAGCGAAGTGGCGCCGGGCTGGAAGCTGCGCGTGCTGCTGATCCAGGCGCTGTTCTCCAATCCCGACATCCTGCTCCTCGACGAACCGACCAACAACCTCGACATCGCGACCATCCGCTGGCTCGAGAACGTGATCAACGAGCGCAACAGCACGATGATCATCATCTCGCACGATCGCCACTTCCTGAACCAGGTGTGCACGCACATGGCCGACCTGGACTACGGCAAGATCACGATCTACCCGGGCAACTACGACGACTTCATGGAAGCCTCGACGCAGGCGCGCGAACGCCAGTCGGCGGCCAATGCCAAGGCCAAGGACCGCATCGCCGAATTGCAGACCTTCGTGCGCCGCTTCTCGGCCAACGCTTCGAAGGCCAAGCAGGCCACCTCGCGCATGAAGCTGATCGACAAGCTGAAGCCCGAGGACGTCAAGCCTTCGTCGCGCCAGTACCCGTGGATCCGCTTCGACTTCGACGAGAAGGAAAAGCTGCACCGCCAGGCGGTTGAGATCGAAAAGCTCTCCTTCGCCTACCCAGGCTCGGAGCGCAAGCTGTTCAACAACTTCGATCTGACGCTGAACGCCGGCGATCGTATGGCGATCATCGGCGAAAACGGCGTCGGCAAGACGACTTTCCTCAAGCTCCTGATGGGCGATCTGCAGCCGCAGTTCGGCAACATCAAATGGACCGAAAAGGCGCGCCGCGGCTACTACGCGCAGGACCACGCCGACGACTTCAAGAGCGACACCAACCTCACCGACTGGATCGCCGGCTACGCGCGCGACACGGCCGGCGAAGGCGACGACATCGAGACGTTGATCCGCGGCACGCTCGGCCGCCTGCTCTTCTCGGGCGACGACGTGAAGAAGGCGGTCAAGGTCATCTCCGGCGGCGAGCAGGGACGCATGATCTTCGGCAAGCTGATGCTGATGAAGAACAACGTGCTGGTGATGGACGAGCCGACCAACCACCTCGACATGGAATCGATCGAGTCGCTCAACACGGGGCTCGAGAAATTCAAGGGCACGCTGGTCTTCGTCTCGCACGACCGCGAGTTCGTGTCTTCGCTGGCGACGCGCATCCTCGAGATCCGCATGGACGGCACGGTAGTCAATTACCTCGGCAACTACGAGGAATACCTGTCCAGCCAGGGCATCGAGTAAGCAGGCGACACCCGCCGGGCGTTAGCGGGGCGCTGCGGCGCCCGCTTCGGCGGCTTTCTTCGCCGCCCGCTCGGCGTCCTCTTTTGCCCGCTTCGCCAATTTTTCGCTCCTGGCGGCCTGCTCGGCAGCACCCTTGCGGCGTCCTTCCTCGGCCTGCCGGGCCTTTTCGGCGAGCTTCCGTTCGCGTTCGGCCGCCTTGCTCGCCTCTTCGGCACGGTAACGTTCGGCTTGCGCCTGCTGTTCGGCGGCGCGCTGCGGCAACTCGGCGGCGCGCGCAGCCTCGTTGGCCTCGACCTCGCGCCGGTGCGCCTCGCGTTCGACCTCGCGAGCGGCCTGATCGAGGGTACGGGCCTTCAGCATCGAATCGGTATAGCTGACCTTCGCCGATTCCAGGCAACTGTTGACCAGAAATTTCTTGTAGCAGGCATCCTGCTCCGCGGTGTAACGCTGCTGCGCTTCCGACTTCAGTGCTTCGGCGCGGGCACGCTGGGCGTGCGCTTCTTCGAGCGACATCGGCGCCGGCGCTTGGGCCCACGCCGCCTGTGCAAAAATCATGGCGACGACCAGCAGGCGGCGGATCGGTATCGAAACAGAGGTCAAAACAGTGGTCGAAGTGGGTGACGGGGCATGCATCGTGTTCTCCTTGCGAAGCGGTAAAATAAGCGGTTTTTCGACGCTACGCCAGCGTCCACGCATTGAAAAAGCCGTTTTCGCATGCCGCACAGCCCGCAGCGACAAGGCTGGCACCGACAAACTGGTAGAATTCGGGCTTCAATCAACGCCGTTCACACCACACCCACCTATAGTCAGGGAGTTTTCCGTGCAAATCGTCTGCCTCGACCTCGAGGGCGTCCTCGTCCCCGAAATCTGGATCGAATTCGCCGAGCGTACCGGCATCCCGGAACTGCGCCGCACGACGCGCGACGAGCCGGATTACGACAAGCTGATGAAGTATCGCCTGGACATCCTCGCCGCGCACAAGCTCGGCCTGCCGGACATCCAGAAGGTGATCGCCGAGATGGGCCCGATGGAAGGCGCGCGCGCCTTTGTCGACGGCCTGCGCGAGGACTACCAGGTGATCATCCTGTCCGACACCTTTTACGAATTCGCGCACCCGCTGATGCGCCAGCTCGGCTGGCCGACGCTGTTCTGTCACTCGCTCGAAGCCGACGCCAACGGCGTGCTGGTCAATTACCACCTGCGCATGGCCGACCAGAAGCGCGAAGCGGTCAAGCGCTTCAAGGAACTGAACTTCACCGTGGTCGCCGCCGGCGACTCGTACAACGATACGGCGATGCTCGGCGAAGCGCACGGCGGCATCCTGTTCCACCCGCCCGAGAACGTCGTCCGCGAGTTCCCGCAGTTCCCGGTGACCCGCGATTACGCCGCGCTGCGCAGCGAAATCGACAAGGCCTTTGCCCGCGCGGCGAAGTAAGTACCCGCTGACCATGCACGCCCAACGCTTCTACACGCTGACTGCTTCCTGCCCCGACCGGGTGGGGATCATCGCGCGCGTCTCGGGCTTCATCGCCGAGCACAAGGGCTGGATTCTCGAATCGAGCTATCACTCCGACGACGCCAGCGACGGCAGCCGCTATTTCATGCGCATCGAAGTGAAGGCCGATTCACTGCCTTTCCACCTGGCCGAGTTCCGCGAGCGCTTCCGTCCGATCGCCGAAGAGCTGGAGATGGACTGGAAGATCAGCGATTCGGCGGTGAAGAAGCGCGTGGTGGTGCTCGTCAGCAAGCAGGAGCACTGCCTCTACGACCTGCTGGCGCGCTGGCAATCGAAGGAACTCGACATCGAGATTCCCTGCGTCATCTCGAACCACGACACCTTCAGGGGTTTCGTCGAGTGGCACGGCATCCCCTTCCATCACGTGCCGGTAGATCCCGACAACAAGGAAGCGGCCTACGCCGAAGTGCAGCGTCTCTATGACGAGGTGAAAGGCGAAACGATGGTCCTGGCGCGCTACATGCAGATCCTGTCGCCCGATCTGTGCGCTAAGTACCCCGGCCAGATCATCAACATCCACCACTCCTTCCTGCCCAGCTTCGTCGGCGCCAAGCCCTATCACCAGGCCTACCAGCGCGGCGTCAAGCTGATCGGCGCGACCTGCCATTACGTGACGAGCGAACTCGACCAAGGCCCGATCGTCGAACAGGACGTGATCCGCATCGACCACTCCGACTCGGTCGAGGACATGGTGCGCTACGGCAAGGACATCGAAAAAGCCGTCCTCGCGCGCGGCCTGCGCTACCACCTCGAAGACCGCGTACTGGTGCATGGCAACAAGACGGTGGTTTTCCGCTAAACCGCCACTGATCAATCCTCAAGCCTTCCTGCCGCACGCTGTTGCCGGACCGCTGTTATCAAGCAATCGACTGGAGTTTCACCCGCATGATCACCCTCAAGAGCGTCACCCTGCGCCGTAGCGCCAAGGTGCTGCTTGATAACGCATCCGTCACCCTCAACCCCGGCGAAAAAGTCGGCCTGGTCGGCCGCAACGGCGCTGGCAAATCGACGCTATTCGCGCTGCTTAACGGCACTTTGCACGAAGATGCCGGCGATTTCAGCATACCGGCGCAGTGGCGCATGGCGCAGGTGGCGCAGGATATGCCGGAAACCGACCAGTCGGCGACCGACTTCGTGATCGAAGGCGATACCGCGCTGCTCGCCGCGCAGAACGAGGTCCATGCGGCCGAGGCGACCGACGACGGCGAACGCATGGCCCACGCCTACATGGCGCTGCACGACGCCGGCGCGCACGACGCGCAGGCGCGGGCGCAGGCGCTGATCCTCGGCCTCGGCTTCCGCACGACCGAGCTGTGCAACCCGGTGAACAGCTTCTCCGGCGGCTGGCGCATGCGCCTGCAGCTGGCGCGCGCGCTGATGTGCCCGTCCGACCTCTTGCTGCTCGACGAACCAACCAACCACTTGGACCTCGATGCCCTCGTCTGGCTCGAAGCCTGGCTCAAGCGCTACACCGGCACGATGGTGGTGATCAGCCACGACCGCGAATTCCTCGACGCGATCACGGCGGTCACGCTGCACATCGACAACGGCAAGCTGGTGCGCTACGGCGGCAACTACAGCACCTTCGAAGACATGCGCGCGCAGCAGATGGAGCTGCAGCAGAACACGTATCTGAAGCAGCAGGACAAGATCGCCCACCTGCAAAGCTTCATCGCCCGCTTCAAGGCCAAGGCCAGCAAGGCCAAGCAGGCGCAGAGCCGGGTCAAGGCGCTCGACCGCATGGAGCGCCTCGCGCCGGTGCTGGCCAACGCCGACTTCACCTTCGAATTCAAGGAACCGGCGAACCTGCCGAACCCGATGCTGGCGATGGAAGAGGCCTGCTTCGGCTATCCGCCGCCTGAGGATGCAGCGGCCGGCACACCGCCGACGGTGATCGTGCGCAACGTCAGCAAGTCGGTGATGGCCGGCCAGCGCATCGGCATCCTAGGCGCCAACGGGCAGGGCAAGTCGACACTGGTCAAGACCGTGGCGCGCGCGCTCAAGCCGATCAGCGGCACCGTACAGGAAGGCAAGGGCCTGTCGATCGGCTACTTCGCGCAGCAGGAACTCGACGTGCTGCGCCCGCTCGACACGCCGCTTGAGCACATGGTGCGCCTCGCCAAGGAATGCCTGCCGGCCGGCCAGAGCGGCCGCGAGCAGGATCTGCGCACCTTCCTCGGCAGCTTCAATTTCGCTGGCGACATGGTCAAGCAGGCGGTTGGCACGATGAGCGGCGGCGAAAAGGCGCGCCTCGTCCTGTGCATGCTGGTCTGGCAGCGCCCGAACCTGCTGCTGATGGACGAGCCGACCAACCACCTCGACCTCGCCACGCGCGAGGCGCTGGCCATGGCGCTCAACGAATTCGAAGGCACCGTGATGCTGGTCAGCCACGACCGTTCGCTGCTGCGCTCGGTGTGCGACGAGTTCTGGCTCGTTTCGCGCGGCGGCGTCGAGCCCTTCGACGGCGACCTCGACGACTACCAGCGCTACCTGCTCGACGAAGCCAAGCGTGCCCGCGAAGAACTGAAGGAATCGCTGAAGAACCCGAAGGAAGTCGTCACCCAGGCACCGCCACCGGTCGTCGCCAACAAGAAGATTTCGGAAAAAGTTAAGAGCCTGACGCGCGATCTGGGCAAGCTCGAACAGACCATGCTCGACCTGCAGACCAAGAAGCACGCGCTCGAAGCACGCCTGTCGACGCCGCTGCCACCGCAGGAAATCGGCGAACTCGGCGTGCAGCTGAAAAAGATCGACGACGAGCTGGCCGGCCACGAAGAGAAGTGGCTGACCCTTTCCGAGCAGATCGAAGCCGCCTCCTGATGAACGCCGGCTGGATCATATTCGGCGTCTGCGTGCTGTTCATCGTCGGCGGCATGATCCCGCTGCTACGTAACCGGAGCGGCCGCGACCGCACGCCGCTGCCACCGCGCAAGGAAACGCTGCGCGACTGGCGCAACGAAGAGAAAAAATAACGGCGTTCCGGCTACCGATTGGTCGCCGGGAGCAGTGCTGTTCTTGCTCCGTCACGCATTCTGGAGACTGACTGCTCCCGCGAGCCACCGGCGGCAGCGTGCCCAAAGCGGAAATGGCCTGATCGGGAAAGCGGACGTTCAACGCCCTGACATAACCGGCTGGCTGGAGGCGGGCGAAGCCCCTGTCCGTGTTGATGGATCGGTTAGCCGCCATTCTTGAAGGATTGGATGGCCTCGATAATCTTGATTTTGAGCGGCGCGGCGTTTTCGCCCCACCATGGGAAAGATATGAGCATATTGCTAGTGACTATGATTTCGCCGAGCTGACCCATAGACGGGGAAATGCGGGTGGAGTTTTGCTGGGCGTCGGCGGCCGTCGGGTAAGCGAGGATCATGACCATGACGGCAGTGCCAACTGGTGCCAAGCCATAAGATTTAGGCCCGAATGGCGTTGTCTGTGGACGCTCGATTATTTCTGTTTCTATTCCGTTACGTGCAAGGTGTGTTTGAAGATTCTTTATTTGTACCGCTTCGACTGACACAGGGTCAGCAGCAATACCAACGGTGATTGGTATGCAAAACACGAGGACGACCACGAATAGGATATGGGGGTAGGAGCGATACATATTGGCAGCTAACGACGGTGTAGAAAAAATGTCATTCATCGGTGCATCGTCCCGTAAACCGAATGGAATATCAACGCTCCGGAGGTTGATGCGTGAATGGCGGCTTTGCAGCACTGTCGTCACCGGCCGGTTGTGGCCGATCTGAGACAGATCAACCGTTCCGGCTACGTCCGGCCCCCGGCCTCAGCGGCTCGAGCAGATGCGACAACCCGTTGTGATCGAGCTCCTGCATCAGCGCCAGCAACTGGCCGATCTGGCTGGGCGGGAAGCCTTCGCGCGCGAACCAGTTGAGGTAGTGCCCGGGCAGGTCGGCGATCAGCCGTCCCTTGTACTTGCCGTAGGGCATTTCGCTAGTGACGAGGAGTTGCAGGTGTTCGGGGTTCATCGCGGTGAGGGAAGCAGATTCGGATGGGGTAGCCAGTCTGACCGGCCGTCCGTACCACGGTCAAGCGACCTCCGAAAAAAAACGGGCGCCACCTGGGCGCCCGAAGGAGGATGCTACTGGGAGAAACTTTAGATGTGGTAAGCCGACTCGCCGTGCGAGGTGATGTCGAGGCCTTCGCGCTCTTCTTCTTCCGGCACGCGCAGACCGATGAACAGGTCGACCAGTTTGAAGGCGATCAGCGAAACGACGCCCGACCACACGATCACGGTACCGACGCCCCACAGCTGGCTGATGACCTGTGCCGTCATGTCGTAGTCGCCGACCTTGTTGAGCACGTAGTCATAGACGCCGGTGCCGCCGAGCGAAGGAGCAGCGAACACGCCGGTCAGGATGGCGCCGAGGATACCGCCGACACCATGCACGCCGAACACGTCGAGCGAGTCATCGGCGCCGAGCAGGCGCTTCAGGCCATTGACGCCCCACAGGCAGATCACGCCGGCGAGCAGGCCGAGGATGACGGCGCCCATGACGCCGACGAAGCCGCAAGCCGGAGTAATGGCCACGAGTCCGGCGACGGCGCCCGAAGCGGCACCCAGCATCGAGGGCTTGCCCTTGAGCATCCACTCGGCCAACATCCAGGACATCGCCGCACAGGCCGTTGCCACCCAGGTGTTGACCATCGCCAGCGCAGCGCCGCCGGAGGCTTCGAGCGCGGAACCCGCGTTGAAACCGAACCAGCCGAACCACAGCAGCGAAGCGCCGATCATGGTGAAGGTCAGGCTGTGCGGGGCCATCGATTCGCGGCCGTAACCGACGCGCTTGCCGATCATGTAGGCACCGACCAGGCCGGCAACGGCGGCGTTGATATGCACGACGGTACCGCCAGCGAAGTCGAGCGCGCCCTTCTGGAACAGGAAGCCGCCAGTCGCTTGCACCTTGTCGAACACGTCGGCGCCGGTGTAGGCATCCGGACCCGCCCAGTACCAGACCATGTGGGCCATCGGCAGGTAGGAGAAGGTGAACCAGATCACCATGAAGACCAGAATCGCGGCGAACTTGGCACGTTCGGCGAAGGCACCGACGATCAGCGCACAGGTAATGGCCGCGAAGCCGCCCTGGAAGATGACGTAGGCGAACTCGCTGATAACGACACCCTTGGTGAAGGTTGCCGCCACCGAATCAACCGTGACGCCCTTCAGGAAGAGCTTGTCGAGCGTACCGAAGAAGGGGCTGCCTTCGTTGAACGCCACCGTGTAGCCGTAGATGACCCACAGCACGCTGATCAGCGAGAAGGTGACGAAGACCTGCATCAGGATCGACAGCATGTTCTTCGAGCGGACGAGACCGCCGTAGAACAGCGCCAGGCCGGGGATCGACATCAGGATGACGAGCGCGGCGCTGATCAGCACCCAGGCGTTGTCGCCCTTGTTCGGGACGAGTGCCGGTGCGGCGGCCGCTGCCGGCGCAGCCGCGGTTGCGGCGGCAGCGGCCGGTGCTGCGGCAGCGGCCGCCGGAGCGGCCTTGGCTTCAACTGCGGCGGCAGCCGGTGCGGCATCCGCCTTCTCTTCGGCCCAGGTCGGCGCGCTCAGGGTAACGGCGCCAAGCAGGGCGAGCATTGCAAACATGCGTCTCATAGCTGGCTCCTTAAAGGGCTTCCTCACCGGTTTCACCGGTGCGGATGCGGATGACTTGTTCAACTTCAAAGACAAAAATCTTGCCGTCGCCGATCTTGCCGGTGCTGGCCGATTTTTCGATCGCTTCGATGACCTGGTCGAGCAGATCGTCGCGGATGGCGGCTTCGATCTTCACCTTGGGCAGGAAATCGACGACGTACTCGGCGCCGCGATACAGCTCGGTGTGGCCTTTCTGACGGCCAAAACCCTTGACCTCGGTGACGGTGATGCCCTGCACGCCGATGGCGGAGAGCGCCTCGCGGACTTCGTCAAGCTTGAACGGCTTGATGATGGCAGTAACGAGTTTCATGATGGGCTCCATATCAGGGGAGGGCGAACCCTCCCCGGTTAAGCGAAAATTTGCTTAGAACGTGCGGCTCACGGAGACGACGGCGATACCCTTGCCGGCATCCTTGGTCGAAGTCGCGCCAGACGAGGAGTTGCCGAAGCAATAGACCTGATTCACCGCCGTTGCCGAGCAGTTGCCCTTGGCGTTGGTGTCGACGTAGGAAGCGCCGACAACCCAGCCGTTGATATCCTTGGTCACGCCGAGTTTCCAGTCGGTATAGTCGCCGTTGGTCATGTTCTTGTAGTGCAACTGACCGACGTGACCATTGATGCCCCAGCCATTGCCCAGATCGTAATTGGCCGACAGATCAAGGTAATTGGAACCCTTGGTATCGGGCACCGAGAAGTAATCGCCAACCGAGTGGGAATACTTGAGCGACAGGAACTTCCAGCTGCCGCCGATGTAAACTTCCTTGTTGTCGATCCGACCGGTGTGGCTCTGGCCATTGCGGTTATTCACGATCTGGCCGGCGATGGCATCGGTGCCCGGGTAGTAGTAGTAGATGGCGCCGACATCAAGGCCGAAGTCACCGAAAGCTTTCTTGTAGCCGCCGTAGAAATCCATTTCCAGATTACCGGCCGGGTAACCGGCGCCCGACTGCACGTTGGAGTTCCAGTTGCCGACGTAGAAGCCGCTTTCGTGGTTGTAGTCGAAACCGCCTTGCAGGGCCGGCTTGCCGAAGGTCTGGTCGATACCGCGGAAACGGTAGCTGGAGAACAGGCCGATGTTGGCGGTCAGCGCCGGCGCCGGGGCCGGAGCGGCTTCGGGAGCGGCCGGGGCGGCGGTCTGCGCGGCGGCCGGCAGTGCGAAAGCACCGAGGATCAGGCTGGCAAGCAAGGTCTTTTTCATCAGAAGCTCCTCAAAAATTTCATACGGAAAGAAAATAGTTTTGCACCCGACTGTTAGCATTTGCCGTGCCAGTCCATTAATAAACTAATTTTCAATAAGTTAGAAAAAAACACGGCCTATTCCACCGGCTAACCGCACTTTCATGGCGCACCATAGTTGGGCGCCGCACCATGTCGGTGCAAAAAACCGCCACCGAAAAACGCTCACGGTGCGCTGTGCTAGACTGAAATCACATCGAATTCACACCAACCCACACCCATTCACACCAAATCAAGCATCAAGAAAGACGCCCCCCCATGCTCGACCCGAAAATCTTCGAAGACCTGACCACCCGCCTGAGCACCCTGATCGCCGCAAGCCCGGCCGCCGATATCGAAAAGAACGCCAAGGCGCTGCTCGCCAGCTTTTTCGCCAAGCTCGATCTGGTCAGCCGCGAGGAATTCGACATCCAGACCCAGGTGCTGCTGCGCACCCGGGAAAAGATCAAGGCGCTCGAAGCGCGCCTCGACGCGATCGAGCGCGCCGCCGGAAACTAGCCGACGCCGGTTCCAGGGCGCCCGGCGCAGGGGCCACAACTGAAAATATATCGCCGCACGGCGGTAGGGCCGCTTGACAAGTTGTTCTAACACGAACTAATATAGTCCGTGTTAGAACAACTTCACGTCAAGACATGCCACGCGAACCTTCCCTCGTCACCCTCCGCGAACTCGCTCGCTGCTTCCAGGCCTTCGAGTCCTACTCCGCGGCGCATATCCGCACCCTCGGACTGACGCCGCCGCAGTTCGACATCGTTGCCACGCTCGGCAACACGCCGGGCATGAGCTTCAAGGAGCTCGGCGAAAAAACCCTGATCACCAAAGGCACGCTGACCGGCGTCGTCGACCGTCTCGAAGCGCGCGGCATCGTGCGCCGGGTCGACTCGAACGCCGACCGGCGCAGCACGCGCGTCGAGCTGACCGACGCCGGCGCCGCGCTGTTCGACGAGGTATTCCCCGGCGTCGTCGCGAGAACGAAACAGGTTTTCGACATCCTCGGCGAAAGCGAACGGCTGACGCTCGAAGGTGGCTTGCGCCGCCTGCGCGAAACCTTCGAATCCTTCCCCAAGACGGGCAGCGAGGCCGGCAAATGAATCCCCAGACTCCCCTGCGCTATACCCGCACGGCGATCGCGCTGCACTGGCTGATCGCGCTGCTGATTTTCAGCGCCTTTCCGCTCGGCGTGTATATGCACGACCTGCCGCTGTCGCCGACCAAGCTGCAACTTTTCTCGTATCACAAATGGATCGGCGTCACCGTGCTGCTTGCCGCGGCGGCCCGCCTCGCCTGGCGCGTCGGGCATCCCGCCCCGGCCATGCTCGCCATGCCGCGCTGGCAGCACATGGCCGCGCACGCCATTCACCATCTGCTCTACGTGCTGCTCTTCGCGATCCCGCTCTCGGGCTGGCTGATGAGTTCGGCCAAGGGCTTCCAGACCGTCTGGTTCGGTGTTTTGCCGCTGCCGGATCTGGTCGGCAAGAACAAGGAACTCGGCGATCTGCTGCGCGAGGTCCACGAAATGCTGAACTACGGTTTGCTGTTGCTGGTCGGCGCCCACGTCGCCGGCGCCCTCAAACATCATTTCATCGAGCGCGACGACACACTGCGCCGGATGACCTTCCGCTACAAGCCCAAGAAATAAGGAGTCTCGCCATGAAATTCGGCCCCCTTGCCGTTGCCGGCATCCTGCTCGCGAGCACCGCCGTCGCCAGCGAACTGACGCAATTGAGCCCCGAAAAGAGCCAGATCACGTTCGTCTCGAAACAAATGGGCGTTCCGGTGGACGGCCGCTTCAAGAAGTTCGAGGCCAAGATCGCCGTCGATCCCGCCAAGCCGGAAAGCGGCAAGGCGCAGTTCGACATCGATCTGGCCAGCATCGATACCGGCAGCGGCGAGGCCGATGCCGAGGTCAAAGGCAAGAACTGGTTCAACACGGCCGCCTTCCCGAAAGCCAGCTTCGTCTCCGGCCAGGTCCGCCCAATCGGCGCCGGCCGCTACGAAGCGCTGGGCAAACTGACGATCAAGGGCACGACGCGCGACGTGGTCGCCCCCTTCAGCGTCAAACAGGAAGCCGGCGGCGCCTGGTTCGACGGCGGCTTCGCGATCAGTCGCCTGCAATTCAAGATCGGCGAAGGCATATGGGCCGACACCTCGACGGTCGCCGACGAAGTCCAGATCAAATTCAAAGTCTTTGTCGCCGGCGATCCCGCCAAGAGCGCGGCAAAGAAATAAGCAACGAAGCAATCGCCCCCCAAGCTCAACTCAATCCACCACGGAGAACTCCCATGAACAAGCTGCTCGCCGCACTGCTGACCACCGCCACCCTTTCCTCCACGGCCTTCGCCGTGCCGGAAACCTACGTCATCGACACCAACCACACCTTCCCGCGTTTCGAATACAGTCATTTGGGCTACTCGATCCAGGTCAGCCGCTTCGACAAGACCACCGGCAAGATCACGCTCGACCGTGCCGCCAAGACCGGCGCCGTCGATGTCACGATCGACATGAAATCGGTGAGTACCGGTTCGACCCTGTTCAATGGCCACATCCAGGGCGAGGATTACTTCGACACCGAAAAATTCCCGACCGCCACCTTCAAGTCGACCAGCGTCAAGTTCGACGGCGACAAGCCGGTGGCCATCGACGGCAACCTGACCATCAAGGGCGTGACCAAGCCGGTGACGCTGGCCGTCAACCTGTTCCACTGCATGCTGCACCCGATGCTCAAGAAGGATGCCTGCGGCGCCAATGCGACGACCAAGATCAAGCGCAGCGAATTCAACGCCGGCAAGAACGCGCCCTACGTCGGCGACGAGGTCACACTGACCATCGCCGTCGAAGCGGTCAAGGAATAAGCGTCTCCAAGCCCGAGAAAAAAGGCGCCACGGCGCCTTTTTTCGTTCGGATTGTTTAGACTGCCGATCTCTGCCCACGATCTCTACCAATTTTCCAACGTCATCACATGCCGCTTGCCATCGTCCACAGCCGCGGACTCGACGGACTCTCCGCCCCGGAAGTCGCCGTCGAGGTGCATCTGGCCGGTGGCTTGCCGAGCGTCACGCTGGTCGGACTGCCCGACACCGAGGTCAAGGAAGCGCGCGACCGAGTGCGGGCGGCGCTGCAGAATTCGGGCTTCGATTTCCCGGCCAAGCGGATCACGGTCAATCTCGCGCCGGCCGATCTGCCGAAGGAATCGGGGCGTTTCGATTTGCCGATCGCGCTCGGCATCCTGGCCGCCTCCGGGCAGATTCCGGCAAAGGCGCTGGCCGGCTATGAGTTTGCCGGCGAGCTTTCACTCTCCGGCGAGTTGCGCCCGATTCGCGGCGCGCTGGCGATGGTGCTGGCCGCCGGCAACTGCGGGCGCTGCTTCGTCCTGCCGCAAACCAGCGCACGCGAGGCGGCGCTGGCCAGCAATGTGCGCGTGCTGACCGCCGCCACCCTTCTCGAGGTTTGCGCCCACCTGAGCGGGCAGGGCGCACTCGCCGAATGTGTCGGCGAGGCGGGCACGCCCGATATCGCGAACGAGATTCCTGACCTCGCCGACGTGCGCGGCCAGGCGCAGGCCAAACGCGCCCTCGAAATCGCCGCCGCCGGCGCCCACTCGCTGCTGCTCGCCGGCCCGCCCGGCACCGGCAAGTCGATGCTGGCCAGCCGCCTGCCAGGCCTGCTGCCGCCGATGACGCAAGACGCCGCGCTCGAATCGGCGGCCATTCTGTCGCTGGCCGGGCAGTTCCGCCCCGCGCATTTCCGCCGCCATCCCTACCGCGCGCCGCACCATACCGCGTCTTCGGCAGCCCTCGTCGGCGGCGGCAGCGTGCCGCGTCCTGGCGAAATTTCGCTGGCGCACCAAGGCGTCCTCTTCCTCGACGAGCTGCCCGAATTCGACCGCCGCGTCCTGGAGGCCCTGCGCGAACCGCTCGAAAGCGGCCGCATCCACATCTCGCGCGCCGCGCGGCAGGCCGAGTTTCCGGCCCAGTTCCAGCTCGTCGCGGCAATGAACCCGTGCCCCTGCGGCCATCACGGCGACGCCGGCGGGCGCTGCCGCTGCACGCCGGACCAGGTGCAGCGCTATCGCGCCAAACTCTCCGGCCCCCTGCTCGACCGCATCGACCTGCAAATCGAAGTGCCGGCGCTACCCGCCGAAGCGTTGCAGCAGATGCCGGACGGCGAATCGTCGGCGGCCGTACGCAGCCGCGTCACACTGGCCCGCGAGCGGCAGCTGGCGCGCCAGGGCAAAGCCAACGCGCACCTGGGCAGCAAGGAAATCGACCAGCACTGCGCGCCCGACGAAGCCGGCGCGGCCTTGCTCAAGCAGGCGGTGAGCCGCCTCAATCTCTCGGCGCGCGCCTACCATCGCGTACTCAAGGTGGCGCGCACGATCGCTGATCTGGCCGGCTGCGACGCCGTGCGCGCACCCCACATCGCCGAGGCGATCCAGTACCGCCGCTTCGCCAAGGACTGAATGGCCACCACCCCAGACACCAAAGCGCCGCGTGGCATCGCGCTGCTGCTCGCCGCGCTGGCCGCCCTCGGCCCGTTTTCGATCGACGCCTACCTGCCGTCCTTTCCCGAGATGACGAGCCAGCTGGGCGCCACGCAAATCGAGATGCAACAGACGCTGACCGCCTTCCTGCTACCCTTTGCGATCATGACCCTGTGGCACGGCGCGATTTCCGACGCGCTCGGCCGCCGGCGCGTCATCCTCGTCGCGCTGACCCTGTTCGGCGTAGCCTCGGCCGGCGCCATGCTGGCCACGCGGATCGAACACCTGTGGCTGATGCGCGCCATGCAGGGCATCAGCGCCGGCGCCGGCATGGTGGTCGGCCGCGCGATCGTGCGCGACCTGTTCGACGGGCCGCCGGCACAGCGCCTGATGTCGCACATCACGATGATGTTCGCCTTCGCGCCGGCCCTCGCGCCGCTGATCGGCGGCTGGCTGCAGTCGTGGTTCGGCTGGCGCTCGGTGTTCGCTTTTCTGGCGCTGATGACGCTGCTGCTGTGGCTCGCCTGCTGGCGCCTGCTGCCGGAAACCCTGGCCCCGGAAAATCGCCAGTCGCTGCGCCCCGCCTACCTCGGCCGCACCTACTGGAAAGTGCTGAGCTCGCCGCCCTTTCTCCTCGTTTGCGCGGCGCTGACCTTCAATTTCGCCGGCTTCTTCATTTACGTGCTGTCGGCCCCCGTCTTCCTGATGGGCCACCTCGGCGTTTCCGAGCGCGCCTTTCTCTGGCTGTTCGGACCGTCGATGACCGGCCTGATGAGCGGCGCATGGATTTCCGGCCAGCTCGCCGGCAAACTCTCGCGGCCGCGCACCGTCGCCGCCGGCTACGCGGCAATGGGCTGCGCCGCGGCCCTTAACCTCGCCCTCAACCTCATGCTGCCGCCCGGTCTGCCATGGAGCGTGCTGCCGATCTTCATCTACACGCTGGGCATGGCGATCGCCATGCCGACCCTGACGCTGATCGCGCTCGACCCCTTTCCCGCCCAGCGCGGCCTGGCCGCCTCGTGCCAGACCTTCCTACAAGCGAGTTTCAACGCCGTCGTCGCCGGCCTGATCGCGCCGGCGCTGTGGGGTTCGACGCTGACCCTGGCGCTCGGCATGGGCAGCTTGATGCTGACCGGCGGCGTTTCGGCGTGGCTGCATCAACGGCGGAAGGTCGCGTAGGCAAGGCTTCCGGAGCGGCCGGACTGCACGCCGCACCAACTGCCGATCTACGCATGCCATCGGCCTGCAAGCCAATATCCACGCCACTCTTCATCAATTACGCAGCGTAAAACGCCAATCCATGCGGGCTGCAGATGAGATGCTCAATCCCGGACCTCGATGCTTATCACTAAACCAAGCGTTCCGGTAACACTGCGAAGCGGTGCAAGAGGCGTACTGAAGCGTTCGATGGCTGACTGTTTAGTGCCCATTGCTGCCGCTCGCTACTTGGATAAGCAGACCTTCCACGGCTATTCATCGGCCTTCGGACTCCACGAAACAAACGGATCACCGTAGCTTGAAGTCCTGCGCCGACTAAACGGCCATCGCCACGATATTGGGGCTCAGCTTGCAGTTGTCTGGCCATAGTCCTGCCGCCTATTGCAGGACTCGCGTATTGCCCCGACTACCAGCAAACAAGTGCATTACAGCAACCCGGTGTTGTGTTAGGCAACAGGTGCCTGGTGAAATGCCGAGGGGATGAGCGCGGTGAATTAATGACTCACGCACTCGCTATCAATTCAGCAAAGAGTTCTTCCATTCCCCGAAGGTGACGAAGTCGATCAGCATAGACAATTGCTTCTTCCCTTGCTCCATGCGCCGCAAGCTTCCTCAGCATGGACTTCAGCCTGTCCTGATAATCGAATACCGGGGAATAGGTCTCAAGCAGCTTCCCGACGACGGCACTGACATTAGCAGGACTGACGTCTGCCAAGCGCTCAAGCTCCTCGACGAAATCGTCAGCGTCGTAGCCAACGTGTACGTAGGGCGCAACCGCCAGCAGCCATTCCCTTTCCCGATCTCCAACCGCCTTTAGATAGCAGCTGAGGCGACCGAGTTTGGATAGCAGTTTCTCCGGTGGCCGAGCATTCTCGCCACACCAAGAAACACATCTTGTCCAGAACGACAGGATCCGCTCCACTTGGGACTCTGATAAGTCCTGATTGCTCACGCTCCAGAGGAAGGTCGTAATCTGCTCGAGATCGTCGATCTGGCCCGCCTCAAAGAGGTAGGCGAACCGCGGCCCATCCAATCTCTCGTCGTCCCATAGGTACGCAAGCGCGATGCGTTCGACAAGCTTCCCCCGCGCGTGTCGGCCTTTCGGTTCCTGTCGGAGTCCGAAATCCACGATGCCAGCCTCGATCAGAAGCCCATATCCCGAACGCGTGGCGGGTGCGTACGCTAGCCCCTCAAGGGCACAATGAAAGTTATTCAGTAGGTCAAACGGGAAGATCGCGTTGAGGTTCGCTCGCAACCACTCACGGTCGATGTACTCGAGGTTGGCGATGTAGTGTGCAGCCAAGGTGGAAAATTCGTAATTCGCGTTTCGGCACTTGGCCAGTTCCTGGTCAAACGTTGACTTCATCAGCTGCCATACCGAGGCATGCCCGCCGCTCTCCCGGTCGCTCAGCCGACATGCTCGAAGCACATGGCTGAAGAGTGCCTCGATCACCTTACCCTTCGCCGAATTAATAGCCTGCGTTACCGCATCATCGCTTGGGTCCGCAACAGCGTCGGCGTGTTTTAGCAGGATGGCTATCAATGGCCAGGTGCGGGCCAGGAGGGCCGGGGGATATGCTCTATCATCGCTTCTTGTGCCCGCCCGCAAAAATTCCGCGATAGCCGGAGGAATCCAGTCACGGTTCGGGGTAAGGTCTCGGTCCTCCTCGACGGTCTCAGTCCAGAACGCGGGCGCCTCCACCAACTGCCCGAAGTAGTCCACGAGCGAGATCCAAGCGTTTTCCCAGTCCATTGGCTGGGATTTTTCGGACGCAGCCTCCCACGCTTGCTTGAACCCGGCGATCATTCCGTATTGGTATGGACGCTTTGCCGCGACGAACGCGGGCACCGCGCTCTGAAATACACCTGGATTCAGCGCTACCGCCTCTTTCAGCGTATCGACTAACGCCCTAATTGTTGGCCCTCGCCAGGCATCGATTTGTTGAAACGCATTTAGCCGATCAACAATGGTTCCGTCTTCTGCAAACGATAGTAGATCCTGAACTCGGTACGGAGTCGGACCAGGACCAGACCAAGACTCCATATATGAATGGAAATCGGGATGCTCGGACATAGGTCCGAGCGAGTCATCAGACATGAGTTCCGCGAACCAGTCCTCTACAGGTTGATACCCCTTGCCCGTCAACGCGGAAAGCCAATCACGTTGCGTGCGCCGCAGGTGTCGATCCGGATCCCTGCCGTGTGAGGGTCTCGGAAGCTGGCGAATAGCCTCAACCGTGGCCGCCTTCTCGGGCTCAGGAAACACCTCGAATCGCCCCTCAAGCAAGTGATAGAGTTCATGAATATGGCCGCTATCGAAGAGTTGAGGACCCAGCGCGTCACGGTACAGTTCGCATAAAGTCGCCCACCGTTGGTCCATGACAAAGATTGCAATTCGGCGGACGATCTCTACTTCGTCCTTCACAAGCCCAGCCAAGAATGGACGTGCAGTATCGGGGGCATGATCGACCCAAGCTAACAGAGCTTCCCGCAATCCCTCGACGAACCGATTCTCCGGACCATTCCATGGGAGGTTCTGCGGATGGTCTTCAATGGCCGGCCGCCAGAGCCAAGCGGCCCGATCTCGTCCCTCTTCCCGGAATATTTCTCGAATACGTTCGAGAAAAACGCTTGATGCCTCCTGTCCTAGCTTTGCCCCTAAAGCACCAGCGTGACGTTCGATGAGATCCTTGAGCCAATAGTCGTCGACTACGGTTACCGGCTTCCTTCGGTTCTCTCCCAATTCGCGTTCATCAACCCACCGTACGGCCGTGCAATAGCTGAGAATCTGGCACGCCTTATGCCAATCTTCGGCCAATTCGCTTGCAATACACTTCCTTAACGCGCCGGCATCCAGCGCGTGCGCGACCATCCCGCGATCAAACTTGCTCTCCAACCATCCCGGAATCAAACTTAGATCTTCGGTGGTGACACTGCTCAGTGGGAGCAAGCCAAGAATCTCAGCGAACACGCGATACGTATGGTAGTTGTCCCTGATAGCCCCGTCGGGTTCCCGGAAGCGGCTTACGGCGCCCACGACGTTCATTACCCTGCGCGCCAAGTCGTGATCTTCATGTTCCCCAGCGCGCTTGGCACAGGCTTGTAAGTAGTCCAGTGCAGGCCAATATGGGATTCGTACATAACCTGGCTCCGCCGGGATTGGGGCGGGGTTCGATTCCGGCCTGAATAGTCCAGCTTGGTTGAGATGCTCGAAGAACTCAGGAAAGTCAGGCCGCTTGAGTAGCAACTCGAATCCCCATTGAGCACGCTCGCTACCCTCAGTCATGCGCTGGATGAACCACTTTCGCTTCGCTGTCAGGGGTTCAGCCATTCAGCAGTTCCTCCATCTCGCGTCGCTCTTGCAGGCCGAGTATGGGCCCTGCGGGAATCTCTTTGCCGAGATATTCAACGACGTCCACGAGTTGGCGCCAGTCCTGCGTATCGCGGGAAAACGCGAGGAGGCCAACGCCACATTCATTCCGATAGTAGCGCTCAAGACTCTTCTTCAACTCCAGTTGATGTGAGAAGAATCCCTGCAAGATATAGTGGCGCGGCTCCTCTTCGCTACGCGGAGCATTTTGCTGGGCCTTTTGCAGAACATATTCCAAGACCTCCAGTTCGCTCAGGCTATACCCCACAAACAGAACATTCTTAAGCTTGAACAGGACTTCGAGGAAGGTAAGAAACGGATTTTCCTGCCCTACCGTACCGTCGACGCGGTGGCTGCGGTACCGTTCCAAATACTGAGCGGTGGTTAGCACCATGCTGTTGCGGTCGCGCACCGACCCGTGAATGTGCAGAACAGTATTGGGGCTTTTCAATCTTTCGGTATCGAAGTCCTCTGGCCTGAAGACAATATTGCGCAGTCTGCTCGGTGGATCTGCCTCTGGGCTCATCGCAGGACCAGGTGAGATCGCCAGATCGCTGGGGATGGTGTCCAACCAGACATCGTAATTTGTCGTGACGAAAGTTGATGCAAGTCTTGCCAGATTGGCATAAACGCGATCACCAAGATCTTTTCGATGGTCGGCGGGGGGGCGGAGCAATTCATCGAACTTGATTGGCAATCCGTGCTCCTGCTCGAGTCCGACCGCCACGGCAAGCTTAACCCGTGCGGACAAGCTGGAAAGCTGGTCTAGCTGTGCATGGCTCAGTTTGCCCTGGCGGACGAAGAAGCCCAAGGCCGCATTTGCAAACTCATCCCACCCCAGACAGCCGCCTAACTGAGATACCCCGGCGCCGATGAACGGGATTAGCGTCCCCTGCTTTGCAGCCAACCGCAGCCGGTCTGGAATCGGCGGATAGAGCGGGATTTCATCGACCATGATTGTCGAAGGTTTATAGATCCGAGAATTTGTAACCGCGGCAAACCTTGCCGAAAGTGACGATTGTCTGTAGGCGATGCAACTGGAATATTACCATCCTGAATGGCCGGTTTGGAAAACCTTTGCCAGTGACCGCTTCTGGCCGAAAAGCGCCCTCCGCACGCTCCTGATTGCCGCCTGCAGCCCAACACTCACCCGGCCTGCTTACAATCCGTTTCCCTGGCAAACAGAATCAGGCATAGCGACAGAACGATGCAGCCGAACATCAGCGTAAAGCCGGCCTGATAGGCCGCCGCATCGTAGACGCGCACACCGCCGGCGCTGACGCCGAGCCAGTTGCGGTCGAGCAGCCAGCCGACGCCGGGCTGCAGCAACATGCCGCCGAGCAGCGGACCCATGTTGCAGACGCCGGACGCGGTTCCCATCAGACGCGCCGGCACCGACTCCTTGGCGAAAGCGAAGCCGATGACGAGGCTGCCCGAGGCAAACCCGGTGACGATCAGGGCAGCGATCAGCACTGGAAGGCTCAACGGCAGAAAAATGATTGCCGCCCAACCGACCAGCACAAGCAGCGTCGCACCGACATACAGCGGCTTGCGCCGGCCGATGCGCTCGGACAGCGCGCCGAGCACCGGGCCGCCGAGCGCCCAGGCGACCAGCAGGGTGGACGTGATCGCCGCCGCCATCTTGGTTTCCAGCCCGTGCACCTGGCGCAGGTAGGGCACGCCCCAGAGGCCGGCGAAAGTCAGCACCGCACCGCTGACGCCGATCGGCGTCAGCAGCAGAATCCAGGTATTGCGGTAGGACAGCACCTCGCCCAACCCGCGCCAGATCGAACCGTGCGGCAAGGTGCCATGCGTGCTTGCCGCGTGGCTGGCGTAGCCGGTTTCCAACGGATCGTCGCGCACGCGCAGCCAGATGGCCACGCAAAGACAGGCGACGACGGCGGCGGAACGCCCATCACCGAACGCCAGCCGAAGCTTTCGACGAGCAGGCGCAAAGGCACGCCGGCAAAAACGCCGCCCAGCACGCCACAGAACAGGGCCATGCCGGAGACGAGCGCAAACTGGCGCGGAGCGAACCAGTGCGTCGCCAGCTTCAGCATCGAAACGAAGGCCTCCGCCACCGAGGCGCCGATCAGCAAACGCCCGGCGTTGGCCCAGAACAGGCTCGGCGAGAAGGCAAACAGCGCCGTGCCGAGCGCCGCAACGCCGGCGCCCGCGCTCAGCAGGCGGCGCGGCCTCCAGCGGTCGGCGATGATGCCGGTGGGAATCTGCATCGCGACATAGGAATAGAAGTAGAAAGCGGAGAGGTTGCCGAGCGCCGCGGCGCCGATGGCGAAATCGTTCATCAGCCGATCGGTGATCACCGCCGGCGCCACGCGCTGGTAGAAGCCGAACAGGTAGAGCAGGGCGCCCAGGCCCCACACGCTCCAGGCCAGCGAAGCCGGCGGGTGGGCGGGAGCTGCGCTCGGTGTCGTCGGTCTCATGTCTTATACTCGCTGGCGTCAGCAACGGTCATTCGCTGCCGACGCCCGAGAATAAATGAAAGTGACGGGAAAGCGCATGTTAAAAAAACTGTTCGCCGGCCTATTCTCCGGACTGATCGCCGCGCTGCTGCCGGCCTGCGACGGATTCAACCTGAAAGCCCTCAAGCCGGGCGTCTCATCGGCGCTCGAGGTGCGCGACCGCATGGGCCCGCCAAGCATGGAGTGGAAGGACGCCGACGGCACGCTCACCTGGGAGTACCCGCGCACGCCCGAAGGCGTGGTCAATTACATGATCGTCATTGGGCCCGACAGCGTGCTGCGCGAAATCCGGCAGGTGCTGACCGAAGAGAATTTCGGCAAGATCAAGGCCGGCATGAGCAAGGACGAAGTTCGCCGCCTGCTCGGCAAACCGGCGCACGAACTCTACTTCCCGCTCAAGAAGGAACATGTATGGGACTGGAAGACGAAATCCGAAACCAGCATGGACTGGTTCTTCAACGTGCATTTCGACGAAAACGGCCAAGTCGTGAGGAGCAGCAGCAATTTCGTCGCGCGCGGTTGAGGACGGAATTTCCATGGCGATGGGCTATAATCTGCAGTAAATAACCTCATTATTTTTATGGGAATTTGATGCGCAATTTTGCCCGCCAGTTTTTCCACCCGTCATTCGGCAAGTGCTTCGTGTTGTTGTTCGCCCTGTGCTGCGCCGGTCACGGACTGGCCTCCGATCTGGCCAGCGAACAGGGAATGGTGAAGAATCTGGGCGGCACGCCGGCAACACGCAGCGCCGCGGTCGCCGAAGGCAAGAACAACGCCGCATTTTGCGCCAATTGCCACGGCGAAACCGGCAACAGCAAATACCCCGAAGTCCCCAATCTGGCCGGCCAGAACCCGGACTACCTGCTCACCCAGATGAAGAAATTCGAAACCGGGGCACGCAAGAACGAGTTCATGCAGCGCCTGATCAAGCTGCTGGGCGATCGCGAGCGGGCGACCATCGCGCTGTTCTACGCCGACGCCGCGGTCGAGCCGGCCCGCCCCAGCGCCGGTCAGGCGGCCGCACGCGGTGCCGCCCATTTCGCCCGGCTCTGCGTGCGCTGCCACGGCGCGCAGGCACGCGGCTCGGAGACCGTGCCGCGACTGGCCGGCCAGCAGGGCAAATATCTGCGCCTGTCGCTCGACCGCTACCGCGCGGCCAGCGGCGAACGCATCGATCCCTTGATGACCGCGGCCACCAGCCAGATTCCGGCATCCGACGTGGACGCCGTCGTCGACTACCTTTCGAGCCTGAAATAAGGCCTATTTCCGACACGCAAAAGTGGCTTTAGCGCTTGACAATCAAGGGCTTGGTGCGTAAATTCACGCTTTGCCCGACGCGCGCGTCGGGATTGCGCCGATTTGATCTCAACAGATTGCGGGCGCGTTAGAAATGCCGCTAAAGCGAGGCCGGATATGGAAAACACGGAACACGAAAACCCGTCGCGCTTTGTGCCCGACGGGTTTTCTGCTTTAGCAGCGCTAAATACGACGAAGAAGGTAATCACATGCAGCCCGACCGCACAGCCGAACTGAAAGCCCTGCTCGAACAACGCATCCTCGTCCTCGACGGTGCGATGGGCACGATGATCCAGCGCCACGGGTTGAAAGAGGCCGACTATCGCGGCGAGCGCTTCGCCGGCCACGCGCACGACCTGAAGGGCAATAACGACCTGCTGCTGCTGACGCGGCCCGATGTCATCCGCGGCATCCACGCCGAGTACCTGGCGGCCGGCGCCGATATCCTCGAAACCAACACCTTCAACGCCACCGCCGTTTCGCAGGCCGACTACAAGCTCGAAAGCATCGTTTATGAGTTGAACGTCGCCGGCGCCAGACTGGCGCGCGAAGCCTGCGACGAATTCACCACGCAAGACCCGGCCAAGCCGCGCTTCGTCGCCGGCGTGCTCGGCCCGACCTCGCGCACGGCGTCGATCTCGCCCGACGTGAACGATCCGGGCTACCGCAACACGAGCTTCGACGAACTCGTCGACACTTACAGCGAAGCGATCCGCGGACTGTGCGATGGCGGCGCCGACCTGCTGCTCGTCGAGACGGTGTTCGATACGCTCAACGCCAAGGCCGCGCTGTTCTCGATCGAGCAGTATTTCGAGAAGGTCGGCCGGCGCTGGCCGGTGATGATCTCCGGAACGATCACCGACGCCTCGGGTCGCACGCTTTCCGGCCAGACCGCCGAAGCCTTCTGGAACTCGCTGAGCCACATCCGGCCGCTCTCCTTCGGCCTCAACTGCGCGCTCGGCGCCGCCGAACTGCGCCAGTACGTCGAAGAACTGTCGCGCATCTGCGACTGCTTCGTCTCGGCGCACCCGAACGCCGGCCTGCCCAACCCGCTGTCGCCGACCGGCTACGATGAAACGCCCGAGCAACTGGCGACCGAAATCGTCGACTGGGCAAAACACGGTTTCCTGAACATCGTCGGCGGCTGCTGCGGCACCTCGCCGGCGCACATCGCGGCGATCGCCCAGGGCGTCGCCGGCGTTGCGCCGCGCGCTATTCCCGACGTCGAAAAGAAGCTGCGCCTGTCGGGCCTCGAGCCCTTCAACGTCGGCAAGGATTCGCTCTTCGTGAACGTCGGCGAGCGGACCAACGTCACCGGCTCGAAAGCCTTCGCCCGCATGATCCTCGAAGGCCGCCTCGACGACGCGCTGGCGGTGGCCCGCCAGCAGGTCGAAAACGGCGCGCAGGTGATCGACATCAACATGGACGAGGCGATGCTCGACTCGAAGGCGGCGATGGATCGCTTCCTCAAGCTGATCGCCTCCGAGCCGGACATCTCGCGCGTGCCGATCATGATCGACTCGTCGAAGTGGGAGATCATCGAGGCCGGCCTCAAGTGCATCCAGGGCAAGGGCATCGTCAACTCGATCTCGATGAAGGAAGGCGAGGCCAAATTCCTCGAACAGGCCAGGCTGGCGCGGCGCTACGGCGCGGCGGTCGTGGTCATGGCCTTCGACGAAGCCGGGCAGGCCGACACCTACGCGCGCAAGACCGAAATCTGCAAACGCGCCTACGAGTTGCTGGTCGGTATCGGTTTCCCGCCCGAAGACATCATCTTCGACCCGAACATCTTCGCGATCGCCACCGGCATCGAGGAACACAACAACTACGCCGTCGACTTCATCGAAGCCTGCCGCTGGATTCGCGCCAACTTGCCTTTTGCGCAGATCTCGGGCGGCGTCTCCAACGTCTCATTTTCCTTCCGCGGCAACGACCCGGTGCGCGAAGCGATCCATACCGTCTTCCTCTACCACGCGGTGAAGGCCGGCCTGACGATGGGCATCGTCAACGCCGGCATGGTCGGCATCTACGACGATCTCGATCCGGCGCTGCGCGAGAAGGTCGAAGACGTCGTGCTCAATCGCAACCCGGAAGCCGGCGAAGCTTTGGTGGAGTTCGCGCAGACGGTCAAGGAGGGCAAGGCCAGGGACACCGGCCCCGATCTCACGTGGCGCGAACTGGCCGTCGAGGCACGCCTGTCGCACGCGCTGGTCAAGGGCATTACCGATTTCGTGGTGGCCGATACCGAGGAATGCCGCGCCGCGCTCGAAGCCGCCGGCAAGCCGCCGCTCTCGGTGATCGAAGGCCCGCTGATGAACGGCATGAACGTCGTCGGCGACCTCTTCGGCGAGGGCAAGATGTTCCTGCCGCAGGTCGTCAAATCGGCGCGCGTCATGAAACAGGCGGTCGCTCACCTGATCCCCTACATCGAGGCCGAGAAGCTGCGCACCGGCGCGACGAGCAAGGGCAAGATCGTCGTCGCCACGGTCAAGGGCGACGTGCACGACATCGGCAAGAACATCGTCGGCGTCGTCCTCGGCTGCAACGGCTACGACGTCGTCGACCTCGGCGTCATGGTGTCCTGCGACAAGATCCTGCACGCCGCGAAGGAACACGGCGCGCAGGCGATCGGCCTGTCCGGCCTGATCACGCCGTCGCTCGAGGAAATGAGCCACGTCGCCGCCGAAATGCAGCGCCTCGGTTTCGCCGGTGGCAACAGCGGCGAAGCCATCCCGCTGCTGATCGGCGGCGCCACGACCAGCCGCGCGCACACAGCGATCAAGATCGCGCCGCATTACAACGGCCCGGTGGTCTACGTGCCGGACGCCTCGCGCGCGGTCGGCGTCGTCACCAAGCTGCTGTCGATCGACAATGCCGCCGACTACAAGGCTGAAGTCGCCGCCGACTACGAACGTGTGCGCGCCCAGCACGCCAACAAGAAGGGCGTCCAGCTCGTCTCGCTGGAAGCGGCGCGCGCCAATCGTTTCACCTGGAACGCCGATCCGGCCTACCGGCCGGTCGCGCCGAACAAGCCCGGTCTGCACGTGTTGCGCAACGTCGATCTGGCGACGCTCGCCACCTACATCGACTGGGGCCCGTTCTTCCAGACCTGGGATCTGGCCGGCAGCTACCCGAAGATTCTCGACGATGCAGTCGTCGGCGAGACGGCGCGCTCGGTTTTTGCCGACGCGAAAATCATGCTCGAGCAGATCATCCGCGAGCAATGGATCACCGCCAACGCCGTGTTCGGTCTCTACCCGGCCAACGCCGTCGGCGACGACATCGAGCTTTACGCCGATGAAGCGCGCAGCGAAACACTCATGGCCTGGCACAGCCTGCGCCAGCAGCACGAACGCCCGTCGGGCAAGCCGCACTATTGCCTGACCGATTTCGTTGCCGATAAAGGCACGCCCGACTGGGTCGGCGTCTTCGCGGTCAGCGCCGGCCTCGGCATCGAGAAGAAGCTCGCCGAATTCGAAGCCGCGCACGACGACTACCGCTCGATCATGCTCAAATCGCTCGCCGACCGCTTCGCCGAAGCCTGCGCCGAATGGCTGCATGCGCAGGTGCGCCGTGACTACTGGGGCTACGCGGCCGGCGAAACGCTCGACCGCGACGCGCTGATCCGCGAGGAGTACCGCGGCATCCGCCCGGCCCCGGGCTACCCGGCGTGCCCCGACCACACCGCCAAGGGCCCGCTGTTCGAACTGCTCGACGCGCCGGCCAACGCCGGCATGGGCATCACCGAATCCTTCGCGATGACCCCGGCGGCCGCGGTGTCCGGCTTCATTCTGGCCCATCCGCAGGCGCAGTATTTCGCGATCAGCAAGATCGGCCGCGACCAGCTCGAAGACTGGGCGCAACGCGCCGGTTTCAGCGTTGCCGAAGCCGAGCGCTGGCTGGCGCCGCTGCTCTGAGCATGGAGATCGACTTACCTGCGGACTGGCCAGCGGGCTTGCCAAGCTTCGTCGAGCGCGAAGCCAATCTCGCCACGCGCAACACGCTGGCGCTGCCCGGCCACGCCGCGCTCTATGCGCGGATCACCTCGACCGATCAGCTCCGGGCACTGGCCGGCGACTGCCTGCCCGACGACAAGCGCCGCTTCGTGCTGGGCGGCGGCAGCAATCTCGTCCTCAACGGTGACTTCGACGGCCTGATGCTGCACATGGCGATCGGTGGCCGCAAGCTGGCGGGCGAAGATGCAGATGCCTGGTATGTGCGCGCCGGTGCCGGCGAAAGCTGGAACGACTTCGTCGACTGGACGCTGGCGCAGGGCTGGCCGGGGCTGGAAAACCTCTCGCTGATTCCGGGCACGGTCGGCGCCGCGCCGATCCAGAATATCGGCGCCTACGGCCTGGAAATCGCCGAGCGCTTCCACGCGCTCGAAGCCTGCGACATGGAGAGCGGCAAAACCGTGCGTTTCGACCGCAGCGCCTGCCGCTTCGGCTATCGCGACAGCGTCTTCAAGCAGGAGGGCTGGCATCAGGAAGGGCGCTTCGCGATCACCGAAGTGACTTTCCGCCTGCCCAAGGCGTGGCGGCCGCTGACCCGCTACGCCGAGATTCCGGCCGAACTCGACGCGCGCGGCATCGCCGCGCCGAACGCCCGCCAGCTGGCCGACGCGATCATCGCCATCCGCCGGCGCAAGCTGCCCGATCCGGCACAGATCCCGAACGCCGGCAGCTTCTTCCACAACCCGCTGGTAGACGTGGCAACGGCCGAAGGGCTGGCCGCCGATTTTCCGGGATTGCCGCGCTACGTGCAGGCCGACGGCAGCGTGAAGCTCGCCGCCGGCTGGCTGATCGAACAGGCCGGCTGGAAGGGCAGGGATCTCGGCCCGGTCGGCATGTACGAAAAACAGGCGCTGGTGCTGGTCAATCGCGGCGGGGCGACAGGGCACGACGTGCTCGCACTGGCGCAGGCGGTAGCGGCGGATGTCCGAGAGCGCTTCGGCATCGGGCTGACTCCCGAACCGATCTTCCTGTAGACAGGCTTTCACTCATGAACTCGACCGCAATCGACGAGAGCAACGAGAGCGATGCGCTCGCTTCGATCAACGAGCCGCGCCTGTGGCGCAACAACGGCTGGACCGCCCGCGTCATCAAGAACGAGGACGATGAAGGCTGGGCCGTCGAGATGATCAAGGACGGCGAGCCCGAACCCGCCCTGGTCGGCCCGTGGACGATGGGGCGCGACAAGAAGAACCCGAAGCCGCTCGACGTATCGGCCTTCAACACCCTGGTCAAGACCGCCGCCGAAGTCCTGCGCCGGCACGAACAGCAGCTGCATGCGCAGTACCACAAGAACATCTCGGTCAGCGCGGCGAGCGGTCAGATCACCGTGACGCTCGACATCGTGCCCGACGAGGACGACCCGCACGCCCTGCTCGGCGCACGCGACGCCGCCGGCGAACAGCTGGCGCAGGTGCGCGTGGCGCCGAATTTCAAACTGAGCATGGCCAGCGCGAGCGCCTGGATCGCCGACGACTTCCGCCGGCCCGCCGCCTGATCAGTCCGGGGCCCTGACGCTGTAGGCCTCGTGCAGATGCACCGGCGGCACCGGCGGCACGCGCTTCTTGCGCATGCGGATGTTGAGCATCTCGACCACCACCGAAAAAGCCATGGCGAAGTAGATGTAGCCCTTCGGCACCTTGTGCCCCAGTCCTTCGGCGACCAATGCCATGCCCACGACGAGCAGGAAGGAGAGGGCGAGCATCTTGATCGTCGGATGCGTCGAGACGAAGCGGCCGATATGCGCCGCGAAGAGCATCATCAGGCCGACCGAGGCGATCACCGCGGCGATCATCACCGCCACGTTGTCGACCATGCCGACGGCGGTGATGATCGAATCCAGCGAGAAAATGATGTCGACGACGATGATCTGCAAAATGATCGCGGCGAAGGTCGCTTGCACGGCGTTTGATGCTTCGCCCTCTTCGCCCTCGAGCAGCTGATGGATCTCGCTGGTGCTTTTCCAGAGCAGGAAAAGGCCGCCGCCGATCAGGATCAGATCGCGCCCCGAAATGCCCTGCCCGAAGACGCTGAAGAGCGGCGCGGTGAGGCCGACCAGCCAGGACAGCACGAGCAGCAGCGCGATGCGCATCAGCATGGCGAGGAACAGCCCGATCTTGCGCGCCTTCTCCCGCGTTGCCGCTGGCAGCCGGTCGACGAGGATCGAAATGAAGATGACGTTGTCGATACCCAGCACCAGTTCCAGCATGGTCAGGGTAAAGAAGGCGATCCATACCTGGGGATCGGCGAGCAGGGCGAGCAAGTCCATGGCGGGTGATACCGTTCGTCGAATGGTCCGGAAAATTCGCCCGCAGCCATTGGCCGCGGGCCTTGCGACTCAGTCCGAACTGCCGGCGAAGCCGAGCAGTTGCAGCAGGCTGAGGAAGAGGTTGTAGATCGAGACGTACAGGCTGACCGTGGCCATGATGTAGTTGGTCTCGCCGCCGTGGATGATGTTCGAGGTCTCGAACAGGATCATGCCGGACATGAGCAGCACGAAAGCGGCGGAGATGGTCAGCGAGAGCGCCGGGATCTGGAAGAAAATCCCCGCCAGGCTGGCGAGAAAGGCGACCAGGATACCGACCGCCAGGAAACCGCCCATGAAGCTGAAATCCTTGCGGCTGATCACGGCGTAGGCCGACAGGCCGAGGAAGACGGCGCCGGTGCCGCTCAGCGCCAGCATCACTGTCTGGCCGCCGTTGGGCAGCGCCAGGTAGTGACCGACGATGGGGCCGAGCGTGTAGCCCATGAAGCCGGTCAGGCCGAACACCGCGAGCAGCCCCCAGCCGCTGTCGCGCAGTTTGGTGGTGGCGAACAGCAGGCCGAAGTAGCCGACCAGCGTCACGATCAGGCCCGGATGCGGCAGGCGCAAGGCAACGGCGGCGCCGGCCACGGCACCGCTGAAGAGCAGCGTCAGGGCGAGCAGCGCATAGGTGTTGCGCAGTACCTTGTGGGTCGACAGCAGCGACGGCGTCGAGCCGGCCTGCTGGCCGGCAATGGCGAATTGATTGGACCTTTGGTTCATGGCGGAACTCCTCGAGCAGGATGGGACGTTCAATGTACGGCAATTATTCGTTAAGATATATTCGTATTATCTTCATCAATACTTCGATTTTTACGAATAGATAGCCAGCCCATGATGAACCTCAAGCACCTGCATTACTTCTGGCAGACCGCCCGGCTCGGCGGCGTCGTCAAGGCCGGCGAGGCGCTGCACATCACGCCGCAGACGATCAGCGGGCAGGTTCGCCTGCTCGAGGAAAGCCTCGATACCGAGTTGTTCGACCGGCAGGGACGCTCGCTGGAACTGACCGATGCCGGACGGCTGGTCATGGGCTACGCCGACGAGATGTTTTCGCTCGGCGCCGAACTCGAACAGGTGCTGCGCCACTATCCGAAGGGCCGGCCGACCGAGTTTCGCGTCGGCGTCTCGGACGCGCTGCCCAAGTCGCTGGTTTATCGCCTGCTGCAGCCGGCGGTCAATCTGGCCGATCCGGTGCGCATGGTCTGCCACGAATGGGATCTCGACCGCCTGCTGGCCGAACTGGCGATGCACAAGCTCGACCTGGTGATCGCCGATTCGCCGATTCCGGCCTCGGTCGACGTGCGCGCCTACAACCACCGGCTCGGCGAATCCGGGCTCACCTTTCTCGCCACGTGCCGGCTGGCGGCGCAGCATCCGGCGCCGTTTCCGCAATGCCTGGCCGACCTGCCGCTGCTGCTGCCCGGCGAGAATTCGGCGGTGCGCCAGAAGCTGACGAACTGGCTGGACCGCCAGCAACTGCGGCCAAAAATCGTCGGCGAATTCGACGACAGCGCGCTGATGACTGCTTTCGGTCAGGAGGGAGTCGGCGCCTTCGCGGTGCCGAGCGTGATCGAGGACGAATACCTGCTGGCCGGCGAGTTGCAGGTGCTCGGCCGCGCCGCCGAGATCCGCAGCGACTATTACGCGATTTCGGTCGAGCGCAAACTGAGCCATCCCTGCGTGCTGGCCATCACGGCCTCGGCGCGCTCGCGTTTCCTGCCCGGCGAAGACTAGAAGTCCTTCGGTGCCTCCCAGAGGACGAAACCTTCCTCGCGCAACGTCCATTCGAGCATTTCGATGAACGGAAAAGCCCGCCGCGCCAGACCGACGGGCGGTTCGGTCGCCGCTTCGTCGTCGGGGTCCGGATAACCGTTGTCGACCGCGCCGCTTTCCTGGCGCCCGGCCTTTTCCTCGGCCACGGCGCGACGCAGCCGGGCCAGCGCTTCGGGCAACTGTTCCTTGGTGATCACGCCGCGCGCCGTACACTCCTTGCCGATGATCTCGAGCAGACGTTTGGCGGCGTCGGCGAGCATCAGCATTTCACCCGAGACGCTAGAATCGAATCTGACCAGCATGGCTTGCTCCTTGAAATGGGGGCGCGGAGTTCTCGCCGGCTGAAAACATGGCCACCGCCCGGCAATTATCCGGCACTTGTCTATTGTCACCGCCCCGGCATTCGGGAACAATATCCCAAACACTCAGGGAGCAGGGACATGAGCAATATGGCCCAGGATTCGGAACCGGCGAGAATCCGCCTTTTTGCCGGCGAGCTCGAAGAGATGGCGCGCAAGGAAATCGAAAAACGGCGCCGTCTCGGCAACGAAGCATCCGCGATGGTTTTCGGGCGCGAGGTGGGCCAGCTGGCGCTTCGCCTCGCCGATGCCGGCGCGCGGGTGATCGCTGAGGCAACGGCCGAAGCGCTGCCAGCGCATCCCGGGCTGCGCACCTTGCCGTTTTCACTCGCCAAGCTGCCGGCGGCCGATACGCTTCCCGAGGCCCCGTTCGACATCATCGTCGGCCAGCTTGCGGTGCATTCGATCCCGTACGAACAAGCGCAGCAAGCCCTGTGTCGGCTGGTGTCGCTCCTGAAAATCGGCGGCAAGCTCTATCTCTCGGCCTACGGGCTGCATTCGATGCTCGGCGACCATTATCCGGACAGCGGCAAGCTCGTCGAAGAACGCTTTGCCGAACTGCCGCCCGCGCTGGCCAGCCTTTACGATCTGCAAGGTCCGGTCTGCCTTTACTCCGAGCGCAACCTGATCACGCTGCTCTTCCAGGTCGGTACGCCGGTGCTGCAAAGCGCGACCGGCGCGCTCGGCAACATCCGGGCCGTCGCCGTCCGGATCTGACTGCCGGCCACCCGTTCGGCTGAGGTAAAATACGCTTCGGTATGGCGCCGTCCGTCAAAAGCGGCCGGCGCGACAACGGCACAACCGGAGATACGCCCATGTCCGATCTGCAACACCTCTTCGAAAAGAACCGTCAGTGGTCCGAGCATATGCGCGCCGAGGACCCGGATTTTTTCAAGCGCCTGGCCAGCATCCAGTCGCCCGAATATCTGTGGATCGGCTGTTCCGACTCGCGCGTTCCGGCCAACCAGATCACCGGTTTGCTGCCCGGCGAGGTCTTCGTTCATCGCAACGTCGCCAACCTGGTCGTCCATAGCGATCTCAACTGCCTCTCCGTACTGCAGTTCGCCGTCGATGTTCTGCGCGTCAAACACATTCTGGTCGTCGGCCATTACGGCTGCGGCGGCGTCAAGGCTGCACACGACAACCTGCGCCTCGGTCTGGTCGATAACTGGCTGCGCCACATCCAGGACGTTCGGCAAAAGCACGCCCGCCTGCTCGACGCCTGCCCGAACGTACAATCGCGGCTTGACCGCCTGTGCGAGCTGAACGTCGTCGAACAGGTGCTCAACGTCTCGCATACGACAGTTCTGCAGGAAGCCTGGAAGCGCGGCCAGAAGGTCAGCGTCCACGGCTGGATCTTCGGGCTCGACAACGGCTTGGCGCGCGACCTGCACATCTCGATCGGCGCCCGCGATACGCTGCAGGATATCTACGACACGGCAATCGCACGGATCGAGACGCCCGATCTGGTGGAAAAAATCGGCCTGACGGCCTGAACGGCCGCTCTTCATGCTGCGCATCGGGATCGACCTGGGCGGCACGAAAATCGAGATCGCCGCCCTCGAAAAGGACGGCCGTGAACTGATCCGGCGGCGGATTCCGACCCCGCAGGGCGACTACCTGGCGACCGTCGCAGCGATTGCCCGGCTGGTCGAATCCGTCGAGAACGAGTTGGGCCGACGCGGCAGCGTCGGCCTCGGCATCCCTGGTGCCGAGACGGCTTCGGGCGGACTCGTCAAGAACGCAAATTCGACCTGCCTGATCGGGCAGCCGCTGCGCCGCGACCTACAGACCCTGCTCCAGCGCGAAGTACGCATTGCCAACGACGCCAACTGCTTCGCGCTGTCGGAGGCGATCGACGGCGCCGGGCAGGGCAGCGCGGTAGTATTCGGCGTCATCCTCGGCACCGGTGTCGGCGGCGGCATCGTGGTTCGTGAGCAAGTGCTCACTGGCGTCAATCACATCGCCGGCGAATGGGGGCACAACCCGCTGCCCTTACAGGAAGAAGAAGGCCCGGCGCCGCCGGCCTGCTACTGCGGCCGCCAAGGCTGCGTCGAAACCTGGCTTTCCGGCCCCGGCCTGGCCGGCGACCATGTGCGCCACGGCGGCGACCAACTCTCTTGTGAAGAAATCACCTCCCGTGCCGTGGCCGGCGATGCCGCTTGCGAGGCGACACTGCAGCGCTACGAGAAGCGCCTGGCGAAAGCGCTGGCGCAAGTGATCAACATCCTCGATCCGGAGGTCATCGTGCTTGGCGGCGGCTTGTCGGGACTCGAACGGCTCTACGCCAACGTTCCCCGCCACTGGACGACGCATGTTTTTTCGGATCGCATTGCCACCCGGCTCAGCCCACCCCGCCACGGCGATTCGTCCGGCGTGCGCGGCGCCGCCTGGCTTTGGAACGAATCCTGAGATGCCGCTGCAACTCTATATCGGCAGCGTGCGCCGCCTCGACGACGAGGGGCAATCCAGCGCCATTTACAAACACCCGGTGAGCGGGCCGCTGATGCTGGGAACGGAGGGGCTGGCCGGCGACGCGCAAGCCGACCGGCGCGTGCACGGCGGACCGGAAAAGGCTGTCCACCACTTCGCGGCCGAGAACTACGCCCGCCTCGCCGAACGCTTTCCCGGCATTGCGGCGCAGTTGCTACCCGGCAGCATCGGCGAGAACATTTCGACGACCGGCTGGGACGAGGGCAAGGTCCATCTCGGCGACATTTTCCGCCTCGGCGACGCCCGCCTGCAGGTCAGCCAGCCGCGCAGCCCGTGCTGGAAGATCGACCATCGCTACGCGACCGACGGCATGGCCCGCTACATCGCCGAAACTGGCCTCACCGGTTGGTACTATCGGGTTCTTGAAACCGGTGCAGTGGCCTGCGATTCACCCTTCGAACTGATCGCCCGGCTGCCCGGCGCCATTTCGCTGGCCGAACTGTGGCAGGTCTGGCAGGAGCACCGCCCCGACCCGGACACGCTGGCCCGACTCAGCGAAGCCCCCGGTCTGACGCCGGGCTGGCAAAAGAAACTGCGCGACCGTCTCGCCTGGCTGCGCGCCAACGCTGGCTCACGGGCCTCGCCGCCGCCTACGTTTCACGTGAAACCAGAGCAGCCCTAGAACATCCGCGCCACATCTGATCGGCACCCAGTCACACCATTCTCTGGATCAAACTCTTCCAGCTCTTTGCCGGCGCCTGTGCGGCAATGAGCGACATCCTCAGACCGCCAGGTCGATCTGGTGCAGGCTTCCGGCGCGACCATCCTCGCGTAAATAGACGCCGCTGGCGCGCACCTGTCCGCGCATCCGGTTGTCATCGTCCTTGAGCGAGAAAGGCGTCTCGGCGGCGCCCAGATAGACTGCGCCGACGCCGGCGTCCTGCAGGCTGGCCAGATTGTCCTTGCCGTCCGCGTTGCGCGACCAAGCCTTGAGCGCGGAAAAGGCGGGGTCCCCTTCGTCGAGCCAGCCATTGCCATCGCTATCGAGTCGTGCGAGATCGGCAAAACCGTCGCCCGAGCGTGCACCGAACAGTTCGCCGCCGTCATTGATGCGCCCATCGCCGTTGCGGTCGAGCGCGAGGAAGGCGCTGCCGCCGGCCAGACCGTGAATCGATTCGGGCTTGCCGTCGCTATCGAGATCGAACTCGAAGCGGGTGTCGGCAAGTTCCGGCGCCTTGCCGTCGAAGTTGATGACCAGCGGGTCGCGCAGGGTGACCGTGCCGCGATCGACCTGCCTGCGCTCGCACTGAAAATCGCGGCACATCGCCAGATCGAGCCGGAAGTCGATCGATTTTCCGTCATCGGTACGAATGACGCCCTGCGCCGAAAAATCGCTGCTTTCATGCTCGCGAATCGTTTCTGTCATCACGCTTTCCCAGGCGAATTCGCTGCTCCGCTGGGGGCGCAGCTTGCCACCCGACGCGGGCTGCGATCCGTCGCCGCTGGCGATGTCGCGAATGTTCACGGCGGCACTCGGCGCGGGCTTTCCCGAGATCAGCGCGATGATCTCGGCGATCAGCTGCTCGAGCATCAGGCGAATTCTTTCACCCGACTCGGGACGTTCGGCAGCCGCCGTCGGCAACAGTTTGGGGGCCTCCGCAACGCCGTCGAAGATTGATCGAAAAGTATCCCGGTAGCTGATCTCCGTTTTGCGATCACTTTCCAAACTGTGCCGGCCATTCAACGTCACGCTGGACTCGTCGATCTTCATTTCCCGCTCCTCGCTCGTTAAGGGAAGCAAGGTTCAGCAAGGCGCATGCCACGACGGGAAGCAACGGAAAATCAGCGCCTTGACCGATGGAAGCGTGCGAATCCGGCAAAACACGCCGGGCAGGCGGCAATCCGCGGCCAAGTCGGAATCGTTATCTCAGAATTCGAGCGGATCGACCTCGAGATGCCAGCGCAGGCGCGACGGCGCCTTGATCGCCTCGATCGCGTCCAGCCATGCCGTCAGGAAGGCCTGCAAGGCGCGCCGCGAAGGGGATTCGACAAGCAACTGACCGCGCTCGAAGTTGGCGCGGCGCGCGAGGCGCATCGGCACCGGATCGTAGAGCATCACGTCCTGATACGCGGCGGCCTCCGGCCAGGCGCGCGCTGTACCGAGGAAAGCCAGGGCATCGGCCATCTGCGGCGCTTCGGCGCGCAGCATGGCTTGATAGGCATAAGGCGGGAAACCCGCCTGTTCGCGTTCCTTGAGTTGCTGCGCGGCGAACGCCGGATAGTCGTGCTTGACCAGCGCGGCGTACAGCGGATGCTCGGGAAACTGGGTTTGAATCAACACCTCGCCCGGCAGCTCGGCGCGGCCGGCGCGGCCGGCAACCTGCATCAGCTGGGCAAACAGCCGTTCGGGAGCGCGCCAGTCGGCGGCAAACAGGGCGGCATCGGGGCCGATCGCGCCGACCAGCGTGAGTTTCGGGAAATCGTGGCCCTTGGCCAGCATTTGCGTGCCGACGAGAATGTCGGCCTCGCCGCCGTGGATTTTCTCGACCAGCACCTCCCACTGCTTGCGGCTCTTGGCCGAATCGCGATCGACACGCAGGATGCGCGCCTGCGGGAAACGTTCGGCCAGTACCTCTTCGAGGCGCTGGGTGCCGCGCCCGAAAGGATGGATGTCCTGGTTGCCGCAGGTCGGGCAGGCTCGCGGCACGCGGTCTTCGAAACCGCAATGGTGGCAGCGCAGGCGACGGTCGGCGAGATGCAGGACGAGATTGGCGGCGCAGCGCCGGCAGCGCGACGTCCAGCCGCAGGAGGCGCAAGCCAGCACCGGCGCATAGCCGCGCCGGTTCAGGAAAACCAGGCTCTGCTCGCCGCGCGCCAGACGCTTCTCGATGGCCAGCAGCAAGGCGCCGGAGAGTCCATCCTGCAGCTTTTCCAGGCGCGTGTCGATGCGCTGGACGGCGGGCAGACGGGCGTTTTCCACCGCCCGTTCGTGCAGGGTGAGCAGGGCGTAACGTCCGCGCGTGCGGCTGTCGGTAGCGTTGGCCCAGCTCTCCAGCGAAGGCGTCGCCGAACCGAGAACGATCGGGACATCCCGCTCGCGCGCGCGAAACACGGCCACGTCGCGCGCCGAATAACGCATCCCGTCCTGCTGCTTGAACGAGGAATCGTGTTCCTCGTCGACGACGATCAGGCCGAGTTGCGGCAGTGGCGTGAACACCGCCAGCCGCGTACCGAGGACGATGCGCGCCCGGCCTTCGAGCGCGGCCCGCCAGTTCCGGCTGCGCGCCGCCTCGGTCAGTTCGCTGTGCAGGCTGACCAGGCCGGCCTCGGGAAAGCGCGCCGCGACGCGGGCTTCAAGCTGCGGGGTGAGGTTGATTTCCGGCACCAGCAAGAGCGCCTGCTGCCCTCGGGCCAGACAGCGTTCGACGAGACGCAGATAGACCTCGGTCTTGCCGCTGCCGGTGACGCCATGCAGCAGATAGGCGTGAAAACCGCTGCCCGCCGCGTCGATGGTCGCCAGAGCGGCACGCTGCTCGGCGGTCAATTCCGGCGCAAGCTGCGCCGGCGGGTACTTCGCCACCGCCTTCGCGGCCCTCGCCTTGGGCGGATCGAGGCGGCGCAGGCCGGCCGGCAGGGTCGACAACATCACCTCGCCGAGCGGCGCCTGATAATAGGCGGCGCAAAACTCGGCGAGGCGGAACCAGTCGGCCGGCAGGGCCGGCAGATCGCGCAGGATCGCCTCGACCGGCTTGAGCTGCGCCGCCGGGTGATCGCTTTCGGCGCGGACATCGACAATCACGCCGATTCGCGAACGCCGTCCGAAAGGCACGCGCACGCGACAGCCGATATCGGCGGCAGACAATCCGTCCTGTGCCGATACCAGGTAATCAAAAAAACGATGGAGGGGAACGTCGAGCGCGACGCGAGCGATTTGCATCGGGGCCTGTCTATGACGTTCGGTATAGAAATTAGCAGGACGCCAACAAGGACGAGGGCTTACTTAGCCAGAGAAGCTCGCGCCGGTTCTCGGGGAAATGGCGTAACTCATTCACTCATTGATGATTTTGCAGTTGTTCACAATTTCTGTGGATAAGTCTGTGGATGAAGCCCGAATAGCGCGCCCAAGTGCCCTCTCCGTAAGGCTTTTTGACACTTTGCCAAAAAAGAGGGCACCTTGTTAACCATTTAAAATCAACTGGTTAAAAACAGACCCTTGATTTCGGACGGCCATGAGACAGTTTTGTTACGGCGCGGACAATTCTGTGCATAAGTCAACAACAAAGTAGAAATTTATTTCCCTTTGCAGCGCAGGGTTTTACTGTACTCATGCACGGTGTTGACCAGTGTCGTGACGTGGTCCGGCGGCGTGAACTGCGAAATGCCGTGCCCCAGATTGAACACGTGTCCGGTATTGCCCGGACCGTAGCTGTCGAGCACTTTCCTCGCCTCGGCGGCGATTTTGTCCGGCGAGGCGAACAGCACGTTGGGGTCGAGGTTGCCCTGCAAGGCCACTTTGTCGCCGACCCGCCGGCGCGCTTCGCCGATGTCGATCGTCCAGTCGAGGCCGATCGCGTCGCAGCCGATATCGGCGATCGACTCGAGCCACAGCCCGCCGCCCTTGGTAAAGACGATGCTCGGGATGCGTTCGCCGTCCTTTTCCTTGATCAGGCCGGCGACGATGCGCTGCATGTACTGCAGCGAGAACTCCTGATACGCCGCAGCGGAAAGCCCGCCGCCCCAGGAGTCGAAAATCATCACGGCCTGCGCGCCGGATTCGATCTGGGCATTCAGGTAAGCAGTCACCGAGTCTGCGGTTACCGACAGGATGTGATGCATCAGATCCGGCCGGTCGTAGATCATCGTCTTGACGTGGCGGTAATCGCTGCTCGAGGCGCCTTCGACCATGTAGCAAGCCAGCGTATACGGACTGCCGGAAAAACCGATCAGCGGCACCGAATTATCCAGCGCGCGGCGGATCTCCGAGACCGCATCCATCACGTAGCGCAGATGGTCGTATGGGTCCGGCACGGTCAAATCGCGAATCGCCCATTCTTCGCGCAGCGGACGCTCGAACTTCGGTCCTTCGCCCTCGGTGAAATAGAGGCCAAGCCCCATTGCGTCCGGGACGGTCAGAATGTCGGAGAAGAGGATCGCCGCGTCGAGATCGTAGCGGGAAAGTGGCTGCAGCGTCACTTCGCAGGCCAGGGTCGGCGATTTACACAACTGCAGGAAGCTGCCGGCGCGCTTGCGGGTTTCGCAGTACTCGGGCAAATAGCGGCCGGCCTGGCGCATCAGCCAGAGCGGCGTGTGGTCGGTCGGCTCCTTGAGCAGGGCGCGTAGGAAGTTGTCGTTGCGGGGTCGGGTCACGTTAAGCTCCGCCAGAAAGGGCAAAATTCGCTGGGAAACCGCGATTATCCGCTTTTCTGCCCTACTTGCGCCAGACGGCCGGCAGCGGAGCGCCGAAAGCAGGGAAGATTTCGCGGCCAGCGCGAAGCTGGCGACCAGCTATTCGCGTTCTTCGCTACGCCGTCCCAGATTCAAGCCGAGCTGCTTGAGCTTGCGATAGAGATGGGTGCGCTCCAGCCCGGTTCTTTCCGCCACGCGCGTCATGTTGCCGCGCTCGCTTTTCAGATGGTGCTCGAAATAGAGACGTTCGAAGGCCTCGCGCGCGTCGCGCAGGGGCTGGTCGAACATCGGCAGGATCGGCGTCGGCGCCGGGCCTTCGCCGGCGTCGCGCTGCAGAACGTGGGCCACGTCATCGACGGAAATTTCCTCTTCCAGCGCCGACAGCGCGAGATTCCTCACGGCGGCGAGCAGTTCGGCCCACTCGCCCTGCCAGCGATGCATGCGCAAGGCATTGAGCGCGCTGCTCGAAAAATGGCGCAGCGGCACTTCGCCACGCTCGGCCAGATGATTGAGCACCAGCGCCGCAATTTCCGGGACATCGTCGGCGTGCCCGGCAAGTTGCGGCAACGCCACCCAGACTTCGCCCAGACGCGCCACCAGCGCCGGGTCCCAGCCGACCTCGGCGAGCGCGGCGAGCGAACGCGTGGACGCGGCGACCAGTTGCAGATTGTTTTTTTCAAGACGCTCGATGGCAAACGCCAGATTCATTTGCTGCAATTTACCGAGCAGCAGCAGATCGGAAATGAACAGAATGCCGCCGGCGGCGTTCTCCAGCATCTCCTGCGTCAGCGGCGCGCTCGACGCCGAGAGATCGAGCCAAGGCGTTTGCGGCGCCTGCAGCGTGCGCGCGCAAATCTCGGCGATGCCGCCGGAAGCGCTCTTCAGGAGCAGAACCTGGGTTTTCGCCGCCGCCTGTTCGAGGCGCTTTTTCAGATCCTTGAGCAATGGCGAGCGCGCAAAAGCGTCCAGCGTCAGCGGCAACTTGTGCGGAACGGCTTCGTGCTTGAGCGCTTTCTTGACGGTGGCCAGCAATTTTTGCAGGGCGATCGGTTTTTCGAGAAAGTCGATCGCCCCGATGCGGGTCGCCTCGACCGCCGTGTCGATCGTGCCGTGCCCCGACATCATGACGACGGGCATGGTCAGCAAACCGCCGGCCGACCATTCCTTGAGCAGCGAAATGCCGTCGGTGTCGGGCATCCAGATATCGAGCAGAACCAGATCGGGGCGTTTTTCGCCGCGAATCTTTCGTGCCGCCGCCGCGTGCTCGGCAAGCCACACGGTATGTCCCTCATCGGCGAGAATTTCGGAGAGCAGTTCGCGAATACCAATTTCGTCGTCGACGACCAGTATTTGTGCCATGGTCAGGTCTCGGTGGGAGTAGCGGTTGAAGTGGAAAGCGCGGCCGGATCGGGCGCCAGCGGCAGCCGGATGCTGACCTCGGCGCCGACGGGCTGGAGGTTGGTGATGTTGATGCGGCCCTGATGCTCGTCGACGATTTTCTTGACGATCGCCAGGCCCAGACCGGTACCGCGCGTCTTGGTCGTGACGTAGGGCTCGAAGACACGCGCCAGGAGCTCGGCCGGGAAACCGGGACCGGCGTCGGTCACCGCCAGTTCGGCCATGCCGTCGACCAGCCGGGTAGCGATGCCGATCGCCGGCGCTTCGGTGTTTTCCTGCGCGTCTTCGGCGTTGCGCAGCAAGTTGTGAATGATCTGTCGCAGCTGCGTCGCATCGCCCCACACGGCGGGCAAGCCAGCGGCCAACGCGACGTCGATGCGGGCGCTCGACGTTTCGTACAGGCCGAGCACCTCGCCGACCAGCGCGTTGAGGTCGAGCGGCGCCAGTTCGGGAGCCGGCATGCGGGCGTAGTCCGAAAAATCGTCCACCATGCGCTTCATCGCCTGCACCTGATTGATGATCGTTTGCGTCGAGCGGCCGAGCATTTCGGCATCGCCGCCGCTCACCTTGTCGGCGAGCTTCAGCTGCAAACGCTCGGCGGACAACTGGATCGGCGTCAGCGGATTCTTGATCTCGTGCGCCAGACGGCGCGCCACCTCGCCCCACGCCGCGCTGCGCTGGGCGGCGACGAGGCGCGTCACATCGTCGAACACCACGACGTAGCCGCCATTCGACCCTTCGGGCAGCTGCGTGCCGCGCAGCAGCAGGATTTGCGGCAATCCGCCCGGCCGCTCGAGTTCGATCTGCGTCTGCCACTCCTTCACGCCGTGTTCGGCGAACGCGTCGCGGATGGCGCGACCGAACTCCCGCTGGTGCGGCCACGCTTCGACGGCTTCGGCGATGAGACCGCTGAAATCGTCACTCAGGATGGTCAACGCGCCTTCATTAACCGTACGCAGCACGAAACGGCGGTCGAAGACGAGGACGCCGGCCGACAGATTGGCCAGAATCGATTCCAGATAGGCGCGTGCCGATTCGACCTCGGCCCGGTGGCGCTCGGTTTCGCGCCGGGCGTCGTCGAGCTGGCGCGTCATCTGGTTGAACGACTGGGTCAGCACGCCCAGCTCGTCGCGGCTGTAGATCGCCTGGCGCGGCGTGAAATCGCCGGCAGCGACCGCCTGTGTACCTTCGGCAAGAATCGAGAGCGGCGCCGAGAGGCGGCGCGCCAGGACGAAAGCCACGGCAAAAGCCGTGAACAGGGCGAGCAGAACGGTCAAGGTCAGCGTCATCGCGTAGATGCGGGTCAGTCCCTCGCGCCCGAGCGACAGCTCCTGGTAGTCGCGGTAGACGGCCTCGACGCTTTCCGCGTTTTGCGCCAGATTGGCCGGCACCGGCTGGGTCAGCTGCAGAATGCGCGGCTCGCTGGTCAGCCCCAGGGGGCTGACCGGAACCAGCACGCGCAGCAGCAACTCCTTGCCGGCCTCGCCTTCGATCACGCTGTAGCCCCGCCCGCCGCGCGCCTGGCGCAACTGGGCCAGCGAGGGAAGCGGGGGGAGCAGCGATGCGAGTTCGCCGGTCGAGCTGGCAACCAGCTGGCCGTCGTTGCTAAAGAGGGCTGCCGCCTGGACGCCGGTCTGCTCGCGCAGGCGGTTGAGCAGGGCGCGGCGCTGCGGATCGGGGCGATCGCCCAGCTCGAGGGCCATGCCATGGCCCTTGTCGGACAGATCGGCGAGCAGATAATCGAGCGCGCTGCGGCCGAGATTGAGGCCGGATTCGAGCGCCTTCTCGACCCGCACGTCGAACCAGGTTTCAATACTCTTGGTCACGAACTGCACCGACACGGCGTAGACCAGCACCCCGGGGAGCACCGCCATCAGGCCGAACATCAGCATCAGACGGAGCTTGAGACGGGAGCCGAAAACCTTGGCCCGGTGATCGCGCCAGAGCGCGCGCACTTGCCAGCCAACCAGCGCCAGCAGGGAGAGGGCGACCACCGCGTTGAGACCGAGCAGCCAGGGGTAATGGCTGGCGAACAACGCCGTATTGGCGCTCGCCGAGGCGAGCAGGAAAAGCAGGATGGCGCCGAAAGAGGCCGCGGCGATGACAAGATATTTCATTTGCTCTCGGCGCCCCCGGTCTTGCCGTCGCCCGGCACGAAGGTCCAGCGCGACCAGTCGGACGCCAGATTCCAGTCGCGATTGGCAATGGCCGTCACCTGGAAGGTCTTCGGCATCTGCGTCAGGTCGAGACGCAGGCGCAAGCTGGCAAGGTAGGTTTCATCGGCCTTGACCGCACTTTTGTCGAACACCGTCCAGTTGCGCAGGCGCTCCAGTATGCGCAAAGCCTCGTCGAGCGTTGCGAAAGACTGATGCAGCGCACCGGTCGACAGGCGGTACTGGCGAGTCAGCGCATGATAGGAAAGGCGGAAAGTCTGCGTGCGGGTGGAAATTTTTTCGTCGAGCCAATACCAGCGCGGCCGCGAGAGTTCGAATTCGGTGACGAAATAGAGAATGACGCCCTTCGCAACCGCTTCTTCGAGGCGGGCATTGAAATCGATGTTGAAGTCGGCGGCGAGGATGTAGACGTCCTCGTCGACGACGAGTTGCGGGTTACGAATCTCGATCTCGCCGGCCAGCGCCGCCAGCGGAGCAAGCAGCATGACGGCGCAGCAAAATAGCGATCTAAGGAGATTTCCGCAACAAGGCATAGTAAAAACCGTCGTGTTCTTCGAGCGGCAGCAATTGCTCGACGCGCAATTGCTCGGCATCCGGTTGGCGAACGAGAAAAGCATCGATCTGCCCACCATTCTCTTCCGGGAATACCGAACAGGTCGCATAAAGCAGCTTGCCGCCCGGTTTCAGCAAGGGCCACAGGGCGTCGAGAATCGCCGTCTGCGTCTGGGCGAAGCGCCGGATGTCGCCTTCGCGGCGCAGCCACTTGATATCCGGATGACGTCGGACGACGCCCGAAGCGGAGCAGGGCACGTCGGCCAGAATGGCATCGAACGGCCGTCCGTCCCACCATTGATCGACGGCGCTGCAATCAGCCACGCGCACCGTCGCATGCAGCGCCAGGCGTTGCAGGTTCTCCTCGATGCGCCGCGTGCGGCCGGCGTCGATATCGAGCGCCAGCAGATCGAGATCGGCGCGTTCGAGAAGATGGGCCGTTTTGCCGCCGGGCGCCGCGCAGGCATCGAGCACGTAGGCCCCCGCGACGGGATCGAGCAACTCGGCGGCGCGCTGCGCGCCGGCATCCTGCACCGAGACCAGTCCGTCGAAAAATCCGGGCAGCGCGTCGACCGATACCGGCCTCTCCAACTGCAAGCCGCTCAGACCGACCGGCCGCGCCGGATGCCCGGCCAGCTCGAGGCGCGCCGCATAGTCGGCCGGCGCCAGCCGGCGCCGATTGACGCGCAGCGTCATCGGCGGCTGGCTGTTGCCGGCGGCGACGATGCGCTGCCAGTCCTGCGGATAGGCGCGGCGCAATTTGCGCAACCACCAGTTCGGATGCTGCTGGGCGGCCTGATCGTCGGCGGCGGCAGCGGCGAGCAACGACTCGCGCCGGCGCAGGAAATTGCGCAAGACGCCGTTGACCAAGCCTTTGAAGACGCCGCCAGCCAGCTCGCCGGCCGCGACAACGGCCTGATCGACCACGGTATGGGCCGCCTCGGGACGGGTTTCCAGACGATAAAGCGCGGCCAGCAGAAGCGCGTGCGTTTCCGGATGCGTCAGCGGCTTCTCGAGCAAACGGCCAAGCAGGAACTCGCCCCAGCCGTAGCGTCGCAACACGCCGTAGGCCACATCCTGTGCGGCCGAGCGGGCAACCGGCAACTCCTTGCTCAAGGCCAGCAGCGCCTCGGTCAGACTCTTGCCGTCGCGCACAGCCGCCACGGCGCGTGCGGCGAGCAGCAGGCTCCAGCCGAGCGAATCGGCGGGCAACGAAGGAAGGGATTGAGCCGAACTTGCAGCGGCGGCACTGCCCGCAGCGGCTTTGCGCACCCGGGAGAAGCGCGGGCGTGACGGAGGAGAATTGGACGAAGGCAAGACCGAGCTTCACTTATAGTCGTTTATCGGGCGAGTTTAGCATGCCGCAGATGCGTGATCGGCCATGGACGGCGATAATACGCGCATGAATCCTGCATCTCTGAAACGCTACGCGTGGCTGTCGATCGGCGCCGCCCTGTCCACCATCGCGCTGAAAAGCGTCGCCTGGTGGCTGACCGGATCGGTCGGCCTGCTCTCGGACGCTCTCGAATCGCTGGTCAATCTGGCCGGCGCGGTAATGGCATTGGCCATGCTCTCGCTGGCCGAACAGCCCGAAGACGACAACCATGCCTACGGCCACGGCAAAGCCGAATACTTCTCGAGCGGTTTCGAGGGCCTGCTGATCCTGCTCGCCGCGATCGCCATCGGCGTCACGGCGATCGAGCGCCTGCTGCATCCGCAGCCGGTCGAACAGCTCGGCATCGGCCTCGCCGTCTCGGTCGTCGCCTCGATCATCAACTTCCTGACCGCGCGCGCCCTGCTCGCGGCGGGCCGCCAATACCGCTCGATCACGCTGGAAGCCGATGCGCACCATCTGATGACCGACGTCTGGACCTCCGCCGGCGTCATTGTCGGGGTCGGTGCCGTCGGCCTTAGCGGCTGGCTGTGGCTTGATCCCGTACTGGCACTGCTGGTCGCCGCCAATATCGTATGGACCGGCTGGCGCTTGCTGCAGCGCTCGGCCGCAGGCCTGATGGACGTCGCGCTGCCGCCGGAACAGCATCGCGCCGTGGTCGACATCCTCGAAGGCTACCGCCGGCAGGGCACCGATTTCCACGCGCTGCGCACCCGGCAGTCGGGCGCGCGCAGCTTCGTGGACGTGCATGTGCTGGTTCCCGGCGCATGGACTGTGCAGTGCGGGCACGACCTGCTGGAGAAACTGGAGGCCGACATTCGCGGCGCTCTGCCGCACGCGACGGTACTCACCCACCTCGAACCGCTCGAAGATCCGGCCTCGCAGGACGATATCCGGCTCGATCGCCGATGATCCGCAACCGACCGCCGCGCGCCACGCTCGCCGTCGTCGCCGCGCTATTGCTCCTGCCGCTCCCGGCCGGCGCCTGGAACGCCGGCGGGCATCGGCTGAGCGCCCTGATCGCCTGGCAACAGCTCGACGACACGACGCGCCAAGAGGTCGGCCGGGTCCTCGCGCAGCACCCCGACCACGCGCGCTGGCTGGCGCGCGCCAAAGGCGTGACGCCCGACCTCGCCGCTTTCCTCGAGGCGTCGATTTGGCCCGACGAGATCAAGGGCGACAAGCGCTTCTACGATGCCGACGGCGGCGAGCCCACCGCACCATTGCCCGGCTTTCCGGACATGGCGCGACATCGCCACTGGCATTACATCGACCGGCCGCTCGGCCACTCGCCCAGGCGGCAAGAGTCAAACGGGGAACTCGACCGCCAGCTCGACCTGTTGTCGAACGCCGTCGGCAACCGCAAAAGCGGCGACCAGCAACGCGCCTACGCCTTGCCCTGGCTGATCCACCTGGTTGCCGACGCGCACCAGCCGCTGCACACGGTCAGCCGCTACGACGCGGAGGGCAGGGGAGACGAAGGCGGCAATCTGCTGAGCATCGACAATCCCTTCCATCCGCGCCTGTCGTCGATGAATCTGCACACCTACTGGGACGATCTGGCCGGCCCGCCGTGGCTGCACGGCCGCTATCTGGAGCGCGCAGCCGCCGCCATCGTCGCGGCCAACCCACCGCCGCCACCGGCCGGCGGACCACGGCGCTGGATCGAAGAAAGCGTGGAAATCGCGCGCGACGGCGCCTATCCGCCCGGCGACGACAGCGTGCCGACCCTGACCGCCGATTTTCACGAAAGGGCGCAAGCCACGGCCCGAAAACGCATCGCCGAAGCCGGCTATCGGCTTGCCGCCTTGCTACGGCAGTTGCTCGGCAAGCCCTGAGGAAAAGGTGCGGCCTCGGCGCGGTCGCTTGTTTCACGTGGAACGTGCCGAATCGGCGCCGTTAAGCGGAGAACCGTCTAGATGCCGCGCGCCATGGCGCGCAATTTCGCCACGCGCTCGTCGGTCGCCGGGTGCGTACTGAACAGGCCGGCAATGCCACCGCCCGACAGCGGATTCATGATCATCATTTGGGCGGTTTCCGGATGCGCCTCGGCGGGCGCCATCGGGATGCCGCGAGCGTAGGCGTCGATTTTGGCCAGCGCATCGGCCAACGCGCTCGGGTCGCTGCAGATTTCGGCACCGCCGCGGTCAGCCTCGAATTCGCGGGCGCGGGAAATGGCCATCTGGATCAAACCGGCAGCCAGCGGCGCCAGCAGCGCGACGGCGATCCCCGCCAGGGGATTGGCCGGCCGGCCGTCGGCATCGCGCCCGCCGAAGAAAACGGCAAAATTGGCAAGCGCCGAAATGGCGCCGGCCATCGTCGCCGAGATCGTCGATATCAGAATGTCGCGGTGCCTGACGTGCGCCAATTCATGAGCCATGACGCCGCGCATTTCGCGCGCCGAGAGCAACTGCAGGATGCCGGTCGTCGCCGCCACCGCCGCATGCTCGGGGTTGCGCCCGGTGGCGAAAGCGTTCGGCTGCGACTCGTTGATCAGGTACACGCGGGGCATCGGCAAACCGGCGCGCTGCGCCAGTTCCCGAACCATGTTGTAGAACTGCGGCGCCGACGCCTCATCGACTTCCTGCGCGTTGTACATCTTCAGCACCATGCTGTCCGAAAACCAGTAGGCGGAGATGTTCATCGCGCCGCCGAAGAGCAGGGCCAGCACCATCCCGGAGCCGCCGCCGATCAGCGCGCCGATGAAACCGAAGAGCGCCAGAATGGCGGCCATCAGAATCGAAGTTTTGAGCCAGTTACCGAACATCACAATAGACCTCCGTGCCGGCAGGATTGCCGTTATCGCGGAAGATTAGATGGGGCGGCGCGAGGAAAATTCAAGCAGCGTTCAAGCATCCGGCAGCGCGAAGCGGCTACCGGGCAGCACCGGCGTTCCGGCGAGGAACTGTTGCACCGGCAGGCGCTTGCCGCCGGCTTTCTGCAACTCGGTCAGGCGCAGCGCCCCTTCGCCGCACGCGACCACGATGCCATGCTTGTCGGCCGCCAGCACGACTCCCGGTTCGCCGCTCTCCGGAGCAAGCTCGGCACTCCAGATTTTGAGCGGATTGCCGTCCAGGATGGAGATCGCGCCCGGGAAGGGATTGAAGGCCCGTACGCGCCGGATCAGCACGCCGGCCGACTGACGCCAGTCGAGCGCGGCCTCGTGTTTTTCGATCTTGGCCGCATAGGTCACGCCGTCGGCCGGCTGCGGATCGGCCGCCAGGGGCAAGCGCCCCAGCGCATCGACGATCAGTTGCGCACCGAGTGCGGCGAGCTTGTCGTGCAGCGTCGCCGAAGTGTCGTCGCCGGCAATCGGTAAGACGCCCGAGAGCAGAACCGGGCCGGTATCGAGGCCGGCTTCCATCTGCATGATGCAAACGCCGGTTGCGCTGTCGCCGGCAAGAATCGCCCGTTGGATCGGCGCCGCGCCGCGCCAGCGCGGCAGCAGGGAAGCGTGGATATTGATGCAGCCGAGCCGCGGCATGTCGAGCACGGCTTGCGGCAGAATCAATCCGTAGGCGGCGACGACCATGACGTCGGCGTCAACAGCCTGGATACGCTCCTGTGCCGCGGCGTCCTTGAGCGTCAGCGGCTGGAAAACCTCGATCCCGGCGGCCAGCGCCTGCTGCTTCACGGGCGAGGCGTGCATGACCATGCCGCGACCGGCCGGCCGATCCGGTTGGGTGAGGACCAGCGGTACCTGATACCCGGCGTCGAGAATGGCGCGCAAGGCGGCCGCCGCGAACTCGGGTGTTCCGGCGAAAATCAGCCTCATGCGGTAATCCGTGCCTGCTTGGCGAGCTTGGCCTTGATCCGCATCTGCTTGAGCTGCGAAAGGTGGTCAACGAAAACCGTTCCCTGCAAATGATCCATTTCGTGCTGCAGGCAGACAGCCAGCAAACCTTCCGCCTCGATCGTCCGTTCCTTGCCCTCGAGGTCCAGATAGCGAACGACAACATGCTCGGCACGTTCGACCTTGTCGTAAATACCGGGCACCGAAAGGCATCCTTCCTCGCAAACCTGCACGCCGTCGGCCTCGAGCAGTTCCGGATTGACCACCACCAGCAGCTGATCCTTGGTTTCGGAAACGTCGATGACGATAACGCGTTTATGCACGTCGACCTGGGTCGCGGCCAAACCGATGCCCGGCGCTTCGTACATCGTCTCGGCCATGTCCCGCGCCAGACGGCGAATGCCATCATCAATTTTTTCGACCGGCGCAGCGATTTTTTTCAGGCGCGAATCAGGAAAACGAAGTATCGGTAGTAGCGGCATAAAAAGCTTGATCGAAGAAGTAATTACGTGCAGAATCGGACGCAATGTCTTGAAAAACGGCGTAAAAATGGCGGCCGAGCGCCTCATTGTACGCCAGGACGCGGGCAAATAGCCTGGCAGAAAACCAGGAACCAGATCGGCACCGACATTCGACCGACACCCGACTCGGGAGTTTCCACCGCGGTACGCCCGAACATTGCTGACCGCTCGCATGAGGATAACACGATGATCCGCATTATATCCGCGCTCATTCTGGCTTTGGCCGCAGCGCTCTGCAGCGCAGCCGAACCACCGCTACAAGTCGCCGACAACGCCCCGGACCGTCATATCGTGGTGCCCGGCGACACGCTGTGGGGCATCGCCGGCAAGTTCCTCAAGGAGCCGTGGCGCTGGCCGGAAGTCTGGCGCATGAACCGCGAGCAGATCAAGAATCCGCACCGTATTTACCCGGGCGACGTCATCGTGCTCGAGCGCGATGCCGACGGAACCCCGCACCTCACCAAGCTGGATGCAAAACTCCAACCGCAGATCCATTCGGAACTGATCAAGCAAGCCATTCCAAGCATTTCCCCGAATGTGATCAATCCCTTCATCTCGGCGCCGTTGGTCGTCGAAGCAGGCACACTCGAGGATGCCGCGCGCATCGTTGCGACCCAGCAAGACCGGGTTTTTCTGGCCAACGGCGACCTCGCCTACGTCGCCAACGCCGATCCGGACAAGGAAAGATGGCAGGTCTATCGCAAGGGCCGGGCGATGCCGGATCCGGAAACCAAGGAAATTCTCGGCTACGAAGCCTATTACCTCGGCACTGCGCGGCAGACCGAACCCGGCGCGCCGGCGACTTTCGAAATACTCACCGTGAAGGAAGAGATCGGTCGCGGCGATCGTCTGGTGCCGGAAGTTCCGCCGCTCTTGTTCAACTACGTGCCGCACAAGCCGGAACAGAACATCGACGGCCGCATCGTCTCGGTTTATGGCGGGGTTAGCGAAGCCGGTAAGTTCTCGATCATTTCCCTGAACCAGGGCACCCGAAACGGCATTGAAGTCGGGCACGTTCTCGCGCTGCAACGCAACCGTACGGTGGTCCAACGCGACGAAAACGGGCGCAAGGAAAGCGTAAAGGTTCCCGAGGAACGCTACGGTCTGGTTTTCATCTTCCGCACGTTCGAGCGGATTTCCTACGCATTGGTCATGCAGTCCGAAGGTTCCGTCGTGGTCAATGACCACGCCCGCACGCCCTGACGCATGAGCGACGCCGGGTCGCTCGCCGCCTGGCTGCGCCTGACGCTGATCGCGGGCATCGGCGGCCAGACGCAGCGCAAGCTGCTGGCCGCTTTCGGCCTGCCCGAAGCGATTTTTGCCGCCGGCCGCAACGCGCTGCGCGGCGTCGTCGGCGACCGGACCGCCGGCCTTCTGCTTGACACCGACAATCAGGCCGCCGTTTCGGCGGCGCTCGAATGGTCGGCGGCAGCCGGCCAATACATCGTCACCCTGGCCGATCCCGAGTATCCGCAAAGCCTGCTCGAGATCCCCGATCCGCCCGCGCTGATCTACGTGCGCGGCCGCATCGACTTGCTCAACCGCCCGGCGCTGGCCATCGTCGGCAGTCGCAACGCCACGCCGCAAGGCATCCAGAACGCCGAACGCTTCGCCGCGGCGCTGGCCGATGCCGGCCTGGCAATCGCCAGCGGCCTCGCCCTCGGCATCGACGCCGCCGCGCATCGCGGCGCGCTGGCCGCCACCGGCGACACCGTCGCCTTCATCGGCACCGGCATCGATCGCATCTACCCGGCACGCAACCGCGACTTGGCGCGGGAAATCGGCAACAGAGGAACCATCATCTCGGAATTCCCGCTTGCCACGCCGGTTTCGGCCGCCAATTTCCCGCGCCGCAACCGACTGATTTCGGGCTTTTCGCGGGGCGTACTGGTGATCGAAGCAGCCGTCGAGAGCGGCTCGCTAATTACCGCGCGACTCGGCGCCGAACAGGGCAGGGAAGTCTTTGCCATTCCCGGATCGATTCATTCGCCGCAATCGCGCGGTTGCCACAAGTTGATCAAACAGGGTGCGAAACTCGTCGAAACGGCGCAGGACGTTCTCGAAGAACTGCGCTGGGAGCAGTCGAGCGTACAACAGCCGGTCGTTGCGGCAAGCGCCCCGGATACAGGAAACGAGCTGCTCGCGGCCATGGGTTTCGACCCCTGCGGTGTGGACGAACTGGCCGGGCGAAGCGGCTTGACGGCCGACGTGCTTTCCGTGATGCTGTTGCATCTGGAACTCGACGGTCGGGTTGCCAGCCTGCCCGGTGGCCGCTACCAACAATTGCCTGAGGGCTGAACGCTCTGTTTTCACATGATTGATATCCTCGTTTACCTCTTTGAAAACTACTACGACTTCACGGCACACCCGAAGCCCGACGCGCTGGCGCGCAAGCTGACCGCCGTCGGCTTCGAGGAGGGCGAGATTTCGATCGCCCTCGACTGGCTCGAAGGACTGAAGACAGCGCGCGTCGCCGAGTTCGCCAGCGACCGCCGCGCGGTGCGCATCTACACCGACGACGAACAGCAAAAGCTGGGTGTCGACTGCCTTAATTTCATCGTTTTTCTCGAGCAGGCCGGAGTCATCACCCCGACCCTGCGCGAACTGATCGTCGAACGCGGCATGTCGCTGGAAGACGATCCGGTGCCGCTGGCCAAGTTCAAGATCATCGTCCTGATGGTTTTATGGAGTCGGGAACAGGACCTCGAACCGCTGATCGTCGAAGAACTCCTCTACGACACGGACCCCGAACTGCTGCACTGAGACCACGCCGTTTTCGGCAAGCCGTGCCGCCGCGTGGCGCCGCGAAGTCCGGCGCGCCGCGCTTTCAATCGTGAAGTTTGCCGCCGGCCCTGAGCGTCGCCGCTTGCCAAGCGCCGCCCAGTGCTCTTATCATGCCCCGCAGCATGGTGCGCATCGGTCATTCCTTCACCATCCTTCGCCACTCCCTTTCGCCACTCTCCCGGGCTCAAAAAATCACCATGAGCAAGAAGCTGATCATCGCCGAGAAACCCTCCGTCGCCGCCGACATCGCGCGTGCCCTTGGCGGTTTCACCAAGCACGACGACTACTTCGAGAGCGACGATTGCGTTCTCTCCTCGGCAGTCGGCCACCTGCTGGAGCTGGCCTGCCCGGAAGAATACGAGGTCAAACGCGGCAAGTGGTCCTTCGCGCACCTGCCGGTGATTCCGCCGCACTTCGCCTTGCGGCCGATCGAAAAGTCCGAATCGCGCCTGAAGCTCCTGACCAAACTGATCAAGCGCAAGGACGTCACCGGCCTAATCAACGCCTGCGACGCGGGCCGCGAAGGTGAACTGATCTTCAATTACATCGCCCAGCACGCGAAGAGCGGCAAACCGGTCGAGCGCCTGTGGCTGCAGTCGATGACGCAGCAGGCGATCAAGGACGGTTTCTCGCGCCTGCGCGCCGGCGCCGAAATGCAGGGCCTGGCCGACGCCGCCGTCTGCCGCTCCGAATCCGACTGGCTGGTCGGCATCAACGGCACGCGCGCGATGACCGCCTTCAATTCGAAGACCGGCGGTTTCCACCTGACCACCGTCGGCCGCGTCCAGACGCCGACGCTGGCGCTGATGGTCGAACGCGAAGACAAGATCCGCAAGTTCAAGCCGCGCGACTATTGGGAGGTCGAGGGCACATTCGCCTGCGCGGCCGGCGAATATCGCGGCAAGTGGTTCGACGAGCAGTACAAGGGCAAGGACGACGACGAGCACGCCCGCGCCGATCGTCTCTGGGACGAGGCCCGGGCCAGCGCGATCCAGCAGAAATGCCAGGGCAAGCCCGGCGAAGTCAGCGAGGAAGCCAAGCCCTCGACGCAACTCTCGCCGCTGCTCTACGATCTGACCAGCCTGCAGCGCGAAGCCAACAGCCGCTTCGGCTTCTCCGCGAAATCGACGCTCGGCCTGGCGCAGGCGCTTTACGAAAAGCACAAGGTCCTGACCTACCCGCGTACCGATGCGCGCGCGCTGCCGGAGGACTACCTGCCGACGGTCAAGGCGACGCTCTCGATGCTCACCGGCGAAGGCGTCGGCAAGGGGCACGACGAGGCCACGCTCGCCCGCTACTCGCCGTTTGCCCATCAGATTCTGGCGCGCAACTGGGTCCTGCCGAATAAGCGCATTTTCAACAATGCCAAGATCTCCGATCACTTCGCGATCATTCCGACGCTGCAAGCGCCGAAAGCGCTCTCCGAGCCGGAGCAGAAGCTTTACGACATGGTCGTCAAACGCTTCCTCGCCGTCTTCTACCCGGCCGCGGAGTACCTGATCACCACGCGCATCACCCGCGTCGAAAACGAACCGTTCAAGACCGAAGGCAAGGTACTGGTCAACCCGGGCTGGCTCGCGGTCTATGGCCGTGAAGGGCAGGAAGGCGACGAGGGCAACCTGGTCCCGGTACAGCCCAAGGAACGGATCAAGGCCGAAGAAGTCCTGCTCAACGCGCACCAGACCAAGCCGCCGGCACGCTACTCCGAAGCGACGCTGCTCTCCGCCATGGAAGGCGCCGGCAAGATGGTCGACGACGAGGAACTGCGCGCCGCCATGGCCGGCCGCGGCCTCGGCACGCCGGCGACGCGCGCGCAGATCATCGAAAACCTGCTCGGCGAACAATATCTGCACCGCGAAGGGCGCGAACTGCAACCGACGGCCAAGGCCTTCTCGCTGATGACGCTGCTCAACGGGCTCGGCATCCCCGAACTCACCGCCCCGGAACTGACCGGCGAATGGGAATGGAAGCTGGCGCGCATGGAGCGCGGCGAGATGTCGCGCGACGCCTTCATGCAGGAAATCTCGGTGATGACGCAACACATCGTCGACCGCGCGAAGACCTACGACAGCGACACGATTCCCGGCGATTTCGGCGAACTATCGACGCCGTGCCCGAAGTGCGGCGGCTTGATCAAGGAAACCTACAAGAAATTCCAGTGCCAGGGTTGCGAGTTTTCGCTCTGGAAAATCGTTGCCAGCCGCCAGTTTGAAGCCGCGGAAATCGAAGAGTTGCTCACCGAGCGCAAGATCGGCCCGCTAACCGGCTTCCGCAACAAGATGGGACGGCCGTTCAACGCCATCATCAAGCTCAACGCCGAAAACACCCCCGAATTCGATTTCGGCCAGGGCGCCGTCGGCGAGGACGGCAATGCCGAAGAAGTCGACTTCTCGGGGCAGGAAAGCCTCGGCGCCTGCCCGAAGTGCGCGGCTAACGTCTTCGAGCACGGCATGGCCTACGTCTGCGAAAAATCGGTCGGCCCGAACAAGAGCTGCGACTTCCGCTCGGGCAAGGTCATCCTGCAGCAAGCGGTTGATGTGGAGCAGATGAAAAAGCTGCTCACCACCGGCCGCACCGATCTGCTCAAGGAATTCATTTCCTCGCGCACGCGGCGCAAGTTCTCGGCCTTCCTGGTTCGTGGCCCTGACGGTAAAGTGGTTTTCGAGTTCGAGAAACGCGAGCCGAAAGCGAAAGCACCGGCGAAATCTTCGAAAGCTGCCGCAGCCAAGGAAGAAGAAAAGCCCGCTGCCAAAAAAGCGGCTCCGGCAAAACCCAGGAAGAAACCCGCCGCCTGATGGCCGGCTGACGACAACAAAAAGGCTGCCCGCGGGCAGCCTTTTTGTTTCACGTGAAACGCTTTATCGGAATCTGCGTCGGGATCTGCGCCTCACTCGTCGAGCAGACTGCGCAACATCCAGGCATTCTTCTCGTGGATCTCCATGCGCTGGGTCAGCAAATCCGCAGTCGGCTGGTCGTTGGCTTTGCTCGCCACCTCGAAGATTTTGCGCGCGGTGCGCGCTACCGCCTCCTGCCCGGACACCAGTTGCCGAATCATGTCCTTGGCCTTGGGCACGCCGTCCTCTTCGGGAATCGACGACAGTTCGACGAAGCGCTTGTATGAGCCCGGCGCCGGATAGCCAAGGGCACGGATGCGCTCCGCGACGATGTCGAGTGCACCCCACAGCTCGGTGTATTGCGTCTGGAAGAGCAGATGCAGCGTCTGAAACATCGGCCCGGTGACGTTCCAGTGGAAGTTATGCGTTTTCAGATACAGCGTGTAGCTGTCCGCCAGAAGGCATGAAAGACCGTCCGCGATTTTCTTGCGGTCCTTTTCGCTGATTCCGATATCGATTTTGCTGGCCATGACACTCTCCTTTTTCGTTGAACAAACTTGTCGTTGAGCTAAATCTAAGCCTTTGCGGAAAATTGTTCTAATTGATTAGGTCGATACCGAAAATAGCGTTTGGCTATGATATGGCACTCACCCCGAGCGGCGGTGCATCCAGGATAGCCGCGCGCAAAACGTCAATGGCCTGTGGCCGCGGGAAAGAGGCCCGCCAGGCGATGACGACGCGCCGGAAGGGGGCAGGGTCGGTGAAGAGCCGAAGTTGCAGCAGCGGGCTGTTCTGTGGCCAGCTTTCGGCGGCCGACGCCGGCACCACCGACATCCCGGCACCACTGGCCACCATGTGCCGTACCGTCTCGAGCGAACTGCCCTCGAGTGCCCCCTCGGCGCCGCCCGGTGCCGAAAGATGCGGACAGGCGTCGACCACCTGATCGCGGAAACAGTTGCCGCTACCGAGCAACAACAAATTCTCGGCGGCAACCTGATCGGGATCGATGGTCTCCTGCGCAGCCAGGGGATGACCGGCGGGCAGCGCGACGCGAAAGGGTTCGTCATAAACAGGCAGACTGACGATGCCCGGCTCGGAAAAGGGGAGGGCGACGACGATCACGTCCAGATCGCCGCGGCGCAATTGTTCTGCCAGGCTGACGGTAAAGTTCTCCTGCAGGTACATCGGCATGCGCGGCGCGCGGGCGTGCAGCGCGGGAATCAGGCGCGGCAGGAGATAGGGCGCGATGGTGTAGATCACGCCAAGGCGCAAGGGACCGACCAGCGGGTCCTTCCCCTGCGCGGCAATCTCCTTGAGCTTGCCGAACTCTTCGAGCACCCGTTCGGCCTGCGCGGCAACCTGCTGACCGATGGGCGTCAGGCGGACATCCGCCGACGAGCGCTCGAAAAGAATCACGCCGTGGCGCTGCTCGACTTTTTTCAGGGCGACCGACAAGGTGGGCTGGCTGACATGGCATTTCTCGGCGGCGTGGCCGAAATGACGCTCGCGGGCGAGCATCACGATGTAGCGCAGTTCGGTCAGGGTCATCGGGGAAGCCGGTCAGAAGGTAACGACCTTGTCCGCCGCCAGCGTCGCTTCGGCGAGTTCGGCGAGCGTCCCGATGGCCACGCCGGGAATCAGCGCCAGATCGGCGACGCCGCGCGCCAGCGCGCAGGTCCGGCACAGGCGGATCCGCGCGCCGTGCTCGATCAGGTTTTCCAGCATCTGCTGCAGCCCGCCGCCCGCTTCGGCCCCCGGCTGATTGGGCAGGCCGACGGTCACCGCATCCGACATCATGAAGATGCGCAGATCGACCGTTTCGATTTCCTGGCTGACAATCGCGGTGGACAACCGCAAGGCGCTCAACATCCGTTCGCTGCCGTAGGCCGGCGCATGGACGATAATCAGGACACTCTGCACGGCGTTCTCCCCATTGGTTTGCATGACTTTCAAATAATGCGCCGAGCGGCGCCCGCCGGCAACCGCACAAGAACTTCGTCATCCCGGCGAAGGCCGGGATCCAGTGGTGCACCTCTGGATTCCGGGTCAAGCCCGGAATGACGATACCTATACGCCAGCGTGCGCCAGACGCGCCAGATCGTCGGCCTCCAGCCAGATCCATTCGCCAAGCGGCAGGCTTGCCGGCAACACGAATCCACCCACCGACACGCGATGCAGCGCCTCCACCCGATTGCCGGCGGCGGCAACCATACGCTTGACCAGATGGTATTTTCCTTCCGTCACCGTCAGCCGGATCAGGCGCTCCGAGACGCGCTCGCAGCCCGCCGCCGCGATCGGCGCTGGCTCGTCGTTGAGCTGTACGCCGGCCAATAGCGCGGCGATCTGCTCATCGTCGACCGGATGCTTGGCGGTGACTTCATAGACCTTCGGAATCTTCTTCTTCGGCGAACTGTAGGTATGGATGAACTGCCCGTCATCGGTCAGCAGCAGCAGCCCCGTCGTATCCTCGTCGAGCCGGCCGACCGCCTGCACGTCCCGCGTCAGCAGGAAACGCGGAAGCAGCGAGTAGACGCTCGGGTGATGTTTCGGCTTGTGCGAACACTCGTAGTCGGCCGGCTTGTTCATGGCCAGATAAACGAGCTTGCGGAAAACCAGCGGCTGGCCATCGACCGAGAAAAGCAATCCTTCCTGCGGCTCGAATTCCGCATAAGGGTCGTCGCACGGTTCGCCGGCGACGGTGACGCGCCCGGCGCAGATCAGCGCACGACATTCAGGCCGGCTGCCAAAGCCCTGCGAGCGAAGCAGGCGTTCAAGTTCCATCAGGTAACTCCAAAAAAAGAATGGCCCCGAGGCAGTTGCCGGGAGCTCATCGGTAGACCTCTCGCCGTTTGCCGATCTCGATGACCAGGATGCACAGCGCACCGTCCTGGATGTCACAGATGATTCGATAGTCGCCAACCCGGTAGCGCCAGTACGTACCGAGTATCGGGCCGGTCAATGCCTTGCCCGTGGTGCGCGGGTCATCGAGCACAGCCAGGCGTTGCCGAAGAAAGGCAGTGATCCGCTTGGCTTCGCCTTTATCGAGCTTCGCGAGTTGCTTGACGGCCGTAGCCGTCAATTCAATCCGCCAAGCCAAGATCGCGCTCTACTTCATCCAGCGTGAAAACGCGCTCTTCGCCCTTGCGGACGCGCTCCGTCGTCGCCGCGGCCAAGTAGAAGTCTTCCAGATCTTCCAACCCCTTCGCGACCAGTTCGCGCAGGTAATATGCCTTGGTACGGCCAGTCTGTGCGGCCAGGTAGTCTAGCCGTTGCTCGATCGCGGGATCGAGCCGGATTGAGGTCGCCATGTCAATGCCTCTTGCGGATAATGAATGCGTGTATTCAGTGTATCTCACTGCACCTGACGCGTCACGCTGAATCACTGCGCTTTGCCGGTTCGGCCGGCAAGCCAATGGATACGCCATTGTGCGAGAAGTGCCTGGTGTAGATCGCCTATCCACGCGGGCTGCAGCCCATCAGCGCCAATTGACCCCGGCCCTGCTCCCGAACACGGGCCGTAACAAAGGCCGGATAGGAACATGGAAACCGGGCGTCTGCGGTAAGCTCCGCCAATCGGTGCCTGCCTGCCGGGTGCTCCGGCGCGGCCAGACCTTCTCTTTTGGTGAGTCATGAACGAATTGATTACCGAGCTACAGCGGCTCTATTTCCTCCCCGACCAGCAATGGCACAGCCAGCAAGCGAACGCTGACAGCAATCCGGCTTACCCGGCCGAAGGCGCATTGACACCGGCGGTCGTGGCCAGCAGCCTGGCGGGCGAGCAAACCATCGCGCTCCAGCTGGTCAGCGCGGACGGCATGGCGCGGGCGATGCTCGTCGATTTCGCCAAGCCGGGCGATTGGCAGCAGGTGGCCAATCTTTACCAAGCGGTGCAGGACGAACTCGATTTGCCGGCCCCGGCGATCTCCGCTTCCGGGCAGAAGGGCTATCGCCTCTGGTTCTCGCTCGCCGAGCCGGTGCCCGTCGCGCAGGCCGGCAGCTTCCTCGATGCGCTGCGCCGCAAATATCTGCCCGACATTACCGTGGTCAATCTTGAATTGCTCCCGGCTGGCGAGCGGACCGTAGCCAAACTGGTGCCGGCCCTGCACGAGGCGACCGGCAAGTGGTCAGCCTTCATCGACCCGAGCCTGGGCGCCATGTTCGTCGATGAACCCGGGCTGGAAATGGCGCCGAACATGGGCCGACAGGCCGACCTTCTGGCCGGCCTGAAAAGCATCAAGACCGTGGATTTTCAGAGGGCGCTCAGCCTTCTACAGGCCCGGTCCGAAGCGGCCGTCAGCCAGCCCGGCCCGGGTGCCGGCCACACGCGCACCCTGCTCAACGTCGGCAACGATTACAGCGACCCGAAAAGCTTTCTGCTGGCGGTGATGAACGACCCGTCGGCCAGCGCCCGCCAGAGAATCAGAGCGGCCAAGGCGCTCCAGCCCTACTTTGTCAAGGATGCGTAATTCCGTGCAGTAGCGCGCGAGCCAACGATTTCAGGACAGCGTTCAGCGCGGGCGAAGCAGAATGTAACCGCGATTCTCGACCACATCCCGGGTTCGCATCCCACGGACCAGCGTCGATATCGGCATCCAGACCCAGGGGTAACGGCTGGGATTCACATCGAGGACCAGCACCGAATCCGTCGCGGCATCATAGGCGCCGAGCGGCGAGATATGTCCGCCGCCGGCCTGGCCGACGGCCTCGCGTTGGTAATTCACGATGACGAAATCACCTGCCCGGTTCAGGTTGTCGATCAGATCCTGGCGAATATCGGCCTCGGCAGTCTGTGCATCGACGATCACCAAACGCGTGACGAGCCGATGGGCCTCGAGCAGTTCAGCCAGCTGGCGCAGCTGGTAGCCGCCATCACGCGACACTCTGCCATCGACCGTGGCAGGTTCCCCGAAGACCTGGGCCCGCGTTTTCTTGCCCCTGGCGATAACGCTTTCCTGGGTATGCCGGGGAACCGTCAACTCCAAGCCCTTCGGCAGATACAGAGCATCCGCCGGTTGCAGGCGGCTGCGGTCGCGGGGCGCCTCGAGTCCTGGCGGGGTCAGGGCGTTGAGGACAATGGCCGCGGTCGTCGGGCCGCAGAAGGCGATCGTCGCCTGCGCTTCAAACTGATTGGCCAGTGGCGCAAAGTCACTCTTCGCGCTCGCGCGTGCCAATCGATCCAAACCTTCCTCCGAGGCGAAGGGAACGAGCGTCTGGACTTGCGGCAGCAGCGTTTCGTCGCGAGCCAGCGCGACGCCATGCAGCGCCCCGGCTAACAGCAGTGCAGATGCGACACGGACAAGCAAGGACATTCATTCCTCCTGGTGGCGGGGCGACATCATTCCATCGCCCGATCCAGGCGCCATCGATCGGCCCTCGCTTCCCGCTTAACCCTGATCTGCATAGTATTGCGCGATGGCGGGAAGCCCAGCGACCCGATTCATATAATCCCTGAGGCTCGGCGCCACGGTTTCAAGCAAATCGCCGGGTATGTGATCCAGCTTCCCGGAAGTCAGCCAACGCAGGATGACGAAGGCTTTGAGGTCGGCGATAGTCAGGCGGTTATCCGCAAGAAACTCTCCGCCGTGGCTTTCAAGTTGATGCTCGAGCCAGCGCAGATACCTGGGCAAAGCACCGGTCGCCAGCGCGGCGCGGGCATTTTTCAGCTCGTCTCCGGTCAGCCCGAAGGTCGCCCCGATCTTGATATTGATGTCCTCCAACGCACCCATCGCTTCGTCACACAACAGGGCCTGCAAATCATCCTCGGGATACAGCCCGGCCATTTTCCCAACATAGCGCGTGATCGCGTCACTTTGCGTGATCTGCAGATCGTCGACCTGAAGAGTGGGCACCTGACCCAGCGGCGTCGTCTTGCGCACTTCAGGAAATTCACTCGGCGCAAAACGATAGTCCTCGAACGGAATACCACCGAGATGCATGGCCAGCCGGGCAGGCTCTGCCCGGCCGCCGGGAAAGTCGAAATAGGTGAGCTTCAGCTTATTCATTGGTCGCCTTTCTGGTGTCGAGTCGTGGGGCACGCATTGAACATACTGCCAGAAAGCAGCCGCAGGAGCAGGCGTGCGACAAGCGATCCACCGAGCGCTTCGATGAATGCCGGGATGCGCCCCCTGAATTACTTCAGCGCCGCGTCAGCAGCAGCCCGCACTCCAGGTGCTCGGTATAGGGAAACTGGTCAAAGGCGGCAGCGGCGGTAATCGCGTGCGTGACCTGCAGCACGGCGACGTTTTCCTGCAGGCTTTGCTGGTTGCACGAGATGTACAGGATGCGCTCGAAGCCCGCTGCCAGCGCCAGGGTCGGCGCGTCCAGCCCACTGCGCGGCGGATCGACGAAGAGAGTGGAAAAGCGGTACTGGGCTAGATCGACGCCCTCCATGCGGCGGTACTCGTGCGCGCCGGCCAGCGCACCGCTGATCTCGTCGCTCGACATGCGGACCAGCGCCACGTTCCCGATCTGGTTGGCGTCGAGGTTGTACTGCGCGGCGTGCACCGAGGTCTTGCTGACTTCGGTGGCCAGCACGCGGTCAAACAGCGGCGCCAAGGCCACCGTGAAATTGCCGTTGCCGCAGTAAAGTTCGAGCAGGTCGCCGCCCAGCCCAGCCGCCTGCTGGCGGGCCCAGCCCAGCATCTGCCGGTTGACGCCGCCATTGGGCTGCGAAAAGCTGGCCTCGATTTGCTTGTAGCGCAGACGGCGGCCGTCCAGCTCGAACTCCTCCAGCACCCAGTCGCGATCGAGGACGATCTTCTGGCCGCGACTGCGCCCGATCACTTGCACCTTCAGTTCGCCAGCCAGCGCCCGCGCGGCCGCTTCCCACTGTTCATCAAGCCGCCGGTGATAGATCAGCGTGATCAACAGCTCGCCACTCAAGGTCGCCAGAAAATCCGTCTGGAACAGATCACGCCGCAATCGCTCGTCAGCCTGCAACAACTCGCGCAGGCGCGCCATGGCGCTGCGAATGGTTTCATCGGCGACCGGAAAATCATCGATCGGCACCGGCCGTTTCGGATCGGCGGCGGCGAACATCGCGTAATCAACCCGCTCGCCCCGGTGAAACATCCTGAACTCGGCGCGCAGCCGGAAAGACAGCGGCGACGAAGCAAACACGGCCGGTTCGGGGAGTGCGAAAGGGGCAAAGGCGAGCTTGAACTGCGCAGCCTTGTCGGCCAATTGGGCCGCATATTCGGCGGGGACGATTCGGGAAAGGGGCATGATGTCCACAAAAAATCAAAGCCGCCGCGCAGCGTCGCGCGCCACGCGGCCGGTAAGGGAATACGGCAGCGAACGGGACTATTGCTCGATGCCTTGGATGTGCCTCAAACGATGGATTCGTTGAGGCTCATGGTTTCGGTGCCTTGGGGGTTTTTGGACGAGGCAGCTGCTTCAATTCCTTCGCGGCCTTCTCAAAATCCGCATCCACGCGCTGTGGCTGCGAATCCAGCAGGGCTCGATATCGGGCATATTCCGACTCGGCCTTGGCGCGGGCATCATCGGCGGAAATCCTGCCAGCGTGGTCGAGCAACTGGCGCCCCGAGATCTTCAGAAAATCATCGAGCTTCGTGATCCAGTCGCGCATCGTCATCGGCTTGCGCTCCAGCGCCTGCAGCTCCGCGTATTCGATGTAGAGGTTCACGATGCGATTGAGCACCTGGAGTTCGTCTTCCGTCAGGTAGTTCTTGGCGATGGATACGTCATCCTTGCGCACCACCCCACCGGGTCGCGTACTCAACAGGCCCATGAACGGCTTCCCCGCATCCACCCGTTCGTGAATAATTTCGGCGGCGGTGTGGCCGTGCGTCGCCCAGTGCATCTTGTTCTGCACGGCGGCGAAGAAGCGTTGCGAATCCTCCGCGTTCGGCGTGTAGTCCACGCTCGTCGCGTAAATATCGAGCACCTTCTGATAGAAGCGCCGCTCCGACGAGCGGATGTCGCGGATGCGCTCCAGCAGTTCGTCGAAGTAGTCCTGCAGCCCCTTGCCCGGCGGATTCTTGAGCCGTTCGTCATCCATGGTGAAGCCTTTCACCAGGAACTCGCTCAAGCGCGCCATCGCCCACTGGCGGAACTGCGTGCCGCGCTGGCTGCGCACGCGAAAACCGACGGCGAGGATGACAGGCAGGCTGTAGTGCAGGACAGGACGGGAGACCTGCCGCGCTCCCTCCAGTCGAACTATTAAGTGGGACTTAATAGTTGCATCCGCCGCCAACTCACCCTCCGCATAAATCGCCTTCAGATGCAGGTTGATGTTCGGCACCGTCGTCTGGAACAGCTCGGCAATCTGGATTTGCGACAACCACAGCGTTTCATCTTCAAAGCGGCACTGGATACGCGTGCGGCCATCCTCGGTCTGGTAGAGGATAAATTCGGATTTCGGCAAGGGTTCGTTGCTCATGTTTTCAGCCCTCTCTCAATGATCTTTACGATGGTTCGCATCGCTAAAGGGATTCGGCACCGAGGAAAATTGTTCGCTGCCTCGGATGTGCCTCACCTAGCGCCCACCTGACATCGGAACCAGGCTAACTGGCGAGCGCCATGGACTGGCATTTATCGCACACATCCCATGGCAGGCACTCGCAGACACGGGCCTGCGCGACGTACATTTCACCGACGACCAGCTTGCCGGCCGTCTGCTGTATCTTCGCCGGAGCGCTATTTGCCAGTGGCTCGCCGGCCGCCGGGCTCACCGAAGGAGTGGGCGACCATTTCGCGAATGGCGCCAGATCGGCCTTGCCCTCGACGTACCAGATCTTCTGCGCGGCATCCCAGCGGGCGCCCAGCTTCTTGGCCTCGTCCTTTTCGGCAAAGCTGACTTTCAAGTTCAGTCTCATGTCGTTTCCTGCTTGAATCTACAGGCGCGCATTATAGGTACCCTGGGCTGTCGGCAGTGCTGAATTTCAGGGGTTCCCGGTAAGCAGGTCGGGGCGATGGCCTTGCAGCCATTGCCGGGTGTGGGCGAGGAGCGCTTCGGCCTGGCTAAGGCATTCGCGGACGGCGGCGTCGGTAACGGGGTCGCCTTCGTAGTCGTTGAGGTTGCGTTGTCTGCGCAGGGCGTCGAGAACGATGACGGTATCCGCAGCCGTCCCGAGCGTTTTTGGCAAGGTTTGCAGCGCGGTCTGGTGGTGGCCAGGCTGGCTCGTGGCGGTGCGAAAGCCCTTGGCCCATAGCCCGATCATGGCGCATTGCATAATGGTCTTGTAGGCGGCGTCGAAGCGGTTGTCGTTGCTGAGTTCGCGCAGGTGGGCGTCGGCCAGATTGCGCTCGGCCGAGGCCAGCAGGCGCAGCACGCCGCTCGGCGTCGCTTCAAACGCTTGCAGGCGATGAATCGCCAGCAAATTTTCCAAGGTCATTGGCTGTTCCGATCACGAAGAGTTTGGGGTTGGCGAGGATGTTCAGCGCGAAGCCGTCTTTCGCCTCAATGCGCCGGGCAAACTCGGCGGCGGTGTAGAGCACCGGATTGATTTCGCGTCGCAGGATGGCCTGCGCCGGATGCAGCGCCTTGATGGCATCACCAAAACTGCAATCGGCGACCAGCAGCAGATCAACGTCGCTGCGGGCATTTTCGTCGCCACGCGCCAGCGATCCGAAAACCAGCGCCAGTTCCGGCGCCGGCTGCAGCGGGCGCAGCGCCTCGGCCAGCACGCCAACCAGACCGCTGGTCTTGCGGAACAAGCCGGCCAGTTCGGCAAAAACCGGGCACTCCCGGTTGGCCTGATAGCGCACCTGATTTCCCTGCTTTTCGCGCTGCAACAGGCCGACTTCCGCCAGCCGCGACAATTCCTTGTGCAGCGTGCCGGGCGTGGTGCCGGTCAGGCGCGCCAGTTCGCGCACGTGGTAACTGCTGTCGGGGTGCAGGAGCAATTGCGCCAGCGCCCGCTGCCGGTAGGTGCCAAAAAGAAGGTCGAGAAGCACGGAAATGCCTATGTAGCCGTTAGTGCTTCGATTGTAGCTGATAATGCTTCATTAGAAAGTTCGCGACATAATAATCCGCTTTACAGATTCTGCAACACGGAACATCATAACGCATGATCCACTCGTTTAAATGTCTCGATACCGAGGCGCTTTTTCATAGCCAGGCTGTGTCCCGCTTCCGGAACATCGAGCGAGTGGCTCGGCGCAAATTGCTGCAGTTGCACGCAGCGACCCTGTTGGCCAACTTGCGGGTCCCCCCGGGGAACCAGCTCGAAGCCCTCAAAGGGAACCGCAAGGGGCAGCACAGTATCCGCGTCAACGATCAATGGCGCGTGTGCTTTGTCTGGAGAGAAGACGGCGCGCACCAGGTTGAAATCGTGGACTACCACTAGGAGTTGAACATGGCTGAATTACTTGACGAAATCCACCCCGGCGAAATTCTGCTGGAGGACTTTATGAAGCCGATGGGTATCTCAGCCCGTCAGCTTGCGTCCGACATCGATGTATCGCCGAGCCGCATTAGCGAACTGGTAAACGGCCACCGCCCGGTTACGGCCGATACGGCGCTGCGCCTCGGCTTGTTCTTCGCGATGGAACCGCGTTTCTGGCTCAACCTGCAAACTGAGTACGACATGCGAATCGCCGCCCGTACCCTACAAGAGCGGATCGCGCCGCGTATCCGCGTTTTCCACCAGGCGGTCTGATCGCGAAGGCGACGATTTTCTATGCGTTCATCCAGTCGATCGGCATGGTCAACGACCATGTGACGACGTATCCGCGTCACGCCGAAGTCAAGGATTCGGTCAGTCTGCCCATCATTCCCAGCCCATCCCTATTCGGTTTTTTCTTGAGGTGTAACACTTAAAGAGAGCGGAACAAAACCCTAATTGACTGATTTTAAATACGTCATTAGCAGCTCGTCTCGTAAGACTCTCGTAAATTCTTGCGCAACCCATGGATAGGCGGTCTATGTTATTGATAGGCCTGCAAGCCAATAGATGCGCCATTCTACAAAAATATTTGTTGTAGACCGCCTATTTATAAGGGCCGCAGCCGTAAGGCACCTCTGGATTTCAATTCGAAGCTGACCCCAAGGGAGTGTCCCCCCAATGGAACTTTGCTTATAAGACAAAAAAATGGCGCAGATTAATCCGCGCCATTTTTAAACAACCAATCCATGAGGGTGTCAGAATTTTTGTGTAAACGGTCATTTGGCAGGAAACTGCCGCGCATCAAGGAGCGATGATGACCGTAGCAAAGAAAGCCGTATCGAAGGAGTTGCTGGACAGCCTGCTGGCTGATTACC